>FPHI01000026.1_pt1 | contig 58301 bp, 63 predicted proteins | sample 1057421 | NCBI WGS metagenome assembly FPHI01 (sample SAMEA4473311, study PRJEB15554) | hydrothermal vent metagenome | biome: marine basaltic hydrothermal vent biome; feature: marine hydrothermal vent; material: water | place: Pacific Ocean | collected 2011-06-14/2011-07-23 | depth 1155 m | reverse complement strand
GAAGTTAGTACTTCAATCTTAGAGTAACAAAAAAGAAAAAAATAGTGTTAGGAAATTGTTTTTTCTCTGGATTGTTATCTCAAATAAATTATACGAGAGATAAATATGATAGATAAACCACTTTTGGCAGCCGTAATGATATTGCTGACTTTATCATTGGTTATGAGTTATTCGCTGTCCGTATATACTGTTATTCATTTTGATTATGATACTTTTCATTTTTTTATACGTCAGGGGATTTTTGTCTTTTTGGGATTTGCTTCTATGATTGTTCTAAGTAAATTTGATCCTGATAAATGGTTTGTCTCTTTGGGGCTTATGTTATTTTTCTTCTCTTTTATTGCCATGCTTTCCATGCAGATACTCCCTGCCTCTTTAGTGCATGCTGTAGGAGGGGCCAAACGATGGATACACATAGGACCAGTCTCTCTATCTCCTGTTGAGTTTTTTAAAATTGGTTTTATCTTTTTTATCTCTTGGAGTTTTTCACGTAAACTTTTACGTCAGGACACCATGACATTTTGGGCAGAATTAAGAAGCTATACGCCCTATTTGATTCTCTTTATTGTTGTGGTTGTTGTCATTGCTGTTTTTCAAAAAGATTTAGGACAGGTTGTGGTATTGGGTGCGACACTTATGGTACTTTTTATCTTTGCAGGAAGTTCTAAAAAATTCTTTTTTTCAGTACTTTCTGTCATTTTTACAGCGTTTATCGGCTTGATTTTTTTTGCACCGCACCGTATTGCACGTATTAGGTCATGGTGGGGAACTGTACAAGATGGGATTTTGGATTTTCTTCCTTTTGAGGTGATGCAGAATCTACGTATAGAAGCAGGTAAGGAGCCTTATCAAATTTCAAATTCACTCAATGCTATACACAATGGTGGGTTATGGGGAGAGGGGCTTGGAAATGGGCAGTTTAAATTAGGGTATCTTTCAGAAGTCCATACAGATTTTATTTTGGCAGGAATTACAGAGGAGTTAGGGTTTGTTGGATTGGTATTGGTTACATTAACCATACTTTTTATTGTGTTTCGTATTTTTAAAATAGCCTCTAGGGTTAAAAATCCAATGTATTATCTCTTCTCTATAGGAATAGGATTGTTAATAGCGGCATCTTTTATGTTGAACTCTTATGGAATTTCTGGTATTACACCAATTAAAGGGATAGCTGTTCCCTTTTTAAGTTATGGAGGTTCTCATATATTGGCACTTTGTATTGCTATAGGTATGATATTGATGATTTCCAAAAAAGTCCCAAGGGACGCACAAGGACGTATTTTATGAGTATAATCATGACAGGGGGTGGTACAGGAGGACATCTGGCTATCATTAAAGCAGTAAAAGAGTATTTGAAAGAGGAAGAACTTATCTATATCGGCTCAACCAAAGGGCAAGATAAACAGTGGTTTAAAGAGGATAAAGATTTTTCTCAAACCTATTTTCTTGAAACAAGAGGGGTAGTCAATCAAGGGTTGCTTGGAAAGTTTAAATCTTTATTTAAAATATTCTCTTCTGCTCTTGAAGTCCGTAAAATATTAAAAAAACACAAGGCAACAGTTGTTTTTTCGGTAGGGGGGTTTTCTGCTGCTCCTGCTGCGATAGCTGCAAAAATGTCAGGTATTCCGCTAGTGATTCATGAACAAAATGCAGCACTTGGGTCACTCAATAAACTACTCAAACCGTATGCGGAAAAATTTATCTCCTCCTATACGGAAGAGAGTACGGTAAAAGCATACCCTGTAAAGCAAATCTTTTTTGATAAAGCCCGTGTACGTACCAAAGTTAATACAATTATTTTTCTTGGAGGCTCGCAGGGTGCGAAAGCCATTAATGCTTTAGCTTTGGAAATAGCACCGGAACTTAAAGCCAAAGGTATTAAAATTATCCATCAGGCAGGTATTAATAATATTGAAGAGGTAAAAAAATCTTATGAAAAATTAGGCATAGAAGCAGAAGTTTTTGGTTTTACTACCAAGCTTGCAGATTATATGAATGAGGCAGATTTTGCGATTGCACGTTCTGGAGCTTCTACACTTTGGGAGCTTGGTGCTACGGCACTACCGACACTTTATATTCCTTATCCGTATGCCGCTTCTGACCATCAGTACCATAATGCAAAGTTTCTAGTTGAAAAACACTTGGCATGGTTGATGCGTGAAAATGAAATAGACAGAAAAAAAGTCCTCTCTTTGCTTGAAGAAGAGAACTCTTCCGTAAGTCAGGGATTGATGAAAATTGTTGAAAAAGATGGAAGTAAAAAAATAGCACAGTTACTTTTGGAGATGAAATCCAACTCCACAAAATAGACACAATTTCATGACATACTTCTAAAAAGATATAGGAGTATTCAGGATGAAAAAGATTATATTCGCAGCATTTGTTGCTGTTTGGGTATTAAGTGGATGTGGTGTCTCTGTACATGTAGAGGATGATTCAAAAAATCAAACAACACTTTTTTTGGTAGATGAAGAGGGGTTCTCTTATGGGGATATTCCTTATAAATGTGACTCTATGTCAAAGTGGAGCAAAACAGCTTCCAATGGGGCATTTACATTTTTCCCTCCAGATAATTGTCAATTTGATTTTAGAGGATTGGATGGTAATTATGACAATGATCCTGAATCGGATGAGATTATACGTATTACAGATGATCTTGATAAAGGGGTAGAGGGAATATCGTATGAGTGTACCTCTTCTGGTACGGGTAAGACATTGGATGATGGGAGTTTTTATTACGATATGGATGATGAATGTCTTTTCTATCTTTAGAATTTTGATACAATCATGCTCATTTTGGGTATGATTGTATCCTCTTATTCGCCCTTTTACCTCACAATAACCACATTTTTGATAAAATATCCTAATTTATAATAGGATATTTATATCATGGATATTAGAAAATCATTTCTAGACTTTTTTCAAAGCAAAGGACATGAACTTGTCCCAAGTTCTCCACTCGTTCCAGATGATGCAACACTTATGTTTACCAATGCAGGTATGGTGCAGTTTAAAAATATCTTTACAGGGGATGCTCCTATCCCTGCTACGCCTCGTGCAACATCTAGTCAGACCTGTTTAAGAGCAGGTGGAAAACACAATGACCTTGATAATGTAGGCTACACTGCCCGTCACCATACACTCTTTGAGATGCTTGGTAACTTCTCTTTTGCAGACTACTTTAAAGAAGAGGCCATTGCGTATGCATGGGAGTTCATTACTTCAGAAAAATACCTTAATCTTCCAGTAGAAAAGCTATGGGTTACTGTACATGACTCTGATGATGAAGCAGAAGAGATGTGGGCGAAACACATAGCCAAAGACCGCATCGTTCGTTTCGGTGATGCAGACAACTTCTGGCAGATGGGAGATACAGGACCCTGCGGACCATGTTCGGAAATCTTTTATGACCAAGGTGAAGAACACTTCAGCACTCCAGAAGATAAAATGGGTGGAGAGGGTGATAGATTTTTAGAAATCTGGAACTTGGTTTTCATGCAGTACTTTCGTGATGAGACAGGTACATTGACTCCACTTCCTAAACCTAGTATTGATACAGGTATGGGGCTAGAGCGTGTGGTTGCTATAAAAGAGGGAAAACTCAACAACTACCACTCTTCACTCTTTATGCCATTTTTGGACAAAATAGGTGAACTTGTAGGTACAAAATATGACTTTGATGCAGATAATTCTGCCTCATACAGAGTCATCGCAGATCACTTACGTTCCTGTTCGTTTTTGCTTGCACAGGGCGTGAACTTCGACAAAGAGGGACGTGGGTATGTACTTAGACGTATTATGCGTCGTGCAATTCGTCATGGATACTTACTGGGACTACGTGAGCCGTTTATGTACAAATTGGTTGATACTTTGGTTGATACCATGGGTGAGCAGTACGACTACCTGCCTAAACGTGCTGAAGCAATAAAGACAGCCATGAAGATGGAAGAAGAGCGTTTCTTTATGACCATTGAAGCAGGGATTAAACTCTTTAATGAAGAGCTTAAAACTACCAAAGATATTTTTAATGGTGAAGTAGCATTTAAGCTTTACGATACCTATGGTTTCCCACTTGATTTGACTGAAGATATGCTTCGTGAAAAAGGCATTAAGTTAGATATGGATGCCTTTAATGCCAAGATGGATGCACAAAAAGCACAGTCTAAAGCTGGTTGGAAAGGTACAGGTGATGCCGCAACAACAGGTGACTTTAAAGCACTTAAAGAGAAGTTTAATGTTAATGAATTTGTAGGGTACACCACTACAAGCACCAAAGCAAAAGTACTTGCACTGCTTGATGAGAACTTTAAGCAGACACAGCAGATAGATGGTAAAGGTTGGGTACTTCTTGACAAGACACCATTCTATGCTGAGTCAGGTGGACAGACGGGCGATAAAGGAGAACTTGTAGGTCGGGGTGTCCTCACCCCGACAATTAATGTCCTTGATACTAAAAAATTCCTAGATATGAATCTCTCTGAAGTAGAAGGAAAACTCTCTGTAGGTGATGAGGTGGAAGCAGCGGTAGATACTAGCCGTGCTGAGATAGAAAAACATCACTCTGCTACACATTTGCTTCATGCAGGACTACGTGAGATACTCGGTGAGCACATTGCCCAAGCTGGTTCACTCAATGATGACAAACGTCTGCGTTTTGACTTCTCTCATCCTCAAGCGATGACAAGTGAAGAAGTAGCCAAAGTAGAAGCATGGGTTAATGACAAGATAAGCCGTGCCATTCCTGCAAAAACAGAGATTATGAGTATTGAAGAAGCCAAAAACTCTGGTGCGATGGCACTCTTTGGTGAGAAATATGGTGATGAAGTGCGTGTGGTAAGCATGGGTGATGCCTCAGTGGAGCTTTGTGGTGGTACACATGTGAAGAATGTAGCACAGATTGGTCTGTTTATGATTACCAAAGAGTCAGGTGTAAGTGCAGGGGTGAGACGTATAGAAGCCATCTGTGGTAATGCAGCAGTAGAAGCTGTAAAAGCCCTGCGTGATGAGCTGAACGAAGTTAAAACAGAACTTAAGAATGTGAATCCAATAGCAGGTATAGCCAAACTCAAAGAGCAGATAAAAACACTCAAATCTGAGGTACAAGCTGCACAGTCTGCTACGAAAAAAGAGCTGAGTGCTACAGAGCTTAAAGGTGCCAATGTCATCATAGAAGAGGTAGAGAGTGGGGATATTAAAGAGCTGATTGATGAAGCAAAGAACAAATATCCTAACATTGCCATTATGCTTTTCCAAAAGAAGGGTGATAAAGTGATGATAGCCTGTGGTTCTAAAGAGACCACTATCAAAGCAGGGAATTGGATTAAAGAGATAGCACCGATTCTTGGTGGTGGTGGGGGAGGTCGTCCAGACTTTGCCCAAGCTGGTGGGAAAGATGCATCTAAAATAGCTGAAGCAAAAGAAAAAGCATTGGTCTATCTGGAAGAGAACCTGTAGTGTGTAATTTTTTGACAACAGCGAGTGATAACACTACCAATGTTGTCATATTCCACTGCCTTTGTATGAGTGGAAAATGATACATCTTGCGTCAAATTCAAAAACACGTGCTTTGTTGCTTCAAAAGTTTGGGATAGACTTTATTCAAAAATCGCCTGAGTATGACGAAGAACAAATCACTACAACCGTAGCCAAAGATTTCGTCTATACCGCGAGTAAAGGAAAACTTGAAGCTGCCGTATGTGAGTTCGGATTTGAGATACCTTTGCTCTGTGCCGATACGGTTATTGCAGCTGCTGATGGTAGCATCCTTCGAAAAGCCAAAGATATAGACGATGCCAGACGTATATTAAACATTCAAAGTGGCTCTATGATTTCTATTATCTCTTCATTACATTATAAATCAAAAACTTTGGCTTTCTCAGATATCTCTGCCACACATTATCACTTCGCATCTTTTGAAGAAGAGGATTTAGAAGCCTATTTGAGGAGTGGACTTTGGAGAGGCAAAGCTGGTGGGTGTATGGTAGAAGGGTTTTGTAAAAAGTACATTCAGTCAGTTGATGGTTACGAAAGTACAGCGATGGGATTACAGGTTGAAGTTTTGTTGCCGTGGATTAAAAGAAGAGTATAAAGAGATGTATGAAAATGAACTAAAAGCCCTTAAAAAAGCAGGACGATTCAGAGAACGGCATATTTTTGATGTGAGACTTCATGACTTGGCATCTAATGATTACTTGGGCTTGTCTACCAATAAAAAGCAGTTTAAAAAAGCAGTAAAACTTGTAAAAGAGTATACAGTTATTAGTTCAAAAGCAAGTATGTTGGTGAATGGGTATCATCCTATTCATCGTATATTTGAGACAACTATAGCAGAGCAAAATGGTTTTGAAGAAGGTTTGATTGTTGGAAGTGGTTTTCTTGCAAATATGTCACTCATAGAGGCGCTTGTTCGTAAAGGTGATATGCTTTTTATGGATGAAGCGTATCATGCCTCTGGAGTAATGGCTGCAGGGCTTTTGGGTGACAGGGTAGTAACTTTTAACCATAATGATGTAGAAGATTTGAAACAAAAACTTGAAGCATATCCTGCGAAGCGTCAAATAGTTGCAGTCGAAGGTGTCTACTCTATGGGTGGAGACTTATGCGAAAAAGCCATTTTTGACTTATGTGATGAAGTAAAGGCTCTGATGATAGTTGATGAGGCACACTCTGCTGGTGTTTTAGGTGCACATTTATTAGGTATATTTGAACATTATGATATTAGACCGAATGAAAGACATATTAAAATGGGTACTTTGGGTAAGGCATATGGCTCTTACGGAGCATATATTTTAGCCTCTTGTGAAATGATTACTTTTTTAGTAAATCGTGCAAAACCCATTATCTATTCTACTGCTCCTTCAGTATTTGATACAGCGTTGGCTTTGGTTAATTTTAAACATATACAAAACAATGCAAAAAAGTATAGAAAAAAAATAGAAAAACGTCAAAAAATGGTAAAAAAACTTTTAGGGATTAGACCTCAAAGCCTTATTTTTCCTATGGATATGCCAAGCAATGAACATACGCAGTTTATGCAAAAAATCTTAATAGAACATGGCTACCTTGTTGGAGCCATAAGACAGCCAACTGTAACAAAACCTATTATGCGGGTTATTTTAAATGCAAGTATATCGTTAAAGCAGATTAAACATGTGCTGACACTCATTAGGCATAACTCGGTACAATAATGGTTAAAATAAATTTTAAAAAAGGTTATCAGTGTTTAATAGTTTAATCAAGGGTTCTATAATTTTAGCAATGTTGTTTGGTGTAGCACTGACAGCGGCATTTGTTTATGCTTATGAAGAAATTTCTTTGGATGCAGATAAACTGATTAATTATAAACCTGAAACCTCTTCAGTTGTCTATGACAGAAATGGTAACAAGTTAGCTTATGTATTTAAAAAACAACATCGTTTGTATGCACGCTATGATGAAATACCAGGATTTTTGGTAGAGGGACTTGTTGCGATGGAGGATACGCAGTTTTTTGAACATAATGGTGTAAATCCTGATGCTATTTTACGTGCAGTGGTTAAAGACATTCAAGCAGGTGCTTTTGTTGAGGGAGGAAGTACACTTACGCAACAGCTTATTAAAAATAAAGTTCTTACCAATGAAAAAAAACTGGCACGTAAAATAAAAGAGGCTATTTTAGCATTAAAAATAGAACATGAGTTAAGTAAAGAAGAGATTATAGAGCGTTATCTCAATGAAATTTCTTATGGAAATAATTATTTTGGTATCAAAACGGCAGCAAATGGCTATTTTCATAAAGAGATGAGTGAGCTAACGCATAAAGAGATGGCAATATTGATAGGATTGCCTAATGCTCCTACCTTTTATAATCCATTAAGACACTATAGGCGGGCACTCAATAGAGCCAATAATGTATTGTATCGCATGAAAAGTCTTGGTTGGATTACCCAAAGTGATTACCTCAAATCAGTAAAAGAATCACCTAAAGTTTATAAAACATCATTGACACAAAATATTGCTCCTGAGATAGTAGATGAAGTTTTAAGGCGTTTTAAAGGGAAACTGGGTGATATTCGTACAGGTGGGTATCAAATCTATACAACAATCGATATGAAACAACAGGCTATTGCCAAAGAGGCAGTATCTTTTGCCTATAAAAAAGCACTTAAAAAATATAGAGAAGATGCTAAAAAATCTAACCTTAATGTAGCTTTTGTCTCTGTTGAAAGTAGTACAGGAGATATTTTGACAATGGTAGGCGGTGTGGATTACAATAAATCTTCATTTAATCGTGCAACACAGTCTGAACGTCAGCCTGGATCTGCATTTAAACCGTTTATCTACCAAACAGCTTTGGATATGGGATATAATCCTGCAAGTCCACTGACCGATTTGGCCCGTACTTTTCAATATTATTATAAGGGTAAACCAAAAATTTGGTCACCTAAAAACTATGAACACGATTTTAAAGGGTTTATTTCATTGCGAGAAGCTTTGGTACATTCACGAAATTTGGCAACCATTAACCTTGTAGCAGATTTGGGAGTCAGTACTATACGTAAAAGATTGGCGTTTTTGGATGTTCCGCATATTCCAAGAGATATGTCTATTGCACTTGGTAATCTTGGTTTAAGTCCCGTCAAAATGGCACAGATATTTTCAGTCTTTGCCAATAAAGGACATATGATTGAGTCAAGACTGGTGAGTAAAATTATTTCTAAAGAGGGAGCGGTTATTTATGAAACACGTCCTAAAGAGATAGCAGGCTTTACTACACCAGAACAGGCCTATCTTATGACAGATGTTTTGAAAGATGTGGTTAAGCGTGGTACAGGAAGAAATGCCCGTGTCAAAGGTATAGAGCTTGCAGGGAAAACCGGTACAACCAACAATAATATTGATGCATGGTTTTGTGGATATTCTCCAACAATTGAGACGATTGTCTGGTTTGGAAGAGATAATAATAAGCGTATAGGAAGAGGGGCAACAGGTGGGGCATTGGCAGCACCTGCCTTTGCATATTATTATAAAAAACTTCTAAAAATCTATCCTGAGACAAAACGTACATTTGATAAGCCAGAAGGTGTATTTGAAGGAGTATATGAGGGTAAAAAAGAGTTATACACCTTAAATTCACCGTTGCCAAACAGCCATAAAAAGTCTAAGAGGGAAGATATGAATATGATAGTACATGAGGATGAAACTGAAATTGTAGAAGATCTTAATCCTGATGAAGAAGTAGAGATGGCACCCACAATTAATATAGATGATACGCCAACTTATACAGAAGAGGGTACGCAAGGCAGTGGTGATGCATTGCATCCTGAAAGAAAAGTACCTTTAACTCCAGCTTCTTATGACAGTGGAACACTTTTTTAGGAGAAAAGATGCATAGTTTTTCTCCAGAGATTTTATTAATTACCATCTTGAGTTTAGTGATATTCTCCGATGCACTTGCAAACAAATTAAAAATCCCTTCAGTATTTATATTATTGATTGGCTCTTATTTGGTCTATACCTATTTTAAACCGGCTGTTCCTATTGATTTGGCAGAGAATTTTTCTACAGTTATTTTGTTTTGTATTCCTCTTATTTTTATGGGTGATGCTTTACATTTGCATTTTTCAGATATTAAAAAGCATGCATGGAGTATTTTTTATTTAGCTGTTGTGGCAGTGGCACTCTCCATCACAGTAGGAGCCAGTCTTTCATATTTTAATATCTATGAAGATTTGAGTTTAGGTGCCTATGTAGCACTTTTTGCTATCAACATGGCAACAGATGCTGTCTCTGTGCAGTCGGTACTTTCACGCTTTAAAGGGATAAGCCATGATATTAAAGTGCTTATAGAAGGGGAGTCTTTGGGTAATGATGCTACCGCAGTTATTGCTTTTTTCTTTATAGGTTTACCATGGATGCTATCTGGACAGATAGATGCAAGTGTTGCAGCAGTGGATGCAATACGTGTTTTTGCTATAAGTACAGCAATAGGACTTGCCTTAGGTTTTGGTTTCTACATGCTTATGAAGTTATTCTCTAATAAACGAGGTGAACTGTTTGCTTTTGTGGTAGAAGCCTATGTTGCCTATGTATTGGCAGAAGAGATGCATGTCAGTGGCATACTTACACTCATTGTCGCTATTGTAGCCACCAAAGCCTGGATAGATTCAGATTTGGATCAAAGTACTGTAAAAAAGACAAAAAGTTTTTTAAGGACTCTGCGTTTAGGAAATATAGAAACCACAACCCACGAAAGACTCGAGTACATCTATGAAATGGCAAAAGAGTTTGGATATATCGCTGCGGTTGTCATCTTTTTTGCTCTAGCAGAGATGGTAGACTTTCATCTCTTGTGGGAGTATAAAACCGAGATACTCATAATGTTTGTGGCTACCACACTCATACGTGCTGTCTCTATGGCAAAATTCGCATTTTTTGGTACAGTGAAGTCCTTAGAGTCCATTAAACCTGTTGGTCTGGAGGGGTGGTTTATATTGACCTTCTCTGGGATGAAAGGTGCATTGTCTATTATTTTGGTACATATGATACCTGAGAGTTTTGCTCATAAAGAGATGTTTGAAGCAGTGACTATAGGCGTAGTTGTATTATCTATATTTGTTTATGGTACAACATTATGGACCTATTTTACGTTCTTTAAAAAAGAAGAAAAAAAGAGTATTTTTAAATAAAAATTGTTAATAAAAAAGTTTGAAAGAAAATAGTTAAAAATGAGGTTCCAAGCCGAAACCCCAAAGGGGTTTTAGCAAGAGTAAGTTGTAGAAAACTCAAATGCTGTTGGTCTTCCTTCATCTGGCCATACTTGTCTTTCAAACTGGTAGTGTTGGTAGGTGTCAATAAATTCATCCGTAAAGACAGGTTTTAAGAAGTCATTATCTGAGATGAGTCCTTCAAGTGATTCTCTTAGTGTGTGAGGCATTTGAGGGATGTTTTTCTCTCTAATCTCATCAAGAGAAAGCTCAAATAAATCTTCATTCATTGGACCTACTGGAACATATTTGTTTTTAATACCATCTAGTCCTGCCATCATAAGTGTTGCAAAACAGAGGTATGGACATGCAGAAGAGTCTGGGAATCTTGTTTCAATTCTTGTAGCCATTTCACCTGCACCATAAGGAATACGACAAGCAGCTGAACGGTTTTGACTTGAGTAAGTTAAGATGCTTGGTGCCTCAAAACCAGGGATAAGTCTTTTGTATGAGTTTGTGCTTGGGTTTGTAAAGGCAGCTACTGCATGTGCATGCTTAAAGATACCGCCAAGGTAGTGAAGTGCAGTATCTGAAAGGTTGGCATACGCTCCTTCTTTATAGAAAAGGTTTTTACCGTCTTTCCAAATAGATTGATGTACATGCATACCATTACCGTTGTCACCGTAAAGTGGTTTAGGCATAAATGTAGCTGTTTTTCCATTGAGGTGTGCTACCATTTTTACAACATATTTATATTTTTGTACATTGTCTGCTGCTTCAATCATATCTCCAAACTTAATACCAATTTCACCTTGTGCCTGTGCAACTTCGTGGTGACCAAGCATGACAGTAAGCCCTACTTCTTCAAGCAATAACATCATCTCTGCACGTAAATCAACCATTGTGTCTGTTGGCATGGTTGGAAAGTATCCACCTTTTGTTCCTGGTCTGTGCCCCATGTTACCTATGTCTTCATAACTGGTTGCTGAATTCCACTCACCCTCTTCAGAGTCAACACGGTAACCTGATTGGTTTACTCCTGTCCAGATTTGTACATCATCAAAGATGAAAAATTCATTTTCCGGTCCAAAAAAGGCTTCATCACCAATGTTCTGTTCTTCCATATACTTTAATGTTTTTTTAGCAATAGATCTTGGACATTTTGCATAAAGTTCATCTTTATAGATATCATAAACATCACAAATGAGGATAACTGTACTATCTGCAGTAAATGGATCCATAAATGCAGTTTCAATATCCGGCTTAAGAATCATATCTGATTCGTTGATTGGCTGCCAGTTTTCAATAGATGAACCATCAAAAGGAATTCCTGATTCAAGCATTTTCTCATCTACAGCACTTGCTCTGTATGAAATATGGTGCCATGCACCTTTAATATCAGTAAATCTAAAGTCGATAAATTCAACTTCATTTTCCTCACAATATTTGTTAAATTCTGCCATGTTGTTTACAAATTTACCCATGTATAACGCTCCTAATTAAAATTTATCTTTAAATTATATCCATTCTAAAATAAATATATATAGAAATCTTGCTTAAAAAGTAACCAATTGTCTATCTCTTTCTTTAAAAGTAACAGCTTGGGTATATCCAATATCTTTTGCAAGAGTCGTTGCCAAGTCATATCCTGCACCTATTTGATCTACTGCATGTGCATCAGAAGAGAATGTGATAGGAATATCAAGTGTATATGCTTCTTCAAGTAATGCACGTGAAGGATACATTTCACCTATAGGTTTACGTAAGCCTGCCGTATTTATCTCTATGACCATATTAGATGATTTGATGGCTTTTAGTGCATTTTTAGCTAAGAGTCGTATGTCTTGTCTGGGTATAAATTTAAAAATTTTTATGAGATCAATATGCCCTGCGATGTCAAATTTTCCAGATTTTGCCATAGCTTCTGTAGCTTCAAAATAGGCTTGCCATATTTCATCAATATCTTCGCTTTGCCATTTCCCTATAAATTCGGGATTGTCAAATCCCCATTTGTCTATGAAATGTACAGAACCTATGAGATAATCAACTTTTGCATTGAGTACACGTGCATCCATATGTCCTGGAATCCAGTCCACCTCATAGCCCAGTAAAATTTCAATATCATTTTTATATCTCTCTTTAGCAGTTAAGATATCTGAAACATAGGCATCCATTTCATTAAATTTTAATCTATAGTTTTTGTCAAAATCCATTGGTGCATGCTCGGAAAATCCATAAATATCTATATCTAATTCAATAGCTTTTTGAATATACTCATCTATGGTACCTTCTGCATGGTTGCAGCGTGTGGTGTGGTTGTGTAGGTCAATTATTGTTTTTTTCATCATGTGATTTTAGCATAAAAACTGTTTTTTACTACTAATACGCTAAAATAAGACCAATATTAAAGGATAGGATGACTATGCAAAACAAAGTAGAACTTTTAGCACCGGCAGGCAACCTGGAGAAGATGAAAATTGCTCTAAATTATGGTGCTGATGCTGTATATGGGGGAACAAGTACTTTCTCTCTTCGTATACGCTCAGGTAAAGAGTTTGACATGGATTCCTATGCAGAGGGTATAGAATATGCCCATGAAAGGGGAAAAAAGGTTTACTCTACGGTAAACTCATTTCCTTTTAACTCACAGATGAAGCTTTATGAAAACCATATTGCAAAAATTGCAGAGCTTAAACCCGATGCATTGATTGTCTCTTCTCCAGGAGTGGTAAAAATAGCACACCGTATCGCACCTGATATTCCTATTCACCTCTCTACGCAAGCCAATGTCATGAATGCGATGGATGCAGAGGTCTATTATGATTTGGGTGTAAAGCGTATTATCGTGGCACGGGAGATAAGCCTCAAAGATTGTGAAGCGATTAAAAATCATATACCAGATTTGGAGCTTGAAATCTTTGTACATGGCTCAATGTGTTTTGCCTACTCTGGGCGTTGTCTTATATCCTCACTTCAAACAGGGCGTGTACCCAATCGTGGCAGCTGTGCAAACGACTGTCGTTTTCCTTATGAAATATATGCACACAACCCTGAGTCTGGAACTACTTTTAGGCTCGATGAAGAAGAGGGCATAGGTACTTACATTATGAATGCCAAAGATATGAATATGGCATCACATGTGGATGAGATACTTAAATCAGGTGTCATTGACTCACTTAAAATTGAGGGGCGTACCAAATCACCCTATTATGCAGGTGTAGTTACCAAAGCATATCGTCATGCTATAGATGATTATTGCGCTAATGACTTTGATGAAAAACGTTACCAAAGAGAGCTTGGTACTACACAAAATCGTGGATTCACCGATGCCTACTTACTCTCACGTCCATTTGAAAGAAATGATGCAGAGTCAAATGACTTTTCTATACAATATGGGACACATCAGGTAGCAGGGCTTGTGAGTGAAGATGGACTCACTTGGAAATGTAAAGATAAAACCTGTTTAGGTGATGCAGTAGAGATAGTACTTCCTGTGGGTGCTATAGTTGATTTGGTAGATAATGAAATAGGTAAGATAGATGAAGTCAATGGACAGTATTGGCTGACATTTAAAAAGTTGACTACTAAAGAGGGTAAAGAGTTAGAATGTGTACACAGTGGAAATGTCAATGCTATTCTTTTACCAACCAAATTACCAGGCTACACGATACTACGTCGTAAGATAGCGGAAGCCTTGGAGAAAAAAGGTCTCACAGAAGACTCAACCCCAATGAAATTAGAACAAGAAAATAAATAAAAAAGGAATTATAGAATGAAATTTGTATCCATAGTAATGGGAAGTAAAAGTGATTATACGATTATGTCTGAATGTGCAGATACACTGAAGAAATTTGGTGTACCGTATGAGCTTATTATCTCTTCTGCACATAGAAGTCCTGAAAGAACCAAAGCCTATATGAAAGAAGCAGAAGAAAAAGGTGCACAAGTCTTCATTGCAGCAGCAGGTATGGCAGCACACCTTGCAGGTGCATTGGCAGCAAGTACAACCAAGCCAATCTTGGGTGTACCAATGGAGTCAGGACCCCTCAAAGGTGAAGATGCACTGCTTAGTACTGTGATGATGCCAGCTGGTATGCCTGTAGGAACACTCGCCATCGGTAAAGCAGGAGCAGTGAATGCTGCTTATCTTGCCATTCAAATTATGGCACTTCAAGATGATGAACTCAAAGTGAAACTTCAAGAAGATAGAATTAGCAAAGCGAAAAAAGTAGAGCTTGACTCTTCTGAAATTGAAACAATACTTTAATACAAGAGATACTATAGATGAACAATGATGCAATAACATTTAGCGAATTATTACTAAAACTCCAACAATTTTGGGCTGAACAAGGATGTAATATCGTTCAACCTTACGACATCCCAAGTGGAGCTGGTACATTCCACCCTGCAACACTTCTAAGAAGTCTTGACTCCAAGCCTTGGTCTGCTGCGTATGTAGCACCAAGCCGTCGTCCTACAGATGGACGTTATGGAGAGAATCCAAACAGACTTGGAGCCTATTATCAATTTCAAGCATTGATTAAACCAAGTCCTGACAACATTCAAGAGCTTTACCTTAAATCACTTGAATATTTGGGTCTTAACTTGCAAGAGCATGACATCCGTTTTGTAGAAGACAACTGGGAGTCTCCAACATTGGGTGCTTGGGGTCTTGGCTGGGAAGTGTGGCTTGATGGTATGGAAGTGACACAGTTTACTTACTTTCAGCAAGTTGGAGGTATCGCCTGTGATCCTGTAGCTGTGGAGATAACCTATGGTACAGAGAGACTGGCTATGTATTTACAGGGTGTAGACTCTGTGTATGACCTTGTATGGAACAAAATGGGTGATACTGTGACTACGTATGGCGATGTACACAAAGAGACAGAGTATGAGTTCTCTACGTACCACTTTGAGGTAGCTAATGTTGAGAACTTGTTCCAACACTTTGAAGACGCATCAAATGAGTGTAAAGTCTGTTTGGATGCAGGACTACCTTTGCCTGCGTATGACCAGTGTATGGTGGCTTCGCATGCCTTCAATGTACTTGATGCTAGAAAAGCCATCTCACAAGCCCAAAGACAGAACTATATTCTGAAAGTAAGAGAGCTTTCTATTGGGTGTGCACAGCTTTACAAAGAGCAAGAAGAAGAACGTAATAAGAGAGTAAGAGGCTAAGATGCTTTTAAAAGAAATCTACACACACCTAGACAAAATAAGCCCTTTTGAACTTCAAGAAAAATGGGATAACTCTGGGTTGATTGTAGGTGACTTAAATCGTGAGGTGTCTCAGATAGTAGTCTCTTTAGATATTGATTTTTCTATGATAGAAGAGGCAAAAGAGGGGACACTGTTTGTGGTACATCATCCACTTATATTTGGCAAACTTACACAGCTTGATTTTTCTAAATATCCTTCAAACCTTATGGAAAAGATGATACTTAAAAAGCAGTCATGTATTGCCTTGCACACCAACTTTGACCAGACACATCTTAATAAATATGTGTTTGAAAAAGTTTTAGGCTTTAGGCTTGATACGCAAAATCCTTTTCTTTGTACTACACAGGGAGAATGGAACTATAAAGCACTACTTAGTCTTATAAAAGAGAAATTAAATTTACCTACACTAAGAGTGGTAGGTAAAAAAGAGAAGATAAAATCTATCGCTTTATGTACCGGAGCTGGAGCTTCTTTGATGGATGAGGTAGAGGCAGATTGTTTTTTGACGGGTGACATTAAATACCATGATGCCATGAAAGCGATGAGTGAAGATTTAATGATGGTAGACATCGGACATTATGAATCTGAGAAGTTTTTTGCTGAGATTTTACTAGATGAATTGAAAGTTTTACCTATTTTGGCTATAATTGCGAATTCTAAAAACCCATTTCATACTGAAACGTACTAAAAATAGGTTATTAAACGCGTGCATAACGCTATGAGAACACCCTTAAACTCCAAAAGGACAGAGATTGAACAAACACTTAAATGAGCTTATTGAACTGGCTAACAATGACAAAGCGATTGACTCTTATACTCCACAACTTGAAGCTGCAGATAAAAAAGTAGCAAAGATCCAAAAAAAGATTAATGCTGCACAAACTGAACTAGATACATTGAATGCAGATATTACAGAGAATGAAGCAAAAGTAAAAACTTTTGATGAGCAACTGACACTTCTTAATGAACAACTCTCTTCGAATGCAAAGAAACTCAAAGAGATTTCAACAGAAAAAGAGATGAAAGCACTCTCTTTGGAAGAAGATATCGCTAAAGAGAAAATGACTTTTGCGAATGAAGAGATTGAAAGACTTCAAGCAATTAATGAAACAAAAAAAGAGTTACTTGAAGAAGCAAATGAAAAGCTAACTGCTTTAGCTGCTGAATTTGAAGCGATGAACGAGGTAGTTTCTGTAGAAAAAGCTGAAATCGAAAAAGCTAAAGGTGAACTTTTTGTAAAAAGAGAAGAGCTTAGTAGAAATCTTGAGCAAAAAGTACTTGCATTCTATGAAAAAATTCGTATCTGGGCAGGAAATACGGCTGTAGTACCAGTAAAAAAACAGGCATGTTATGGATGTTACATGAAGCTTAACGATAAAACTTATGCAGAAGTGATTAAAGCGGATGAGATTGTAAACTGTCCTCACTGTGGACGTATTTTGTATTTAGAACCTGTTACAGCTGAAGCGTAACAGCAATATACTATGGAGAAAGTATTCTTTTTTCTCTATAGTCTGCTTGCTTTTTTACTCTACTTTTTAGCAATCCCTTTTTTGCTTCTTTTTTCTTTTAAATCAAAATATAGAGCATCACTCCCTGCGAGGTTTTTTTTATGGAAAAATCCACCATTAAAACCTGATGGTATTTGGTTTCACTCTTGCTCTTTTGGAGAAGCAAAGGCTATTAAACCTTTGGTAGATAATCTTCCAAGTGAGTTGTTGCGTATGAGTAGTACTACATATACGGGATATGATGCAGTTTTGGAATATACTAAAGAGAGTTGTTATCTTCCTTTTGAATGGTTGCTCTTTTTTTGGTTAAAACCTCAAAAAGCTCTGGTTGTAATGGAAGCAGAGTTTTGGTATTTGCTTTTTACTTTGGCACGTAAGCGAGGAGCAAAAACGCTACTGATTAATGCACGAATGTCAGAGAGATCTTATTCCAAATATCTGCGTATGGCCTGGTTTTATAGAGAGATATTTAAACAGATTGATGAAGTTTATGCGCAAACTCTTTTAGATAAAGAGCGTTTAGAGTCTTTAGGAGCAAAAAATGTTGTGGTTACAGGAAATATTAAGCTCTCAAAATTACCAATTCCAACGAAAATTTTGGAAAAACCTTTGGGTTTGGTGGTGTGTGCTGCAAGTACTCATGAGGGGGAAGAAGAACTTATTTTAGATGCTTTTTTGGAGCTGAAAAAAGAGTATCCCCATGCAAAACTTATGGTCGTACCACGTCATCCAGAACGTTTTGAGAAAGTAGCAAACAAAATAGAGAAATTTGCAAAAGAGCAAAATATTTCATGGCATAGTTATTCTGAGAATAGTTGTCTAGAAGATGAAATAGTATTTATTGATGCTTTGGGTGAGCTGGTTAATATCTATAGCATTTCAGATATTGTGATACTTGGTGGTGCATTTGAACCCATAGGTGGGCATAATGCTGCTGAAGCTGCACAGTTTGGATGCAAGATTATCTCAGGCAAACACTATTTCAATCAGTTGGATGTTTTTGGAGCTATTGATGGGATTGCTGTTGTAGAAGCATCTAACCTTTCCCGCAGGCTTTTACAGCATGGAGTTTTAAAACCGGCAACATTTAAATATCGTACAGATATATCACCTATATTAGAGAGTCTTAAAGATGTTTTATGAGATAAAAGAACAGAGTGTAAGTTTACGTATTAAAGCACAACCAAATGCAAGCAAATCAGAGTTTTGTGAACTTTATGGTGAAGATGCTATAAAGGTACGTATTAAGGCACCGGCAGTAGAAGGTGCAGCAAACAAAGAGTTGGTAAAATTTCTCTCAAAAAGTTTTAAAGTCTCAAAAAGTGATATAATTTTTAAAACGGGACAAAATAGTAAAATAAAAATAATAGAATTTCCTTTAACGGAAAAATTTAGTATATGGATAGAAAAAAATGGCTACAGATAAAGCATATAAAGTACTGGCCCTTCAAAAAGGTATCTCAAACAAAAAAGCAAAAGATCTTATTGATCGTGGGCTAGTGTTTGTAGAAGATAAAAAAGTAAAAATAGCACGTGCTGATATACATACAGAAACATTCTTTCGTGTAGAGTATCCTGAAGATATAGAGATACTTTACCAAGATAGTGATATTATCGCAATTAATAAACCAGCACAAGTGGACTCTTATGATATTCAAGATGCCATAGATGGTGCAGAACTTTTACACAGACTTGACCGTGATACTTCTGGCGTACTGCTTTTAGGTAAAAACAGAGCGTTTATAGATCGTGCTATTAGGGAGTTTAAAGCTCGCAGAGTAGAAAAACACTATGTAGCTTGGATAGAAGGCGTACTCTATGAAAAAGTAGAGATAAATGAGCCCATTTTTACTGTCAAAAAAGGTAAAGCATTTTCACTTGTAGATCCTGTACGTGGCAAAAAAGCACATACTATTGTAAAACCTGAAGAGTTACAGGGAAAGAAGTCAAAAGTACATATAGAGATTACCACAGGGCGTACGCATCAAATACGTGTACACCTGGCACATATAGGATATCCAATAGTTGGAGATGAACAGTATGGCAGCCGTACACAGTCAAAGAGAATACTTTTACACTCGGCTAAAATGAAGATACTTGACTATGAGTTTAATGCAAAAGAGCCTAAAGATATTGCCAAATACAAATAATAAGCCCTTTTAGGGTAAAATCGCAATAATTTATAATGAATAACAGAGGTAAGAGATGTTTGATACATTAACTGACAGTTTTAAAAATGCCATAGGAAAAATACGTTTCCATGATGATGAGAAGGCACTAAAAAAAGCTACTACAGAGCTTAAGAAATCGTTACTCAAATCAGATGTACACCATAAGGTAGTAAAAGACCTTATAAGTACCGTAGAGTTGGAGACTAAAAAACATGGTGTGGGTAAAGATAATTTTCTTAAAGCACTACAAGATAAATTGACAGATATACTAACCCTTGAGGGAAGTCCCAAAGGATTTTCCTTTGCTTCCAAACCACCCACTGTAGTGTTGATGATAGGATTGCAGGGGTCTGGTAAAACAACGACTACAGGTAAGTTGGCATATTTTCTTAAAGAACAAAAGAAGAAAAAAGTACTCATTGTTGCAGCTGACTTGCAAAGACTTGCAGCGGTTGAACAACTCAAACAAATTGCTTCCAACATAGAAGTAGAACTTGTAGCTGATGAAGGTGCTACGCCAACAGAAATAGTCAAACGTGGACTTGATAAGGCGCAAAAAGAGCTATATGATGTTGTACTTATAGATACAGCTGGACGTTTAGCGATAGATGATGAGCTTATGGATGAGCTTGCCGCTGTTAAAAAAGTAGCCAATCCAGATGAACTTTTCTATGTTGCGGATGCAATGACAGGTCAAGATGCAGTAAGAACCGCACAAACGTTTAAAGAGAAAATAGGTATCACTGGTGTGGTTCTTTCCAAATTTGATGGTGACGGCAAAGGTGGTGTGGCACTTGGGCTGACTCAACAAGTGGGAGTGCCTCTTAGATTTATCGGTAATGGTGAGAAAATGCCTGATCTTGAGCAGTTTATCTCAGATAGAATTGTAAGTCGTTTGATGGGTGCTGGAGATGTTGAAGGATTAGCTGAGAGAGCTGCAGCGAGCATTGATCCTAAAGAAGCTAAACGTATGACTCAAAAGATTAAAAAAGGTCAATTTAACTTCAATGACTTCCTTGCACAAATGGAACAGATGAAAAAACTGGGGTCGATGAAGTCTATTATGGGAATGATTCCTGGTATGGGTAATATGGCAAAACAGATAGGTGATATGGATTTGGAAAATTCTGATGAGATTAAACAAATTAAAGCACTTGTTTCATCTATGACACCAAAAGAACGAGAAAATCCTGATTTGCTTAATAATATGCGTAAACGACGTTTGGCAGCAGGTGCAGGATTGGAAGTAATGCATGTAAACCGTGTACTAAAACAGTTTAAGAATGCTTCAAAAATGGCAAAAAAGATGTCCACAAAGGGTGGTATGAAGCAGATGCAGGATATGATGGCTCAGATGCAAGGCGGTGGAGGAATACCAAATATTCCTCGATAGATAGTATAAGAGAAACATCACTTAATAAGAATTTTAGAATCTTTATGGTAAAATCGCGTTTCGTTAAGCCTTGATGAGTGTTTTAGTCATTAAAAAGCAGTTGTCAGGACTTGATTTGTAAACACTTTTACCTCAAAGTAGTTTATAATTAAAAGACATATATTTAAAGGATATTACATGACAATGATTAGAATGACAAGAATGGGTAGAAAAAAGAAACCATTTTATAGAATCGTAGTAACAGACAGCAGAAAAAGAAGAGATGGTGGTTGGATTGAAGTAATTGGTAATTACAATCCAGTATCTGTAAATAAAGATCTTACACTTGATGAAGAGAGATTGAACTACTGGCTTTCAGTAGGGGCACAAATGAGTCCAACAGTAAAAAGACTAGCAGGCAAAAAGTAGTCAAATGGTTACAGACTTCCTACTCTCATATAGCAAACTTTTGGTAAGTAATCCAGAAGATATCTCAATAGAGATAACAGAGGTTGATGAGGGTTTTGATGAGATTATCATCTTTGCTAACAGTGAAGATATAGGTAAACTTATTGGAAAAAATGGAAGAATGATTAACTCAATTAAAACGGTTATTTCTGGTTGTAAAGCTAAGGGCGGTAAAAATTATCGCGTAAATGTTAAGCCAGTAGAGTAAACCTAATGTCAAATGACGCATCTCTTATCGCTCAAATAGGACGAACTATCGGCCTTTGGGGTGATCTAAAATTTCACATCCATACAGATTTTCCAGAGCAGTTTCAAGTTGGTAAAACTTATCAAAGTAATCGTGCTAATTTAACTATCAGTGATATAAATCATAAACGTGGAACAATTCGTTTTGTCGGCTATGAAAGTATTGATGCTGCAAAAAAACTTACTAATGTAAAGATTTTTGCAGATGAAGCTCAAACTCGCCAAAATTGTGATTTAGAAGAGGGAGAATATTTTTGGTTTGATATTATTGGATGTCTCGTGAAAGAGGATGATGAAATAGTTGGTAAAGTCACAGAGATACAGCGTATGGCAGATACTGACTATCTTGTTATTAAAACAGATGAAGCTTTGGTTAAAAAAGATTTTTCAAAAAGCTTTTTACTCCCTTATATAGAACGTTATATACTTAAATCTCATGTAGAGGAAAAAATAATCTATACAAAAGATGCCAAAGATATACTCGAGGCATCTTAAGTGCATTTCTCATTTATTACACTTTTCCCAAACCTTATTAAAGGATACTTTTCTGAAAGTATTTTAAAACGTGCAATAGAAGATAACAAAATTTCTATCGATTTTTATAATCCACGTGATTTTACAACAGATAAGCATCATCGTGTAGATGCTCCTATGACAGGGGGAGGGGCAGGAATGCTTATGACGCCTCAACCTCTTATGGATACATTGGATCAGGTAAAAGCAGATTCTCCTCAGGCGCATATTATTTTTCTTTCACCAGTTGCAAAAACATTTACACAAAATGATGCTAAGCGTTTGGCAAAAAAAGATCATATCGTTTTTGTATCGGGACGTTATGAGGGGATAGATGAGAGAGTGATAGAACGTCATGCTGATGAACTTTTTTCAATAGGAGATTTCATCTTAACTGGTGGAGAGTTGGCAAGTATGGTGGTATGTGATGCGATTAGCCGTAATGTAGAAGCAGTCCTTGGAAACAGTGATTCTTTAAGTGTAGAGAGCTTTGAAGAGGCATTGTTGGAAGCCCCTTCATTTACGAAACCAAAGAATTATGCAGGAAATGAAGTTATTTCAGAGTTCTTAAAGGGTAATCATAGTAAAATCACGGACTTAAAAAGAGGGCTTGCTTTGTGTAAGACAAAGTATTTTCGCCCAGATTTATACAAAAAAGGTATAACAGATGAGAAATAAATACATCGAAAGCTTTGAACAAGCACAACTAGAAGGTAAGTCAGTTCCTGAATTTAGAGCAGGTGATACAGTAAGAGTAGCTGTTAGAATTAAAGAGGGGAACAAAGAGAGAGTACAAAACTATGAAGGTCTTTGTATTGCTATCAGAGGTCAAGGTACAGGACGTACTTTTATGGTAAGAAAAATGGGTGCTAACTCTGTTGGTGTTGAAAGAATCTTCCCACTTTATTCGGAGTCTATCGAAAGTATTGAAGTACTTAGAAAAGGTAGAATCAGAAGAGCGAAATTGTTTTACCTTAGAGAGCTTAAAGGTAAAGCAGCAAGAATCAAAGAACTCCGTAGAAAATAGTTCTTTCGTCCGATTTTACTTCATCTTTGGAGGAGTGTTTCAGTCACTTACTGAACGTAAGCTCCTTCAACACAACCTCCAAATCTAAAGCAAACTCAAATGAAATAATCTATGTTTATGGGCTCCTTTACGCAAACCTGCAAATCTAAGCACAACTCAAATAAAATAATCAATTTTATATTCATCTCACGCTTTAACTTTCCAATAAAATCGCTATAATACTCTAAATTTATTCAGGATATTTCTATGTTAACAACCATTAAAAACAAATTTGTTTCACTTTTACAACTCATACTTGTTATGATTTTTATTATTTTTGAAGAACTTATTTGGGAGGGGATAGCCAAGCCTATCTATGAAACTATCCATTCACTAAAAATTCTTCAGAAAATAGAAGTAAAACTGCAACATATCAATGCCTATGTGATTCTTGTGGTTTTTGTGATGCTGTTGGCTACTGTAGAGGCTTTTGGTATCTATGCAGGGATGCTTTTTGTCAGTGGACAGATGTTGCTTGGTTTGGCTCTGTATATCTCTAAAATCCCCATAGCAGCATTTACTTTTTGGCTCTTTAGGGTAACAGAGGAGAAGCTTATGCAATTTACTTGGTTTCAATGGATTTATGAGAAGATGATGGCAGGTATCGCATGGTTGAAGTCGCAACAGATATATGTAGAGACTATGGTACGCTTAAGGCATATAAAAGAGCAGCTTAAAAAGAGTGTCAAGGTATTTAAGGCAAAATATTTTGCTAAAGAGAGCCCTTTTGTGAGAAGCGTGAAAAGACTTTATAAAACAATAAAAGCTTCATTGAAAAAATAAGTTATGAATAAACGTATTTTTTGGTCAACACTCTCTTTTCTTCTTGCGTTGTTCGTTATTGTACTACTTTTTGAAGAGAGCCGTGAATTTTTCTTTGCTTTGTTGCTACGTATTTTATTTTTTGTAAAGAAAAATATTTTAAAAATATTGACTAGCTTCTTTTTGGTAAGAGGAAAGTTTATTGTAGTACTCTTTATGAAAAAGATTGCTTTGCTCTCTGTAGTGGGTTTGGGGAAACGCTATATGATAGAAAAAGTATTTATAGAAAATCTGAAAAAACATTTTTTAAATCATCTTACGGATGATTTAAAACGTTTTATTAATCATGCAAAAGAGAATTTTAAAGATTTTTCCTTGATAAAAAAAGTAATTACACTTTTTACTTTTTTAGCTTCCCTTGGTTTTATAGGTAAATTTATGGGAGGTATGTTGGCAGTTAAAGTCTTTATAGCTAAAGTATGGAGTTTTCTTTTAGCTATTTTTCTGAAAGCAACAACAGCGGTTGTTTATTTTTTTACAGATTATCTTTGGGGGTCATGGTTGGCACCCATTGTAGAGGTAGTACTCTTTAGTTGGTTGCTCTCATGGATGGAAAGAGTACCTTTTTTATCAAAAGGTATTCAAAAAATATATACTTTTTTTGTAGAGTGGTTTGGGTGGTTTGAATACTATATGGAGAAAATATTTCATATCCCTCTCAAAAGATTTTTAAAATGGTCAGTAAGGAAGATACAGAAAAGTATCTATAGATTTATTGGCTATAAAAAAGTCTCTGTGTGGGAACGCATGCAAGAAGATAGAAAATTAAATCCAAATAGTCATATGCGTTTGATACAAAAACGTAAAGTACATAGAGCAGGAAAAACTAAAACCTATAAATCTTCATATGAACGCCTCAGAGAAAGACGAAAGAAAGAAAAACAGGTTTATTCATAACTCCTGTTTTTCATAGCAGAACGTGCTTCTCTATCGAGTGTTTTAGCTTTCATATCAGCACGTTTGTCATGGAGTTTTTTACCTTTGGCTATGGCGATACTTACTTTGGCAAGGTTACGTTCATTAAAATAGATCATGAGAGGTACAATAGTCAGTCCGTCTTTATGTACTTTCACATAGAGTTTTTCCAATTCTTTCTTGTGAAGTAATAGTTTTCTAGGTGTTCTTGTATCTGGTACATAGTGTCTGTTTGTAGTCTCCAAATGAGCTATGTGTGCATTCATAATATGCAATTCGCCCTGTATGAAACGACAAAAAGCATCTGCAAGGTTTGCACGTTTGGCACGAAGTGCCTTAACTTCTGCTCCAGCAAGTACTATACCTGCTTCAAACTTTTCAAGTATCTCATAATCATGTCTGGCTTTTTTGTTTTGTGCAACGATGTTGATAGCCACAGATATCCTTCATTAAATAGTTGAAGAATTATATCATATAATTTGCTATGAATAATATTGAGATTGAACCTTTGGAAATCCTCTATCAAGATGATTATATCGTAGCCATTAACAAACCCTCGGGACTATTGGTACACAAATCACCCATAGATAAGCATGAGACACGTTTTGCTTTGCAAGAAGTGCGTAATCAGATAGGACAGTATGTCTATCCTGTGCATAGACTAGATAAACCAACATCAGGAGTATTGCTTTTTGCACTAAGTAAGGAGATGGCACAAATGATGGGTGAAGCTTTTAGAAATAATGAAATTAAGAAAGAGTATATTGCTCTAGTGAGGGGATATGTAGATGACAGTGGAAAGATAGACCATCCTCTTAAGGAGATGTTGGACAGTAGAGCCCAAAAAGAACGAGGCATTACCAAAGAGGAACAGGAAGCTCAAACAGAGTACGAATGTTTGAAAAGAGTAGAGTTGCCTTATGCCGTGAGTCGTTACCCTGTTGCACGCTACTCTCTTGTGAAATTAAAACCTCAGACTGGACGTAAGCATCAACTCAGACGGCATATGAAGCACATCCACCATCATATGATAGGTGATACCAAACATGGACGAGGGGAGCATAATAAACTGTTTCGGGAAAAGTTTGGATGTCATAGACTGCTATTGCATGCTAAAAGTATATCTTTTATACACCCTATGACACAGGTATCTGTCTGTATAGATGCCAAAATGGATGAAACTATGCATCAGCTATTTAAGAGTTTTGGTTGGGATAGTGTAGAATAACCTTATGATGAAAAATACAATAAAACCATTTGAGATGCTGGGTGCAGGCATACTGAAAGAGATAAACCATTTTACCAAGCGTGTACACTTTAAAAAAGGTGAAACACTTTTTAGCAATGGAGAACTCAGTCATTACTTTTATGTCATTCAAACAGGCAAGATAAAAACCTATCAGCTTAATCTCGAAAATTCCAAAGAGCAGACCATTTTTATTTTTCGTGCTGGAGATATGTTTGATACGATTACACTGCTTGATGGGGAGCCTCATGATGTGATGTATGAGGCGATGGAGGATACAGTTGCTTTTGAGATGCCTATAGAGAGTGTTAGACATCTCATAGAGAATAATTCTGAATTTAATAGAAAATTTTTTCCTTATCTTGCAAAACAGATGAGACATATGGAAGAGTTGGTTACGGATATTTCACTCTATAGTACAGAAGAGAGGTTGATTAAACTTTTACTTCAAAACCTAGACCCCAAAAATCTCATGAAATACAATCTCCTTCATGGACTCTCCAATACAGAAATAGCCAAGCTCATCGGTACTGTACGCCATGTGGTTGAGCGTCATCTAAAAAAACTCAAAAAAGATGGGCTCATTGAGGGCAAAAATAAAACACTTCAAATCAATAATGCCAATACACTCCTGGAAAAAATAAAACTTTTTTAAAAAATGCAACTTAGGTTGCATTCTCTATTTGATACTCCCTGATAAAATAATTTTAGATTTAGTCATAGAGACTAAACCACTAATAATTTGAAGGAGTTAGTATGAAAAAAATTATCTTATCTACACTTGTCGCATCACTACTTATCACAGGAGTGAATGCCAAAGAGACCGCCCCAAAAGATGCCACAGTTAAAGAGGTCAATAAGATTGCACTAAACAATGCAAAGAGTGATGCAAAATCACACCAAAAAGACTTGGTGAAAGAGGCAGTAAATTCACTGAAAGATGCACATGATGCATTTGTAGCGTTAGACAAAAAAGATGAAGCACTGGCCACAAAAAAACTAGAGAGTGCTTTGGGTAAACTAGAAGTAATTCTTGCTTCAGAGAAAGTACCATCATTATTGCCTATTGACAGTATTGTTAAGGTATATGAGTATCTTGGCACAAGTAAAGATATAGAGAGTACACTTGCTGCTGTATCGACTCTGCTTTCAAAGAATAAAGTACAAGAAGCAAGAGAGTTGATGTTACCAATGCAAAGTGAGATAGATATTACAACCATTTCATTGCCTTTGGCATCATACCCTGATGCTTTGAAGTTAGCTGCAAAATATGTGCATAGCCATGAGATAGATAAGGCAAAAGAGGTATTGGGTATAGCATTAAGTACATTTACGTCAGTCACAGAAGTGATCCCTATTCCATTACTTAAAGCAACAGATTTGATAGCTGCATCCTCTGCAATTGCTAAAGAGGATAAAACAAGAGCACTTGCATATCTTGATGCAGCAAGTGAGAGTCTGAAAGTGGCACATGATTTAGGATATGTGAGTAAAAGTACAACAACATATAAAGTACTTCAAGAGCAAATAGAGGCGGTTCAAAAAGAGATTAAAGGACCAAACAAAGCAGAAAAACTTTTCGAGACTCTCAAAGCATCACTGAAAGAGTTCAAAGAAAAAGTATTTTCATCAAAAGATAATAAATAAAAGGAGTCTAAAATGTTAGTAACAAGATATAACCCATACCGTAGAGCCGGATTGAGAGATGGGCTCAATGTAGTAAATCAATTACTTCATCAACTTGACGAGACAACAGAAGAAGGCTTTTTAAACTCTTTTGTTCCTGTAGTCAATACACGTGAGGGTGAATATGCCTACCATGTGGAACTAGACCTTCCCGGGATTAAAAAAGAGGATATTGAGATTACCACTGAAGATAATGTTTTGACTATCTCAGGAGAGCGTAAACTCAAAGATGAAGTCAAAGAAGAAGATTACTACAAAGTAGAGTCTGTTTATGGAAAATTCAGTAGAAGTTTTACTTTACCGGAAAAGGTAGATGTAGAAAACATTCATGCTGAGTCAAAAGATGGTGTGTTGGAAGTGATTATTCCTAAACTTAAAGTTGAAGAGACCAAACCTAAAAAAATAGAGATCAAATAAAGGAGGTACATCATGGAACTAGTAAATACAGCTAAAGAGATAGGAAAAAATGTCGAAGAGACTTTAGAACATGGTATTGAAGTAGCCAAAGATGCTTTTGCCAATGTGGCAAGCCATTTGCCTTTTGCTAACTTAGCAAAAAAAGGCAGTGACGGCTTTAAAATTGAGATAGATTTACCAGGTGTGAAAAAAGAAGATATTGAGCTTCAGGTTGAAGATAATATTTTGACTATTAAAGCAATACGCAAAATGAAAAATGAAGTGAAGAAAGAAGATTACTATCTTTGTGAGAGTAATTTTGGTATGATTAGCAGAAGTTTTGTATTGCCTGAGGGGATTGATACTTCAAAGGTAGATGCAAAATATGAAGACGGCAGACTCTATGTGACACTTGAGAAAGAAGAATCAAGAAAAGCAAAGAGTATTGCTGTCAAATAAAAATATAAAGAAAAAAGTTGGACAATCCACATAAAAATAACCCTATGCATGGTGTGAAGCTGGTACAAATTTTAGAAGAACTAGAGGCACACTATGGTTGGGATGAGTTAGATAAACGCATTCGTATTAACTGTTTTAACAATAACCCCAGTATAAAATCATGTTTAAAATTTTTACGTCGTACTCCTTGGGCAAGAACCAAGGTGGAGGCATTGTATCTGGAACTTTTAAAAAGCAATTAGTGTTATTGGGTAGATTTTATATGAATATTAAGGTTTAATTTTAAAGAAAGTACTTCCCGAACCAGAAAAAAACCAACCCTCTTTAGCTAACTGCTTTAATTGAGGGTAGGCTATAAGAGAAGCTGCATAAAGATCATTGAGTATGATGGGGTCGGCTATCATCTCTAAAAGTGTCTTTGAATCTAGTTTATCCCAACCTAAAAATGAGCATAGGGCAATATTGTCAAGCAGGTGCTTTTTAAATGTTTTGTAAACCACCGTAGTATCACAACCTATGTTTGGAGTAAAAAGTTCCAATTTAAGAGGCGCTTCCTCAAAAGGTTCTACTATTTCACCAAAACCACTTACATTGGCAGATGGGTAGTTATAGATGAAGAAGGGTAAATCTGCTCCTATGGTACTACCTATTTTGGCTAGTTCTTCAGTAGTAAGCATAAGGTTGCAAACCTCTTTTACCAAACGCATAAATGCAGCGGCATCAGAGCTTCCACCACCAAGTCCAGCTTGGCTTGGAATATGTTTGGTAACTACAACCTTGTGTCGGTAAAAGAAGTTAAGGATATCAAGGTCACCGGTATAGTCATTGAGTGCTTTATAGGCTTTATAGATAGTGTTGGATTCCAAAGGTATATTATCACAGCCTTCTATAGTAAATGTGTCACATTCACATGGTACGAATGTTATGGTGTCATATAGGTCTTCCACGCGCATAAAACGTGAGAGCAAGGTATGGTAACCCTCTTTGTATCCAGTGATTTTTAGAAATATGTTTACTTTTGCATGGGCTTTGATGGTGTACATTACTCTTCCTTGAATTTTGGAATACGGTTTAGACGATATTTTACTTCATGATTGATGATTTCTACAATAGAAAAAAACTGAGAAGTTTCAATAAGATAGATACCCTCTTCTTGAATTTTAAAATACTCTACACCAAGTTTTTTTCCTAATTCTATAAATGTTTCATCACCTGTATAAATATTGCTCGGCAGTGCCAAGTGTGTGAAGGGATTGAGTGGTTTTTCATCGTTAAAGTAAAATTGCCCTTCATGGATACGGTGTAGGCTTGAGAGTGTACCATCGACTCCCAGTTTATCAGCAATAAGTGCTCCAAGTGAGCGTATATAGGTACCTTCTGATACTTTGGCTTCAAAATGTACAAATGGATGATTATAGTTGAGTAATTTTATATCGTAAATGTTAGAAGTGATGGTTTTTAACTCTACTTCTTCCCCTGTACGTGCAAGTTCGTAGGCACGTTTTCCATTTATTTTTTTTGCACAAAATTTTGGAGGGTAGTAGGTGAGTTCTCCTTGTAGTGAGTCCAGTGTTTCTTTGATGGTTTGTTCATTAAAGTACTCTACATTTTTAATACGGTCTATTTTTTCTATATCAAGGCTTGGTGAGTTGGCTCCTAACCATAAGGTGGCTTTGTAGCTTTTAGGTGTTTTGTTGAGGTATTGGAAAAGTTTGGTGTATTGCCCTGTAGCAACGATAAGACAACCTGTAGCAAAAGGGTCTAATGTACCAGAAAAACCTACTTTCTTAGTACCATATTTACGCTTGACATAGCTCATGTAGCCATTGGAAGTACGGAATATCGGTTTATTTACAACGAAGAGACGGTTCATTAGATGCTTTGCACAAAAGAGCTCAATATCTCTTTTTTGTTTCCACCAAAATTGATGAGTAGTTTATACTCTTTACCTGACTTGTTGGCAGCTTGTACACGGCCAATGCCAAAAATCTTATGTTTGACCAAATCCCCTTTTTTAAAGGCGGCCTGTTTGGTTATTTTGAGACTAGTATCTTGAATGAGTCCTGCTTCTCCCAAAAAGCGACTTTTGTCTATCATTTTACGGCGACCTTTGTAGAAGCGACTGTCAACATAACAAAGTGTAAGGTCAGACTTGGATCTGGTAATGGCAACATATCCTAAACGACGTTCCTCTTCCATATTGCATCCCTCTCCAAGAAGTGGGAAAAACTCTTCCTCCAGTCCTATAACAAAAAGATGTTCAAATTCCAGTCCTTTAGCTGCATGGATACTCATAATAGTAATGGCATCTTCTTCTATTTGGTCTTGGTCAGACTGAAGAGAGATATCATTAAGGAACTCATCAAGTGTCAAATCAGGATTTTTAATAACAGCATCTCTAAAATATCCGTAAAATTCATCAATGTTGAGTATTCTGTCCATACCATCTACCATACCAGCATAGTGGTCTTTAAGTTTAATGCGTTCATCAAAAAGAGTAATAAAGTTACCAAGGGTTTGGGAGAGTTCATTTTTGAGAAGTTGAATATCTTCTACCAATTTTCCAAGAGATATGGAGACTTTTTTGGTTAGAATCATAGGAAGTTCATTATTAAGTGATTTTTCAATATATTCAAAGAGTGATACTTTTGCTTCAAAAGCAGCAATTTGTAGTTTTTCTATAGATGCTTTTCCTACACCACGTTTAGGCTTATTAATAATACGTATAAGGGAAAAATCATCATGGGGATTGGAGAGAACTCTAAAGTATGAGATAATGTCTTTAATCTCTGCACGTTCATAAAAACGCATACCGCCAATGAGTTTGAAAGCAAGTCCCGCTTTGCTAAACCCTTCCTCAAGTGAACGAGAGAGGGCATTAATACGGTAAAGTACTGCTATTTCATCAGGGTTTGTACCTTCATCGAGAAGTTTTTGTATAGCATGGGCGATAGCTTTAGCTTCCATAGACTCATCTAGTGAATGCAGAAGTTTAATATCTTTGCCTTTACCTTTATGCGAAGTAAGTTTTTTGCCCAATCTTGTAGAGTTATGCTCTATGAGTGTATTTGCAGCTTTTAAGATGGGTTCGGTTGAACGGTAGTTTGTTTCAAGTTTTACCGTTTTACAGTTTTTAAAATTATTTGAAAACTCTAAAATGTTACGTATATTTGCACCACGCCAACCATAAATACTCTGGTCATCATCCCCCACAACACAGAGGTTATTATGTTCACAAGAGAGGAGTTCAAGTAGTTGAAATTGGAGTTCATTGGTATCTTGATATTCATCTACCATAATGTATTGATAGCGGTTGCTTGTCTCTTTGCGTAATGCCTCATTTTGAGAAAGTATTTTATAGGTCAACATAAGTAAATCATCAAAATCTACAAGGTTGTTTTCTTCTATATTTTTTTGATACGCTGCATAGATAGAGGCTATTTTTTTATAATCAGGGAGTTCTGCTTTCTCCAGTACAACTTCAGGAGAGAGAAGAGAGTTTTTATATTTTGAAATCTCAGAAGCGATGAAAGAGATATTTAAATCTATTTTTTGTTCTTTGGCAATTGTACGAATAAGACGTTTTTTGTCATCACTGTCTATAATAACAAAATTGTTGCTTCTTCCCAGTTTTTCTATATGAAATTTTAAAAAAAGAAGACCAAATTTGTGAAATGTACAAAGAAGAGGTGGATAGGAGATATGTGATGGCATCAGTTTGATGGCACGCTCTCTCATCTCTTTGGCTGCCTTGTTTGTAAAAGTCAAAGTAAGTGTATTTGCAGGATCTATACCTACTTCTCCTATAAGATAGGCAAGTCTTGTTGTAAGTGTTTTTGTTTTTCCTGTACCCGCACCTGCCAAAATAAGTATTGCACCGTCAATATGCTCTACAGCTTCTCTTTGTGAGGGGTTTAATGCATTTAATATAGTTTTCATGAAATATTACTTCTCCTGCCAATTGAACCCTCTGCATTTAGGTTATTTAATTATACCTTTTAATTGTTTAGAAGTGACATAACTGAAATTATGAAACAGGAATTCAATAACAATACTTTGATAAATAAAAAATAATATATAAAATAATATTAACTTATGATTTGTTTTGTTATAATGTGATATAATTATTTCAATTTTATTGAAGTAATAAAGAAGTGGGGGGATATAAATGCTAAAAGATTTTGTAAAGCTAGAAACATTCTTAACGGTTGTGCGTGAAAGAAGTTTTTCAAGAGCATCTGCGAAGTTGGGGATTTCTCAACCTGCGGTAACACAACAGATTAAATTTATTGAAAATTATCTTACTTGTAAAGTGATTGAACGTAAAAAAAATGGTATTAAGCTTACCAATGAGGGTGAAGAACTTTATAAAGTAGCAGCAAAACTTGAAAAAGAGATCCTCTCTTCGGAACATGATATTTTAAAAATAATGAATAAAGAGATAACATTCAAGTTGGGAGCATCCTATACGATTGGTACCTATATTATTCCTGGAAAATGTCTCAACAGTATGGGTGAAGTTATCAATAATGATATTAATCTGGATATTGATGTCAGTGATAGAGTTGTAGAAAAACTTAAAGATAGAAAACTTGATGTGGGGATTATAGAATCACCGGTAATAGATCATGATCTTGTCTATAGGGAGTGGTTGGAAGATGAACTTGTGATTGTTTCTAATGTTCCTCTTTCAAAGGTATTAAAAACAGAAGAGCTTTATGAATTTGATTGGATTTGTCGAGATGAAGCATCTCATACAAGACGTGTTATTGCTGATGTTTTTGAAGAGTTGGGAATCTCCTGTAAAAGTTTTAATTTGCTCTCTGAGGTAAGTAATACAACATCAGTATTGCAAATGCTTAAAAAAATTGAAAGAAATCCTGAAAGACCTGTTGTTTCCATCTTGTCTAAATATGCAGTAATAGATGAAGTGGCAAACGGTGAACTTTTTGAATCAAGACTTCGCGGTTATACTATGAAACGTAAATTTTTTATTGTCTATTCTAAAGAGAATAAACATAATGCTTATGTAGAAAATGTTGTAAACTATATTTTGGCAGGGAACTGTTAGTTCCTGTTTTTTTTCTTGAGAAGTTTTTGATTCTCAGGATTATTCAGCAAGGCTTCCATTGATGATTTTGTGGAAGTGGTATGTTTCTCTCTTTTTACTTCATATTTTGCCAGATTGAAAACAATAGGATTGTCTCCTACAAATATCTGTTTGATACATAAAAGTGGTACGGTAACAACCGAGCCATAATTTTCAGAACCAAAGCCCGCTTCAAAAGTAAAATATTCTTTATCTAGTGTAGCACTTTCAAATGTATAACCTCCCAATACAAACAATACAGTCTCATTGAATGAATCCAATATGCTTTGAGGAAGTTCTGGGTTAAAAGTAATATATTGTGTATCGCAGGCAACAGCAAACTCCTGATTTTTCTGAAACAGATATTCTATGGTTTGAAAAATATGATTTTGAATGAGTTCTTTGTATTCAGGTGTCTGAAAAAGATTAATAGTCATAATAATGGCCTTTGTTATTGGTTATACGTATATTCTTTAGGATTTTAAATCCTACCATAGCGTTCATTAAAGCCACTTGTGAATAATTGCCTATCTCATTGGCTTTTATCTGTTTTGTCTGTAAAAAACCCTCTTCTATCAATTTTTGTCGCATTGTTCCTTCAAGTAGTGGTTTGGCAGGGGTAACCCATTGTTTCTTATCATAAAATGCAATATTGGCAATGGTAGTATCAGTGATATAGCCCTCTTTTTCTATAATAATTTCATCTGTATTGCTGTTTGCAGAAAGAAGTTTGTTGAATGTATCTCTATAGGTATATTTTAAGTGATAATCCAAAGAGGAGGGGATAATTTTAAAGGTATTTATTTTTTTTGGTACATAAGGTATATATTCAATACTTTTGATCTGTGTGTTATAGACAATACGACAACGATAAAGTCCACTTTCAGGAGGAGTGATGAGTGTTTCCAAATCTAAAGTATCTGTAGCCCGATAAAGCTCTTTACGACTTTTGTTGCATCTTTTTTGATGATACTTCAGGTTGTAAACAGTACCATTTTCACATCTAATTGTTTCAAAAAGTGTGACAGAAGATGTCGGCTTCAAAAGATTAACCTTCAAAAAGTTCTGTAGAGAGGTATCGTTCTGCTGTATCACAGAGTATTGTCACAATGGTTTTGCCTTTGTTTTGGGGACGATTTGCAAGTATATATGCTGCATGTAGATTTGCCCCTGCCGAGATACCAATAAGTAAACCCTCTTTTTTTGCAGCATGTTTTGCCATGGCAAAGGCATCTTCATCGTTTACGGCAATGACTTCATCATAAATTTCTGTATTAAGAATAGAAGGGATAAATCCTGCTCCGATACCTTGAATTTTATGTGAACCTGCTTTTTTACCTTCCAAAACAGCAGAATTGGAAGGTTCTACGGCAACAACTTGCAGTGCCTTGTTGTGTGCTTTGAGTACTTCTGCTGTGCCAGTCAATGTCCCTCCTGTACCTACAGAAGCTACAAAAATATCTACTTTACCTTCTGTGTCATTGAGTATCTCAACAGCTGTTGTTTTTCGGTGCGTATCTGGATTATCCTGATTATTGAATTGTTGCAATACTTTTGCATTGTTGAGTTTTTTTTCTAGCTCATCTGCTTTTGTAATGGCTCCATTCATTCCTTCTGATGCTGGAGTGAGTACAAGTTCTGCTCCTAAATGCATTAGTATTTTACGACGCTCCAAACTCATAGACTCAGGCATAGTTAGTATAAGTTTCATCCCTTTGGCTGCACAAATAGCAGCTAGACCTATACCGGTATTTCCTGAAGTTGGTTCGATGATAGTAGTATTTTTATCTATTTCCCCTGATTTGAGTGCTTTGTTTATCATATGACAGGCAATTCTGTCTTTAACTGAAGAGGTAGGGTTCATAAATTCACATTTTCCCAAAATAGTTGTTTGGGTCTTTTCTGAGAGTGTATTTATGTTCACAAGAGGTGTATTACCTATAAGTGCTTCAATGTTCTTTGCAATCATTTGATGCTCCTTGTTGTTCTAGGTCTGGAAGAGAGGTTTAAATTCATAGTTTTCATCATCATAATATTTGATATTTCCATTTTCTATATCGTAATACCAGCCATGCAAATAGAGTGTACCCTCGTCAATTCGTCTTTTTACAGCAGGGTAGGTAAGCAGATTATCTAGTTGATGAATGACTGATATTCTTTCGGTATAACTCTGTATGACTTCAGGACTTGAGTCTTTATGGGTTAAAAGGGCAATCTTTTTTGCCTCTTGCCCCAATTCCAGCCATTTTACAGTATGAATATTCTCAGAGGTTGGTTTAATATCTTTATAGAGTGCTGCAATGGCACCACAATGAGAGTGCCCGCAAACAATGATATCAGATATTTCTAAAATAGAAACGGCATACTCTATGGCTGAGGCAGTAGCATGAAAATCTGCATCGGGGCTAAATGGTGCTACAAAATTCCCAATATTTCTTATAATAAACAAATCTCCCGCGTTAGATCCTGTAATCAAAGCAGGCATCACACGTGAGTCTGAACAACCTATAAAAAGTGCTTTAGGATTTTGCCCCTCTACTACCAATTTTTTAAAACGATCTTCATTTTTTTTAAATTTAACTTTTTGAAAAGATCCATGCCCTTTTGAAAACTCTTTAAGTCTATTATCCATAGGTAATATCTTTAATAGAATAGTCTAACTTCTCATCAGCATACATAGGTACTACACCATTATAGTCAGAAGGAACAGTAAATGGTTTTTTTTCTAAAATTACAGTTTTTTGAAGAGGTCTTATTTTATAAATATTTTGAGCATTTTCAGAGACAAATGCCTGGAGATTCTCTAATGGTGCATTCTCTTTTTCAAAAAGTTCGGCAAGTAGTTGCAAGGCAATAGGTGCAGTAAAAACCCCAGCAGCACAACCACAGGATTCTTTGGCATGTTGTGGATGTGGTGCCGAATCTGAACCAAACATTACTTTAGGGTGAGCTGCCAAAGCAACTTTGCGTAAAGCTTCCCTGTCTTCAGGACGCTTAGCGATTGGTTTGCAGAAAAGATGAGGTTGAAGCATACCCCCTGCAACATCATCCAGAGTGATAAGCAGGTGATGGACAGTAATGGTTGCATAGAGGTTTTCATATTTATCAAGTGCTTCTACGCTCTCTTTGGTGGTAATATGTTCCATAATGATTTTAAGTTTTGGAAAGGCTGTTGCCAAACGTTCGTAGATATTGACAAATTCTGCTTCTCTGTCCATTACAAAACCATTGGTCTCTCCATGAATACAAAGTGGAATCTCCAGGTCACTCATTGCCTCAAGTGCAGGTCGTAACTCTTCAACATCAAAACCGCTTACCCCGCCTTCTGAGTTGGTGGTAATGCCAGCGGGATACAGTTTGATAGCAGTGATTTCATCACGTATAGACTCTAAGAATGTTTTGTCATAAGTGGGTTTGAAAAAGAGTGTCATATAGGGAGTGAATTTCTCATTACCTATGGCTGTTATAATACGATTTTTATAAGCAACTACCTCCTCTTTTGTACTTACAGGAGGTACAAGATTTGGCATAATAAGTGCTCCTGAAAAAGTCTTAGTTGAAGATGTTGCAATGTTATTTAACATCTCTTCGTCTCTTAAGTGTAGGTGCATGTCAAGTGGAGCGGTTAATTGCATCAAAGTCCTTTATAATATAGTAATATGTGTTGTTGGGTTTTATGCTTTTTGGCACAAACCAATAGACTATTTCTATTTTGCCATACTCTGCATTAAAAGTGAGTGAGCAAGAGAGTTTTTGTGGTTGCATTGTTACCAAAGGATAGTCAATGCCTCCCTGAAAGAGTTGATTACAGCGTAAAATACGCAAACTGCTTGCTACAAATGCTTTGTGTGCAGCATTAAATTCAAACTGCCACTTGGCATACTCTGAACAGGTAGGGTAATAGCGACAGTTTGCCGGCAGCATTTTGGAGATGTACTGATAGCCTTTAATAGGAGCGATATAGAAGTTTTTTAGTTTCATAGAATATCTTTAAGTTGATCACTGGATAAAATACTACCTACTGATATATAGTGATAGTATCCGAAAGTGTGTTGTTTGGAAGTTAGTTTGATGTGAAATGATTTGAGATATAGTTTATAAACAAGTTCAGTGCAATATAGTTTGTTATCTGTAGATAAATCAAAATTAAGATCAAATGCAGGGTTGGATTTTATCAGTTTTTTAATATTGGTTTCAATAGATTTTTCAGAGTATATTTTTTTTAACCTTTTAATTTTGTACTTTGTGGCATCTTTAAGAAATGTTTTGAGTGTAACAATTTTTAAGTCATTCTCTTCACTGTTTCGTTCAATATGTAAAACATATATTTGTTGTTCCTTGATATAAATAATTCCAATATGTGAATATCCTCTTCCATCAAGTTTTTCAAAACGATTGCTTAAAAAACTGTTCTCTTTTCTAAAAATAATATCTCCCGTTTTAATTACGGGATATTTGATATGGCTGGCGGATACAATATTGAGAAAGAGAACAGAAAAAAAGAATCCAACAGTAAGTATTTTACTTTTTGCCAAGGCTTATTCCATTTTCAGTATGAATTAATTTTATAATTTTAGGTTCTGTATCTGTGGTAAGTATATAAAAAACATTCTCTTTTTGAGATAAAATTTTATAATTAGTCGCACCATAAGTAGATTTTAGAATTTTCTTAATACATTGATTATCTGTTGCTTTGCAACTGCTTTTAATTTCTGATGTGATATGAGCATAGGCATCTGATGTCATGATATGTTGTAGTTTTTGCATCTTTGCATTATTGCATGCTTGAAAATAGTTATCTATAGTCCTGTTATGAATCTCCTGATAGGTTGTTCCATTGTTTATGAGGAAATAAATAATTTTAGCTCTAATGGGATTTGTATCAATATACTTTAATACTTGGTCTAATGCAGTTCTCCCGTTCTCATCTTTTTGATTAATATCTGCCCCATGCTTTAATAAAATTTTTGCGTAATCAAGGGTATATGCAGTCTCTTTTTCTGTTGATGTATAAAAGTCCAATTTTTCAAAAAGATGGTTTTTTTTAGGGAGTATAGCACCATGATCAAATAAAAGTTTGGTAATATCTTTGCTTTGATTATTAAAAAAACTTGAAAAAGTAGTAACAATAGGAGGATTCCCATCATTATTTTGATGATTGATATATTTTTCTAACCCATTGTCTATCAGGTATTTTGCAACGGAAATATTTTCTACTTCATGTAACATTGTATCTCCATTGTTTGTTACAGTATCTAATTTTCCACCATACTTTGTCAGTAACTTAATTATATCCAGTGTAGTGCTTGCAGCATAAGTCATAGGTGTATATCCACCTTTAGTATTTGATGCTTGATTTGGATTTGCACCATTTTCCAATAAAATTTTAATAGTTTCATATTGCTGTTTATAGCGTGCAGGGTATCTATCTTTATTAACCATCTTTGAAAGAAGCGATGCAAGTGGTGTGATACCAGAACTAATTCCATAATCTACATCGGCACCTTGTTTTAAAAAGAGAGAAACAGTTTCGGAAGAAAGATTCTTATTGTCAACTAAAGAAAAGAGTGGAGATTCATATCCTCCAAAATCTTCAGGTTTTAGTTTATTGTTTTTTGTTACATCGGCTCCAAGTTCAACCATTTTTTCAATGATACTCATATTTGTATCTTCTTTGTTGTTAAATATCAGACAGGTATCACTTTCAGAGTATTTTTTGGAAGAACCACTTTTTCTGAAAATAGTAATATCTTTATTGATATCTGCTCCTTTTTCTATTAAAATTTTTGCCATATCAATTCTTCCCGTGTTAAAGGCATAACAGAGTGGTGTACCAAAACTTCTTTTTGAAAATGAGAAATTTTTTTTAGTATGTAGTGTTTTACTTATATGGTCTATACTCAATCCTTTATAAGAGAGTATTTCTTTAAAAGTTTTCATATCATGTTGTTTGATAGAATCAAATAATCTCTCATACTCTTTTGGAGAGACATGTTTTTTCATCATTTGTGTTTTAGTGATTTTTATCCAATTTTTGTGAACCCAGCCAGTTTCTCCTGTACCAATAGCTTTAATTTTATACCATTTTCCTTGTTTTGTGAATATTTTGACTTTGTCACCATTGTAAAGCTCACCTGTTTTAGTGCCTTTTGGTTTTGTACGTATAGAAAGAAAACCATCACCATTGGGATTTAAATTATAAACAACGCCCATTTGTGAAGAAAAAAGGAAAGTTGTTATTAAGAACATAAATAATATTTTTTGCATAGTATCAACCTTTATTTTTTTGAATAATTATATCTATTTAAAGATAAAAAATTTCATGGCTGTCTTTTGGTGAGATGATTTGGCTGAAAGATATAAACATATGTATAAAAAAATCTATATTGATGGTGTGAAAATTATCCCTTTTTGTACAATATATGATTCTGACATATTGATAGCATGATAAATGGTAGTACCATACTTCTTATTGTAGTAAAGTAACAAAAGTTTTTGTAAAGTAGGCTCTACAGAAGGAGTAAACCAACCATTGTTACTTAAGACTATCATGTTTTTTGGTCTATCTCCATTTTTATCTTTTTCATAGAGTTTTTCTGAAGTGGCTTCAAAACAGATGGCGTTTCTGTAGGTGATACCATCTATTTTGTAGTCAGTCACTTTATCGCTGGCTTTATAGTCTACGGCTCCATCATAAAATACTTTATTGACCCAGTTACTGAGGAAATCAGGTAGAGGATTAGACTCTCCAAAGGGAACTAGAAGTACTTTGTTGGCAATAGAGACCTGTTTGTTTGTAAAAATATAGGTAGAGTTTCGTGGGCTTTCCCCATCCCAGTAGAGTCCTCCTGTTGCAATAGAGATAGACTTGGACTTTTCTTGAAGTTCTTGAAACAGTTTCAGTTCTCTATTTATAAATACAGGAAAGACAGATTCTGGGAGAATGACAAGTGATTTATTTGTATCTATAGCATGGTCTATCTGTTTGAAAAGTGCCTGGAACTGTTCTTTATGAAGAGTATTATTCCATTTGTCATGGATAGAAGTATGGGTTGTAACAAGCTCAATATTTTGAGGTGTTTTTGTTAGAGTGACAGGATAGGGGGTGTAGGTAAAAAGTATTAAAAGCAAAGTATAGGGTTTTTTCTGCCATAGACTTAGAACAATTCCTGACAATACTATGCCAAACTGCCATTTTTCTATACCTATATAACTTTCAACAAACATCAGTTCAGGCTTAAACCAGTCAAATGAAAGTGGATGAATATAACTTAATAACAAAAGACCTACAGCTTTGAAGATAAGAGGAAGCAATGTAGGTCGGGTTGCCCTCGTCCTGAAAAAATAATAAGATATCTTTTCACTCAGCCAAGAGATAAAAGCAAAAAGTATGCCATATATTAGCATAATAATGAGTATCTCAATAGGGGCAGCCCAAAGCATATCATAGTGAATAAGGCTAAGTGCTATCCACCAAAACCAAAACAATCCAATAAAAGCTCCAGAGATGAACCATGTAGTACTATTTGATTCTAAGAGTAAATAAAGAGCCAATAATCCTAAAAATGTGTTAACCAAAGGAGTTGATAATCCCCAATGGTTAAGATAGATAAAGGCAGAGCTTAGCATTGCTATCATCAAGCCTCTTATTAATACAAAGGTGGTAGAATATTGTCTAATTTTATTCATGAAGGATTCCTATGGAACAACAAGGTAGCATAATTGGTTCATTTTTACCACTTATTATTTTATTTGCGATTTTCTATTTTTTGATTATCAGACCACAGCAAAAAGCACAAAAAGAGCATAAAGAGATGTTGGAATCTCTTGCCAAGGGTGATAAAATTATTACTACTGGCGGACTTATTGCTGTAATTGTAAAACCTGAAGAGGATTTTATCAAAATCAAACTAAATGATGACACTATTGTTAAACTTGACCGTGCCTATGTAGCTAAAAAGGTAGAAGTTGGTAATGAAGCTTAATTTTAGAGTAATCCTTTTTGCGTTTGCGCTCATTTTTGGAGTAGTTTTTTCTATTCCCTCATTGACACAAAGCCAACAAGGTAAAAAGATAACTTTGGGGCTTGACCTCCAAGGTGGATTGCATATGTTACTTGGTATTAAAAGTGAAGTAGCCATTGAGTCTCGTATCAAATCTATGGCTGCTTCTGTGAAGTATATGTTTGATGATGAAGAGATAATCTTTGATGATCTTCGTATGGTAGAGGGTAAAAAAGTTGTTTTTGAATTGTTAGATAAAGATGATGTTGCCAAAGCCGAGAAACTTCTTAAAGAGGGGATAGAAGGTACAGTGTTAAGTGAAAATGGTTTAAAGTTTTCATTGACGATGACAGATGCAGAAGTAGAACGTACAAAGTCCAGTGCCATCAAACAAGCGGTTGATACGATTAGAAACAGACTCAATGAGTTTGGTTTGGCTGAACCAACAGTAGCAAAACAGGGGCAAGATAAAATCCTTGTTGAAGTCCCTGGTATTAAAACCCAAGAAGATGAACAGCGTATTCGTGAACTCATCGCTCGTGCTGCACATTTGCAACTTATGGCTGTTGATGAAGAGCGAATAGCCAGAGTGGCTACCATGAATTCCAATGAAGCAAAAAGTTTTGGAGATGTCATTTTGCCAGATGTTAATACTCCAGAGAGAAAATATTTGCTTCGTGCCATTCCTGTGCTTGATGGTTCTATGCTTACTGATGCAAAAGTTGGATTTGATAAAAATAACCAACCTGTCATTAACTTTACACTCAACGGTCAGGGTGCCAAAATATTTGGTGACTTTACTGGTAAATATGTAGGTAAACGTATGGCTGTTGTACTTGATAATAATGTCTACTCTGCACCTGTGATTAATGAACGTATCGGTGGTGGACGTGTACAGATTTCTGGAAGGTTTAAACTCTCTGAAGCACATGACCTTGCTATCGCCTTGCGTTCAGGAGCACTGCTTGCCCCTGTCTATGTAATGGAAAAACGCTCTGTAGGCCCTAGCCTTGGAGCAGACAATATTAAAGCAAGTATGGAAGCACTTATCTTGGGATTTGTTTTGGTGGTACTCTTTATGATTTTCTATTATGGTATGGCAGGTGTGGTTGCAGATGTTGCGCTTATAGGAAACCTTTTTCTTATCTTGGCAATTATGTCCTTATTTGGTGCTACCTTGACATTGCCAGGTATGGCAGGAATTGTCCTTACTGTCGGTATGGCAGTGGATGCCAATGTTATTATTAACGAACGTATCCGTGAGTTGCTGCATGAAGGTAAATCAATTGTAAAATCTATTGAAGAGGGATATAACAAAGCCTTTGCTGCTATTTTAGATGCTAACGTTACCACGTTGATTGCTGCTGTGGCACTTTGGGCATATGGAACAGGACCACTTAAAGGGTTTGCACTTACGATGGGGATTGGTATTTTGGCTTCTATGCTGACTGCTATTGTCGGAACACATGGAATTTACCAATGGTTACTTCCTAAAATAAACAAGAACAAACTAAGTTTCTGGTTTGGTATTAAAACGGAGGGCAGAAAATAATGGAAATTTTTAAATATAAAAAACCTCTTAATCTCATGGCACAAAGCAAACGCTTTGGGATTGTTTCATTGACATTACTTATACTCTCACTAGGGCTTATTGTTACCAAAGGCTTTAACTATGGTCTTGACTTTGCGGGTGGAACATTGGTGCAGGTACATTACAAAGAAAAAGCACCGATTAAAAAAGTAAGAGATGCCATAAGCAAAGTAAAAGCCTATGAGGGTGCCTCTGTGACTTACTTTGGAAATGACAATGAAATTATCATTCGTACTAAGAAAAGCAGTAAATCTTTAGATAAAGATATGGGTGATGTAATGAGAGAGTTGCTTAAAGGTACAGGTGAACTTGAAGTACGTCGTGTGGATATTGTTGGGGCTAAAGTTGGGTCTGAATTGCGTGAAAAAGGACTCATGGCAATGTTTTTGTCCATACTAGGTATCCTTGTTTATGTTTCCTTTAGATTTGAGTGGCGTTTTGCTATTGCTTCCGTGATGGCTTTGATGCATGATGTTACTATCGCTATGGGTGCGGTGGTACTCTTTAATGTAGAGGTGAACCTAGATACCTTGGCAGCCTTGCTTACCATACTTGGGTATTCTTTGAATGATACGATTATTGTATTTGACCGTATTCGTGAGGGGATTAATACTATTAAAAACCCTGACTTGGGAAAAATCATTGATGAGTCTGTTACGCAGACACTCTCTCGAACAACGCTTACGTCACTGACTACATTTTTTGTGGTCTTGACACTTTTCCTTTTGGGTGGAGAGATCATCAAAGGATTTAGTTTCACGCTTCTTGTTGGTGTGGTTGTAGGTACGTACTCCTCTATCTTCGTGGCATCACCTATTTTGATGATGTTAGGTTTTTCTGTTTCTGATTATCGTCTTAAAGCTGCTGAAAAAGCAAAGAGAGAGAAAGAGAAAGAGAAGATGCGTGCGATGTATGAAAATGGGACAATATAAGTTACGATATAATAACGTAATACAATAAAGGATTATCATGAATTGGGGTAAAGTTTTTTATATATTTTTTACATTGATGTCACTTACGACATCGGCAGCATTTTTATATGAAAATTCAGCAGTGGCATTGTTTATAGCAGGATCAGTCAATGTAGTATCTACCTTACTTAAAATAGGTATACGAAATATACTCTCTGCTGAACTACTTGCGGGTTCATTGGTGGCAGACTTACACTTGATTCCTGCATTTTTTGCCTTACAGTTTTATGATAATGATAAAATAGCTGTCGGACTGGTAATAGGTGCAGTGATTGCAAATATCTATACTATTGTGGTGTCGATGATAGAGAGCTCAAAAGAAAAAGCAGATTTTTAATTTTTAAGCGTAATAATAAAATTCTGAAACGTTGAAAGGTTAAGATGCGAGTTGTAATACTCTTTTTTGTTTTTTCTTTATGGCTTTTTGCTTTACCCCAAGCAATCAATGAACAGATACGACAATCTGGCATTTCTAAAAAAGATATAAGTATCTATATAAAAGAGGCAGGAGTGGGAGGTAAGGTTGTTGCTTCACTCAATGCAAATAAAACGCGTACTCCTGCGTCAGTAATTAAAGTACTTACCACGTATGCAGCCATACTCAAACTTGGATTTAACTATCGGTGGCAAACAAAGTTTTATACTACTGGAAAAGTTAAAAATGGTGTACTTTATGGAGATTTACTCATTAAAGGGTTTGGGGATCCTACGTTAAAGGCTAAAGATCTCGATAAAATTGTCTCTTATATTCGGGCAGAAGGCATAGGTGAAATTAAGGGTAATATAGTCATTGACAGAAACTATTTTAAGGTAGGGAATAGAGACAGTTCAGGCTTTGATGAGAACCCTTACAGTGCCTATAATGCCATGCCTGATGCAATGATGTTTAATGAACGTGTCAGTACCGTTTGTGTTGTACCTCAAACACAGAGTGTCATAAAAAAAGATGCAGACCAAAGCTATCAGGTTGTCAATCATCTGCAATATGTCAATAAATCTTGTCGGGGTAGATATGCATGGCCAGGGGTGAAAATAGAAAAACAAACTACTATGCCTATGGTTATACTTAAGGGTAAAATTTCCAAACATTGTGGTAAACGAAATATTTGTAAAGTCTTGACTAAGCCTTATAAATCTTTTTATTATGCACTCAAAGAGAAGATGAAAGAGGCAGGTATTTTTGTGCATGGTCATATGCAGCTTCAACAAATACCTAAAAATACTACAGAACTCTTTAGTTGCTCTTCTGAGAAGTTGGAAAAGATTATCTCCCAAACAGCCAAAAAAAGTAATAACCTTTATGCCAGACATTTACTGTTGCTACTTGGAGCCAAAACATATGGTGCTCCTGCCACATTGGAAAAGGGTCGAGATGCAGTATTGCATATCCTTTCTTCCAAAGGAGCATTGGGAATAGGTGTTTTAAAACTGGATAATGGTTCAGGGCTTTCACGTGTAGCAAAACTCAATGCAAAACTTCTTGTTTCTGTGTATGACAATGCGTATGACCGTTATGGGAAACGATGGATGAATACCCTTTCTATCGCAGGGGTAGATGGTACAATAAAAAGACGTTTTAGAGGTACAGCTGTTCAAAATCGTGCATGGATGAAAACAGGTACGCTAAGAGGGGTTAAAAATATTGCAGGTTATGTAAAAAATATAACTGGAAAGTACTATACGGTTATTATTTTAATTAACAGCAATAAGGCAAAGTATCATGGAGCAAAGCTTCAAAATGAGATTATCACATGGCTGGTTAAGGGGATGCCAAAAGTTTCGGCAATATCTCAAAATAAACGTATTTCAAAGAAAAAAATTAAACATAAAGCAGTTAAGAAAATAAGTAAAAAACATTATTATGTTCAGGTAGGTTCATTTAAACTCAAACCTTCAAAAAAATATCTTAGAAAAATAAGCAGACTAGGGCTTGCATATAAAGTAAAAAAGACAAATATCTATAAGGTACTTGTAGGTCCTTACAAGAAAGAATCTACGGTACGTAAAGTATTGCCTAAAGTGAAACAAAAACTGAATAAAAGTGCTTTTATAAGTAAACAATAATTCTTTACCCCATTTTGGCTATAATTTCTAAAAAATTAGGGCAGATATGAACTTTGAAACATACCCTTTTGAGAAACTTAATATCTTGTTACAAGATATTACTCCCAATAGTGATTTAACAGCACTCTCTTTAACCATTGGTGAGCCACAGTTTGCAACACCGCAATTTATCTTAGACGCTCTTAACAAATATGCACCATTGCTTAATAAATACCCTAAAACAGCGGGTGAATCTGTACTTCGTAAAGCGATGCTAAAATACAATAAAGAGCGTTTTAATTTGACACTTGACAATAGTCAGATTATTCCTACTTTTGGTACAAGAGAAGTGCTATTTAACTTTCCTCAGTTTTTGCTGCATGATATTGAAAAGCCAGTGATGGTTTTCCCCAATCCTTTTTATCAAATCTATGAAGGCGCTGCAAAAGCTTCAAGAGCAGAAGTGATTTATCTCAATCTTAATGAAAAAAATAACTTTCAGCCTGAAGTAGATGAAGAAGCATTAAGTAAAGCAGATTTTGTCATACTCAATTCCCCTAACAATCCAACAAGCTCAGTTATGCTTATGGATGATTTGAAAAAATGGGTAGAACTTGCACTTAAGTATGACTTTGTTTTGCTTAACGATGAGTGCTATGCAGACTTATATTTGAATGAGCCTTTACCCTCACTATTGAACGCCAGTATTGAAGTAGGTAATACAGATTTTAAAAATATACTTGTAATTAATTCTGTGTCTAAACGCTCTTCAGCTCCAGGATTACGTTCTGGATTTATCGCAGGAGATGCTCAAATACTTAAAGCCTATATGGTTTACCGTACGTATGTAGGGTGTGCTTCACCACTTCCTTTACAAGAGGCAGCAGCTGTAGCATGGGCAGATCAGGAGCATGTGAATATCTTTAGAGAAAAATACAAAAAAAACTTTGAAGTTGTCAAAGAGGTACTAGGTATTGATGCACCAGAAGCAACCTTTTATATTTGGCTCAAAGTGGATGATGAGATAGCCTTTACGGCAAAACTCTACAAAGAGTACAATCTCAAGGTAATCCCAGGTTCATTTTTGGGGCGAGAGGGTGAAGGGCAAGGGTATGTAAGACTTGCTCTGGTTTATGAAGCAGATAAAACACGAGAAGCACTAAAAAGAATACAATTAGCAATGGAGAATAACTAAAATGGATTTACCAGAAATACACGTAGAAGAACTAAAAAAAGACCCAGAGTTTTTAGCAAATATTAAAAGATTGGAAGAGGAGTGCAAGACGGAGCAGAGTATTGCTAAAGGTTATCAGCTTTTGGATGCACAGCTTATTATAGAGGCATCAGAAGATGATATTAATGAAATTTTTACATTTATAGTAAACAATGCATTTGATAGGCTGGCACAAAAACTGACAGACTCTCAAAACTTTGATATGAATGATACTGAAGATTTGGCAACAGCACGTGCTATCTATGAACATGGTATCCAGCGTTATAGTGAAAATGATAAAAAGGGTGCAAAAGAGATATTTCTGGTACTGAATTATACCATTGAAAATACAGACTTGAAAGATGCCATGATGGTACATGCCGCAGCAGTAATGGCAGGACACTCTTTTGAAGATTTTATAGAAAATTTTGTAGAGGTAGAGGGGGTAGATCCCAATGATCCTTTAGCATTTTTTATTCAGACATTTTCTCAGCCTACAGATATATTGCTTACTATGTTTGCAAAATATGTAAAACAGGGGAAAGAGGAGCTTAAAGTACTAGAAGAGAGTAAGGATAAGTAATGCAAATACACTTTATTGGTATAGGAGGGATTGGACTTTCGGCATTAGCAAAATTTTTGCATAACGATGGAGATAAAATTTCAGGTTCTGACATTAAACAGACAGAAATTACCAATGACTTGAGCATTAATTTTGATGCAAAGATCACTATTCCTCACCATGAAGATGCTGTAATTGGTGCAGATAGAGTGATTTATTCTGCAGCTGTTCGTCCTAATAATCCAGAGTATCAAAAAGCTAAAGAGCTTGGGATTGAACTTCTCTCACGCAAAGAGTCTTTAACGTATATTTTAGGAGAAAAAGAGGTCTATGCAGTAGGAGGTGCTCATGGCAAGAGTACCACTTCTGCGATGCTCGCTTCTCTTATCCCTGAGTCTAATGCACTCATTGGGGCTATTAGTAAAGAGTTTGGCTCAAATGTACGTAACTATGCGAATAATAAAGTCGTCTTTGAAGCAGATGAGAGTGATGAGAGTTTTTTAAACTCTAACCCCTACCTAGCCATCGTAACCAATGTAGAGCCTGAACATATGGAGTACTATGAGTATGATGAAGAGCGTTTTTACAATGCCTATAGAAACTTTCTAAACCTTGCTAAAATACGTGTAATAAACGCAGAAGATGCGTTTCTCTCTTCACTAGATCAAGAGAGTGTTAAGCTTTACCCAAGTAAAGATATAAGCAACATCGAATTTGTGCTGGTTAATGGTGAGCCTCATACAAGATTCAAACTTTTAGACTTAGGGACTTTTGAAGTCTTTGGGTTTGGTAATCATATTGCACTTGATGCTGCACTTGCGATACTTGCAGCCCTTGAACTAGGTAAGAAGATTGAAGATATACGTACAAACCTTCTTAACTATAAAGGTATCAAAAAACGTTTTGATATTGTGCAAAACCAAAAAAACTGTGTGGTTATAGATGACTATGGTCATCATCCTACAGAGATAAAAGTTACAATGGAATCACTTCAGGCTTATAAAGGGTTACGAAATTTTACACAACTCAATGTTATCTGGCAACCCCATAAATACTCACGTACTATGGACAATCTTCAAGCTTTTGTAGAGTGTTTTGATGGGGTAGATGAACTTGTTATTCTTCCTATCTGGTCAGCAGGTGAATTGGAAGTTGATATAGATTTAAAAGGTGCATTTTCTCGTTATAAACTTTTGATGGCAGATTCTGTAACCAAAGAAGACGGTGTTGTAAAAGTGTATAAAGAGGGTCATATTATTCAAGAGTATTCTGAAGGTTTAGTGACAGCCTTTGGTGCAGGAGATATTACCTATCAGATACGTGGTGAGGCTTAGTCTGATGCAAGAGTATATTTAAGGAAACAATATTACGTGACAGTAAAACAAACAAACGAAAAATCCATTATCCAAAAGTTAGATCTTGATGGCTATGTCAAGCAGTTTCAAACTTTTTTAGCCAGAGAGAAGCCTGTGGTGATGCAGGGGGATATAAACCAGCATTATCGTTACATCAAAGCACTTGGAAAAGTGCAGTTTCCTACACCATCTCCTGTGCCTAACTTAGACAAAGAACTTGCACGTATTAAAAAACAAGCGGTATTGGGTCTTGATGAGATTTATGCTTTTGTAACGATGTTTTCTTACTTTAACAAGCTCTCAGCTGTAGGCTTTAGCGAGCCTCTAATCTCGTGGATACAAGGTATTGAGATACCTGAAGAGATTGTAGAGATAATAGGGTACTTTACTGAAGAAGGGGATATTAATCCTGAGCGTGACCCTGAATTACATAAACTTGAACGTGCCCTTAAACAAAATAGACGTGACATTAAAGATACACTCTATAAACTTGCACATTCAAGTAGATTAAGGGACTATCTTGTAGATACACAAGTACATTTTAATGGTGGGGAAGAGACACTGCTTGTACGTGGTGGGTTTAACAATGTCATAAAGGCTACTGTAGTAGCTCGTAGTTCTGGTGGGTTCTTTTATATCTTGCCTCAGAGTATCTCTCATTTAAAAGAGAAAGAGTCTGCATTAGTCTCTAGCAAAGAAGAGATTATCTACCGCTACTGTAAAGAAATCTCAGCACTGTTTTTTAAATGGGAGCGATTTTTAGCATTTATCAATAAAGAGTATGACCGTTTTGATCACTATCAGGCAAGGGTGAGTTTTGCCAGAGCAAAAGAGTATGAGTTTATTCTTCCTTCTAAATCTAAACGTATTAAATTAGAAGCGTTTGCACATCCAGCCATAGAGAAACCAGTTCCCATAAGTATGGATTTCAATAAGCAGATAATGTTGGTAACAGGTGTGAATGCAGGTGGTAAAACCATGTTGCTCAAATCTATGCTTTCAGCGGTATATATGTCTAAGTATTTACTGCCCTTTAAGTGTGATGTTTCCCAAACAGAGGTAGGACACTATAAGAGTATAGAAGCAGTCATCGATGATCCACAATCAGTCAAAAATGATATCTCTACTTTTGCAGGGCGTATGCAGGAATTTTCCAAACTCTTTAGTAAAGAAAATGCCATTGTAGGTGTAGATGAGATAGAGTTGGGTACAGACTCAGACGAAGCAGCTTCATTGTTTAGAGTGATGCTTGAGGAACTGCGTAAAAAGGGTATAAGCTTCATTGTCACCACTCACCATAAACGTCTGGCTTCTTTGATGGCCAGTGATGATGAGGTAGAACTCATCGCAGCACTGTATGATGAAGAGCGTCGCATGCCTACGTACACTTTTTTACAAGGAAGCATCGGAAAGTCTTATGCTTTTGAAACGGCCCAGCGTTATGGTGTGCCTGTGGCCATTGTGAATGAAGCGAAAAAGGTCTATGGAGAAGACAAAGAGAATCTTAATGAGCTTATAGAAAAATCTACTTCACTTGAGCGTGAAATGCGTATGAAAATAGCCAAAATAGATGAAGAACTCAAAGCTGTAGAAGCGAAAAAAAGAAAACTTGAAGAGGATGAGTTTACACTCCAAGAGCAACATAGAAAAGCCATAGCGACACTGGAAAACCGTTATAATGCAGCGACAAAAAAAGCACGTGAAGCATTAAAAGCCAAAGAATCTACTGAAGGTAGACGACTGCTTAATGTGGCACACCAACGTAAAGACTTTAAGCAAAAAGCATTAGAAAAAGTGCAAGAAGAGCCTCTAAAAGAGGGAGATAAAGTAAAGTATCGTTCTCATAAGGGTGAACTTGTCTCTTTAAGAGGAAAAGATGCAACTATTATTGTAGATGGATTAAAGATGCGAGTGCCTCTTTCTCAACTCAAACGTAGAGGGGATGTGCCACAAGTCAAACTTAAACCAAAACCAAGAAACCCAAAAGCAGATATAAATGTGGAAAAATCAAGGGCATCGGTTTCTGTAAAATTACTTGGTATGTATGCGGATGAAGCCATAGATACGGTAGATAAATTTCTCTCTGATGCGCTGGTTAACAACTTGAGTGAAGTACAAATCATTCATGGTACAGGGGGAGGGGTACTCTCTAAGTTAGTCAGTGAGTATTTGAAAAATCATCCAAAGATAGGGAAGTTTTATCGTATGCCTGGTAACTTAGGCATCACTGTTGTGGAGTTGTAGCTAAAATTTAACTCCAAAGGGTATAATAGTATAAAATGTTTTAGGAGAGTGCTGTGGATATTGCAGATGTGAAACGAGAGTTAAGTAGTGATGAAAAAGTACTGGAGAGTGCTTTTAAGTTAGAGACACTGTATAAAAAACATAAAGTTAAATTATGGATAATTGTAGCGGCATTGGTTGTGTTTTTTGGTGGTCGTACTCTACAGGAGTTTATTCATGCTTCAAAACTTGAAAAAGCCAATGAAGCATTTTTGGTTTTACAGACAAAACCTACAGACAAAGCAGCTTTAAAAAGACTCGAAGAGAACAACCCTGCATTGTTGGAACTCTTCTCCTATGTAGAGGCTTCAAAAAATCATGATATAAAAGCATTGCAAAAATTGACAGCAAGCAAAAATAGTATTATCGCTGATGCCAGCAGATATACAGCAGGGGTATTAAATAAAAAACCTGTTGATTCAAAACTCTATAAAGAGATGTCTCTCTTGGAAGAGGCATATACATCAATGGAAGCTGGTGATAAGAAAACGGCACAGGAAAAGTTGGACAGCATAGATGAGCGTTCAGCTTTGGCAGTATTGAGCAGCTTTTTAAAACATTCAATGATAAAGGCTAATTAATGAAAACAGTATCTCTGATTACGCTAACAACCGCAGTAGTTTTTTTCTCTGCATGTAGTTCTAAAAGATATTTTGAACCTGAAACAACTTTTTCCGCTTCACATGCCTCATATGTATATGGAGGAAATATTGTAGATTTGAGTCGCAATGGTGGAACATTGAGTAATGGTACCTACCTTGGAAAAGCAGGGGTAAACAGTATTGAATTGGGAGAAGGGTATCGATTTCTTGATGAGAGCAATACCTATATTCTTGCTAGCAACGCAGAAGGTTTGCTAAAAGTAATTGATAAGCAGACAAAAGAGACTATTCGTGTAGTATCTCTTCATGTCCCTGTTGTTTCTGCAACGATACAAAATGGTATCATAGCCTATGTTCTCAATAACAATACTTTTGGTGTTTATCGTATGAAAGATAATAGAAAAGTTGTAGAGAGTCGTTCTGAAAGTACGTTTGCTATTGATACAAGAGCAGCCAGTCCTATGTTTATTGAAAACCTGATTGTTATGCCAATGCTTGATGGTAAATTGATTATTATCAATATCAATCATACAGAAAATGCCAAAGTAGTCTATATTTCCAGTGAATCAGCCTTTAACAATGTTATCTATCTCTCTCGTATGGGTAATACTATGGTTGCAGCTACACCAAAACGGTTGATTACACTTGGTGGCGCTGGAAAGTTGGAATATAAAGCCAATATTTCTGAAGTAGCAATAGTGGGTAAAAAAATATATCTCTTTACAAAAGAGGGTAAGATATTGGCATTAAACAGCCAACTGGAAGTTGTTGCAAGCTCCAAATTTAAGTTTGCACACTATGCTGCAGCGACAGCCTTTGATTCCAAAGTGTATGCCCTTGATCAAGAAGGATCACTTATTGTACTTAACACTACGTTGTCTAAGTCTAAAATTTATGAGTTGGGTGCCGTGGATGAACCGGTATTTATCAGTGGAACAAAGCTTTATAAAGATGGTGAAGTAATCGAACTTTCCAAATTGGGTTATGAGTAATCAACTCAGTAATCTCCTTTGTGCTTTTGAAGAGTATTTGAGTGTCACTAAGGCACTTGATACTCATACTATCTCTTCTTATCTTTCTGATCTTTCCCAACTAGAAGAAAAAACCAAAAAAACACTTACAAAGCTTGATACAACAGATGTATTGCAGTTTTTGGCAAGTTTTGAAAATAAACGTACACTCAACAGAAAACTCTCTTCTATCAACGCTTTTTTTGCATTTTGTCATAAACAGGACTTTACCCATGAAAAGATTAAAATTCCCATGGCAAAAGTACCTAAAAACCTTCCTAAATATGTGAGCAATGAAGAGATACTAGATGGACTCAATCTTATAGACAGAAGCAACCTTATAGGACTTCGTGACTATGCCTTGATACTTTTTCTCTATGCCAGTGGCTGTCGTATCTCAGAAGCATTGTCTGTGCAACGTGCTGATATTGTAGAGGGGTGGCTTAAGATTCGTTTTGCAAAAGGTGAGAAAGAGCGTGTGGTACCTTTAGCCCCAGTAGCTACTCAGGCGTTGGAGCGATACTTAAAAGAACAAGATATTTCAAGTCCATATATTTGGCTTAACTATAGAGGTGAACAACTCAGTCGTATCAGTGCCTATAAAATAGTGAAAAAGTATTTGGGAGTCTCTCCCCATGTTCTGCGTCACTCTTTTGCTTCTTCACTCATCATAGGTGGGGCGGATTTGCGTATAGTACAAGAACTTCTTGGGCATGCATCGCTTGAGACAACTCAGATTTATACACATATACAAAAACAAAATTTGGAAGATACGATGAATAGGTATCATCCATTACGGTAATGCAGGGTAGGATTAGTTTATGAAAGATATGGTTGAATATTTACAGCAAAAAAATATTATTTTTAAATCACTCAAAGAGATAGTTCCTAAAGAATTAGGTTCTCGTAAAAAGGTAAAACTCTTTGTGGGTGTAGATTTAAAAGGGTATTATGCCCATGTGATGTACCTTGAGAAGAAGTCCAGAGTCCTTTATAAAGAAGTAGGAGATTTGATGATATTGCATGAGAAAGTAGAGAAGTATATCGATTCCCGTATTAAAAAGAAGTATATTATTATTAAAGCACCACTTTGTTTCAAGGCAAAAGCATTATTAAAAGAGCATAAGTTTAGAGTATTTGAACAGTGAGGAGTAAAGAGTGAGCAGTGAGAAATTATTGGTAGATATGGGCAATAGCTATTTTCATATTTATAATGCAAAGAGTGTAGAACATTTATCTTATGACAAGGCTATTAAAAAATATAGGGAAGAATTACTATGTTACATTTCTGTCAATCATCAGCTTTCAGATGAGATTTCTTCAATTTCAAATTGGAAAAATATCTCTTCATTAATAGCTATTGATGGAGAATATGAAACTATGGGTGTAGATAGAAAAGCACTTTGTCTAAGTCGTAAAAACGGTATTTTTGTGGATGCAGGTTCAGCTATTACAGTGGATGTAGTAGAATCAGGTAAGTATATGGGTGGCTTTATTTTACCAGGGATAAAAGCCTATTTAAAGAGTTATAAGTCCATCTCATCTGCACTAGATGTAGTTCTTGAAGAGAAGCTCTTGATTGATACACTGCCTCTTACAACAAAAGAGCAGATAAGCTATGGTATAATCGCGTCTATAAAATCACTCATAGAGAAACACAGTGAGGGTAAAAAACTCTATTTCACAGGTGGAGATGGAAAATTTTTATCAACATTTTTTGATAATGCAATTTATGATGACACATTGGTCTTTCAAGGTATTTTAAAGACTCTCAAGGATAAAAAGATATGTTAACAGTAGCACTTCCAAAGGGAAGAATAGCAGAGCAGACACTAGAGATATTTGCTGAGATTTTCGGTGGAGAATTTAAGTTTGAAGGTAGAGAACTCATACTTGATATGGGTGAATTTCGTTTTTTAAATGTACGTAACCAAGATGTACCTACTTATGTAGAGCATGGAGCCGCAGACATTGGTGTGGTTGGGTTAGATGTGATTACTGAAAAAGAGTTAGATATCATCCAGCTTCTTGATATGCAACTAGGCAAGTGTAAAGTGGCTATTGGTATTAAAAATGAAGATGAACTTGACTGGTCACGCCCTAACATTAAAGTAGCAACCAAGATGGTAAATATTACTAAAAACTACTTTGCCAAAAAAGCTGTAGGTGTTGAGGTGGTCAAACTTTATGGTTCCATAGAACTTGCTCCACTTGTTGGGCTTGCCGATGCAATTGTGGATATTGTAGAGACTGGTTCTACCATGAGAGAAAACGGACTTAAAGTGGCTGAAGATATTATGGACTCTTCGGCACACCTGATTTCCAATAAAAACAGTTTTTATGCTAAAAAAGAGGAGATACTCTCTTTATATGAAAAAATCAAAGCAGTTGTAGAAAGTCGTGGATAATAATACTTCAAACTCTCTTGATCTCTATGCAAAAGTAGAGGACTTGCTAGGCGTAAAAGAGGCAGCACCTCGCCTCTATGCTCATTATCTCCTTTTTTTAAACACGATAGATTTTAACACTTTGCTGGATGTTGGTTGTGGTTCTGGAGACTTTCTTGTACAGATGCAAAAGGCATTAGATATACCACAGGTCAAAGGGATAGATTTAAGCCCTGTCATGGTATCTAAAACAGTTGAGATGGGTTTAGAGGCAGAGTGTATTGACCTTTGTGACTTAAAGGGAAAATATGATGTGATTACAGCAGTCTTTGATATGCTCAATTATCTGACACCTCAATCTTTAAAAAGTTTTTTAATCTGCGTCAATGAACATCTCAATAAGGGAGGGTTCTTCCTTTGTGATATCAATACCCTTTATGGTTTTGAAAATGTAGCTGTAGGGTCGTTTATCGTAGATGATGAAGAACGTTTTTTAACAGTAGACAGCGATTTTGAAGAGGGTGAGTATATCTCTGAGTTCACACTCTTTGAGAAAGAGGGTGCATATTTTAAGAAATCACAAGAGGTAATTAAACAGTACTGTTATAAGCTAGAAGAGATAGTTGCCTCAAGTAGCCTGAAACTTATTAAAAGTGATACAGTCAGCCTTTATGAAATGCAGGCACCCGATAAGCTGTTTTTGGTCTTGCAAAAAGTCTAATCTACTTCCATTCTTTCTTTATATATTTTAAAAATAAATTATTTTTTTCTGTTTTGGCACATTTTTGGCACATCATTATCTTACAATTTGAATAGGCAAACATTATTTAAATATTTTGTTTGTTAATTTACTTTAAAAAAGGATAAGAGATGAATTATATAAGTAATATAGCAGCAATTGCATGTTTAACTGTAGTATCTGTAGGTATCACTGGTTGTAGTGGAGGCGGTAGTGGTGGTGCAAGTGCAAGTGGTAGTGTATCTACTACTGCTAAAGTCCAATCTGTTGATGCAAATGAAACAACAACGAGAAAAGCGCTTGTTATGTTCTTTGAGGAGGGTGGAATTGGACATACTGCTGCTAGAGTGTCCAGCTCTTCAGAGAAAGGAATGAAACTTCCTGATAATGTAGCGACAAGATTAGCTGCGAAGATGAAACAAATAAAGATTTCAGATGCTATTTTAGGTAAGGTAAAAGAGGCAAGATCTTCGAATGATTCTGGTTCTATTTCTCAAACATATGAGTGTGCAGTCAGTGGGACAATGACACTTGACAGTAGCTGGGAAGAAAATGATGCACCTAATGGTGGTGATTCTACTGAGACAAATAAGCTTACTTTTAACGAATGTGTTGATACGCAAGAGGATATTATTTTTGAAGCTTTAGATGTAGAAGCATCTGGAACTCAAGAATCAGTTCTTTTCCATTATAACGGTACAATTGGATATACTGAGCATAGGCAAGGAAGTGATATTGGTGAAGAATCTTCATGGGAAATGAGTGCAGGAAATCTGATTGAAGAGGGAAAAACATTGGATGGAAAACTTGTTGAGAGTTTTACGATGGATGGTATATTGAAAGAAAGGGATTATTATACAGGAAATTCTACTCGTGGTTGGGAGATAGGTGCCAATTTGAATGTAGAGTTTAAAGTTTATGATGAAAATGCTACAGTAAGAGATAGAAGTAAATGGGAAGCAGATAACTTTGATTTATATAGTAAACACAGTAAGGTACAAGATCGTTTAACTATGAATGGATATATAAGTAGTACCCCTCATATTGATAGTGATACAGCCTATCTCTATGGAGAAGGTTTTGTTCGTACTTTTGCAGCAGAGGAAGGAATGGTTGAAGATGATACCAATGAAATTATTCCTGAGTTTAGTGTAGCAGTTGAGGGTGTTTTTGGAGCGGATTGTCTGGGAGGAAGTCTTGCCTTCTCAACACCATCTACATGGTTAGTAGATGAAGATATGCCTGATACGGATGATGATACTGATGAAAATGGTACTACACCATATAGTGGAACAACAGTAATTAACGGTGCAAATGCATCTGAATCAACGGTACAATTTATGCATAATGATGTTCCTGAAGCCTATGGTACTATTACTACAGATGGTACTGCTTCTACATATGCTTCATTCCCTAAAATGGTTGAAGATATTAGATGTGAAGAACATCTAGGGTGGTTCTGGTAGTAAAACTACAATATCTTCTTCTTGATATAGATGCAAGGAGAGGATACCTGATATTTTTTTATTGTTGGTGGGTGTGTAACGCGGTATAGCTGTACACATCTTACCATCACGCTAGGGAGTGTAAAAAATTCTGTGTCAATTAGATAAAATATTGAACACAGAAGGATTTATACATGAAGATAGAAATAGATGTAGAAGAGTTTGCTGCACA
>FPHI01000008.1_pt1 | contig 61614 bp, 66 predicted proteins | sample 1057421 | NCBI WGS metagenome assembly FPHI01 (sample SAMEA4473311, study PRJEB15554) | hydrothermal vent metagenome | biome: marine basaltic hydrothermal vent biome; feature: marine hydrothermal vent; material: water | place: Pacific Ocean | collected 2011-06-14/2011-07-23 | depth 1155 m | reverse complement strand
AACTCAACATTCATTTTAAGGAGAGATTGAAAGATGCTTTAGATTTGGTATAATATTAGGACAAATTAGGTGTTGACACAGAATTTATTACAGTCCCTCAATCTTCTCTTCAATAGACCTCTAGCCATTACCAAACCAACTCAACATCTATAATATTATTATCAATGGAGACAACAACACTTAATGTTTTTTTGTAGCAATTATATCTTCTTTTTTGATGGCGAAGAGGGATCATTCCACTATGCCATGAGTATGGTTGTAGCTTACTTGCCAATCATTGACTGAGTTATAGGCTTCAGGGTTAGAAAGTTCAAAATTATCTTTTATTTTATCTCTTGCTTTTTCTGATTTACCAAAACTTGTATCAATACCATTAGCAAAATAGACATCACTTACATATTCATTGATTACGGCAGAAGAAAAGTTAGTATAAAATAGAAATACTAAAAGTATTTTTTTCATTTCAACTCCTTTAAAATACCTTTTTCATCAAATTCACATCCTTGAATCCATTCATCAGGCTCTAATTTATCTCCATATACTCCACCACTTAATTCTCCATTAAATCTTGTATAAGCCATATGTCTTTTCATTGTATTAAATTGTATTGGACCTATTTCATCTTCTCCTGATCTATATTCTCCAAATGTATAATTCAGATTTCTTTTTTGCATCCTCAATATTCCCATACTCCAATAAGATTCACAATGAGACACATTTACGATATATTTCATAGTCTCATGTGCCTTACTAGGGTCAACAATCACCTTATTATAAGCTCTAGCACTCTGCATAAATATCCCTCTCTCTATCGGGTGATCATATGTCTCATATATCCACCTCTCCACATCATCCCTAACCCCATTATCATTACTATCCACACCAAGCAACGTAGCGTTATTAACCGTAGGGTCTGGCTCAGGCGGAAGCACATGACCATTCACTACCCAAGTAATGTGTAGCTTTACACTGTTAGATACCACACCACCCACCGTAGCCTGCACCGTCACATTACCATCTTTAAGGGCAGTGAGGATGGAGTCGTTGACCTTTGCTTTGTCTGCTGGGGTAATGATGTAGGTGACATTTTCATTTACTGCTTTAGTACTGTTGTCTGAGTACGTACCCACAACAGAGAGTTGTACTGTCTCGCCCTTGTTTGCTGTTGTGGTGTTGCTCTCTAGGCTGAGACTGCTCAGTATAGGCATAACAGTTATCACCTCTACGCTTCTAGTAGCATTTGCCTCATTTCCTACTTTGTCTTTAGCACTATAGGCAATAATATAAGTCCCTACTTTACTTGTATCTACTGTCCCACTTATGGTCACAGAAACATTCCCATCTACCCCATCCAGTGCTGTAGCTCCTAGTTCTGTGTACACGGCATCTTGTTCTAGCGTAATGTTCGCTTCACCATTAAGTGTTATAACTGGTGGTGTAGTATCTTCTTGCAAAATATCAGTATGGGTATCTGTAATATTACAGGCACTTAACAGTAGTGCTAAAGTGATAGTGATTAGTATTGTAGTAATGTTGTGAATAGATTTCATTTTTTCCCTTTAGTAGTTTTTTGAGATATTGTAGCATATATTGCTCTCTCTCTCTCTTGAATTTTGGCTTAAAATTTTCTGAAGCATTCAACTTGTTCCATAGCTCCAGCTGTGGAACCCCTATCGGTATCCAAATTCACCATAATCTTTCCACTTCCAGTAACCCATCCACCAAACTATAAATAACCTATATTAATCTGTTCATCTGTTTGATGAAGTATCTCTTTGTTTTGAAATGTTTTTACATAGTTAAAAATCTCTTGTTTATTAAAACTATCCTCATAGGTAAAAAGCCTAAAGCAAGCATTTTAAATCTTTATCACTTAAGGTATTGAAGGAGCCTCAATCTCCTCAGCCAAAAAGGCATAGCTTTTCCCTATGCGGGCGACAGGATCAAAGGAGATAGTCAACCTCTCTCTATCAGTTATCACCGCATCATCCACAAAAATCTGTTTTACATTTAAAACAAGAGGAATAGTGCTACCACCTCCAAGATCTATCTCCTGATTAAGTTCACAAAAATATGCAGAAGGAACCCCCTTAATTACAGGAGGGTACCCCTCTGCCAATCTTTCGATTTTTATATCAAAAATTTCTGCTTCACTAAGTTCTTTATCTAGCCCCTTAGAAGAAAAATGCATCTTCTCCAAATCACTCTCCTGTACCATACAAATAGTACATTTTTGATGTTTACGTATATTTGCAAGAGTATCTTTAGGAGTACCATCATGTTTATGACCAACTGAAACAAGCACAGAAGCAGGCTCAGAAGACAACCCTATAAAGTAAGAAAAAGGAGCAATATTCACCACTCCTTCATCTTCTGTTACTACCCATGCTATGGGTCTGGGTATAATAGTCTGTGCCATCAGTTTGTAAGTTTCGTTTAACGCTTTATCTTTGTCTAAATCAAATATCATTTTTTACCTTCCATGATGTTTCTACTATGTTTTTGGCAGATTTTGCCTCTTATTTTTTAAGGGTAGGTTTTTGTATCCATTGCTGCAATGTTAAAATATGCTCTTGTGTTAATTTACTTTTAAACGCAGGCATCATCACATGAAAACCTTTCCATTTACCCTGACTTCCATTAGAAATCGTATCTCTTATCTCTTTGGCATCCCGTTTTGCAATCATTGCAAAAGAGGGGCCTACCCCTTTTTTCTCAAAGCTATGACAGTTAAAACAGCCGTTCCTGCGTGCTATCTGTTCCCCTTTTGGCAAGGCATCAAAAGCCGCTTTTTCCTGCATCTGTTTAAGATACTTCTGCTGGTCATAAAAATCATACATATACGAAGCAATGGCTTCAAGCTCATCTTTGGTAACATTGCCTTTTTGTGACGGCATCACCCCATAGGTTTTAAGACTCTCTTTGTCACAGTACGATTTATCTCTGCTTGGATTAATCACATAATCCTGCACAAAAGGAATAAATTTGCTGAACTTCTCATCATCCATAGTGATCTTCATAAAATCTTTCAGATGAAAGACTACAGCCATCATAGGCGGAGCCTTTTCATCTTCATAGGTATTTGGTGGCATTTTCAGATTGTGGCACATGGCACATTTCTGCTCTATCAGTGTCTCCCCATCATACTTTATTTTTTTATTCTGATTAAAACATCCTGTCAATAACCATACAGCTATCATTGCTGCAACATAACGCATAGATTTTCCTTCGCTTAAAAAAGATTTTTCACTTTATCCATCAAACCCTCTTTTTTATCAATGGTTTGTATCTCTGCTTCTTCCTGAGTATAGAATTCATCAGGTAACGCATTTTCCGGTGTACCGTCCACATTGATTACATTTAATTCAGGATGTATGAGTTCTCTTAGTTTTTTCTGTACCACCATCTTGGTAGTCATCAAACTCATACTGCATCCGTGACAGGTACCAGTAAGTTCAATATACACCGTACCCTCTTGGGTAGCTAAAAGTTTTATATCACCTCCATGAGAATTTACATATTCATTCACCGCAGGCAAATGATACTTTACTGCCTCATAAATATCTTCATCAGAAAAAGTCATGGTATCCTCCTTTGTCTATTTCAACAATTTTCTAATTGCATCTTCATTAGTTTGAGCCTCATCATATTTCACCACTACCACATGTTCCGTATCGTTAATATACCACTCTTTACATCCATTCAACTGATGCAAATCTTGATGTTTGGCATGGTCTGTATCATCCAAATGGATGTAGGCTATCTTTGTTTTGGCAGGATTGTTCATGGAAACAATCATTGCAGCCCATACAATACATAAAACAATAATACCATAGGCAATAGTACTGAGCGTTGTAAAATCAAGCAACATACCTCCAATAAAGCCACCAATAAACGTTCCAAAGTATCCAAAACTGTTAAAAATACCAAGTACCCGTCCTCTTTGATGCACTTTTGCATACTTCGAAGCCAATGACTGCAAAATAGGCTCTTGCATATTGAACCCTATAAAAAAGACCACAATGCCTATGCTAAAAAGCATACTTGTATGACTCATACCAATAAGCAAATAAGCAACAGCAAGGAAAAATACACCCAGAAGCAAAATCAGTTTGTATTTTCCTCTTTTCTCTGCAATCATTGCAGCAGGTCCCATAGCCAAGATACCTACAACCATAGAAGGAAGATAAATTTTATAGAGTTCTGCTTTCTCCCAACCATAGGTTTGAACCAGAACAATAGGAATAATCATAAATGCAAATGTCATAAACCCTTTGACAAGCATATTGGTAATATTCATCTTCATTAAATCTCTGTTTTCAAAGAGTTTGAACTTATCATTCTCCAAATAAGTATGTTTGATTACGGGAGGATTAGGTACATATTTGATTAGCACAATGATAGAGAGCAGAGCTAAAAAAGTCACAAAAAAGAAAAGCGTAGGCACTCCACCAAAATGTGCTGCAATAGTTGGACCAGCTACCATAGAAAAGGCAAATGCCATTCCTATACTTCCACCCATAATTGCCATGGCTTTACCACGCTCTTCCTCTTTTACTACATCACTAATGGTTGCCGTAATAACAGAACCTATTGCCCCAGCACCCTGAAGCAATCGTCCAATAAGCAACATATAAACATCTGTAGCCAATCCTGCAACTAGTGACCCCATAGCAAAAATAACCAATCCTATAATAATAGTCTTTTTTCTTCCTATTTTGTCACTAATCGTACCAAACGGCACTTGAAAAAGCATTTGGGTAATGGCATACCCACCAATAATAATACCCACCATCGTATGACTGGAATTTGGCATATTCAATGCATAAATTGAGAGTACGGGCAACACAATAAACAACCCGAACATTCGTAGAGAAATAATAAGATTTAAAGGCAAAATCTTTTTAAACATAACTTCTTTCCTTATAATAATTTTGTTATATCTTACTCCTGCTATTCTTAAATAAGACTAAATTACTCCTATATTAACAAAATCTATGCTATAATCCTTCAAACACATTTAAAAGGATTTAAATTTATGGTAAAAAAAATCATACTTTCACTGATACTGCTTATGGCAATTACCGTAGGTACTCTTTTTGCTATCAATGGTAAAAACAACTATGATGCAAGCAAATACAGTGCTACGGCTACCAATGGTTTGCATAAGGGATCTATCCTCTCTTTTACACTTCCCGATCAGTTTGACAAAGCAGGCACACTGACATCAGAGACAAAAAAAGTCATTTTTGTCTTTGCCAAAGCTACAGGACATACCGTCAGAGAGTTTCTTAAAAAGCAAGATAAAAGCTATCTCCCTTCACGACATACACTCTTTGTTGCCGATGTAAGTGGTATGCCAACAATCATTAGAAACACATTTGCTCTACCTGATTTTAGAAAAAGCCCCTACTCTGTCCTGCTCATTTATGACAAAGCTATTGCCAAAAGCTACAAAAATAACAAAGATGCCGATAAAATTACTCTTGTCACACTTCAAAATAAAACCATTACAAAAATAGAAACATTTACCAGTGAAGAAGAGCTTAAAAAAGCACTCTAAGAATATACCCCTTTTTTACGGGGTTATTCAAAAAAAATTTCTATTTTTCCACAAATCGACTATCTGATTTTCTTTGGGAAACCTCATCAAGCGTTGCTTTCATCCAACCTGATTTTGAAACACCCTCCACTTTATCAAAATTTTCTATATAGGGTTTAATATCCAAAAGTGGTGTGCCGTCTAAAATATCTACCCCTTTTATCGTTACGATATTTTTCTTTACACTCACAAGCTCTACAACTGAAAGCCCCATTCCGTTAGGATGCATCGGTGTTCTTGTAGAAAAAACACCTCTTGGCGTATTGGTTTGATCATTAAAAGGAATAACGCTGAGTTTTGGTGCTTTTACCTTATGAAAATAGTAAATCAAATAGACATGACTAAAACCATCCAGATCTTTAAGCCCCTCTTCATACTCTTTTTCAAATTCTATGGTTGCATAGGTATCCCTTGCTCCCTTTGGCTGGACTGGCATATTGACCAAATCACAAAAAGGTGAACGAATAGTGGCAATTTGTTTTAAAGTAAAATGCATTGTATCTCTCTTTATTATTTCTTCCATATATCAAAGACCTCTGTCTCTCATGGTATGATTTAAAACCATAGCAAACGGTACAGCGACAAAAGCTAAAACAGCTGCAATATTGTAAGTGAGCGTAAGCCCAAGCGTATCACCAAACATCCCCATAGCCAAAACAACAATAGAACTGATACTAAAGTTGATACTCATATAGACACTGTTGATAAAAGTAGGCATTTTTGTATCAAGTTCATGAATAACAGAGAGCATAATCGGCCCATTGGCGAACATAAAAATACCCAAAAGTGCCAGCAGGGGAAAGAGTGTATAGAGTGTGGTACTGAAAAGAAAAGCACTCATCGTCAGTGCTGCGCCACTTGACATAATGACCAATGTTTTTTGTCTGCCTATCTTGTCTGAAATATTTCCTGACAGAAAGGTACCCATAACACCAAAAAACTGCAAAACTGCCAGCGCACTGCTTGCAATCCACAAAGAGAAACCCTGCTGCGTCAGATAGACAGCCAAATAGAGCGTTACTGCCATCTTCATAGCAGACTGAAAAAACATAAATCCACTCATTGCGCCAAAGAGAGGCAAAAATCGTTTCACCTCTGCAAGAGCATCACCCTTTTCACTTTTTTTTGCAAATTTTGTCTGTGTAACTTGAAAATCCCTCAATTTATAATACAAGATCAATGAAGCAAGTATCCCAAAAGGCATCAATCTCCAAGTGCCTTCAAGCCCCCACAGCGAAACAGCTCCGGTGATGAGCAGAGGTCCAACTGTTCGAGCCAACTCACCACCGACCATATAGTAACTCATAGCCCGTCCAAGCTTCTCTCCCGCCGAAGCCTTAATCATTCCTGGTGAAGGAATATGAAAAAGCGTAGAAGCAATTCCTGCGATGGTAAGCAAGACGACCAAAAGTGCATAGGAGGAGGCAGCACCCAGAAGAGACATACTTACAGCAGTAAATGCAGGAGCAAGAATAACAAAATATCTGGCATCACTTCTTTCTGCCAAAAGACCAAAAAAAGGATTTAAAAGAGATGGAATCTTTCTGGCAATATCCAAAAATGCGCTCATAACAAGACTCATTTCGAGTTTTTCAATCAACAACGGCAGGATAGGTGCTAAAAAAGCAGAATAGGTATCCTGTACTAAATGCGCCAAAGAGACAGTAAAAATAAGATCTTTTTTTGTTTCAAGCGAAATCTTATTCACGCTTCCCCCTTTTTATTTTAATAAGGAGTATATTACTCCGATTTAAATATAATTTCCCTTATAAATATATTTAACTTATATTTTTCATTACTTATACTTATTCTATTGGAGCCTATATGAACAATTATTTTCTCTATAGCAGCCTTGCTTTTATACTCTCTATCCTTTTTTCAATGGGTGGTGCAGGTGCAGGTGTCGCTTTAATTCCTATTCTGAATTTTTTAGGTTTGGACTTTACTGTTGCCAAAGCTGTAGGACTCTTCGCAGGAGCATCAACAACCATTACTTCAAGTGTAATGAATCTAAAACGCAAAGTACTCGACTTTGCATTTGTCTGGCCTATTGCAGTAATGATGTTGATCTTCTCCCCGCTTGGTGCCTATAGTAGTAAATTTTTAGATGAGGAGATAGTCAAATTTCTTTTTATGCTTTTACTCTTCTACAGTGCATCCATGATGATGTTCGGAAAGAAAAAGCCTCTCGTGCATACAACAGGAAGAACCATACTCTTTCTCATAGGCGCTATTGTAGGATTTATAGCAGGACTTTTAGGGGTTGGTGGCGGGAATATACTCATTCCATTACTTGTACTGCTAGGCTTTGAGCCTAAAAAAGTAGCCATTACTGTAAGTTTTGTAGTACCTTTTTCCGCACTTGGCTCCTTCTTTACCTATGCGAGTTATGTACCACTTGACTGGTATCTTTTAGCCTGTATCTCTTTAGCTGCCGTTTTAGGTGGATTTATTGGTAATTATTTTATGCATTACAAGCTTGATCAGCAACAAATTAAAAAATTAATGGCAGTGATACTTTATCTTTTGGCAGGTAAACTACTCTATCATTTCCTCTATTAGGAAGGTGTTAGACCCCTTGCGTTGTATCAAAAACTCTAATATGCAGCCTGTCACTGTAACGAAAGTTATGTTTCATACAAAACTCAAAGACAGCTCTGTCATTTTTCCAAATGGTATCTCTGCTTTCACCTACAGGCATACAGTAAACCTCAAGCTTTGGCAAAATCTCTCTAATTTCATTGATCTCATCCAGTGCTGTAGTCTCAACCAGTGTAGCATCTATCGTAAATTTTAAAAATGCCTCTTTGGCATACCTTTGTATATTTTTTAAAGCTTGCGGAAGTATGCGTTTACTTCTGGGTTCTGCTGAGTTTGCCAACTTTAAAGAGAGTGCAAAGATACACGCCTGATAGGCAGGATACTTCTCAAAATCTATTTCAATGGTGCCGTTGGTCTCAAAGGTAACAGAGATACCCTCCTGCACCAACCATGAAACAATTGCATAAAATACTTTATCATGGTGATACATCAACGGCTCACCACCAGTAATAACCATATGTGGTTTATAGCCTATTTTTTCAAATGCACCTTGAAGAGAGGTTTTTATCTTCTCTACATTATCTACTTTTATCCACCTCTTGGAAAAATGGCTATCTACGGCAAAATAGGTATCACACCCTAAACGTACTTCACCATTAACTTCATAGGTTGCACCAAAACCCAAACAGTTTAAGTTACATCCTCCTGTACGTAAGAAATATGACGGGACTCCTGCATATTTTCCCTCACCCTGAATAGAAAAAAATTGTTCAGTCAAATAAAACATTAGCCACCAGTCTCATAAAATGCACGCCCAGAAACTTCTTGACCCTCTTGAGGTTCCCCCTCCATCCAACGGTTCTCTTTGGGTTTGTCTTTCAGTACCTGTGCCAAGACATCTGCTGCACCTTGAATATCTCCCACTTTCACAGACTCTGCAATACTCAATGCCTCATCAAAATAGAGACAGGGAATCAAATTACCCTCGGCAGTCAAACGAATACGGTTACAGTTTTCACAGAAGTCATGTTTATGTGGGTCAATGAGTCCAAACTCATATCCTATCTCTTCAATAAGATAATTAAACGATGGACTCGCACCCTCACGCCCTAAAGCTTTAATGGTATATTTCTCTTTCACTTTTTCAAGTATCTCTCTGCCATGCATCCCTTCTATCTCTTGACTGGCATGTGCATTTTCCATATACTCAATAAAACGTACTTTAATATTTCGCTCTTTACAATAATGCATGATATCAAGTATCTCATGGTCATTCACACCTTTAAGAGGTACCATATTTATCTTCACACCCAAGCCAACCTCAAGTGCCTTGTCAATCCCCTTAAGTACCTGATCTAGTACATCTTTTTGCGCTATCTTGTGTGCCGTACCGGCATTAAGAGAATCTAAAGAGATATTCAGTCTTTTGAGTCCTGCATCTTTAAGTCTTTGTGCTGTTTGTGGTAATAAAAAAGCATTTGTAGTAAGTGCCAAATCAATATCTGGTTTGTAATCATGTATCATTTTTATAAAAGTATCCAAATCTTCTCTAAGCAGAGGTTCTCCCCCTGTGATACGAATTTTACTCACCCCTTCATCTATGGCTACTTTCATAAACAAAAAAAGCTCCTCAAAAGAGAGAAGATTCTCTTTGGGTACCCAGGAAAAAGGTTTTTCAGGCATACAATACTGACATCTGAAATTACAACGTTCTGTAACTGAAACCCTGAGATAATCAACAGTTCTACCATGTCCGTCTATAAGCATAATCATCCAATATTTAATTTTTATTAGAGTATCTAAATGTAGGTAAAAAAATGATGATTTATATCAAAAAGTAAGAAGAGTTAAAAAAAAGAAGTTGCAGTGCGGAAAATCCGCACTACTGTAAAAAGAATCATCAAAAATTAATGATGTCCCTTCCACATGGATTTTTTCCATAAGAACGCAAGGAAAGTAAATATTACAAAGAATAACAAGACTTTTGGTCCAGTCTCTTCTCTTAGTGGTTTACTTGGATCACCTGTCTCTTCAAGATAAGCAAATACTTTTTCCATACCCTCTTTATTAAGTCCTGTTCTAGGCATTGCTGTACCAGGAAGTTGTGATTGAGGATTCTCGATAAATGTATGCAAGAAATGCTCTGATCTAGCTCTAATCATAATAGAAAGATCTGGTGGCAATGTACCAAGATAATCAGCCAATGATGCTTGTTCTACAGCCACTTTTTCTTGATATTTCATTGCATCTACATCTAAACCTGTTTTAATGTTTGACTTCGTTTTAGGAATCTCACCCAACTGTGTCAATTTACCATAGCGGTTTGCATGACAGCGTCCACAAGCTTCAGTAAATGCTTCTTTAGGTGTTACTTCACCCGCTTTTTTAGTCTCTAAGTATGCAACAACATTTGCAATATCCTGTGGAGTAGTTACCATACTGCTAATACTTCCCATTGGGTGAGCCATCGTACCATTAGGGTATTTATGATCCACATTCGTAGCGATTGCTGGATCTTTAATGAGTGCAATCAAGAAATTTTTATCATAAATTGCACCTGCATGCTCTAGGCTTGGTGGCGTTACACCACCCATATTAACTGCACCTTCCATGTGACATCCTGCACATATAGCATAGGTTGCTTCACCTGCTGTAGCATCACCTTTAAGTGCTGCAATTTTCTTTACATCTGCCCAAAAAGCTTTTTTTGTTTTTACAACTTCTTCTTTCTTTGCAGCTTCAGCTTCTTCTATATCTGCTGTACCATCATAAACCAGTCCATGCCCTTCAACATGCTTATGCATTTGTCCATGCGCAAATGGTTCAACACCCCAGTACAATACAAGAGTAAAGATGGCTACAATTCCAAATATTTTTAATTCTTTCATCCTCTACTCCTTATAGTTTTTTTTCTCTAGATGTAATAATAGGTAATGCTACCCACAGTGCCATAAAGGTCAATGCAGCAACAAGACCGATTGTACTCCAAATTCCTTGTGGAGGTAATTTACCCATAAATGTTAACACGATCATATCAATAAGCATTGCCCAGAACCAAAATTTAAAGGCGCCTCTTCTACTTGCCGGAGCAACATTTGGACTTCTATCTAAGAATGGAAGCATAAAGAATATTACTTGTGCTATAGCAAATGCGATTAGACCAACATTTGTTGAGAATGGTCTAAGAATCTCATAACTCCATAGGAAGTACCACTCAGGGTAAATATGTGTTGGTGTTTTAAGCCCATTTGCTGGGTCAAAGTTCACTGGATCCATTGCAAATTCAAAGTGGTAGAATACCAAATAGAAGAAGAAGATAAAGTAAACACCCATGACCAATACATCTTTAGATAAGAATACTGGAGAGAATGGAATAACTTTAGACTCTTTTACTTTTCCTGCTTTGTAAAGCTCTGCTGCTTCATTAAAGTCAAACTCTTCACCATCTTGGTTGTTTACATGTGGAATTCTAAGTGTACCAAAGTGAAGTACAATAAGACCGATAATTGCCAATGGAATTAACAATACATGCAACATAAAGAATCTACTTAGGAATGCCTGTCCTGGAACATAGTCTCCTCTAATCCACTCAACAAGGAAGTCTGCATGCAGTCCACCACCAGAGAATAGATTGGTAATAACCATACCTGCCCAGTAAGACATTTGTCCCCATGGTAGCATATATCCAGAGAAAGCTTCTGCTGAGAATGCAACAAAAAGCCCCATACCAGATAGCCAGATAAGCTCTCTACCTTTTTTATATGAACCATAGTAGATACCTGTAAACATATGAATATAGATGATAAGGAATACAACTGATGCACCCACACCATGTACATGTCTCCATAGCCAACCATACCCTACTTCAGACATAATTGTATAGTTTACAGAGTCAAATGCTGTATTCACATTTGGCTGGTAGTACATCAATAGGAAAATTCCAGAAATAAGAAGTATTCCAAATGTTGCAGCAAGTACCATACCCATTGCCCAAAGGAAGTTAATATTTTTTGGAATCCAATATTCTGTTTGTAGAACTCTTTTTAGAGTTTCTACTGCAAGTCTTTGGTCAAGCCATTCACCAATGCTATTTGCTTTTTCAAAATGTGCCATCTAAGCCTCCTTATACCGGCATTGTTGTGCCATCGGCCAACATTTTTTTATACTCTGGACCTGTCTCACCAAGTACCAACTTTGTTCCATCAATTTTAAATGGAGGAATATCTAACCCTCTTGGAGGTGGTGCTTTGGTAACATCTGCTGTAGCATCATACCTTCCACCATGACAAGCACATAAGAAACTCTCATCTGTTGGATTATATCCTGGAATACATCCAAGGTGTGTACAGAGACCTACTGCCACCATGTAATGACTGTCTCCTATTTTGATAAGACGTTTTTTTGTCTTTTCTGTTGTTTTTGCCATCATCTCTTTAGACTGCTTCAAAATAAAGATAGGTTTCCCTCTCCATTTTTCTGTTACAAGCACATTATCTTGTGCATCTTTTAGATCTATTGTAGTAAATCCTGCTGCCTTCACTGATGGCAACGGATCCCAAGTACGTTTCATCGCATAGAGTGCACCGATACCGCCTAGAGCAGTAAAACCACCCAAAGCCATACCCATAAAGTCTCTACGACCTTTAGTATTATTAGCCATAATAACCTTCCTTTATATAATTTAAACCCTATATTATAAGTAATATATTGTTAAAACAGATTAAATGTCATAAAAAAAGTCTTAATTTACTTTGAAATGTTAAGAAAGGTAATTTAGGAGCAAAAAACTCCTAATTATAATTTTTGAAGAATATCCTCTACAATATAATTCCGCTGATTAAATGATGTATCAATACATCCTTTTTCAAAATCAATTTCATCAATCGTCTGAACAACTTCTATCCCGTTAAATTGCAAATAATGCAGTTGTGTTTCATCCTCATTATGCAAGTTAAGATAATAAACACAAGCACCACTTGTTTTAGCTTCAAATGCGGTTTGCAAAGAGGAGGTTACAATATATTGACTCGTAGCGATAAGCTCCATATACTCCTCAGACTCATGAAGATAGGTAAAAATTTTGCTTAATTCATCTTCATATTTTACAAAAAAGTAATTTCCAAGTAAAAGTTCAAGCCCGTTTCCTTCAAATAACATACTCTGTTGCATAATATTCTTTTCATAATCAGCATCATTTAGAAAAAAGAGTTTCCGAGATACTTTTTCTCTCTTCTGTGCCTCTTCATAAAACCTATCTACAACCACACCATCTAGTAAATATTCTGAAAAATAGGGAATATCATCTATATTTTGCCTAAATCTAAAAACATGATTAAAGATATTACAATATTTTTCTATTCGTGCAGAGTTGTCCTCATGCGTATCAATAATAATCGTATCACCATGCTCTGCAATTGCATCAATATCGAGAATACTCTCTATGGTTATATACTCTTTCATCCCAAGTTCACAAGCTACCAACCCCGCACGAAAATCATTTACAAGCAGTTGAGTATCTACTCCTTTTTCACGTAAACAATTTAAAAGTGCAACAGCACGTCTTACTCTCGCAAGTCCAAGTTTATGACTTGTACTGGCATAATAGTATAACATTACTCTTTCCCTTTGACAAAGATATTTTTTTGTCTCATTTTAATATGCACATGAACAATTTCCAAAGCAGCTGGAGTCACACCAGATATCTCAGATGCAGCAAAAAGTGTAGGTGGTGTTGCCTTCTCAAGCTTCTCTATAATTTCATTGCTCAATCCTGATATTGTATGATAGACAAAGTCTTTGGGAATCTTGATTTTAAGCATATCTTTCATATTAAGAATTTGCTGTTGTTGCTTCTCAATGTAACGGCTGTATTTTGCTTCTACCAGTATCTGCTCCATCACTTCATCATCATATTTATCAAACTCTGGGAGTAAGGCAGTGAGTTTTTCACGGTTAAAATCCCCACGTCCTATGACATCCATCCAACGTGTTTTTTCATTAATTTTTGCTGCACCAATTTCAGCTAATTTAGTTAAAAATTCTTTGGTTGGTGTCACATAATTCTCTGCTAAAAAATGTAAAGCCTCATTGAGTGCCTCTTTTTTCGCTTCAAATTTTGACATATAATCATCATTTAAAAGTCCAAGTGCTTTACCGTAGTGAGAGAGTCTCATATCGGCATTGTCTTCTCGTAACAATAATCTATACTCTGCACGAGAGGTAAACATACGGTAAGGCTCTTTGGTTCCCTTGGTTACTAAATCATCTATGAGTACCCCTATATATGCTTCATCACGGCGTAATATAAAGGGTTCTTTACCTTGGATATTCAGTGCTGCATTTATTCCAGCCATAAGCCCTTGTGCTGCTGCTTCCTCATATCCTGTAGTACCATTTATCTGACCCGCTGTATAAAGCCCTTTTATCTTCTTAGTCTCTAGGGTATGTTTGAGTTCTGTAGGTTGTACATAGTCATACTCTATGGCATATCCGTAACGTACTATCTTGGCATTTTCCATACCATCGACTGACTGTATCATCTCTAGTTGCACGTCTATAGGAAGGGATGTACTCATACCGTTGATATAATATTCTGTCTCATCAATCGTTTGTGGCTCTACAAATATCTGATGGCGTGGTCTGTCTCTAAAACGACTTATCTTATCTTCTATACTTGGACAATAACGTGGTCCTACCCCATCAATCTGACCAGAAAAAAGTGGGGCACGATAGAAATTTGACTCGATAATCTCATGGGTCGTTTCATTTGTATAGGTCACATAACACGGTAACTGAGTAGGGTTAAAACTGCTTCTGTCTGTACGAAAGGAAAAAGGTGGTGGTGGAGTATCACCAGGTTGTATTTCCATGATATCTGTATTGACAGATTTGGCATCTATTCTTGCACAGGTTCCTGTTTTAAGACGACCAATCTCCAATCCTAAATCTCTTAAATATTCAGCTAACTCTACAGAAGCAAATTCACCTTGGCGTCCTGCTGTTTGCTGTTTATCCCCAATATGAATCAGACCATTTAAAAAGGTACCTGCTGTAATAATTACTTTTGAAGCCATATATCTATTGCCAAGCTGTGTGGTTACACCCCTTACCTCATTCTCTTCAATCATAAGTCCATCAGCTATCTCCTGCTTGACATCCAAATTTTCAGTATTAAGTACCACATTACGCATGTAAATACGATAGGCATCCATATCTATCTGGGCTCTTGTTCCACGTACTGCAGGTCCTTTAGAAGCATTGAGTGTTCTAAATTGAATACCTGTGATATCTGTACAAATTCCCATTTCACCACCAAGTGCATCTACTTCACGTACCAAATGCCCTTTGGCAAGTCCACCTATGGCGGGGTTACAAGAGCTAGCTCCTATTTGTTCTGCCAAGATTGTTATCATTAATGTTTTTACACCCATACGTGCAGCACTCAAAGAAGCTTCTATCCCTGCATGTCCACCACCGATTACTATGACATCATAATTCATAAAAAACCTTCAACCTCATTCCAACGGAGACCGTGAGAATGAGAAAATATATATATTTTGCTATAATAATCGAATTATATCTAAATAAATTGAGGTACTATGTTCACAGGTCTTATACGCGAAATTGCTACAGTTAAAAGCTATCAAAACAACATCTTAACCATCAAATCAAAACACCCTGCAAAACTTGGTGACTCCATCGCCGTTAATGGTGTCTGTCTTACTGTCATTAAAGTACACTCAGATGGGTTTGACTTAGAGTTGGCAGACGAAACACGTAGCATCATCGATGAGAGTAAAATCTCTGGAGCAGTACATATGGAACCTGCCATGATGATGAACGACCGTTTTGAAGGACACATCGTCCAAGGACATGTGGATTGTGTAGGAACCATCTCTCAGATAATCCCAAGAGAAAATGCCACAGATTTTATCATTACAGTTGATAAAAAATATATTGCCCATATCATCCCTAAAGGTTCCATCACCATAGATGGCATCTCACTTACGGTTAATGATGTAGGAGCAGATAACTTTAGGCTCACAATCATTCCTCATACTTTAAAAGAGACATTGATGAAAAACTATAAAGTAGGTACTAAACTTAACATAGAGACTGACGTCTTTGCAAGATATATAGACCACATACTTGCCCATCGTCAAAACAGTAAAAAAAGCTTGTCATGGGATGATGTTGATAAGATACAGATGTTGTATTAAGAAAAAATATGACAATTTGAAAGATTTTTAAAGTAAATTTAAAAAGTTGGGTATTATTTCTATGCAGTTCGATTAGTTGTTGTACAAACAACAGCCACGAACTGTTGTTTGAATTTCGCTAGTTTACTCATAACTGCGAGAGGATGTGAATATCATGGAAGAAATTATCCTAATACTCACGGTAATTGTTGCTATCTTAAGATACTACAATCACTAAACATCTGAGAGGGCTTACGCTCTCTCTTCAAACATATTCTAGCACAAAACAAGTAAAAAATTCAATAAATGGAAATAAGATGAATATTTTTGATACTATTACTCCTAAAGATGAAGAAACCTTCACCACCCTACTCGAACATAAAAATATCAAAATCAATCGTATCGTAAGTTCCTCAGATGTCAAACCTGTTGAGTATCTGCAAGAAGAAGATGAATGGCTGGTTTTACTTGAAGGTGAAGCAACACTACTTATTGATAATCAAGAAAAAGTACTTACAAAAGGAGATACATTATTTATCCCTGCCAAAACACCTCACAGTGTATTAAAAACAAATGAAGGTACGGTATGGTTAACGGTGCATATCTTTTAGATAGTCTCTGTCTTTCATACTTCTAGCTGTAGGATTTCGTTCTTTTTTCAATTCCATATCTATATACTCCACCCCGTCTAACATCTTCAAAGAAGCCACTGTAGAATAACGCATCATCTCTGCTCTGTGTACAAAAATATAAAATCCATTTTCATAGAGTCCTAAACGGATGGCCGCAGCAGTTGAATAGGTAGTGAGTATCGCATCCTCATTACAGATAGCTCTTACATCAGAAAACCACTCTTTTGTCCAAAGCATTGGATTGTGTGCTGGGCTGAATGCATCTTGGTAAACTATATCTATCTTCTCTTTTATTTGAGGAATACTTTTACGTGCATCTCCAATGAGTATCTCTATTTTAAACTGTTCATCTTCGTAATACAAATCTGTAGCAACTGTTTTAATAATATGCGTAATACTTTCAAACCCTAAAGGAAAATCAAAAGTATCTAATGAGTGTATAAGTTCTTTATCAAACTCTGGTGAGAGTATATGTACTTTGGTTTTTAGATTATTTTTTTTAATATAGTAGAGTGTGGCAAAAGTGTTGTACCCTAGCCCAAAGCAGATATCTAAAATGGTAAGCTTTTCTTTATGGGACTTAAGAGCTAAAGAGGGTTTTACATGTTTTTCTAAACTTTCATGTAAAGCACCATCTTTTGTAGAGTGGTAAGGTTCATCAAACTCTTTGGAGTAGAGGGTGTTTGTGCCATCTTCACAAAGCACTACTTTTTTCTGAGGACGCAAAGTTTCATTATACATAGAATACTATAGACCAATTTCATCTAACTCTTTAAATTTAAAGGCTGTCATAATCTCCTCTATACTCTCCTCTTCCCGCACTACAAGCACCATCATCCCTTCATTCATATAGTCAATATAATTTTCAAATTTATTAGCAAGAATAATAAAATCTACCCATTCCCCACCCAAAGCTTCACGATTTTCATAAAATTTAACCGATTGTATTTCACCTGCATCAAAATCTATCAAAGCCCATTGAGAAGCTTCATATTGAGGCATAATTTTAGAAAGTTTTGCATCACTTCCCTCTACAGGAATCCAGATTAGCATCTTAAAGCCCTTTGAGTATTTTTTTACTAAGTTTAAGATCTTTATTATTCATCACCCCAATACCTCTATCTAAAACCATTGCAGCAATCTCTTTTGCTTCTTTGAGTGAATGCATTTTATAGGTTCCACATTGATAGACATTAAGTTCAGGGATATCACTCTGTTTTTTAACAGTCAATACATCCTTCATGGACTTTTTCCATGCTTTGGCAACCCTCTTTGCTTTAGGTGTACCAAGCAGTGACATATAAAAACCTGTTCGACATCCCATAGGAGAGATATCAACTATTTCTACTTTTTTAGAATTTAAATGATCTCTCATAAATCCTGCAAAAAGATGTTCTAACGTATGGATACCACGTTCAGTCAGTATCTCTTCATTGGGGACACAAAAACGTAAATCAAAGACGGTAATAGCATCTCCACTTGGTGTACTCATGGTTTTTGCTACTCTTACTGCCGGTGCTGTCATTTTTGTATGGTCTACTGTAAAACTGTCTAATAATGGCATAGGGTTTTCCTTTTAATTTTTCAAATTATAACGGAAAAAGTGAATAGTGAATAGTAAATAGTGAATAATTATAGAAAAATAGGTTAAAAGTGTATATTAACGTGATAAATATTTTTTGTAAGGGTATAGGAGATTTGGCTTAATGTGTACTTTGGAATAAAGAAGCTTACTTCATAATAAATGACTGAATGGAAAAATTCACATTCAGTCAAAGATGCAGTAAAGCAACGCGAAAGATTATATACGAGCTTCTTCGCGGCGTTGTAACATTTCCCACTTCTCATCAATATCTTTTTGAATTTGATCAATAACATGTCTATTTTCAGGCTTAAAGAGGTGTCTATAACGTCCCTGAGCACCAAGATAATCTTCTGCTTTGATTACATTTTTAGGTCTATAGAGAATATTAAGCTCATGCCCATCAATAATTTCATAGATAGGGAACATTAAAGAATCTGTTGCTAAATCTGTTACATTTATAGTATCTTTTGGATCAAATTTCCACTCTGTTGTACAAGCAGAAACCGTGTTAATAAAACAAGGTCCTTCTGTATCAAGTGCTTTTTGGAAACCTTTTGCCATGGACTTCCATTTATTTGGAGCCAACTGTGCAACATAAGGCGAACCATGTGCTGCCATAATTGCTACAATATCTTTTTTCTTCTGCTTCTTACCATAAGAGTGTGAACCCGCTTGAGCAGTAGATGTATGTGCTCCTACTGGTGTTGCAGAAGAACGTTGACCACCTGTATTTGCATAATTCTCGTTATCTAGACAAATGTATGTAAAGTCGTGACCTCTTTCCATAGCACCAGAAAGCCATTGAAAACCAATATCATAAGTAGAACCGTCACCGCCGAAAGCAACAAATTTTACAGGAGCATCATTGTCTGGCAACGTCCCTTTTTTCTTTCTTGCTTTATACATTGACTCTGCACAAGAAGCAGCTGTCGCAGAGTTCTCAAACCCGATATGAATCCAGGACGTATCCCATGAAGTATAGGGATAGACTGCTGTTGAGACTTCAAGACACCCTGTATTAGATGCAAGTACCAAGTTATCATCAGTACAGTTCATAAGCTCTCTAACAATCATAGAGTGTGCACATCCAGGACAGAGAAGGTGAGCCCCTTCAAATCTGTCATTATTGGTTGAAAATTCTTTTAAGTTTTTGATTGATGTAATTGCCATTTCTTAACCCCTTCTTGTCTGGAAGAATCCAAGTTTCGGACCTCTAAGTCCAGAGAATTGTTGGATATCTGTTGTAATATGTCCAGCATCTGCATGTGCTTTTTGTTCTTTCATAATTCTTTTTGCTTCATCAACAGCAAAATCACGTCCACCTAAACCATAAATGTAGTTTGTCATCATTGGTCTTGCTTTTGTAGTGTAAGCCGCAGCTGAGACTTCATTGAAAAGTGCCCCCATTGCCCCACCAGGTGCAGATTTATCCATACAACATACCGCTTTGAGTGTTGGTACTTCCAGTGCATCTCTTACAAGATCATAAGGGAAAGGTCTAAAACATCTAGGTGCAACAATTCCTACTTTGATTCCCTCTTCTTCTCTAAGTTGTTTAGCGGCAAGTACCGCTGTCTCAACACTTGAACCTAAAAGTACCAATGCCACTTCTGCATCTTCCATCATATAGCTTTCTACTCTTTTGTACGCTCTACCAGTAAGCGATTTAAACTCAGAAAATACTTCATCCACTACAGTACGAGAATCCATTAATGCTTTATGTTGTTTTGCCTTGTGTTCATAGTGCCAATCTTCTTCAGTTTGTGCCCCATGCGTTACAGGTCTGCTAAAGTCAAGCATATCATCTACCGGTACATAATCCCCTACAAAGTTATAAGCTATCTCATCTTTTAGAGGATAAACATTTTGTGCTTTATGTGATGTTGTAAATCCATCTTGATGCACCATTACAGGAAGCCTTACATCAAGATGTTCACCAATTTTAAAAGCACAAAGTGCAAGGTCATATGCCTCTTGCGCATTAAATGCATCAATCTGTACCCATCCTGAATCTCTTCCAAGATACATATCTGAGTGGTCTCCACGTACATTTAATGGAGAAGCCAAAGCTCTGTTTACAACATTAAGTACAATTGGCAATCTCATACCAGATGCCTGATAAAGCACCTCTGCCATCAGTGCAAACCCTTGAGAAGAAGTTGCTGTAGCAACACGTCCACCAGCTGCAGCTGCACCGATACATCCTGACATCGCAGCATGCTCAGACTCAACCATAACAAACTCACCATCTACATAACCATTTGCTACATACGCTCCATATCCCTCAACAATCGGTGTTGAAGGGGTAATAGGATACGCTGCAACAACATCAATCTGAGCTTGTCTCATTGCCTGAGAAGCTGCATAGTTGCCATCCCATACTTCTACTTCATTTAATTCAAATTCTTTTGCCATAACTATCCTTTACCTATTTCTCTTTCTTTTCTTTTGCCGGCCAAGCTGCAAGTGCTTCATCATTATCTTTTTTCTCATCAAACATAAGTAATGATTTTGGGTTTGTAGGACATACTTCTACACATACTCCACACCCTTTACAGTGATCATAATCAATACCAAGCATCTGTTTGTCTCTTGAAATGATGGAGGTATCAGGACACCATACCCAACAGTTTTGACAGTCAATACAAATATCTCTATTGTAAACTGGCTTAATAATTCTCCAAGAAGCTACTGTTGCAGTATAAGAGTTAAAATCATTATAATTTCTCTCTTCTGGTTTTAAAAATGCTGAGTTTTCACTTGTTCCTTCAAATGAATTCAATACTACACCCTGTGTAACTTCATCCCAACCTACTTTTTCTTCTGCTCCTAGCTCTCTGATTCCTCTTTTATCTGTTGCCAATACGCCTTTGCTCATACTCTTCTCCTACTTCACTTCGTTATATGCTCTTGTAATTGCTTCCATATTCGCATCAATAATTTTTTGCGGGAATTTAGAAAGTACTTTTTTCATATTGTCCAAAAAGAAATCCAAATCATACATTTGAGAAACCTTCATAAATGCTCCTAGAATAGGAGTATTTGGCATTGCTCTACCAATAGTATCGAGTGAAATCTGCATACAGTCAACCACATAAGTTCTCTCTGTTTTATCCTGCAATGCAGGGATTTGAGAAATCAACTCCTCTTTAGAGAGATGTGTTGTAATAATATATTGCGTATCTGGCTTATCATTTTTTGTAATATCATCCGTAAATGCCAAAGCAGGATCAATTACAAATACATAATCAGGAAACATTTTTGTCTCTTGATTGGTGATAGGTGCATCATCAATTCTATTATATGCATTCATTGCCGCTCCACGTTTTGCAGAACCATAAAGTGCATACGCCTGTACCTGTTTTCCTGTTGTAGCAACAACAGAACCTAGACCTTTAGCACCAGTTACAGCACCTTGACCTGCACGTGAGTGCCATCTAATTTCTACCATATTTTCTCCTCGATAGTATTATCAATCATGGAGTATTGTAATGTCCACACTCTTAAAAGATGTTGAAATTATCATAATTTTAACATGATACTATCTGTTTGCTATAAATTGTACCGCGTTGAATGCATTTTGATAGATATTATCAGTACATTGCAATAAAGATTCTTCTGTTCCATAGCCACATGTAACGCCTATTGCACCAATATTTGCAGCTTTTGCGGCTACCATATCCATACAGGTATCACCTACCATCCAAATATTAGTTGTATCACTTGGTAACTTTGCAAGTGCTTTTTGTATGGGTTCAGGATCTGGTTTTGGATTTTTGACATCTTCTCTGCCGATAAGGACAGCAAAATAATCCATAAGTCCCATATGTTCTAAAAGTTCTATCGAATATTTTGCTGTTTTTGTTGTTACCACACCTAAAGTTGCATGTCTGCTTGCTAAAATCACCGCTTCTTTTGCATCTTTTAGCAAAACTGTTTTGGCACAAGATATCTCTCTATAGTGCATTTTATATGCATCAACATAATCCCATACTTTATCTTCTGGTACCCCCAATGCTGCAAACATAATATCTAAAGGGTATCCAATCTCTGATTTAATTAAAGCCTCTTGAGGCACAGCATCACCAAATGTTTTAAACGCCACAGCAAAACTTTCCAAAATGGCTTCTGTTGAATCTATAAGTGTACCATCTAAGTCAAATAAAATAATCTTATCTCTCACTCTGTTTCCTTTTCATCTTATTACCTTGTTCAGGATTGAATATCCAAATCGTTACAATAGGTACAATAAATCCTACACCTATAACAATCCAAAGTAAAATTCCTAAATCATCATAGTTTGCGGGAGTAACAACACTCCCTTTTTCCTTGATTTCTCTTGTAATTACAAAAACTTTATTGAGATACTTACTAAAGAGTCCTGAGGCACTTAAAGCAATATTCATCAAAGATGCCATCAATGCAAACCATGTTCCCCTTTTCCCCTCTGGGGCGTAAATGGCAACAAGCGTTAACATGAGTACACCTGCAATGTAGTCAAAAGGAGAAGCCAAAGCTGTATCTACCAATGCTACCGTATGTGCATCCAAACCTAACATGGTGTGGAGGTTATAATACATCGCTAAAATAGGTAACGATAAAATAGTGCTTACAACAGTAAGAAAAATAAGCACTTTCCCTATGGATTTATCGACAATAAATTTTGCAGAAAACCACATACCTGCCAAGGCTATCCCTCCACCTATCATAGAGAGTTTGGCAAAAAAGGCTTCATCAAAGTGAAGTACATCTATCTCCCACCACTGAAGTGCTGGACCTACTGAAGGCATCGCTCTATAGACAAAAATGACTATCATTGCCATTTTAATATGTCTAATGGTATCTGAGTCCAAATCTTCTATCAAGGTACTTAAGAGGTAAAGCACCACAGCCAAAGAGACCACAAAGACAATCTCTTGCGAGTAAGGGACTTCATTATACCCTACAAATACAACAAAAACAGCAAAAAGCAACCCACCAAAAAATACCTGCTTGTTTAAAGGAGTGCTCTCTACAGGATTAAGCTTTACAATAAGCACCCCTATAATAGAAAGAAAAGGAATGAACAAAGAGAGCTTAAAGACTGTTTCATAGTCATAGATATCTGCTAGTTCTCCACCCAACCAACCCATAATAAAAATAGCCAACCCCAAAGAGAGCCTTGAGAGTACTTGTATGGTTGCAAGTTCTTTTTTAATCTCATCTTCTGAGCGTGTTTTATCTACCACCTCAGTGGTCATTGTATCTGCTACCACATCTTGCATAACAAAACCGACCACTCCCAACACAGATGCAAAGATATAGACACCCTCTTTACTGTATTCTGCTATCCAGGCATGTTCTCCCACTATACCTATCAGCAATATTGTACTTAATGCTATAAGAATCGCCCCAATAAACACATAGACTTTTCTATTGGAACCAAAAATACTCACAGAGTCAACCAGTTGTCCAAATATCATTTTAATCGTCCAAGGCACAGTCAGCCACACACCCAGTGCTACCAAATCTTCTGCACTCAGTGCCAGCTCTTTTTTTACCCAAAAATCTTTGGCAATCCCAACAAAAACACTGGAACCATAAGCAAAGTAGATAAGTAGTAATGGAACATAACGCATTTTAAGCGAACGTATGGGGGTCATAATAATGTCAAGAATATTCATAAATAAAATAGTAGCATACTTTTATATGTCCAAGATAATAGCATAATACTTTACTTAATTTATTTTAAAATATTTTATTATATAAAAATAATTTTTATACTTAAATAGTTTTATATACTGTAACAAAATAAGTATTTATAATAAAAAATATTTAAAAAAATAATTTTTTTAATATTCTTTTAAATAATCTTTTAATAGAATAGGGAGAATCAACTTTCAAATAAAGGAAAAAATATGGCAAGAGTAGTAATAATGGGTGGTGGTGTATCAGGACACACTGCTGCTTCATTTGCAAAAAAATGGCTAGGAAAAAAACATGAGGTAGTAGTTGTCACTCCTAACTCACAATGGAATTGGATTCCATCAAATATTTTTGTGGGTGTAGGAGAAATGACAAAAAAAGATGTTACGTTCCCTCTCGCACCAGTCTATAAAAAAGCAGGGATTGACTACAGACAGGCAAAAGCTGTTTCTGTTCATCCTGAAGGAAACAGTGAGAACGATAAAGAGTATATCACTATTGAATATACAGGACAGGGCAAAGAGGGCCAAACAGAAGCATTGGAATATGATTACCTCATCAATGCTACCGGACCAAAACTAAACTTTGATGCAACACCAGGGCTAGGAAATGGAAAAGGACAAATGGGAGAACACACTGTCTCTGTCTGTACAGCAGACCATGCCGTTCATGCTTCTCATGAACTTAAAGCACTGGTTAAGCAGATGAAAGCAGGAGAAGAGAAGCGTTTCCTTATTGGAACTGGACATGGTATGTGTACCTGCCAAGGTGCCGCATTTGAGTATATCTTTAACGTTGACCACTACCTTAAACAGGAAGGGGTAAGAGACAAAGCAACCATTACATACATCTCAAACGAATATGAATTGGGTGACTTTGGTGTTGGCGGTATGCATATTAAAGCGGGTGGATATGTTACCAGTGGTAAAGTCTTTGCAGAATCTCTTTATGTAGAAAGAGGTATTCACTGGATCAAAAGAGCGCATGTTAATAAAGTAGAAGCAGACAAAGTACATTATGAGACACTTGATGGCAGTATGCATGAAGAAGCCTATGACTTTGCGATGCTTATTCCTCCATTTGCAGGAGTAGGGATGAAAGCCTATGCAAAAGATGGTTCAGATATGACAGATGTACTCTTTGCACCAAACGGCATGATGAAAGTAGATGCCGACTATGAAAGTGGTGCAAGAGGGTTTGAGAACTGGTCTCCAGAAGACTGGCCAAGCACACTGCAAAACCCAACATACAGCAACATCTTTGCAGTAGGTATTGCCTTTGCTCCGCCACACTTCATCTCCAAACCAATGCAGTCACCAAACGGTACTGCCATCAACCCTACCCCTCCAAGAACAGGGATGCCAAGTGCAATGATGGGTAAAGCCGTTGCCGCTTCTATCTGTGATATGATCAAAGGTGTAGCAGACAAACCGACACATACAGCAAATATGTCTCAAATGGGGGCTGCCTGTGTAGCAAGTACAGGAAAAGGTCTGCTCAATGGTACAGCAGTTTCAATGACAATGTATCCTATTATTCCAGACTACAACAAATATGAGTATGGAAGAGACCTTAATGGAACATTTGGAACTATTGGTCTTGCAGGACACTGGGTAAAATTATTACTTCACTACGGGTTTATTTGGAAAGCAAAACTCAAACCAGGCTGGACTCTAATCCCAGAGTAATGATAAAATATTAAAAAAATGAAAGGAAAATACTATGAAATATATCAAACAATATGAACAGAGTGGATACACTCCAGTACCGGGGAAATTTACCCTCTTTTTAAGAAAGTGTCTTGTTTGGCAGATTATCCAGTTTGCATGGATCAATGTTAAAATGACTGTGTTGATTGTTAAATCACACCACTAAAATACCTGTTTCCAAGCTTTTAAAGCTTGGAACATAGAAAAAACTTAATCTTTTTACAAAAATTTTCTCTATATCCCCTGCTAAAATATACTAAAACATTAATTGATTTTTTAATTTGAAGAAAAAAATAGTAGATTAATAAATTAGACTTCTTAAAGAAGAAGCCTAAGGGTGCTTAACAGCTAGGAACGTTTCCTGAATCACTTGCAAATTCTTTTGCAAAGTCTCCTACATGTTTAAGTTTTTTTGCTTTTACTTTTGCATTTTCTCCACAAATAGTTGTGATTTCTGCAGCAAGTTTATCTCCATCAATGATTGCTGTCCACTCATCTTGAGTATGTTTTTTTGCAAACTCTGCACCAGTCATACCACAAGCTTTTTTAAGCTTTTTAGAGTAAATCTTTTGACCTTTTGCCGCATCTGCTGATGCTGTTGATGTCATTACTGCCATACCTAAAAGTGCAGCTAACGCTAATTTTGTAAATTTTGTCATTTGAAATCCTTTTCTCAATGTTAATATTGAAGTATTAAGTTTAATACCAATACTTTCAAGTTGTAGTATAGCTAATTTATTGTGTAATTATTGTGAAAATATCTATTTTTATAGATTATCTATCTTATTTTTACAGATTTTAATTACTTTTCTACATATTTATATTATATTTAAAAAAAATTTAAAAATGAAAAGAGAAATTAATTATGTTGAAAAAAATTCATAACTGTTTAGAGCAAATACAATACATTGGATTTCATAAAAGTATTATTGAGTTCGATTTTGTTAAAAATATTACTATAGAAGAGAACACTATAGTGATTGATATGGAGATACCCTCATCATCTATAGAGATAAAAAATCAACTCCAAGAGGAGATTGTCAAAAGAGTTGCTACCCTAAGCAATAGAGTTGTTAACGTCAATATAGCTCAACCACTTCCACCTAAAGAGACAAGCTCTAATGGGAAAAATGTTCTACCAAATATTCAACACTTTGTTATGGTGAGTTCAGGCAAAGGTGGGGTAGGAAAATCAACCACCACAGTCAACCTTGCTATTGCTCTAGCACAACAAGGAAAAAGAGTTGGACTGCTTGATGCTGATGTCTATGGACCTAATATTCCAAGAATGATGGGGATAGAGGGAGAGCAGCCTGTTTTTTTAGGTCAAAACATCAAACCTATTATGGCCCATAATGTTCAAGTGATGTCTATTGGTTCTTTAGTAGAAAGAGGAGCTTCACTTATCTGGAAAGGAGCCATGGTCACTCAAGCCATAGAACAGATGCTAGAGGATATTTTGTGGGATAAACTCGATGTACTCCTTTTTGATATGCCCCCGGGAACAGGAGATGCACAACTTGCCCTTGCTCAAAGCCTACCTGTGACAGCAGGAGTTTGTGTCACCACCCCTCAAAAAGTTGCACTTGATGATACAATACGAAGTATGGATATGTTTAATAATCTCAAAATCCCTATTGCAGGAGTCGTTGAGAACATGAGTGGGTTTATCTGTCCTGAAAGTGGTAAAGAGTACAACATCTTTGGAAAAGGAACCACCCAGCCTATTGTAGAGAACTTTAACACACAACTCTTAGGAGAAGTACCCATAGAACCTGCCATTAGAGAGGGGGGAGATAGTGGACAGCCTATTACGGTAGTAGCACCAAATTGTGAAAGCTCCTTACGCTATAAAGCCATTGCCGATAAATTATGGGACTATTTAATAGAGGTAGAGAGTATAGATAACAGCTCTATCCAACCAACTATTTTTTAAAAGAGACAGGGCTATTTTAAATAAAAAAGCTTAGGCTTTGTCCCTTTTTCTACCTTGAGCTGAAAATATTCCCTCTCTTTTAATGCCCTGCTTATTTCACTGTTTGGATTATCCAAATCTCCAAATATCCGTACCTTTGAGGGGCAGGTAATTTGACAGGCTGTAGTCATTAACCCTCTATCCAATCTTGTATCGGCACAAAAAATACATTTATCTGTAATCTTTTTTCTTGTATCAACATATCTTGCATCATAAGGACAGGCTTTTACACACTCTAGGCTCAAATCACACTTTTCATCATAGAGTCTTATAATTCCATTTTTATCTCTATATATCGCATCATGTGGACAGGCTTTAAGGCATGGGGCATCTTCACACTGTTGACATTGCAACTGCATAAAATCCATCTTTTCTCGGTTAAGATTCCAAAAATCTCCAGTAGGCTCTTTTGTCTCTATCCAAAGTCGGTGTTTATTCGCACCAAGTTCTATGCCATTTTCCTCTTTACAGGCTACTTCACACGCTCTACAGTTAATGCAGAGTTTGTAATCAAATGCCATTGCATAGTTTGCCATTATAGTTTCCTTATTTTTACATCGGTATGATGCATGGTAGCACAACCATAGATTTTTTCAAATTTATCCTCTATTATCTCATTATCATTAGCACCATTACCATAAGAGTTTGTCATACTTTGACTTGTAGAGTTATATCCATGAGCAAACCATACCACTTGTGGGTGTATTTTATTGGTAGGATAGGCTTTAATTTTAACTTTTCCTATGCTACTGCTAACCTCTACCAAATCTCCCAATGCTATCTTTTTGCTTTTGGCTACTTGGTTGTTTATCCAAACATGATTAGTCTGTTCTAAATCTCGTAGCATAATATTGTTTGTTGTAGCACTCTGTGTAAACATAACATAGCGACCTGTTATCATTCTAAAGCTATCTTTGGCTACTTTGAAATCATACGCATCTCTCCATGTTGGCATGGGGTCAAATCCATTTTTTTGTAGTTTTTTCAAATAACACTTCACTGTGAATTTTCTATCTACACTATAAAATCTCTTATCTTCTGGATAGTACTCATAGACACCATTAAATATCTCTTTATGGTATTTATCTATATTGGGATACCATACCCCTCTATCTTTTAAGATTTGATAGACATCTTTTCCAAATTTTTTCTCTATAAGTGCTTGATTTCTTTGGGTAATATCTTTTTTATAAAGCTCAATTAAATCATATCCACCTTCATTAAATGCTTTTTTCTCCCCTAAGCTTTTAATGCTCTCTTGTAACTCTTCATCATACTTCTTACTTATCTCAAAAAGTGGTTTTGAGAGTTTTTTACCTAAACCTTTTAGAATATCTTGCATACTTCTGCTCTCATATAGAGGCTCAATAACCTGATTTCGCAGAGCCAAAGAGGGTTCAAGTCTATTAAAGCTTACCACCTTGTCTTCTCTCTCAAGATAGGTACATTCAGGTAAAATGACATCTGCCATAAGTGCTGTATCGGTTGGCATGGTATCTAAAACAACCACCAAATCCATCATCTCTAGCATCTTTTTTGTTTTGGCAATATTGGGCATATTGTGCATAAGGTTGTGTTTGCGAATAAACATCGCTTTGACCTCATAAGGGGCTGTTTTTGTAATAACTTTCTCTCTAAAGTTTAACCAGCTTCCACCTTTTTGTGAACCATAAACCACTCCATCAAGGTCAAACCTGCCCTTGGCATTATCATAAATGGGGCTATTTATCTCCTCTTGTGGTAATTTAATAGGCTCTCCAAAGATAATTCCACCTTTGCGATTGATACTTCCTGCTAAAGCATTGAGTAGTACCATAGCTCTTCTTAATTGAAAATCATTTTTTGCCCAGACACTTCTGCGACCCATATATAGAAGTGGTCTTTTTGCATCAAAAAACTCTTTGGTTAATTTCTCTATTTTCTCTTTAGGAATGGCTGTTTTGGACTCTGCCCATGCAGAGGTATATCTTTGTTTTAAAATATGCTCTTGATATTTATCAAAATCTTTAAACTGTTTTTTGACAAACTCTGCATTGTAGAGATTCTCTTTTATTGCAATATAGGTCATAGATAAAATCAATGCTAAATCTGTTCCTACATTTATTGGTAGATACTCATTGGCTTTTAACGCCGTCACAGTAGCTCTTGGGTCAACCACCACAAGCTTTTGCTTTTTTTGTAATCTTGCCATATCCACACTATCAGGGGTAATAAGAGATTCAAATCTATTTGCCCCAAGCAATATAAGATAATCACTCCCTGCTACATCCATCTCTCCCACATCACCAATGGTTAAAAGAGTAGCTCCAAGTTTAGTATTAAGACAGATTGAGCCTTCATCCAAAAAATTAGCACTTCCAATCTTTTCACCAAAAAATTGGATATACTCATCTTTGTTAAACCCTTCTCCATTACAATAGGCAATGGTTGAGCGATTATCTTTTTGCTTGTCTAAAATATTTACAAGTTTATCATTTATATACGCATAAGCTTCATCCCAAGTGACTCTTTTATAATTTCCATCACCTCTTTTACCAATTTTAATTAGAGGGTATTTAAGTCTGTCTTTGTCATAAAGAGCTTGAATTCCTGCATTTCCTTTAGGACAAATCATATCTCGTGATTTTGGGAAAAATGGATTGGGGTCTATTTTGGTTACAATATGCTCTTCAACTCTTGCAATACCGGCACATTTGTTTCGGCACATATTGCATAAAAAAGGAATCTCTTTTAAACTATTGGGAATTTTATTGCTTGCTTGAGTAATACACTTTGGAACAGGTATATTAGCATGAAGCGAGGAAGCAGCGTAAACACTAAGTGCCACACTGCCTTTTAAAAACTTTCTTCTTGATACTTCTATAATTTTCATAGAAGAATTATATCAAGTTTTAGTATTTATATCTAAATACAATTCTAAAGTCTTTTGCTTTTTCTACAGGATTCATTCCATTTGCTTGTGCCTGAGCCATAGTCATTGGCGTACCTTCTGCACCAAAGAAAGCATTACTTCCTGTATAGTCATAATCAATTTGAGTATATCTTAGACTCATGCTGAGTGATTTGGTTACCGGCTTAATCCAGTAAACCTCTTTGGCAGTACCTCTTGCAGCAATTTTACTTCCAATAACAGTATCTTCACCATAGGTCATACTTCTCCAGTATTTACTACCTTTGTTAAACTCTATACCAAATCTTCCATCATCCGTAATAGGACATGGCATTTGCATACCAACTAATACAGAAGAACCTGTTTCACTCTCTGTAGAACCCAACATTGTATGTCCAGCTTTTGGATGGGTTTTACTCTGAGAGTAGCTTGCAAAGAAGATAGTATCATCCAAAAAGTCACTAATTCCATCCCCAATACCATCTGCTTTAAACATCACTGTTGCTAAATCAAGATCACCCACATCTTTAAATGTTGCATTAGGATTTGCAAGATCTGCCTGATCAAAACCTATCATATGATTTGCTTTGGCATAATTTGTATGTAATGAGTATTGACCATCATCATAAGGAACAAAAATAGCCCCTATCATATTAGAGTTGATATAGTTGTCATCTTTTGCATAATCATCACCATTTCGTGTAAACCTTGGTTTTGCACTGGTTAAGCCTCTACCCATACAAAGTTTAAACCAACTTCCTGTCAAAGGTGTAACTTTATCAAGATTCCATTTAAAACTAGCTCCATCAAACTCAACATTTACCGTTGATGCAATAGCTGATTTTCTTTTATTTCCCTCTCTAAAGTTAGCTCCAAGTCCATCTACAGATGGTCTTCTCCCTATACTGGCTGTCCAAGAGATAGGTTGTCCCAAAAATGTATTATTTGCGTAGAGCCAATATGCCTCTTTTACTCTTAAATTGGTATCATGAGCATTTTCATTGGTTACCCAGTCAAAATAAGAATATGCTGCACTATCATTAGTAAGCGTCTGTCCAAAAGCTTTATTGAAAGACAATGTTCCATAAAATCTTACTTTATCTCCTGCATCATACTTTAAATTTAAAAAAAGTCTATTGGTAAACAGAGAGCTATTTTTACTCTTGGTTCCATCGGCTTTAGTATATTCAATGTTATCCAATGTTGTTCTAAAATCAACATCCCACTTTAAGTGGTTACCATTTGCCATAGTTCTTGCTTGACCTGCTTTTTTGTCTGTTTTTGTAATTTTTTTCTCTAATTTCGCAACAAGACTTTTTAAATCAGTAAGCTCTTTTTGAAGTTCAGCATTACTTGTAGCATTTGCACTAAGTGCAAATGCTGATAATACGGAAAGTGTTATTACTGTTTTTTTCATTTATATTACTCTCTTTTCAATTAATTTTAATGCTCTTCATCTAGGTTGAAGAGTCTTGTTCCTACATAATAAAGTGTGATACAAAGACCTAGACCACCAAGAGAAATCATAATCTCTGCAGCACTTGGGAAGTAATGAATCCACTCAGGTGGCAACATATACTCTCTTGTTTTCATCATTTGAAGCGGTTTAAGCTGTGTATCATGAACAAGATTATATCTCATAAAGAAGATACCAACCATACCACTGAGTGATGCCCAGAACATTAATACAGGACTCTTACCAAAATCTTTCAAGATTACAAGTAAAGGGATAATCATTGCCAAAATTACTTCTGTCCAGAATGGGCCAGAGTGAATAATATGATGTGCAACTTCTGCACGGTTTGGCATACCACCATACATATCTGTTAAAAGCTTCCATGTCATAAAGAAAATCAAAATAGAGATAAGTAAACCTTGAATTTTTGCAAGTCCCTCTAACAATTTCTTTGTTTTGTCATTAAAGTTCAATCTATATCTGAATCCCATAACAATAAAAGACAAAAACACACCTGTAATAAATGCTGTCAAAATAAAGTATGTTGGATAGTACACACCTTGTGAAATAGTTCTTGCATTCAAGAAACCAAATACTGACCCAAGATTAGAGTGTGCTGCAAGACCTACAAGTAGACCTGTCAGACCAAATACTTTCGCTTTTTTCATATCGTTATTAAGTAAGAAATAAAACTCAATGATCATAAATGTCAAATAGAGACCATAGAGTGTACCCATCCACCAGATAGCTGATGTTAAGCCTGGACTTAATACATTGTAAATCATCATAGTCACGGGGTGACCAATCTCAAATGCGATAACCGTAAATCCTGCCAAAATAGTAACAATCGAACCAAATATAGCTCTTTTTGAGATCATGGTAAAGTCTTTAAACCCAAATACATCTCCCAATGAACCAACAATACAAAATCCTGTTGAACTTACAACAAAGAAAATATATACAGCAATCAAGAGTCCCCATGGATGCTCTCTAGTAACATTGTATGCATGGTGTCCATGCATTAAATACGTTGCAACCCCAATAACCAACATTGCCAACATTGCTAGAACTGATACAGCTACTAACAAATTAACAGGAGTTTTCTCAAAACCTAAAATTGATTTTAATGAAAAATCTTCTTTTAGTGGAATATTTAATGGACCTATTTTCATTCTTTACTCCTTATGTTAGGTAAAATAATTTTGGATTAGTACCAAGATTTGCTTTTAAAGAGAAGTGTTCTCTTGTTCTAAGCAACTCGCTAATCTCACTGTTTGGATCATCTAGATCACCAAATGTTCTTACTTTTGTCGGACAGGTATTTTGACAAGCAGTAGTTGTTTCACCACGAGCAAGTCTGGTATCTGAACAGAAAGTACATTTATCTACTGTCATGGTTCTATCATCCACATAACGAGCATCATAAGGACAAGCATTCATACAGTAAGAACACAATATACACTTATCACTATCTACTCTAACCACATGATTTTCATCATAATAGGTCGCATTAGTTGGACAGACCATTTGACAGGGTGCATCATCACAGTGTTGACACTGGCTAGGCATAAAAGTACTTGAAACAATATCCAAAAGTGGATACTCTCCTTTTACCTCATTTACACCAACCCAAATTCTATGTTTATCAGCACCAAGAAGAACACCATTCTCCTCTTTACAAGCGACTTCACATGCTTTACAGTTAATACAATTTTTGTAATCTAAAGCCATTCCATATCTTGCCATAATTACACCTTTCTTATTTCAACATTGGTATCATGCATAACAGCTGCACCATACACAGGCTCTATCTTATCTTCAATAAGCAGAGCATCATTTGCACCCAGACCATAAGCCATCTCCATCTGCTCACTGCTTCCACCAAAGCCGTGAAGCATAAAGATTTGATTTGGAGCAATTTTATTTGTTGGATAAGCCATAATAGTGACTTTTCCTATAGGGCTTTTTACTTCAACTTTATCTCCAAATTTAATCCCTTTCTTATCACATACTTGATTATTAATCCAAATATAGTTTGTAGGAATAAGGTCTCTTAACATCATGTTATTTGTTGTACCACTTTGGGTAAACTGTGCATGACGACCCGTAATGAGTCTAAATTGATTCTCAGGAACACTAAATACCATATCATCATGCCATGTTGGCATTGCATCCACACCTTTTTTGGTTAAGTTAGACAAATTACATTTAACTTTTAACTTATCACCTTGTGTTGAGTAGTGTTTTTTGTTTTCTGGATAATATTGAAATTCATTTGGATTGAGTTGCGTGTGGTACTCTTCAATATTTGGATAATAGACACCTTTCTCATCCAAAATTTCCCAAGCTTTTTTACCAAAGGCTTCTGTGATTCTCTCTTCATTTTGCTCATGAACAGGTTTTTCCCAAGGCTCTGCTAAGTCAAAACCATTCTCTTTGTAATATTTTTCTATCTCTTCAGGACTCATACCCTCAGTATCATCTTGAACATCTTCATCATATTTTTTGGTAATTTCCCAAAGAGGTTTAGATAATTTTTCAGCTAATTCTTTATAGATAACTTCAGGTGTTTTTGTCTCAAACAGAGGTTTAGTTGCTGCTTTTCTTTGTACAATTGCAGGTTCCATTCCCCCATAACTCGCCACTGGAGAAGTTCTCTCTAAGTAAGATGCTTCAGGTAAAATCACATCAGCAAACATTGTAGTATCACTTGGAAGAATATCAATCATAATATTGAGATCCATTTTTCTTAAGAATGCTTCTGTCTTTTTTGTATTTGGAACACCACTCATAGGGTTATGTTTTCTCATAAACATTGCTCTTACAGGATAAGGATTTTTACCCTCAAGTACCATGTTTCTAAGTACAATCCATGAACCAGTTTTAAGTGATGGAATAGCAATTCCCTCTTTATCAAATCGTGACTCAACTTGAGCATACATAGGAGCATTTATCTCTTCTTTAGGAAGTTTTAACTTTTGACCGTAAACAATACCACCTTTTTTATCTAAATTCCCACTTAAACCTTGGAAGATTGCCATAGCACGGCGTAGTTGAAAGTCATTTTTTGAAAATACACTTCTACGCCCTTGATAATAAATAGGGTGTTCAGCTGCCATAAATTCATGTGCTGTTTTGTAAATCTCTTTTGCAGAGATATTTGTAATCTTTGCTGCCCATTCAGGTGTATAGTTATGAGAAAGAATATGTTGTTTATACTCATCAAATCCTTCTACATGTTTTTCAACAAAAGCTTTATCATATAACTCTTCTTTAATCACTACATAAGTCAATGCAAGAACAAATGCAAGGTCAGTTCCTGGATTTACGGCATACCATCTGTCAGCTTTTGCTGCAGTATTTGTAAATCTTGGGTCAAGTACGATAGTTTTAAGACCTCGTCCTTTTGAGCGTTTAAACAGATCCATAGTATCAGGAGTAATAATAGCCTCTGCTCTGTTTGCACCTGCTATAATTAAATAATCTGCATTATTTAAATCTGCTTCACCATAAGTACCTATTGTATTGACATATCCACCAAGTGTAGTTTCAAGACAGATGCTGATTTCATCTACATAATTTGGAGAACCAATTTTTTCACCAACTAAAACTTCAAAGCCCTCTTTTGAGAGTCCCTCTCCATTACAGTAAGCTATTGTAGCACGATTGTCTTTTTCCTCATCCAAAATCTGTTTAATACCTTTGAACTTATCAGTACCATTCAAGATAGCTTCATAAGCTTCATCCCAAGTGACTCTTTTATATTTCCCATCACCTCTTTCACCAATTCTTACCATTGGATATTTTAGTCTATCTGGGTCATACGCTGTTTGGATACCAGCATTTCCTCTTGGACATAACATATTTCTTGATTTTGGGAAATATGGATTTGGGTTTAGCTTAGTAACTACCCCATTCTCGACTCGTGCAACTGCTGCACATTTGTTAACACAAATTCCACACAATACGGGAACTTCTGTTGCTTCTCCTGTACCTGTTTTTGTGGTAACGGATTTTGGCACACCTGAATGTGACTCTTCATGATTAGCAAAAAGGTTCGTAGCTGAGAATGTTGTACCACCAACAACGCTCATTGCAACACTACCCTGAAGAAATCTTCTTCTTGAAACTTCAACCTGCATAGGCTCTCCTTCTATAAAAATTATTACTTAATAAATAGGATATAAAAACTCCTATTTATAAGAATGCATTATATTGTATGGTAATTAGGCTTATAATTGTATGATATAAATCAATGATTGACGTTTTTATCATTCAAATTAAAGTATCTAAATAAAAAGTCTTTTTTTAATATAATTTTAACAAATATTAATTATAGAGAGAAGTTATTTTAGTGATTTTCTTTGATAATAAGTAAAGGTAGCATACCAAAATAAGACAAGGTACCAAAAGCCTGATCTGTTTTCATATCAGGCTTTATGTCACGTATCATGTTTTTAATACTTTTTTCATCTAAATCACCCATATATTCACCCTCACCATGATCTTCTTTATAAAGCTTTACCAAACGATGTGTAGATTTGTTCTCTTCATGTTTCCAAATAGTCATAGTCATACCTTGATTGTTATTATGAAAGATTATACTTTGATTTTATTAATATTTGCGGGAAGTGATAAAACAGGAAAATAGTTTTACAAGAGAAAAACTCTTGCAAGAGGTAAAAGCCTCCAAAGAAATCTTTGAAAGAGGCTTTTGAAAAAGTAATCGAAAAGTATCGGATATCTTTTTCTGAAGAAACGTTAACGTTTTGAGAATTGTGGAGAACGTCTCGCTTTTTTCTTACCTGGTTTCTTACGCTCAACAACTCTAGAGTCACGAGTAAGAAGACCTTCTGGTTTCAAGATAGCTCTAAATGTTGGCTCATAAGCTACCAACGCTTTAGTGATACCATGTTTTAAAGCATCTGCTTGTGCAGCATAACCACCACCAAGTGTCGTTGCTTTAATGTTCATACTTTCTAGTTGTTTAGTAAGTTCTAATGGAAGTCTTACTTTCATTTTAAGTGTTTCATGTCCACCTAACCATTGGTCAAGAGTCTTACCATTGATAAGCATTTCACCGTTACCTGGAGTCATCCAAACTTTAGCGATAGCCGCTTTTCTTTTTCCTGTTGCATAAAATGTAGCCATGATTACGCTTCCTTATTGATTTGTGCTGTATGTGGGTGCTCAGAACCTGCATACACTTTAAGTTTTTTAAGCATTGCTCTACCAAGAGTAGTCTTTGGAAGCATACCACGAACAGCCAATCTGAAAAGTTTTTCAGTTTTGTTTTCTAGCATGTCATCAAGTTTTTTACTTTTAGTTGAACCAAAGTAACCAGAGTGAGTAAAGTACTCTTTTTGCTCCAATTTGTTTCCTGAGAATTTTGCTTTTTCAGCATTGATGATAACTACGTAGTCACCACAGTCTACATTTGGTGTAAATGATGGTTTGTGTTTACCTCTAAGAAGTGTCGCTACTTCAGTTAAGATACGACCAAAAGTTTTACCTTCAGCATCGATCAAAACCCAGTCACGTGTAACTTCAGCGGGCTTAAGTACCTTTGTCATTTTCATGATATTTCCTTGTTTGAATAGAACAATAAATCACTCTATTGTTCATTTGTGGACGGATTGTACCCACTTAACCTTAATATTTTTTTAAATTCAGTTTAGTTTAAGTTTAAAAGAGAAATTCCTTCATTCAATAAGTAAATAATCATCCCCTCCGTTCTTTTTCCTGTAATATCTGCAATCGCTTTTTTGTAATAGCCCACTTGGCTTTGATGTTTCAACCCATATTTTTTAGAACTCTTATAATCTATAACAAGATTATACGCTTCATACTCCAAAAGCAAATCTATCTGTTTGAGTTCTCCCTCATAGGAGAGAGACTGCTCTTTACGAACTTTTGCACCATCAAGCAACTTTTGGAATGCCTCATCTGTAATTAACGCTCTTACCCGCTTTTCTATCTCAGTCATACTTTGCGGGGTGAGTTGCTGTCCATATCTGTTTTGTACTGCCATCATCGCTACCCAAAGGCTCTCTTCCTCAAAGCTTCCCAGCATCTCCAATGCATAGTGCAATGCTGTACCAAAAAGTATGGCTTCATAGTCTTTCTCTTCTTCATCTTCATGTTCTGCTATCTCTTGTGTCCCGTAGTTTGTAAGGGTTATTGTCTGCATATCATCTATCTGGTGCGATGGCAATCGCCCCCTACATGGATTTAATTCTCCTACATTCGTTACTTCCATACCCAAGATATCAAAGATGGAGTCTTTAGGCTTTCGTATGACTATCATACCCTCAACAGCACGCGTCAGTGCTACATAGAGTACATTCATACTGTCTTTTTCTGCCGATATTTTTCGCTCTTGCAGTATCTGTGCATACTGGGCATCGAAGTTTTTTCTACCTTGGGTACGGTAAAGTATCTTATCTATATACAAGTTATCATCATAATGGTAAAGCAGTGCAGATTTATCTAAGTTTTTACGAGTCAGTTTATCTAAGAGTATCACATACTCAAACTCTAGCCCTTTGGAACCATGAATGGTCATAATCTTCGCACCATGTACGGTATTGGAAGCTACTGCGATGCTGGAACTATGAAACTCCTCTACAAAAGCAGGAATATCAGTATAGTTAGAGGCAAATTCTAAAAGCTTCAACACATTCAAGTCATCATCAAAGTACCCAAACTCACGCACCAACTTATCTACCACTTGCAAAGGCGACATAAATGCAGAAAACCATGAGACATCTACCTCATCTAGCGACTTTCCTACATTGTTTAGCATCGCTTGTGCATCTATCTTTTCTCCAAAAAAGAGATACTCTGTCATGGCTACCAAAGCTGCGATTTTTGGCATATTTTTGAGAGAAGAAGAGGTTTTCAACAATGTCTCTATCCCCTCATGCTGACAGGATTCTTGCAATATCTGTCCATCTTTATTGGTAGAGACTAAAAAAGCGATGTCATCTACATGCACACCCAACGCTAAAAGCCTTTTGGCTTGTGTAACAGCCTCATCTATAAGCTCTTCAGACTCCAACACCTCAACATACCCTTCACTCGCTCCCTCTCTACTCTTTTGAGGGACATACCCCTGCATAGTAGGCTCAAACCAACGGTTCACCTGCTCTACCACACTCTTACTACTTCGGTAGTTTGTATCCATCGGCTGTATCTCTACCCCATAGTCATGGGCTACTTTATCAAATAGCTCTTCTACTCCACCACGAAAACGGTAGAGTGACTGCTTGGTATCGCCCACATAAAAGAAGCTTCTAAACTCACTCTGCCCTGAGCCTGCAAATATCTCATCTATGAGTGGTTTAAGCAGCAAAAACTGCAAAGTAGAAGTGTCTTGAAACTCATCAAGCAGTATGTGTCTAAACTTAGAGTCTATCTTAAAGTACAAAAACTCTTTACTGATACTCTCATGTAAAAGCCTATAAGTAAAGTAGGTAAGATCATCAAAACTCAATACGCCTGAACTTTTTGCATTAGTAATGTTCGCATTACGGTAATAGGTATAAATTTTGAATAGATTTTGCAATACGATGGCTTCTCGTGCCTCTGCCCATTTAGCCAGTTCTATTTTAAGATACGCATAGAGTCCTTCTATCTCATCATTGGCTACCTTTTTGTACCAAGAGTGTTCCCCCAGAGTCTCTTTTTCAAACAGTTTTTTAGCAAATAACTCTTTTATGCTCTTTGTCTCAAACTGATTCATACACCGTACGGCTGCTCCTGCATCGGTAAGTGCCTTTATCATCTTGAGACGCAAGATTTCACAGGCTTCTTCTTGTTTAGCTAAGACTAGACTAGACTCTTTTTGTTCAGGCAGTAAAGGATCCACCTTATAAAAGTTCTGCATCAAGTCAAAGATTTTTCCAAAGCGTTTGTCTTCTATGTCCATAGCCAGTTTCACAAGATTTGAGAGCAGACCGTTTGCCTGCACTTCATCTAAAAAGTGTTTCTCCAGTTCATCTGTACCCTGCTCTTTGGTTACGAAATCAGGCTCTAGCCCTATTTCAAGTGAAGCAGAACGCAATATACTGGAAAAAAAGCTGTCAAGTGTCACAATGTACGAAGTATGCGAAAGAAACCGAGCCAACACCTCTGGTTGCATCTTAAACAGCTCCTCTCTACTCAGCCCTGTCTCTACCAACACTGCATTCAAAAAGGCTTCATTATCTCCCAAATGACGCAAAGAATCCACCACCCGCTGACGCATCTCTGCGGCGGCCTTGTTGGTAAACGTGGCAGCCAGTATGCTTGAGGGTGACTCCCCCATGAAAAGCAGTGAGATGTAACGAACAGAAAGAGCAAAGGTCTTGCCTGAACCTGCGGCGGCTGAGAGGGCTAGGTAGGGTTTGAAGGTCATATGATTTCCAACGCCTCTACTAAAGAAAGATGCTTCACATCTGCATCAACAAATTTTTTATCATTTGTAACTATCAAGTCACATTCTGAAACCAAAGCACATTGGCTTTGTAATAAATCTTCAAAGTCTAAAGGCAAATTTGTTTTATTTTCATGCAGTGCTTTTTTAGCCAAGGGTTTATCTATAGCTACAATATCAAATATTTCCAAAATACGAAGCATCTCTTCAACCAAGATATTTTTAGCCAATTTTTTACGTCCCACATAATAAACATTACTCAATATATCACATGAGGTATAAAGCGTTAGTTCTTTTATAAGTGCATTATAAACAAGTTTACGTACATTCTCTACATTGCCACGGTCACTGTCTATCATGTCTAGTATGATATTGGCATCAAAAAATATTTTCTTAATCGTCATACATACTTGCTTTTATATCTTCTATATCAGAACCACCCAAAGCATAAGATCCCATAGCTTCTAGTGCTTTGAGTTTTGTCTTTGTATTCTGCTTATCTTCTTTTTGATTTTTCAATAACTCTTCGTACCTCTGTGCATCAACGATAACCACAAAAGGTCTATCTCTTTTAGTGACTTGTATGTCTTCTTTTATCGCAGAGTCGAGCAAATATGTTTGTTGTTTAAGTTGTGTAGCTGTAATAGTCATAATGTACCTTTTGTATAAACTGTATAAATTATACAATTTAAAAACATATTTGTCAAATTTTGTGTACCGCAACCATGGTTACAGTAATGCACATTACTATAACATTTGATTAGTCCACCAACATCATCCTAATCATCCTCTTCACTTCATCTATCTTTTTCTTACTTATCTTTGTATCTGTAAGTTTTACGATCCTTTTTATAGAGATAGTTCGTATCTGGTCAAGCACCACAAAGCTATCTGTTTTGAGCTGTACTCTTGTTGGATAATCTTTTTTCTTAGATGTCATGGGTGCGACTATGACATTGGTGTAGTTCATCTCATTGGGCGATATGACTAGGCAGGGTCTAGTTTTTTGTATCTCAGAACCTACGGTGGGGTTAAGATTAACTATGACTACTGAGTATTGTTTATATCTCATCCCACGCATCCGCATCTAGTGTGTCGTCTATGAGTAAAGCATTATCATTGTCTTTAAACTTCTCACTCCACCCTTTGCGAGGCTCTTCTACTACATCAAGCACAATGCTACCCTCTTCTAGTCGCAACTCAAAGCTCTTAGGGGCATCCATCTCTTTAAGTACCGATGATGGTATGCGTATGCCTTTACTTGTACCTATATCTATAAGTGAAACTTGCATCATGACTCCTTTTTATAATTATAGTATAATTATGTTTTGGTGTCAAATTAAAATTCTAACATTCTTACTTATGTGTTAAAAGTTTCTTTATTTTCTTAAGCTTTCTGATGTCTTCGTCAAAATTTTTTACTTTTTCATCAAGTCTTTTTCCTTCTTCATCAAGCTTCTTTACTCTTTCACACATCATCTTTTCAAATTTACTTACTGTACCATTATTATTTATATCAGATTTATTTTTTTATACACTTATCCAATAAATCTGCCTGAACATTTACAGTCAAGAAAACAAGCAAAAACCCTACACTTGGTTTTAAATATTTCATATCTCTCCTTATCGTACTGAAGTAATTTATCTTAGCATATTTTTCTAAATCTATATTTATAAATATTCCCCTCTTCCACACATCAAAGTAAACTCACACCACTGACACTTCTGCAAGTCCTCACACTTTTTGGCTACAAAACGCTTAGTCTGTTTAAGTTCTACGATGACTTCTGCTAAGCGTTCATTTTTCTCTTCTAATGCTGCTATCTCTTCTATCTCACCATTTTCAAAGAGTTTGACAAATGCTAAATTGATATTTTGATATTTACTTTGTAGCATCTGATGGTAGATGCTCATTTGTAAGTCATTTAGTGTCTCTATGTTTCTTGTTTTCTGTGCCTCTTTGGTGCTGCCACTTTTGTAGTCTAGCACCAAGGTATGGGTTGGGTTTTGGTCTATGCGGTCTATGCGTCCTTTGAATGTGAGTCCGCCTATGTTGCCTTGAAACTCTTTTTCTCTTTCGACTACTTTCCACTGGGCTTTAAAATGTGCTATCTGACTCTTTACAAACCCTTTAAGTTTCTCTTTCCATAAAAGTTTTTGGTAATTAATTTTTGCATCTTCAAAAGGTAATAATTTATCTAATAAAATATCTATATTTTTCTGCATTTCTTCTTTTGAATTATAACTACTATGCTCTCTAAAGAGATGGTCCAAAAGTGAATGTAGAAATGCCCCTTCGTTTAGCTCCTCTTCTTGTTTGGCTTGTAGCTTTGGTATGTAACGATAATAATACTTGCGTTTGCAGTCCAAAAAGGTTTTTAAGCGTGAAGCAGACCATATAATAGTGGTAGCATCAAAAGCTTCTACTAGTGGGTCATTTTGTTCTTTCAGCTGTGAAGGCTGGGCATAGAGCAGGTCAAACTGTGCCTGTGTCTGTTTGGCTTTATCCAGACCTAACTCATAGAGAAATTTAGAGGGTAGTTTATCATCAGAAGTGCGGTAGATAATACTTGCTTGTTTCGCTTGTTCAAGCAGTCGTTTGTAGTATTGCTTTTGCAGGGATTCTCTGTCATGTTTTGTAGGCAGATTTGCAAAAGCACGCACTTGTGAGTTCAAAAACTGGTCTTTACTCGATGCAGTAGGTACGACACCCTCATTAAAGTCCACAATGACTACCCCTTCAAATACCACACCTCTGGTCTCAAGGACTCCCATGACAGTCACCAATCCACCTCGAACATCATCTATCGTAACTTTACTTAGTGACTTTAGCCATAAAAAGAGCCACTCTTTTATAGGCATCTCTTCAACATCTAATACTTTTATGAAATGTAAATACCTCTCTTGCACTCTCTCATTAAACTTTTCCTTTTTATCACCATCGACTAAAGGACTGTCGTGTAGTCCTAGTCCATCAAGGAGTATAAAAAATGCTTCTGTTTTCACTTTCTTAGAGGCGACTATCTTCTCTATCTCTTCTAAGTTAAAGCCATAACGCTCTAATAACTTCCTAGACTCATCATCTCTACCCTGCCAGTACCTATAGAGTGCTTCAAGTGATTTATAGATACGTCCGTTACTATAATCATACCCCATAGCAAAGTTTAGGTTGTTGTGGGTGTCAAAAAGCGTAAAGTGCTCTTTAAAACTTTCATCAGGCAAGATAAGTACGATATTTTCAGGGCTTAGTCCAGAAGCTACCATCTTCTCTATCTCTCTAAAAGCTACGGCTATCTGCTCTTGCCTCTCTTCTACTGCATACACCTTTGCCTCTATGTTTGCATTATTGGGTATTGCGCTTAACACTTTTTTGTCACTTAATGAAAAGTGACAGTGGCTATGGTTGGGCAGTCTTACCCCCATTGCTTCAAAACGTTCTTGCATCTTTTGATTAAATTTGCTTGTGGTGTAGTCTATACTCAGTGGTACCTGTTTAGAGATATCCTCTAAAAGTTTTAATTCAAAATAACTCAAATAGCCCTCCAGATGTATCTCTATACTCTCATAAGTACTTAAAAATCCATCATTGAGTCTATAGTGATGAGGGACAAAAGCTTTGTCTGTAAATCCACGCTCTTCCAATAAAAGATGATAATTTGATAACAAACGTTCAAGTATCTCAAGGTGCTTGCCAAACTCAGCATAGGCATCTGCCTCGGCTAAAACATCAAAGCTTACATTCTCTACAGAGAGTTCTTCAAAAAATTTAAACAGAGCATCACTTTTGGTAAAAAAACGCACCAAAGAGAGGTCTAATTTTAAGTCTTCGAAAGCATGAAACGAAGCCGCCTCACGTAAAAGAAGTATGCGTTGCAAAGGATCTACTTGGGTTTTGTTTTTTAGAAGTATGGCACGTTGTTCAAACTCATCCATACGCATAAGGGTAGGCAGGAAACCATCTTGGGTTTTATGATTTTGACTTATGGTTCTAATGGCTCTTGAAGTTGGGTAGATATGGAGTTGATTCATAGTGAGGATTATAGCATATTTATAGGGTATGATTTACTTTATATCACTATAATATCATCCAATAAGACTTCTTAAGTAAAGGAATATCATACTATGTTCAAACAAGTTGCATTTTGGAGTATCGGCGTTTTGCTACTCTTGCAAACTATACAAATAGACATCCCTGAAGTACCAAACAAGATTGATACAACAAAAGAGATTAACGCACCCCAGACTATAGCTTCCATGCTTAAAGTATCTTGTTATGACTGTCACTCTTATAAAACAAAAATACCTTGGTATGGGAATATTGCTCCTGTTTCATGGGAAGTAAAAACACATATCAGAGATGGACGTAATATAGTGAACTTTCAAGAATGGGGAAATTATGATGAAGCAAAAAAACAAAAAATATACAGAGGTATTGTAAAAAGTATTATGCTACGTATGCCTCTGCCTGAATATATCAGCATGCATAAAGAGACTTCTCTGAGCCTCTCTCAAAGAAGAGAACTCAAGAACTGGGCAAAAGCACAGCTAAAAAAGAAGCCTTAATGCTTCTTTTTTAGCAAACTGAAACTTACAGCTTAACATAAGCAGGTAACTCAGAGTAGCCTGTTGCTTTACCAATTGTGACTCTCAATTGTAAGGTATATCTTCCTGCTTTTGTAAGATTGACTGTGTCTATTATATATTTTCCATCTGTTAGATTAACATCTTCTATCAGAATATCTTCTTTTCTTGTATGCGGTCGTGTCAATAAAAAACTTACTTTTGCATCATGCACTACAGAACCATCTTTTTGTTGCACCCTATAGCTCAATAAATTTTTACCAAGATGCAAAAGTACTACCTCTTCCTCTTTGGCTCTTTTACTGTTTGCTATCTCCAACATTGTAGTCTCTGCACCAACAATCTTGATACGATACTTTTTATCAAACAATTTTTGACTTTCAAGAATTTCATTAATATTCCTATCTGCATTCTGATACTTCAGCATATACTGATTCACTTCCTGTACCGGCATCTGAACAGCATCTTTTACTGTCCAGTAACCCAAAGTAAATCCTATAAGCAAAAAGCCTAAAATCATATGAGGCCAATAGGTCTTTTCTTTATTATTTTCTAACTTGTTATTCATGTGTTTGCCTGTTTTTTATTTTTAACCATTGTGGTCTAAGGATAAATATCCATAACACAATTAAAGCACCTGAATAGATAAGTACCCTTAATATAAACAGTACAGTACCCATCTCATCGGGAATGGTAGTATCAAGTTTTATGCCTTTTGCCTGCGCCAATTCATCGGCCAGCTCAGAATAGGCCTGAACAATACCCACATTAAATTTTGCCTCATCACTATTGCTGTCTTTTGCTGCGACTACTTTAATGGCAGCATCTCGAACCTTATCATAGTCATATAACTTTCTTACCTCTTCAGAAGAGGGAATAATACCTATACGCCCTCTCTCTTCGGACTTTGAAGTAATCGTTGCATAAGGTGCGAAAATAAACAAGACATAGGGTTTCTTTAACTTTGCTTCATACCGTTTACTATACTCTACCAAATTAAATCTCTCTGGAAAATGTTCATGGGTTGCAATCATATACGCATGCAAACCTGTTTTTTTCTGAAGTTCCTGACCCATAGTATCTATAAGTTTTGAGGCTTCCAAATTAACAAGATCATTTCTTACCAAGTGTGTTGAGAGTTGTGACGCATTGAGTAGCAGTGGTAGTAAGCATAAAGCAAGCATGGCAAGAACTCCCTTAAAGGAGCTTGCCCTTACTTTTGCTTTAAGCATTTATTATCCTATAAAAAGGTGGTTTGGTGTAAGCACTGCCCATGCAGTATATACAGCTGTAATTAGCATAGCCAAACCTAGAACTTTATCCATAATTGTAATCATTTTTTATCCTTTAAATTACTTAGCATCTTTAAATGCAAAATTTGCATTATCTGTGCTATTCATTTTAACATTATCTAGATTGCTAGTAATTGGTGTTGGATTATAAAAGTTACTAGCACTGTTTTGTTGTACTCCAATACCCCAAACAGTTAAAAATGCAAGGATACTTAATAAAAGTACTGTTGCAATTAACATACCTGTTATACCATTGAGACCAAATACGGATCTATTTGTATTTTCTGCCATCTTAACTCCTTAGTTTGCCAATGACTGAACATAAGCAGTCAATGCTTTTTCTTGTACAGGCGTAATCATAGTACCAAATGCTGGCATTCTACCGATTTTACCTTTTTTACCTTTTGCTAATGCATTATGAACAGCATATCCATTAATGCTTGGAGCAACCATAGGCATACCTTTACCATTTTCACCGTGACAGCTTGCACATGTTGCAAATGCTGCTGGTTTTTCACCTTTAAAGCCACCTGCAACATACGCTGCAATCGCTTCAGCATCCGCACCGCTTGCCATACCTGCAGGCATACCACCAGGGAATGCACCTAAAGCATTCTGCCCATTGTTAATAATAGCCAATACTTCCTCTTTTGAACGATGACTCGTAAAGTCTTGCGCTCTACCTGAGAGTCCATCACCTGTAGCACCATGACATTGTTGACATTGTACCAAGAAGATAGATTCACCCATCTCTTTCAGTGTTGCAGCATCATCTGTTTTATGCGCTGCTTCAAATTTTGCATTATATGCTTTTACTTCTTCATTGTATTCACCAATCTGGCTATATGCATTTACTGGGTATCCTACAGTCCAATACCATAATGCCCAAATGATTGTTCCTAAAAATGAGTATGCCCATCCAGAAGGAAGTTCATTTTTATACTCACCGATACCATCCCAGTTTTCATCTGCAAGTTGTCCACTTGCTGTATCTGTTTTCATCTGGTTAATATATTTAACCGAAACTGCTGCTGTGATGACTGCAATTGCAATTGCTCCACCCATTGTAAGCGCATTAACTGAATCTGCAAAAATATCAATATTTAGCTTTGTCACCACAAAAATGGTTGCCAAAATCAAGACAACTGCAAATCCTAATGCCTTTATCATTAAACTATTCATTTATTCTCCTCCTTATATCTCTGAGACGCTGGCTTATCTTCTATAGGTGCACTTGTGATTTCATCATCAAGTGCAAGGTTCCCATATTTTTCATAATCACGCTCACCTTTTTTTTCTGATCTGTACAGATGCATAATGTATCCATACAGCATAATCACCAAGAATATGGTCATAAAGAAACTAGCATATCCTTGTAAATTTCTAATATCCATATCCATCTTCTAACTCTTACTTTAAGCTATTAAGATAAGCGATAAGTGCTACAACTTCAGGTACTTTACCTTCAGCCATTGCTGCTTTTACTCTCTCATCTTTCATATCAGCAGCAATTTTTTTAGCTTCTGCAAGTACAGTTGGTTTATATGCTTCCCATGCTGCCTTACCAGCTTTAATTTCTGGACCATATGGTGTATGAAATACATTTTTAACGGTTACTGCTTCCGCATACGCTGTTTCAATATCAGCTATGTTTGTAAACTGGTGATCATATGCAGGCATAATAGAACCTGGTACGATTTTCGGAGGGTTTTTAAAATGCGCCTCATGCCAATCTGTTGTACGGTAGTTACCGATACGGTGCAAGTCTGGCCCTGTTCTTTTAGAACCCCAAAGGAATGGTCTGTCATACGCATACTCACCAGAGAGTGAATATTGACCATATCTGTCTGTCTCTGATTTAAATGGACGAATTAACTGTGAATGACAAGCGATACACTGATCTTTCATGTATATATTTTTTCCTGCAAGCTGAAGTACAGTATAAGGCTTATGCCCTACTACTGGTCTTGATGCTTCTGCAAAGTTTGGCAAAATCTCAACGAGACCTGCGAATGCGATAACCAAAAATACTCCTACTGCAAAGAAGAATGGATTTTTTTCTAACCAATGAAACATAACATACCTCCTTAGGCCATAGGTGATCTAAACTGTGGCTCTTCTGATAGTGTTCTACCAGTAGTCATAGTTTTAATCATATTGTAAGCGAATATCACAAAACCTGCTAGGAAAAGTACCCCAGAAAGTGCTCTAATCGCATAGTAAGGGTGAAGTACAGTTACCGTATCGATAAATGAATACATCAAGTTACCATACTCATCTACTGCTCTCCACATCATACCTTGCGTAATACCTGCAATCCACATAGATGTGAAGTAGAGTACAACCGCAGTTGTTTGTAGCCAGAATTGTGCTTCAATAAGTTTTTTAGAGTAAATTTCTCTTTTAAACATACGTGGAGCCATATGGAACAACCCTGACATGATCATAAACGCAACCCAACCTAGAACTCCATCATGCACGTGTCCAGGAATCCAGTCTGTAAAGTGGGCAATAGCATTGACTGATTTAATTGCTTGGATTGGTCCTTCGATAGTTGATAACATATAGAATGTTGATGCAAGTACCATAAACTTAATCAATGGATTATCAGTCAATTGGTTCCACTCACCTTTCATAGTAAGAAGCATGTTAATCGCTGAACCCCATGAAGGCAAGATAAGCACTACTGAGAAGATTGAACCCATTGTTTGCATCCAGTCTGGAACTGTTGACCATAATAGGTGGTGTGAACCAGCCCAAAGGTAAACAAACATAAGTCCCCAGAAAGAAAGCAATGACAATTTATATGAATAAACTGCTTGTCCAGACTCTTTTGGAAGGAAGTAGTAAATCATACCAACAATTGGTACAGTAAATACAAATGCAACCGCATTATGTCCCCACCACCACTGAACAAGAGCATCATTGGTTCCTGCATACATAGAAACTGAATGCATTACACTACCTAAACCACCTGATGTAAAGTATGTTGGTACTTCCATGTTGTTGAAAAGATAAAGCATTGCCACCCCTAGGAAACAAGCGATGTAGTACCACATTGAGATATAGAGTGCTTTCTCTCTTCGAATACCGATAAGTCCAAACATTGCTATACCCCAAAGTACCCAAATTAGAACAACAAGTATATCTAAAGGCCATTCCATTTGAGCATACTCTTTAGTTGTAGTAATTCCCATAAGAAGAGTAACAACCATTCCTACTGCTGCAATTAAGTAAAGACCAAATTGCAATTTACCCACAAACATAATTAATTTAGATTCAGCCATCGATACTTTAAGTACCCTTTGCGCTAAGTAATAAAAAGTTGCCCACACTCCACTTAGTGTAAAGCCATAGATAACTACGTTAGTATGTAATGGTCTTAATCTAGAAAAAGTCCCATACTCTCCTATTAAGTAGTTTAATTCTGGAAAAGCCAATTGTGCTGCTATAAGCGTACCAATTAGCATACCTACGAATCCGAATAAAATTGCCGTATAAGTAAACAATTTTGCTACGGAATAATCATATTCCAATGCTGCGTTTGATTGCATGCATACCCCCTTGTAAAATTTTATGTTGTAAACGCAAGTCATAAATTGACATAAATTGACAACATTCACCTATGATTATAGTACTTTTTTTTACCTAGATAGCTTAATATTATTATTACTTTTTATTTTAGATACAATTTGTAACAAATATCTAGTATATAGGCTTTAAATTGCATTAATTAGGAGTTTTTTTCTCCTATTTTAAGTGTAAATATTATACGTCTTAGAGGCGTTTTTTTATCTAATTTAGAAGTTGAAAAGTGTAGCTTTTTTAGAAGTCAAAATCTTAAAAGAAAAAGCTTATGCTTTTCCTTTTGCACTTTGGATAGAGTGAATATATTGATAATCTACTGATATTTTTTGTTCTTTTGGTAAATTTTTAAAGAGTCTTTCTACCATACCTTCAAAATCTTCAAAAAGGTAATTTGCCATAGACCCAGGGATTGGATTTATTTCATTAAGCAGAACCTCTCCCTCAACCACAAAGAAATCACAACGTATGATACTTCCAAGAAATAATGGATAATATATTTTTTTGAAACTCTCTTGAATTTTCACTTTTAATGTATCATCAATGTCGGCAGAGAGTACTTGTGAATCACGAGAAAAGTCCATATATTTCTTTTCAAAATCCAAGAACTCCTCTTTATGTGGCTCTTCTACAATAGAGAGTTCCCATTCGTTTGTATAGCATCCTGCCTGGTTATACTCTTTTACCCCTTCTATAAATGGCTCGACTATTACATCTGTATCAAACTCAAATGCCACATCAAGGGCATAGTCAAGTTCACTAGGCTCTTTGACAATGCTTACACCGATGCTTGAACCTAAACGCACAGGTTTAACAATTACAGGGTAATCCATAGTGATTTTTCTCTCATCATTTTTAGAGAGATACTCATAGGCTACCGTTTTCACCCCTAGACTCTGAGCTAAAAACTTTGTATAAAGCTTGTTGTATGAGAGTGCAGATGCTTCCATACGAGGAGAGATGAAAGGAATATTGAAAAATTCCATCATTGAAGCAATTTTTCCATCTTCTCCATCACGCCCATGAATAAGGTTTAGAACACCATCACAAGTTACTGATTTACTTCCAAACATACCATCTACAAAGAATCCCCCCTGCTTAAGGGTGAGTTGTTTGCCTTTTTTATATTCTCCCGATGAAAAGAGTTTAGAGTTTATCTTGTCTGTATCTACTAGATAAAATTCTCTATTAGGGCTTACAAAAATATAGGTCAGTGTAGATTTTTTAAGCACTTTTTTCATCGTAATTGCAGAGACGATGCTTATTTCATGTTCAAAACTTGAGGCTCCAAAAAGTATGGCAATATTCATTTTATAATCCTTTTTTATTCAAACTGCCCTAATCAACAACTTGTAGCGTTGTTCTCTCCTTACTTTTCTAGAAAAGTAAATAAAAGTTGTCGTGACTCTCGAATCGCTTCGCTTTCAAGGGCGTTCGCCACGACATTATTTAATGCTTTATAGCATCTTGGAAAATTCGCCAAAGATGTATGCTGATTCATGTGGTCCGGGACTTGCTTCTGGGTGGTGTTGTACGGACATGGTTGGAGAGTCATTATACTTAAGACCTTCAATCGTATTATCAAACAGGTTTGTATGGGTTACTGTTGCCACTTCTGTAATGTTATCTGGTACGTTATAGTTGTGATTTTGTGCAGTAATCTCTACAGTATTTGTCATTGCATTAAGTACAGGGTGGTTTCCGCCATGGTGTCCAAACTGTAACTTATAGGTATCATAACCATGGGCGATAGAAAGTAATTGATGTCCAAGACAGATACCAAAAAGTGGCACTTTATGGGCAATGAGTTTTTTAATCTTCTCTTGCTCTTCTTTTAAAATCAAAGGATCCCCCGGACCATTGGATAAAAATACCCCATCAATCTCTTTACTGTCAATCTTAGCGATAATATCTTCTGCTGACATAGTGTTAGGTACTACAGTCACTTCCATACCAGCATGCGTAAGTTCATTAAGAATATTTCTCTTGATACCAAAATCAAGCGCAATGATTTTTTTCGTTGTTTGTGGTTTTTCATAACTGAAAGTATCCGTAGAGAAACGTGCTTCATTGTGGACATAAGCTTCTTTGGTGCTCACTTGCTCAATATAGTTTACATCTTCAATACGTGGAGAAGTCTCCAGTACTTTTTTAAGCTCTGATGCCTCATGTATCTCAGTCGAAGCTACCATCATCATGGCACCCTCTTCTCGTAACATCTTAGTGATAAAACGTGTATCAATTTCACAAATACCAAGCACACCATTTTTTTCTAAAAGTGCAGCCAGTGTCTCTTCACATCTAAAGTTTGAAGGTCTATCTTGGTAGGTACGTACGATGATTCCTTTACAATGTGCACCCTTGCTTTCCATATCTTGCGCATTACACCCAACATTTCCAATCTCTGGCATCGTAAAGGTCACAAACTGTCCAGCATAAGAGGGGTCAGTTACTATCTCTTGATAGCCAGTAAGAGAGGTATTAAATACTATCTCCCCTACCGATGTACCCGTAGCACCGAAACTTTTTGCCTCTAACAATAATCCATTTTCAAAATAAAGTGATACTTTTTGCATTATAACATTCCCCTTTTTAAGAGTTCCTCTTGATAAAATCTTTCATAAAGCAACTCATAATCCTGTGAACCAGGGATTACCTCTTTTTCCATACCTCTAATTTTATCATAGACGATATCATCTATCTCATCATACGCATCAGCAAAAGCTTTAAATGATTTGAAAATGACATTCTTTACTTGGTTTTCATTGACATCATATTCTGCCAAGTAATTCTCATAGAGTTCATCTAAGATAAGGTGTGCCAAATCATTATAACGATCATCATAGTTCATAATGACACCCGCTTCAGGTGCCATCTTCTTTTTAATCATAAAAAAGAGTTGTCTCTCATCTGCATGTTGAAACTCTATCTCATCATAATTTTCATCTAAAATTTTCTTCACTTTTTCATCGAGTGCATGCTCTTTGGCAAGATTTTCATCGATGATTTTCTTAGCAGCTTCAACCACAGCTTCTCTACCCTTAGGCATTGTAATAAAAGGTGCATTGGCTAAATCTATTCCAATTTTGGTTGCTACATATCCCGTCTGTTGTGGTTTTAATCTCATTTGCTACCCCTTTATTATCTAATTATTGTATCGGCTCTCTCTGGACTTGTGGAGATAATCCCCATCTTTGTCCCTATCATCTCTTCAAGTGCTTCTATGTATGACTTGGCAGTCTCAGGTAAATCATCAAATACTCTTACCCCTTCAGTTTTATCCCAACCAGCGAAAGATTTATACACAGGTGTTGCATCTTCTAAATCGTAAGGAACATAGTTTATCTCTTTACCGTCTACTTCATAGGCTACACACACTTTGACTTCATCAAAACCATCAAGAACGTCAAGTTTCATAAGTGCTACTTGGTCTACACCATTGACACGTACTGCGTGACGCATAGCAACGGCATCAAACCAACCACATCTTCTTGGACGCCCTGTTGTTGTTCCAAATTCATGTCCATTTTTACGCAGTCTGTCTCCCTCATCTCCAAACTCTTCAGAAGGGAAAGGTCCATTACCTACTCTTGTACAGTAGGCTTTTGCAATACCTGTAACTTTACCTATATCTTTAGGGTTAATCCCAAGACCTGAACATGCTCCAGCACTTACAGTGGTAGATGATGTTACATACGGGTATGTTCCATGATCGATGTCCAACATTGTTCCTTGCGCACCTTCAAGAAGTATCTTTTTATCTGCATCCATAATCTCCCACATCATTTGTGTAGTATCACAGATGTATGCACCCAGTGCATCTTTGTAGCCCTGAAGTTCAGCCAAAAGCGCTGCTTCATTGGGGGCTTCGACACCCATGGCATCAAAGACTGGCTTATTCATAGCAAAATACGCTACGATTTTTGCAGTGAGTTTTTCAGGATTAAGAAGTTCTCCAAGTCTATGTCCTATACGTGCAATTTTGTCACCATATGCAGGCCCGATTCCCTTACCAGTCGTACCAATGGCTTTGTCACCTTTCATACGTTCTCTGGCTTGGTCTATCTGAGCATGGTAAGGAAGTAAAACATGTGCTTTGTCAGAAAGGAAAAACCTTCCTTCCAAATTGTCAAACTGCTCCATCTCTTTGATAAAATCTACAGGAGAGAGAACTACACCATTTCCTACAATATTCTTTGCACTTGGGTTGAGTACACCAGAAGGGATAAGGTGAAGAGCATACTTTTTATCACCAATGACAATGGTATGCCCTGCATTATGTCCCCCTGCAAAACGACAGACATAGTCATGAGATTGAGCCATATGGTCAACAATCTTCCCTTTACCTTCATCTCCCCATTGGAGTCCTACAATTAAATCTGCTTTACTACTCATCTATTTTGCCTCATTTTTCATTTTATACATTATACACTCATCTGTATAGAGTGCAAATCCTGCTGCTTCTACACCGTCAATCGTGTAAATCCCACCCATTGCCAAAAGACTGTTCTCTTCAAACATTCTAAATGTCAAAGAGTCATAATAACGCATCTTTGCATAAAAAAGTGGAGAGATGACCATATTGTCATACTTCACTTTCTGCGTGGCTTCTTTTATCTTTTCAAGTTCTGCTTTAATGTCACTTGGGAATACAGACAAGTCATTCAAATCACTCACCGCATTCATTCTCACAAGCTGTTCAATCCACGGTAAATCCGTACCCATTATCTGCTCAACATGCATAGACTTCAACACTTCAAGTGATACACCATACTTTTCATTAAGCAAATGCGGGATGCGAATATTTGCTATCTGCATCACTGGCTTTGCTTCCATCTCTGCTAGAAGCATCACTGCCGTTTTCGCTACTTCCTCAAAACTTCCATCAATCACTTCAGCACCTATCTGGTACTGCTCTTTGGTTGGGAACGTCACTGTTGGCTGTACATAAAACCACTTTTTAGACTCTGTAGAACGCCCTAGTCTCTTTGTCACGATACGCACTACATCGGCAGTAGAGTCCGCACGAAGTGTGACTTCATGGTTTTGCTCATCATTAAGCTTAAGCAGTGGTTTTTTATCATCAAAACTTACCTGTTGGTGGTAGGAAAAGAGTGGTGTGACTATCTCTGCAAACCCCAGATTTTCCAAAAGTTCAGCTGAGACAAACTCTATCTCTCTTTTTATCTTTGCTGACTCACCAAAGTAAAGCTTAGACCCCGAAGGGATTTCGTGTTCATAAACCATTAGTTCTCTTCTTTTTTCAATATACTTTTAAAATACTCTTCATGAAACACACGTGATGCTGTGCCATCAAAGTCTCTACGTCCAAGCTTAGCAAGGGCTAGTTCCACTGCGGTAACTGCTGCTACCATCTCATAAGGCTCGATGAGTCCCATCTGGTTAATACGGAAGATTAACCCTTTTAAGTGGTCTTGTCCCCCTGCCACATTGACACCAAAGTCAGTTTTAAGTAAATCACGTATCTCTTTGGCATTTTCATCATCAATCGTTGTCATAGAACACGCTGGTGATGCAGGGTACGAATGTAGTCCTAAAGCTTCAAGTGCAAAACGTGTCGCTTTGGCACGACGTGCTGTGTCACAGAACAATTTACCTATGCCACCGTTTGCTTCTATCTCTTGAAGTACAGCACGTAATCCAATGATAAGTGTCGTAGCTGCTGTATAAGCTGTCGTATTAAGTCTCTGTTTTTTTATCTCAGAAGCAAGATTCAGGTAGTACCCTTTTCCTGCACCTGTTTTTTCAATGGCTGCATTACTAAGCCCTAGTATCGCAAGCCCTGGTGGTAACATCAATGCCTTTTGGCTTCCTGCAATGAGACAATCAATGTTCACCACATCAATACGCTCTACACCCACAGCTGTAATACCATCTGCAATAATCATAATACTCGGGTTAATCGCCTTTAGGGCTGCTGCTATCTCTTCGACTGGGTGACGTAAACCACCTGCAGACTCAGAAATCTGAATAGCAATAGCATCTACAGAAGGGTTTGCCTTTACCGCTTCAACCACTTCTTCAACTGTAGCAGGTGTGTCCCACTCATGTTTTATCTCAACATTTTTAAGCCCATGTGCCAATGCTATCTTGCCAAAACGCTCACCAAACTTTCCAGAGTTCACTGAAAGAAGTGTGTCATGACATAGGTTCGTCACAGCAGCTTCCATCGCTCCTGTTCCTGTGCTTGCAAGCATAATGACTTCATCGGTAGCAAAAAGTTTAAAAAGCAGTTCTCTTGTCTCTTTGAAAATAGCTTCAAATTCTGGTGTTCTATGGTGAAGTGTCGGTGTAGCCATTGCCAAACGTACAGACTCGGGTACTGGCGTAGGTCCTGGTGTAAAAAGTAACATAAAATATCCTCGCAATCGCCATCATGACGACGGCGTAATTAGCAGGATTATATCGAAAAAGAGGTTAGAAATGGGTGAAGAGAAGTCTTACAAACTCACCGTCTGCTGTCCAATCTCCTTGTAACGTGCATAATAGTGCGCTACAAAAGATTTTATTTTTTCATTTTTAGGCAGGTAAACACCCTCATTTTTTACAGCATATTGCTCTAAATATTCACTGGCATCTACTTTTTTGAGATACGTATCTGCTAAATTTTTATAGGCGTTTATATAGGCTTCTTTCATCGCATCATATTTACTATAGTCTATCTTTATCTCTCCATCGTAGCTGATGACCCCTGAGCCAAAGAGTATGTCTAAATGTATCAACCCTTCACAGTAATAAGGCAATACTTCACCCACTTCACGCCAAGCCATGAGTCCTACGGCACGTGACACTACATCATCTACTACATGATTTTTTAATGCCTCTTTTTCATTATGGAAAAATGCCATGAGTCCACCAGAGGTAGCTTTGAACTCTTCTATATTTTTAAACTGACCTGTACCGTTCATCTTGGTCTCAGTGTCTGAGTCTATCCATAAAATGTGTCCATACTCATGCCCTACTGTAGAGATGTCGTAAAGCTCTTGCCAGAGTGCAGGATTTGTATCTATAAGCTCACGTTGAGCCTTAACAAATGTTTCTCCCATGGTCTCTACTGAGAGTTTCATCACAGGCTTAGACTTTTTAGACTCCATCACAAAGTCTGCATAGGCAAAGATTTTCTTTCCAAGTTCGGCAGAGACCTGCTCATCATTAGGGACTACCTGTGCTGAGAAAAGTCCGTTAAATTCTGCTGCGTAGTAGAGTATTGGCTGACCGATATAGAGTTGCGTTTCATCTACTTGTGTGAGGTTTTTAGCCATAGTTTTTTGGGCTTGGCTTCCAAACTCCTCTGCCATTTTAGAAGCAAAGTCTTTAATATTTTGTCGTGTAGGTGAGCCCTCTTGCAAGGCAGGATTGACGATACGTAAATCCCACTCTAGGGCTACTGCTTTTCTGTAGTGGTCTTCATAATATTCTAGTGGGTGTCCTACTTGCAGAGGTGTTTTGACTGCCATCCACTTTCTATCTACCTCTGCCCATTTACCTATGAGTTCATCAGGGTTTGTATGTCCAAATGCTTCCCAGATGGCACCAAAATAGTCTAGCCACTCCTGCTTTTGGTTAAAAACATCATCTTCATACTGTTTTAACAGCATCATGAGTTGTTCAAGTGCAGTAGTTACTCCTTTTACCTGCTCAGGAAACGCTTGGGCATACGCTACCGATTTGTATCCTGTATCTTCTTTTTTAAGCACCGAGTAACATCTATCACCCACACAGCCACTCTCATCTTTGTCAAGCAGAGACTCACCTTGTAACATCTCAAAAACTTTGGCATCATCGCCATTAAACATCTCACTCAATTCAAGGTTAACAGAGTGAATAATATGCTCCGTCCAGTAGCTTTGCCACTCACTTAAACGAATACCTACAAAATGCACACCAAAAATAAGTGCACGGTAAAAAGGTGTTAACAACTTATGCTCTTCTACCCAACCGATAAAACTCTCATGACGGGTAATATGCAAAGTACTCACAAACCCATATGCCAACTCTTTTTTCATGGCTATCTCTTTTTTTGACGCACCACTTTTTTCAAGCACCTGCTCCAAAGCATCCTCACGCAAATTGACAATACGTGTCAATGCTGCCATCTCAGAGTCTTTGTCTCTAGGGATATCAAGCAGCTTTAAAAAAGCATCCACCACTGCATCTGCTCTGTCATGAGTTTTACTCTCATCAAGCAGTTCATAATACTTGTTTAAGCTATCTTGTCTACTTTGTAGCTCATCATAGATAATTTGTAGGTCTTTCATAAATTGTTGTTTTTTACGACTCTGCATTTAGTGCCTCACTGTACTGAATTTTAATTCTTGTCATTGTTTCTTATCCTTATTGAGTATCTTCTTCATCTCTTTATCAAAATCAGACTCTATTTTTTGTACTTTATTAAAATCTTCATAAATTTTGCTTGCCTTTTGCACTGCTTTTGCATGAGATACTTTTCCATGTCCTTCAAGTACCCTATACTCATTAAATTCCAAAAACTTATTGACTGAGGCACTCACATCTTGCATACTAAGCTTTTCTCTATTTTCTATAAGTCGTTCAATATAATCAAAGTATGCCCCTATGGTACGCTCTAGTTTTTTTATCTCTTCTTCACTTAGGTAGTTTTTAGCTATATGCGTATCTGACTTAAGTACTCTACCTGCTGGAGCATTTTTCCATGTCATAAGTCCCATATATGGCTTAGAAGCATCTGCATTTTCATACACTATTTCAGCTGCTGTTTTACCTGTGATGGCAAAGTGAAACTTATTTTGCACAGTAGCATAAAATTCTTTGGTAGTTTGTGCATTTTTATCATAGTCAAAACTACACTCCGCAAAGATATCTGTGATTTGCTGATAGATGCGTCTTTCACTTGCACGTATAGAACGTACACGCTCAAGCAACTCTTTAAAGTAGTCTTTCCCAAAGTGACTACCATTTTTAAGCCTATCATCATCCATAGCAAAACCTTTGATGATGTACTCTTTTAAAATTTTAGTTGCCCATATACGAAACTGTGTAGCTTGTGATGAATTGACTCTGTAGCCTACAGAGAGGATGGCATCAAGGTTGTAATACTTGGTTTGATAATTTTTACCATCTTCGGCAGTATGTTCCAAAATGGAACTAACTGCATCTTCATCTAATTCACCACTCTGAAAAATATTTTTTAGATGTTTCGTGATAGCAGGTCTTTGCACAGCAAAAAGCTCAGCCATCCTTTTTTGAGGTAACCAAACCGTTTCATCATGCATGAAGATTTCTACTTTTACATCACTGGATGGAGTGGTATAGAGTAGAAATTCTGTTAGTTCGTCTTTTAGGGTTAGATTTTTCATTACAAATACTTTCTTAAAATAGCTTGTTTTTTCTCACTAGCTTCATCTATGATTTTTTGAGATTTAGCAATCGTATTTTCTAGTTTTTCTATTTTTGTAACTATCTCTTTTTGGGTTTTTAGTGGTGGGAGTTTTATATCTATTACATTTAAATTTTTTACAGAAAGACCAGGTTGTGCTACACCTGTTTTGTATTGATTTAAATTCATTATTACTAAGGTTTGATATAACCAAATAATATCTAACTCAATCTTAGGTGTAACAACTACAGCATGTTCTGTAGCATGAAATTCATTTTTTGCTAACATAACATTACCACACAATGCACCTTGTCTTCCAATAATAGGATAAGTACCGTTATGAGTAGAAGTTTTAACATAACCACGAAGACCATTTCCCCCATAACATGGATATAAATCTTCTAAATATTCATCATTTATATTTGAAGCAGATACAAACTTTCCTGCTTTCATATTACAAATATCGCCTAGTTTTACTAATTTATTTTTTGATGAAGAAGTTAAATGTTTTATGATTTCTTCTTTTGATATTTGTATTATAGTATTCGCTTTTTCCACCTCATCATCTATAAGTTCACACTCTTTAACTATTTGTTTTTGAATATTTAGAGGTGGTAGTGGGATTTTTATACTTGCCATAACATTATTCATAAGTTTTGGATTTGCTGTTTTTACTACATAATTATCAGTAACTTGATTTAATGCGTATGGTAAATATTTAATTTCAAGTTTATTACTCTTTGATTTTAATGTTCCACATACATTTGTACAATTAAATTTACCATTTCTAAAGCTACAAGTTCCAGCATATATACCATCAGTAGTCCAAGTAACATAATCTCCATCAAAATCATATGTGTCTATTTTACCAAAAACCCCATTGTTTGATGTTTGAGATGAATAAATAGGATATATTCCTTTATTTCTCTCAATATCTTGTTTATTTATAACTCGTCCTCTTCCAATTTCACAAATTTCTGATATTTTTACGATATGGTATTTACTATTAATTTCAATTTTTTTCTTAGCATTCAACCCAAAAGCCTTATTAAAATCCCTCCGAGAAAAATCAATCATATCAATTAATCTAGCCATAGATACAAACTCTTCTAACTCTTTAGGCACAACTATATTTTCATTAGTAAAATTTTTAGCTATTAAACTGTTTATCTTGCTTTTATCGCTACTATCATTTGGATTATAAAGAGGTGTATTGATAGTGTTTAAAGTCCCACCACTATATTGAATCCCCTCATTTCCTTTTCTTCCACTCCACTCATAACCCAAAAACTTTTTATTCTCTTTTCCATTACTTGGAGCTTTTACTATCAACACCTCTTTTGTACTCTCGTCTGCCAAACAAAAGTAATAAAGCTTATCTGCTTCAATCTTTTTAATATATTTTAGCAACTCAACGGATTCTATGTTCTCTTTTTCTTCATTGGTTAATTTTGTGTAATTTGTTCTCTTTTTTCTGTTTTTGGTCTCTGTTGATTTTTCAAATTCTGCTCTGTATTCTGCAAAAGTTTCATGTTTAAATAGTTCTTGATTTAGTTCATCTTTAAACATACTCATATATATCTCTTTGTCTATATCTATATGAGAACAATATTCTTCTATAATATTTTTATTTTTAAATAACTTCTCTGTGTTTTTATTGTTTACAAAAAGGTTATCTACAAAATCTCTATATTTCCCAACTATGTTTAGGCTGTCATCTCTTCTTCTTAAAAATAGTGTTACGGTATTTGTTCCTGTTTTACCAAATGTACCACTTCCAAACTCTGCAATAGCAATAATTTCAAAATATTTTATAAGTATCTCTCTTGTAGCCACATAACTGTTCTCACCATCTCCTTTGCTTAAAATAGAACTAGGCAATACTATACCCACAACCCCATCAGCCTTTAAAATCTGTTTGGCTTTTTCTATAAAAAAACACTCAATAGCGTTATTGGCTGTGTAGCTTTTCTCTTCTATGGTTTTTGTTAGTTCATATCTCTCTATATCATCTTTGCTAAGTGTCTCTAAAAAGCCTTTTACACTATATGGAGGGTTTGCCACAAGAACCGAAAAGCTATCATCTTCTAT
>FPHI01000023.1_pt1 | contig 67663 bp, 71 predicted proteins | sample 1057421 | NCBI WGS metagenome assembly FPHI01 (sample SAMEA4473311, study PRJEB15554) | hydrothermal vent metagenome | biome: marine basaltic hydrothermal vent biome; feature: marine hydrothermal vent; material: water | place: Pacific Ocean | collected 2011-06-14/2011-07-23 | depth 1155 m | reverse complement strand
ATACTCTGATGTCCAAGGCAGATACCAAATATCGGTGTAGTATCGGCAAACTCTTTAATAACTTCAAGGGTTACTCCCGCTTCATCAGGAGTAGAGGGTCCAGGGGAGAGGATAATTTTTTCAGGGTTCAGTGCTTTAATTTCATCCATCATCAATTCATCATTACGGATAATTTTTAAATCTGCACCCAGTTCTCTACAATACTGCACTACATTATAGGTAAAGCTGTCATAGTTGTCTATCATTAGTATCATATTTATTTTCCTCATCTGCTTGTCTAATGGGGTATTATATCCTTTTATTGTTATATTTTCATCGTTAAAGGTTAACTATTTGTTAACTTTTTATTAATTCTCTTGACATTTATAAATAAAAAATGGTATCATTGCATGTATTCAAACAAAATTCAAGGAGATTACGATGAAAAAAACATTATTACTTTCAGTAGTAGCGTCAACAATGATTATGGCGGGTGGAGATATTGCTCCAGTTGAGCCAGTAGTAGAAACACCAGCACCAGTAGCTACAGGTTGGGATTTCGGTGGACAAGCGGTAGTATATTACCAAACAAGAGACAGTAAGGCAAATGACCTTTTCTCTAAAGAAGCATCAGGTGCAGCAGCAGGTCTTCAAGTACATGCTGTAAACAAAGATATCTTTGCTGGTATCGGTGCTGGTTTTGAAGTAAGTGGTATTTCTGACCTTTATCTTGCTCCAGAAGTTGTTAGCTATTTAGTGCAAAGTGCAAATAACCGTGTTAATGCAGAAGATTTACTAAATAACAGAGCATCAGTAGATTCAGGTGCAGAGATCACTCAAGCTTACTTGACTTACGCTTTTGGTAACACAAGCATCAAACTTGGTCGTCAACAACTTCCAAAAGCACTCTCTCCATTTGCTTTCTCTGAAGGTTGGAATGTATTTAAAAACACATATGATGCAGCATTGGTTGTAAATACTGATCTTACAGATACAACAATTGTATTTGCAGATGTTAAAGGTGCAAACAATATATTTAATCTAGGAAACTTTAGCGAAGTGAATGCTAATGATGGTGTTTATATGTTAACTGCTCAAAACAAATCTGTTGAAAACTTGACATTAACTGGTTCATACTATTATGCTCCAAATGTGATTGGTACAGATGATTTACATATTCTTTGGGCTGATGCTAAATATAATGCAGGTAGCTTCAACGTAGCACTTCAAGGTGGTACTGTAAAAAGTGATGGTTTTGTAAATGACACAGTAGCATTTGGTGCAAAAGCTGGTGGAAACTTCGGTATGTTTGATGCTTCTGTAGCATACAGCCATGTTGATGATGGAGATGCTGGTGTATTTAATGTTGGTGGTGTAAAAACTCCACTTTACACTCAAATGATCCTTAACCAAAATGCAATCAAATCTGACAATGACACTGTTGTTGCCAGAGTTGGAGCAAAAGCACTTGGTGGTAAATTTGGTTTAGCATATGGCTATTCAGATTTAGGTTCAGCTGCTCTAGCAACAGATAAAACACATAAAGGAAGTGGTAAATACCAAGAAGTAGACCTTACATATAAAACAAAAGTATTCAACGATTCTACAACACTGTTTGCAGGATATGTTTATACTGATGATGATAGAATGAAGGATAGCCAAAACCTTATCCGTGTATGGGGTAGATACAACTTCTAAGAACTTCTCTTAAAAGTTTTCTCACACACTTAGAGTTCAGACTTCGGTCTGACTCTAACCTCTTTTTTCTTCTTATTTTTTATATTATTCTTTTTTATTTTGACTTATCTTTGAAGTTTTATTGCTTATGGTTTATGATTGACAGGGGTAGAGATGTTAATATTTCAAATCTTTGGACCAAAAAAATTCTATCCATCCTTTTGGAGCTTTTACGTACCATGTTGGTGTTATTTTAGCAGTTTTTTTATGGAAGAGTGAGGCGGTAAGAAAAACTACACAAGGATATTTCTCATTTAAACTATTTAAAATCTCAATTAAAGTATCGCCACTGTCCACAATGTCATCTACTATGAGTACCTGTTTTGCCTCTTTTAAATCGGGAATGTTAAACACTTCCACTGACTCTTTTTTCTCTGTACCCTCATAGCCTATGGTATTGATGGCATAGACTTTACGCAAGTCATAGTACTCACCTAACATTTGAGCCATGCTCAGTCCACCTCTTGCGATACCCAGTATGGCATCAAAGGGTTGGTCTATTTTTTGAGTGAGGGTTTTTAGATCGTCTTTAAATTCTTCGTAAGGATAATATATTTTACGCATAGACTTTCAATTCATTATAGAGGCTATCTCGTTCTACTGGAGTAAATCCAGAGTTTTTAATGAGTGCAATGAAGTCATCTAGCTCCATACCGTTGGCACTTTTTGCTCCTGCGGCTGACTGGATGGACTCTTTTTCTATGGTGCCATCCAAGTCATTTGCTCCAAACTCCTGTGCGATGAGGGCTAGGTTGATGGTGCTTGTTGCCCAATAGGCTTTTATATTTGGAATATTATCTAACAAAATACGCGCAATGGCATACGTTTTAAGTACCTCTTGCCCAGAGGGAAAGTTACAGTTTTTAAGGTAGTTGTTCTCTTTTTGATAGACCAAAGGGATAAAGGCATTAAACCCACCTGTTTTGTCTTGTAACTCTCTAAGTCTTAGCATATGGTCTATGCGATGCGAACGTGTCTCTACATGACCAAAAAGCATCGTGGCATTGGATTCTTTGCCTCTGTTATGCCACTTTTCATGAATCTCAAGCCATTGAGAAGAGGTTACCTTACCTTTACAAAGGTATTCTCTAACCTTTTCATCAAAGATTTCAGCACCACCACCAGGCATGGAGTCTACCCCATTTTCTATCATCTGGTCAAGGACTTCATCGTAACTCAAACCATACTCTCGGTGTAAAAAATCTATCTCCGCAGCTGTCATGGACTTGATGTGTACCTCAGGGAATTTTGCACGTATCTTTCTAAAGGCTCCCATGTACCACTCTACTCCGTCTTTAGGGTTATGCGCAGAGACGATGTGTAGCTCTTTTGCCCCTTTTTCTATGGAATTTGTGGCAATCTCCAGTATTTGCTCATGTGTCAAGGTGTATTGGTTTGGGTTTTTACGCGTGGCAGAGTAGGCACAGAATTTACAGATGTCTGCACAGACATTGGTAGGGTTGATGTGACGGTTGATATTGAAATAAGATTTTTTACCATGCTTTTCTCTGCGTATTTCATCGGCAAGCTCACCTAAAGTATAAAGATCCAAGTCATACAGTGCTTCACCCTCTTCTTGGCTCAGTCGCTCACGGTTACGTACTTTTTCTATCAAATCCATCAAAACCATCCATTTGGTAATTTTTTGCTATTATATCACTAATTAATTAGGAGTTACTAAGTGGAGAAAGTAAAAGCACAAATCGAAGAACTTTTGTATGAAAATGCACCTGATTTTAAGATAGCAAAAGTATTGAAACAAGAGATTAAAACCTATTTTGATACCCTGGAAGATACCTTTGCAACTTCTGGAGGCAAAGACTTCCTGGTCAAGCATACCAAGAAAATAGACAGTATTTTAAAACTTATCTTTAAAGTTGCCCAACGTGAAATGTTTGGTAACTATGCCCCTATGAAAAATTCTATCCCTTTGGCACTCATTGCACTGGGTTCTTACGGACGTGAACAGCTTTGTGTTTACTCCGATATTGACCTCATGATAGTCTATAAAGAGATACCCGGATATCACACAAAGGAGATGATAGAGAAGATACTCTATATTCTTTGGGATACAGGGTTAAAACTTGGACACCGTGTACATACTGTTGAAGAGCTTTTTGAGGTTTCAAAAACAGATATTACCATTAAAACGGCACTTATAGAATCACGTTTCATTGAGGGCTCAAACTTTATTTGGACAGAGACTCAAAATGCCATCTCTCAAATACGACATGACAATATCAAAGAGTTTATACAGCTGAAACTACAAGAACAAAAAGAGAAACATCATAAATATCCACTGACTATGGAACCAAACCTTAAAGAGGGTGTAGGTGGTTTTCGTGATGCCAATCTTGTTTACTGGATAGGGAAAGTACTTTACAATACCCATAATATTAAATCACTGCCTGAAAATATTATAGAAGAGAAAGAGTATAGAGAGTTTCGCATTGCATTAGAGTTTCTCTTTCGTGTACGCTCTGCACTGCATTTGGCTTCAGGAAGAAAAGAGGATAGATTACGTCTGGAGCTTATTCCAAAAGTTTCTGAACTTTTGGGTTTTGAACAGAGTCAAAAAGGACATACCAAATTTGCTAAAAAAGTTACTGCCCATTTAAAAATTATTAGACTCTACAGTATTATTTGGCTGGATATACTAACCCAAAAATATATCTCCTGTGACAGCGAGAGAAACTGGCTTAAATCTTCATCTAAAAACGGTGATTTTCACACACTGCTCACTACGCTGTGTCACTATGCAGATAAACCTTTTTATGCACATCCTTCCTTTTTAAAGGCACTGCTTAATACACAGAAACTAGAACGTCCTGATGCATTACTCTATCAAACGATTGCACATATCTTTTACCAACCTTTTGCCTACAGTATATTAAGAACACTCTCTTATACACGCCTACTGAAATATACCATTTCACCCATTAAAAAAGTAGTTGACTTACCTCAATTTGACGGTTATCATCAATATGCTGTAGATATTCACTCTATTAAATCTCTCTATCATCTTGAACATATAGAAGATGAGTTAATACGAAGCCTGTTTGATAATTTAACAGAAGATGAAAAAGCTATGCTGAAACTTGTGGTTTTTCTACATGATGCAGGAAAAGGTCGCAAACGTGATCATCATCATGTGGGGGCTTCTTTGTTTAAAGTCTTTGCCGGTAAACTCCTTATGGATAGAACACTGATCAAACTGGGTGAGACGCTCATTCTCTATCATACTCTTATGTCCAATGTTGCACAACGTGAAGATCTTTACAGCGAAAAAGTTATTTTGGGCTTTGCCTCACACTTTCCAAACAAAAAAATGCTGGATATGATTTACATACTTACTTATGCTGATATGTCAGGAGTAGGCGGAGATATTTATAACTCTTTTTCTGCCAAACTCATACGTACGATTTATAGACAATCGTTGGAGGTACTGGGACAGACTGCCATGCTTGATGAAGCAGCCAAACGTGAAAAAGCAGAACTTACATTAAAAAGAAACAGAGCATTCCTCTTGCTTAAAAAATCGGAACAGAAAAAAATACTTCAAATTCCTTCAAATCTGCTCTTTTTACGCTATAAACCTCAACGTATTATTGATATTGCACACAGGGCATTTGCCACACATACATACGAATATCATCTCAGCAACCATGAAAACCTAACCATTGAAATTATACGTAAAAAGTCACTTAATCTTGGCTACCTTCTCTCTATGCTCTCTACGTTAGATGTAGTAAATATGGATATTTGCAAACTCTTTAATGAGCTTAAATACTTTAAGATAGACTTTTCTACTACGATAGAGAGTGATGAGTTGCATCTTATAGAGAAGATTATTAGAGATTCATTTGACCTAGAGAAAAAACATATTGCCAAAAGACCTCCTATTGAAAAAGAGGATATTAGTATTGATTGTACTCACTCCAAAAGCTATGCTATTATGCATTTAAGAAGCCAAAATCAAAAAGGTCTGCTTGCCTATGTGATAGAGACATTTGATGAGATGGGAATAGACATTGTTACTGCCAAAGTACATACACTAAAAAATCGTGTTAGAGATATGTTTCTCATCGAAAAGAATGGAAACTTTTGTCATAATGTTGACAAAATTATAGAAAAACTCACAGGGGAAAAATAGATATGTGTGGAATTGTAGGATATTTAGGAAATGAAGAGAAAAAAAAGATACTGCTTGATGGGCTTCAAGAGTTAGAGTACCGAGGGTATGACTCAGCAGGTATTGCTGTGATAGAGGGTGAGACACTCAACCAGTTTAAAGCCATTGGTAAACTTGAGAATCTTAGAGAAAAAACCAAAGCTTACTACAGTGAAGGTTTTGGTATCAGCATCGGGCATACACGCTGGGCAACACATGGTAAACCTACAGAGCTTAATGCACACCCACACCTAGGTGCCTACTCCTACGTAGTTCACAACGGAATTATAGAGAACTATCAGGAACTTAAAGAGGAGCTGCAAAATGATGGTGTAACTTTTTTAAGCCAAACTGATACAGAGACTATTGTCCATCTTTTTGAAAAAAATCATAAAACCAACACTAACGTATTTAGAGCTTTTGAAGAGACTATCAATAGACTTGAAGGTGCTTATGCCACCCTACTCATTACCGAAGCAGATACAGAAACGATTTACTTTGCCAAAAATGGTTCGCCTATGCTTATAGGATTTAACGGGAATGATGTTTACTTTGCTTCCTCAGATACGCCTATCATTGGAAAAGCTACGGAAGTCTATTACTTAGAAGATGGAGAGTATGGCTATGCCAAAGAAGGTGTCATTAAACTCTTCAATAGTGATGGAGAAAAAAGCTTTACCAAACAAGCACTTACCACAGATAAAGTCTCTGCCCAAAAAGATGGCTATCGTTTCTTTATGGAAAAAGAGATTTATGAGCAAAGCCGTGTCATGGGCGAGACGATGATGGGACGTGTTTTAGATGATAGTATTGCCTTTGATGAATTAGACAATAGCCTCTTTGATGGCATCAGTTCCATTAAAATCTGTGCCTGTGGCACCAGCTACCACTCTGCTCTTGCCTCAGCATATCTTTTTGAACGTATTGCCAAAGTACGTTGTGACATAGAGATAGCCTCTGAGTTTAGATATAAAGAGCCTCTGCTTACAGAAGATACTCTTTTCATTACCATTTCACAAAGTGGGGAGACAGCTGACACCCTAGAAGCCCTCAAAATGGCAAAACGTGCAGGACTCAAAAGCCTTAGCATCTGTAATGTAGACAACTCCTCTATTGTCCGTGAGAGTGATGCTGCCATCCTTACACGTGCAGGCATAGAAAAAGGGGTAGCCAGTACCAAGGCATTTGCTACACAGACCATGGTACTTTGGATGCTTGCTCTTTATATGGGGCAAGAACGCAAGACCATAAGTAAAGAGGTTATCAAAACAGAGATAGATGCCATGCTACATACCCCAAAATCCCTCATCGTGAGCGATGAACTCCATGCAAAACTTCACCGTCTTAGCAAACGCTACTTGCACGGACACGGTTTCTTCTTCATCGGGCGTGACATCTTCTTCCCGCTTGCATTAGAAGGTGCATTAAAACTCAAAGAGATAAGCTACCTTCATGCAGAAGGCTACCCAGCAGGAGAGATGAAACATGGTCCTATCGCCCTAGCTGATGCCGAACTCTTTACTATTGCGCTTATGCCAAAAACCATGCACTACGACAAGATAAAATCCAACGTAGAAGAACTCTCTGCAAGAGATGCAACCATCTTAGCCATCAGCCCAGAACCTTTTGAACTTGCCGATGATTTCGTACAGACACAATATAGCTCTCACCCGATGGTGGAGTTTTTTGAGATGATGGTGGTGACACAGTTACTAGCACTTGAAATTTCTGTGAGGCTTGGGAATGATGTGGATATGCCGAGGAATTTGGCTAAGAGTGTGACGGTGGAGTAGATTTATTTTTATGCTATAATTAAATCATTAAGGATAACTTTTGGATTATATCTATAGAGTACATGCAGTTGAACGAATGTTTCAACGTGATATATCAGAAAATGATATTGAAAATTGTGTGACAAATGATTCAATCACTGTACTTTATAGAAAAAAGACCTATCCATGTTGTATATGCATACGATGATGAAAATAATATCATTATCATCACAACCTATGTCCCAAACAATATTAAATGGGAAAATGATTTTAAAACAAGGAGAAAACTATGAAATGTATGATTTGTAAACATGGTGAGACTATTAATGGCACAACAACAATTACATTAGAAAAAAATGGTGCCACCATTGTATTTCAAAAAGTACCTGCACTTGTATGTGATAACTGTGGTGAGAAATATGTAGATGGTAAAATCACTACCACTTTACTAGAAGATGCAAATGCTATTATTGCTAGAGGTGCCAAGGTTGATATTCGTGAGTTTGGGTTGGTGGCTTAACTTATTACCACCCGTTCTCGGTGGTAATGCATACTCCAATACAAACCCATTAATAATTTTAAATACATATAATATCGTAGGTTGGGGTAAGGGTACCCCGACCTACAGGTTTTTTGCAAACCACTCTTTACACAAAGTCTTATAGATTATTTTATACGCTTCTAATTTTTCAAGATTATAATCACCCTCAAAATAAGCTTCCATAAACAATTTTTGCATATCTTCCTTAAGCTTAAACTCTATACAAATAGATGCCAAATCAAAATATCTGTCGTTTATACCCGCATATTCAAAATCTATAAGTTTAATGTTGGGAGAAAAAAATATATTGTGTGGAGTTAAATCATTGTGGCAAAGTACAAGCTCTTTTTTATACTTCTTTATTGTATCTAAAGCCTCCAAGACAACATCTGTTTTATTTTCTATCTCCAGAGTAATAGGCTTGGCTCCTATATGAATATAATGCAATGTTTTGAGTGTGCTTGCCAACGCTAACAAATACTTTTTGTCTAGTAGCTCTTTGTGTATTGCTTCTAAAAATGCAAACACCATCAAGTTCTCTTTCCTGTCAAAATATAGTGGCTCTGCTGTTATGCCTTTTAGAAATGCCAGATTTTGCACTTTCCACTCTAACTCTCTATCTACATCATCACGTAATAGCTTACGCACAATATACTTCACTCCCCCAGCCAAGACAAAATAGACTCTATTGCAATGCCCCTGTTTTTGCAGTAGGAGACAACTTTCCATCTCTTTATCTACAAAAAAAGGATGTTTACTAAATAATGCTATCATTGTTCTAGAAGTGTGTCATTTTGCATTTTATAACTATGCTTGGCTATGCGTTTGGAGTCATCTGTGTCATGGGTGACCATGATGGTGTGTAGCTTATGCTCCACAGTGATTTTCTGGACGAGTTCCAGCATTTCTATACGTGTAGTATCATCTAGTCCTGAGAAGGGTTCATCTAGTAGTAAAATGGGCTCTCTTCGCATGAGTACGCGTGCTAGTGCCACACGTTGCTGTTGTCCACCAGAGAGTTGGGAAGCTAGTTTATGTTCATGTTCTTCCAGTCCTACCTCTTTGAGAATGGCTTGGACTTTTTCTACTTCTTCTATGCTGTCTTTAAGTGCTTTATTGACACCCAATAGTATATTTTTCTGTACAGTAAGATGCTCAAAAAGATTATGATTTTGAAAAAGTATGGTAATAGGACGCTTTTTGACACTTAGTCCTAAGATTTCTTTCCCGTCTAACTTCACGGAACCAGCACCAGGTTCTATAAACCCTGCTACAATGTCTAGCAAAGTAGATTTGCCTGAACCACTCTGCCCTAGTATGGCAACCACTTCAGAGGGTTGCACTTCTAAGTCATAGGTGTAGGTGTTGTTGGCATTTTTGTATTGGTATTGTAAATTATCTATTTTTAACACTTTTTTCTCCGTAGGGTGCGGTTGCCACCGCACCTTCAAATTTAATCATCTAATCAAAATATTTTCTTTATTTAAAACAAAAGGTGCGGTAGCAACCGCACCCTACGCCTTTTCCTTAAACAATCTTGGCAATAAAACAAACACACCCAACACCAACACCAACATCACCAAAGCCACCCCTGCTGCATCTGTAGTCCTATACGAACCCATCAACTGATACAAATACCAAGGCAAGGTACTAAACTCATCAGATCCAAAGAGTGCTATGATACCCAAATCTCCTAGAGAAAAACAAAATGCCAAAGCAAAGACATAGCCAAGCGAGGACTTGATGTAAGGGTACTCTACATCAAACCATCGTTGTCGTTCACTTAGACCTAAAGAAAAAGCCAACTTATCATACCTCTGTGCTGTTTTATGCATAGCAGGGGTGAGTACAGCAAGAGCAAAAGGAAGTGACATCAAAACATTAGCACTCATAAGTGCAGCGGTAGACCAAAGGATTTCTGAGCCTTCATATTTCTGATACATAAGAAAGAACCCTAAACCAAGTACAAGAGAAGGGATAGCCAGATAGAGATTACCAGAAAAAGCAATTATGGCATCTAAAACTTTCGCAAAAGGTCTGTTAGCCAAACGTGTAGGCAGGGTAAAGTTTCGTCTTGCATTACTTAAAAACAGTGCGATAATCACCGTTAAAATACTTGATGCTGTAGCTAATGAGAGAGAGGTCAACAATGACTTGATAAAGAGTGGCTCTTTGAAGATACGTCCAAAATCTGCCCCTATACCATCGAGAAAAATGACAATGAGCGGTAAGAGAAAAAAGAGTGTAAAAACTCCGATAATAGACCACTGTACAACGCGTACAATTTTAGACTCTTTCCATGGAACGAGGGTATGACTTGTCTTTAGGTTGGCAAGTTCTGTTCTAAAACTAGAAGAGAGTACCACAAGCACCGCTGAAATGCTTAACTGAATGAGTGCAAGTTTGAGTGCCAACCCTATGTCAAAGTCTAGTTTGACAGCTTCGTAGATGGCAACTTCCAAGGTGTTATAGCTTGGGCTACCTCCTAAGAGAAGCACCACGGCAAAAGAGGTGAAACAGAGTAGAAAAATCGTTGAACCTATGCTAAGCAATGTAGACTTTAATGCTGGGTACTCTACAAATAAAAATCGTTCTAATACTGAAAAGTTAAGACTCTTTGCAAGCTTATACTTCTCCTTAGGAATGGACTCAAAGCTATGGAGTAAAGCACGTGAAGCAAAAGAGGCATTGAGATAGACATGGGCTAAAAGTATGCCTCCTAAACCATAAATATACGAGCCAAAAGAGTGGTCAAACAGAAAAAGGCTTGCCTGATTGAGGTAGCCATTACGTCCAAAGATGCCTATGAGTCCAAAAACTACGATGAGCGTAGGCAAGACCAAAGAAGAAGAAAACAGAGCCACAAGTAACCCTCTCCCTCTAAAGTGACTCTGATGTGCCAATGCCCATGCAAGGAGTACCCCTACCAATAATGAGAGTATGGTTGATAAAAAGGCTTGATAGAGGGTAAATTTGAGAAGTCCATAAATATGACTGTCTATCCGTGTAAAAAGAGTACCCTCTTGAGAAGTGTAGAGGGTATAGAAGAGTAGGTATGCGAAGGTTAAGAGGATTATGGAGATTATGGTTCCTGGGATGAGGGAAGAGGTGAGTCTACTATAATATTTTAACATATTTATTTACTCTCAACTTCAATAGGCAAAAACTTCATCTTCCCCCATAACTCACTAAAAAACCCATCAGGCAAAAGCCCAAAGATATGATAAGCCGTAAACCCTAAAGTAACAAGCGTCAAAACACTCCGAACAGTTCTAAGACTCAACAGTTTTGCACCCCAAAAGTCACCATAGCTTGGGTCAATTTCTCTTTTAATGAGTATCTTAGTAAAACTAAACATAAACACAATGGTAATTAGGGCAGAAAATAATCTTGTAAAATACCATATTCCGTATTCATGACTAAAATTAGAGGGATAAGCAAAAAATATCAATTCTAATTGTTGAGGTAAATTATGGCTATACGCTTCTATAAAATTAGAGAAGAATATAGGTAAAAATGTAAAAACAAAAACCACAATAAGAGAGTAGAAAAACATAAGGTAGGCAATGAAGTTTTTTGACTCCATTTTTAGTCTTGTGGTTAAGTTCTGTTTGTCTTGTGGCTGGACAAGCCAAATAAGAGGGAGGTATATCCATGCTGTTGATTTTAGGGAGTATCGGAAAATTATAATTGGTATAAATATCATATATTTTATTAAATAATAAAATGGATTATCCTTAAGGTCTTCATACATACCTTTATCCAAAGAAAAATATTTAAATTTTAATATAGAGTTGGTTTTCTCTATGCCTGGTATAACTTCTGGGGGATGAAACATATCCGTAGACATAATAATCTTAAACCAATTTTTTGGTATATTACTCAAAGATAAATTTTTAAATGTAAAAAAAATTTTAATATTTATTATTATGAATAATCCGATAAGAGGCTGCAGGAATAAAGTTATAAAAATTATAGATAAAATTATTCCTATAATTATCTTTACAAAAGTAAAATCTATATATATCATATAAATAAAATTTATTATTAATAGTAAAACTGTTATTAAGTAAAATATTGTTTCAAATTTTATTTGTAAAAATCTTAAGCTGTCAATTTCAGATTTTTTAGTCCTCAAAAAAAACAAAGGAGCAACCAGCAATCCAGTAACAATATGCCAATAAAACCCATAATAGAACCAAACGAAAAAAGAAACCCCAACCGCCAAAAAAGTCTCAACCAACGCCAAAATAGAAAACTGCAACTTATCAGCACTTTTCACCGAACTTGTCCAAACCCAGTTTTTAAACATCTCCTTTGAAAAGATAGATCCGTTATCATCTATATCATAATTATTTGATTTTAGAAATCTTCTGAGATTAGATATAGCGATACCACGACCACCAAGTGCAACACTTTCGGTATTGTCTCGTTTACTTTTTACAATACCACAGATTTTATGTGTACTAAAATTTAAAATAGCCCCACCTGATAGACCTGATTGAAAAAGACCATCTTTAAACTTTAGACGACCATCGCCATCTTTGCCCTCATACTCAAAGGTAATAACATCACCATTTTTTGTGGAGTAACCAAAACTTTGACACTCATCACCCACTTCTACAATCTCATCTATTTGAAGAATAGGATGTTTTTTGTCAATTTTGATTTCAAGTAGAGCCAAATCATCATCTTGATTTATCTCCATACTTGTTACCGTATAGGCTTCTCCTTGCCAATAAACGCTCTGTTCTTCTTTGGTGTGACCTTTGATGTTATGGTAACAAGTAGCTATGAGTTTGTCGGCAATAAAAAAGCCTGTACCCACACAAGAAGCATTCTCTATTTTGACAGTAGAGTTTTTTAGATGTTCAACTGCTTCACTTCTTGTCATTTTCCCACTCTATGGTTATCTCCATATTTGCTTTTCCTGTACCTTTGACAATCATCGCTGTAAGCCCACCCGATTCAAGACCCAAGGCAAGACCCATTTTCAGAGTTACCTTTTTGGCTTTTAGTTTTTTAAGAGGTTCAAGTGTTTGTGATGCAATTTTTTCTACACTCATTGAAAACTTTTCATACTCCATGACTATCTTTTCATCAGCAATATCTGCTTCTCCTCTTGGTACAGTTGTTTCAAATTGAATGGTAGTTTGCTCGTCTAGTTTTACAGATATTGGTTTTGTGATTTCGTTTTGCATTTGGTAGCTCCATTTTTATCTTACTTTAATATATATTCTATCATATCAATAATGATTAACTTCTTTTATATCCCCTTAAATAAATTTATGTACAATTAACCCAATATGAAAACAACAAAAACAATCCCTACGTTTAAAAACGATGAAGAAGAAAGAGCATTTTGGGAGACACATGACACAACAGAGTACTTCGATACTTCAAAGGTAAAAAAAGTACGTTTTCCCAACCTTAAAAAAACCACTAAAAGCATCTCTATTCGCTTACCAGTCGACATGATAGACGAACTAAAAGTAAGAGCAAACAGTATGGATGTCCCTTATCAGTCATTTATTAAAATGCTTTTAAAAGAGGGGTTGAGAGCTTAAACAAACACCAAATCCCTCATAGGATAATGCTTTTTATTATACGTCCACAGTTGTAAACCATAGTACTTTGCCGTAGCGGCTATCATATAGTCTTCTAAGGAGATACCTTGAAATGCTTTTCTAAATTCATTGGCGTAGTCACCTGTAATGGCACCTATTTCAGCGTTAATATCTAGTGATTTAAAGTATGAAAAAAGAGCTTCTATCTGCTCTTTTTCTTTTGGTCTTGCTCCTGCATATACTTCTGCTATGACAATGGGAGAAATGCAAAATTGACATTCGCCTAAATCTTGAAGTTTTAAAAGCGTCTCTTCTTTTTTCTTCAAAAGATTGATGACTACATCACTGTCTAGTAAAACCTTATCCACCGATAATCCTACTTTTTCCTCTTAACTCTTGCACATAATCAGTAGCATCAACATCTACAAAACTATCTAAAGGTTTCATATTTTTTATAAAGTCATTTAAATCATTTTTCTTTTTATCTTTAATCTCTTTTTTCATAACACGTCTTATAAACTCTGAGACAGAGATATTGGCTTCTTTTGCTATGGTTTTTAAGTCATGTAATGTTGTTTCTTCAAAATATATCTGCGTTCTTTGCATCTTAACTCCTTATACACCACTACTATACACCACAAAATATTAAATCTATATTAAACTACTTCCGTATGGCTTCCAGCCACTCATTGATAATGGTTTTTCTTTGTGCCTGTACCATTTTTCCATCCATGAGCATCATCTCTTTTGGATGCACCAAAGTCTCGTAAGCTTTAGGTAAAGTAGTCTTTACTACAGGATAAGCCCAGTTAGCTGTAGGGATGATGTCTGCAAAAGTTTGTGTGTACAAAAACACTAAGAACTGCTTGGCTAAAGCCTGATATTTGGAGCTTTTTAAAACAGCTGCCACTTCTATCTGCCCGTAGTGTCCCTCTTTAAAGGCAGCAGCTTTAATGTCTGTTCTGTTCTCATCAATGATGTGATAGGCAGGTGACGTGGTATAGCTTAACACCATATCTGCCTCGCCCTTTAGAAAAAGTCCGTATGCCTCTGACCACCCTTTGGTAATGGTAAGGATGTGTGGAGCCAAACGCTTCCAGTACGCCCCTGCTTTGTCGCCATAAATGGACTTCACCCATAGGAGTAACCCTAATCCTGCTGTAGATGAGCGAGGATCTTGAATGACTATTTTGAACTCTTTTGGCATATGTGCCAAAGCTTCAAACGAGTCTGGTACATTTTTTAATTTCTCAGTATTGTAAACAAAAGCAAAGAAACTATAGTCAAAAGGAACAAAGGTATCATCATTGTATGGGGCAGGTAAATCTAGCTTTGAGGTGTTAAGTTCATGGGGTACAAAAAATCCTGTTTTTTTAGCCACCTGTGCGATGCTTGTATCTAACCCTAAAAGTACATCTGCTTTGGTACGTTTACCCTCTAATTGTATCTTACGTAAAGCACCTATGGAGCTAGAGAGTCCTACAAACTTTAACGTACAATTATACTCTTTTTCAAAAGCTTGCTTAATTTTGGGAGCTGGTCCCCATGAGGCTGCAAAAGCGTCATAGGTGTAGATGGTGAGTGTAGGTTTTTCTGTGGCGAAAAGTGCAAAAGTAGCTAGTAAAAATATTAGAATTGTTTTTAACATAAAAAGATTATACCCCTAATTTGCCTTGTCTATTATTACCCACAAACTTCAGTACAAAAATGGAGTCTGGAATCTCTGTAAAAACCGAGAACATCTCTTTTTCAAGTAGAGTCATAATGGTTTTGTAGTCACCATGTACCTGCGTACTAAGTTCATTACGTACCACTTCAACCGTCTCTTCTTTTTCAAGCTGCGAGATGAAAGCCAAAATAGGTGCCTCGTAATCTTGTTGAAGCGGGTACATACTGATATCTACAGAAATTTCCATACACTATCCTAAAAATCGTAAGAGACAGTCAGTCCAAATGTTCTAGGCGTACCTGGTTGTGTATAAAGTTCCTCTTTTGTCCAGTCATCCGGATTGTTTGCAAAGTAGAAACCTCTTACATGATACTCTTTATTAGTAAGATTTCTTCCCCAGAATACAACACTCCAATTCTCATTGGTATATTCCAAACTTGAATTTAACAAGGCATAGGCATGAGACTTTTGGTCATTTGTATTTGAGAAATAATAGGATCCTCTTCCTTCAACATTTGATTTAAATATCCAACCATCTGCAAATGCTACATCAAACCCTATATTATATTGATATTTTGGAGATTGTGCCGGAGTACGCCCATCTTTGGTATCCCCTGTTACAGGATTGGTATATTTATCAAATTTTGCTTTTAAAAGCCCTACTCCCATATAGAGATGCAAACGTTCATTCGGGTAGTAGTCCAATACCGATTCAACTCCATAATATGTCCCCTCTTTTGCATTACTGATATAATCGGAGTAGCGTGTACTTCCATCAGCACGTTTTTTCTTGTCCGAGGTACTGATTTGCTGGTCTTTTCTTTTCCCATAAAAAAAGTTTAATCTATTTTTCAATATACCATTCAGATAGGAACTGTTAAGCCCTATATCAAGATTCCATAATGTTTCTGTACGATACTCTTTTGGCAAATTACTTTCTGAATTAACAGGATTTACACCTCCTGGTTTATATCCTCTTGAGAGAGTGATATAATAGAGTTCATTAACACTTTTTTGGTAGTCCAAACCAATTTTTGCCCCTACCAAAGTCTTTTGTCTCTTTGAAGCATTGACATCACTATCATTATAATTGGCTTTCCAATTTTCAATTCTCACTCCACTGACCAAAGTCATTTTATCATTCAAATGAGTATCAAACTGTTCATACAACGCTATATTTTTAGTATGATAATCACTGGTAAAGGGTGAAGTAAAATAGGTATAATTTCGTGTCAAATCACTTCGGTAATCTTTATAGTAGGCACCAAAAGTCCAATCTGTTGTATCGGAAAAAATGCGTCCACTCTCATCAGAAACAACCCTTACATCAAAGTCTGTCTGTCTCTTCTTGCGTAAATACTGATCAACTGCCTGATAACCTGCGGCATACTCTCCCTCGTAAGTCCAATCTTCATCATAACTGTATTCAATATTGGAATGGCTATGTGTCAATTGGGAAACCAAATGCATAGCCTGATTTATCTGATAGGTTGATTTAAGAGAGAAAGCATTTGTTTTTTGTCTGTCTTTTCCAGGTTCATCGGAACTGGTTGTTCGTGTATTATCCTGCGTAAAAGCATCATATCCATTATCAACATTAATATGTCTATAGCTAAAATCTATTGTATGAACATCTGAAACATACCAGCGAAGTTGTGTTTTAAATGAAAGTTCATCTATATTTTGTGTATCATCACGATTGAGGTAGCTGTTATAGGTATATCCGTCACTTCTGTTTTTATAAAGAGCGATTCTTCCTTCTAGCGTATCTTGAATTAATGTTCCACCTAAAGCAACACCCAAAGCTCTTGTATTGTAATTTCCAACGGTGGCTTCCAAATGCCCTTTGGTCTCTTCCGTAGGTTCATTACTTTGAATATTGACGACTCCTGCCATGGCATTTGCACCAAATTTTGTACCCTGAGGTCCTCTTAAAATCTCAATTTGCTTGACATCAAACATCCCTGCACCCAATGTCATATTTGAAAAATCAATACCATCTACACTCAGTCCTACAGATGGGTTTACCGGTGTTTCAAACTGACTTCTCTCTCCCATCCCCCTGATTTGAATATATTTAGCTTTTGATGCTCCCGCAGAAAAATTGACATTAGGCGAAGAAGCCAATGTTTCAATCAGCGGCAAAGAAGCCTTGTCATAAACCTCCTCTTGACCAATAACTGTTACAGAAGTACTTGTCTTAGAGAGTTTCTTTTGCCTAAAATCAGAACTAACCACAATAGGGTCAAGTGTCACTTCCTCTGCGAAAGTAGATGTTGTCAATAATACAGAAGATGCAAATATTGAAAGTGTTAAAATTTTTGATTTCATTATCATTTCCCTTAAATAAAATGAGGAAAAGAGGTAGATAAAATATCCTATAATTCTCTTCCCTACGCTGGTATAATCCAGTTCAAGTTCCACGGGTTTATTATCTCAGCTGTCATAAAACAGCACCCCGAGAGATTGATAGATGTGTTATACAAAAAATTTGTTTGTTTTACGCTTAAGCTAAAATCTTAAAATAGAATTTTTAGGGTTAAACATCTCCATGGAAAGATTCAAATACCTCCATAAGCGCAAGGGTACGCGCTTTGGAAACCTCTGAATTTTCAAGTACATCTGAAATCATTGCAATTCCAGAAGCTACTTTGGTTTTTGCAACATTGGCAATAGTATCAATAGTAATCCCCCCAATAGCGACAACAGGATACTCCACATGATTAGCCCATCGTTTTAGATCTTCAATCCCCACAGGATTATAGGTAAGCTTCTTGGAGATAGGTTCATAGATAGGTCCAATAGCAAGATATGAGGGTTCAAACCCCAATGCAATATCTATCTCTTTTGGAGTATGGGTACTGATACCAAGCCGTATGCCCGCTTCCCATATGGCTTTTACATCTGCTTCCTGAATATCTTCTTGTCCAAGATGTATGCCGTAGGCTTTGTGTTTAATACCTAGTTCCCAAAAATCGTTCAGAAAAAATCGTGCATCGTATTCTTCTGATATTTGAATGGCTTCTATGACTTCATCTTCTAATGCTTGACCTGAGAATTTATCTTTGGTTCTAAGCTGTGCGGTGGTGATGCCTACTTCATAAAGTGGTCTTAGTTTGTAGGCACGGTCAACTATGGGGTAGATACCTAGTGGGGTATTTTCATCACATTTTGGGAATTTCATTATGTTTCCTTAATAATTTTTTCTTTATTCAAATTTATGTCAGGGTAAGAAGACCCAGACCTATGAAATTTGATGTAAGAAAGGTGTCGCAACAGGTTAATCAAACTGATGCCAAAAAGGCGTACCTACCGTTGGTGTAGAAGGACTTGCAAACTCACGTTCTGGCATCACTCCCGCTTCATACCCCAAGCGTCCAGCAACTACCGCTACCCTAAACGCATCTGCCATCTTTACAGGGTCTTGCGCTAAGGCAATGGCTGAGTTAAGCAGTATCCCATCATAACCAAGCTCCATCGCCTGGGCTGCGTGTGAGGGCTTACCTATACCAGCATCTACTACCAGTTGCAAGTTAGGAAACTGCTTACGAATGGCCAATAAATTATCTGGGTTCATAAGCCCCTTACCTGAGCCTATCATCGCACCCCAAGGCATAATGATTTTACACCCTACATCAGCAAGACGTTTAGCAACTACCAAATCATCTGTTGTGTAAGGAAAGACTTCAAAACCCTCTTTTATGAGTATTTCAGCTGCTTTGACTGTCTCAAACGGGTCAGGCTGTAGGTTATACTGGTCACCAATAACTTCCAGTTTTATCCAGTTGGTTCCAAAAACTTCTCTTGCCATTTGTGCTGTAGTAATCGCCTCTTTGGCAGAGTGAGAGCCAGCAGTATTGGGCAAGACTTCTATGCCTAAAGATTTAATAATATTCCAAAACTGATTACCATCGCTTCCTCCAGCAGACTGACGACGCAATGCAACTGTTACTATCTGCGCACCAGAAATTTTAATCGCATCTTCCATAGTCGCAGGGCTTGGATAAAGTGCAGAACCTATCAAAAGCCTACTCGATAAGGTCTTACCTCCGATTTTCCATGTTTCATTCATGATAATTCTCCATTAATCACGCGAATGCGTGCCTGTTGTGGCGAACGCCCTTGAAAGCGAAGCGATTCGAGAGCCACAACGATTTTTTGTTTCGTTTTTTCTAAAAAAATAAAAAGAGAAACAACACCACAGTTTAAATTGTTAAGGAAATTTAAAAACATCACCCACCCTGCACTGGTGAAAGTATCTCAATACTATCATTATCTTTCACTATCGTTGTTTCATACGTTGAAAGTGCCACAAACATACCATTAAGAGCTACAGCAAAACCTTCACCCTTATGCTCTATAGCCTCAATCATCTTTTTGATATTCAACCCCTCTGGAATTGTTTTTCTTTTACCATTGACAATAATTTCAATCATTTGAATATTCCTTCATTTAATGCTTTTTCTACGATGGCTGGAGAGAGTAAATATCCATGTCTGTAGAGTCCATTGATACGGGTTAATCCCTTTTCATTCTCTATGCGAGGCAGATTATCTTTAAAAGCCGGACGACAATTTGTCTCCGTATTGACAATACGTGCTTCACCAAACTTAGGGTGTGTAGCAAAAACCGCAGAGAGCAACTCCATGTTGGAACGTACCGAAATAGGAGAGAGATCTTCACTCTCTATTTCTGTAGCCCCTACAATGTAACGCTTAGAGCCGCTGCTTTGAGAGAGTTTACACTCTTTGCAGTACTCAAGGTCTATCCCTTCACAGCCATTGCCACGCGGAACGATATAAATCTTATAACGTGGATGAAGCAGTCTGGTTGGTCTGGTAATGTCTATCTCATTGGACTCTAGCCAAATCACTTCACCTCTTACCCCACGCAAATCTGAAAAATACTCTTTTGCCCCTAAACCACGTGCATCAAAAACCCAGTCAAAATGTTCTTTTTCTCCTTTGACATAGACAGTATGTGCTTCTAGTTTCTCTACTTTGCTAAACTCACGCCATACCACATTGGCTTGCCTATCAAAGTAGTTGGTAGAAAATGCCATAAACCTCTGTGCATCTACATACCCCTCATCTTTAATATAAAAAGCCTTTTTATGATGCTCCAGTTCAGGCTCAAGTTCACCCAGCCCTATACTGTCAAGCATCTCTATATCTTTTGCCTCTTCTACTTTACTTTGAAGTGTGTCTATGAAGTGTGTCAGTTCAGACATATCTTGTGGATGAGCCGTGATAACAGTACCATCAAGCTTACACCCATCAAACACACCTACCTCTTTAAGCAGTGGCTTCCAAAGCTCCATAGAACGACGACCCAACTCAAAGATAGCAGACTCAGCAGTCTCCAACTCTGCAAAAGGAGCCAACATACCTGCTGCTGTAAATCCTGCTGCAGCCGTTGCCTCTTTAGAATCTTTTTCAAACAATGTAACAGTATGCTCTTTAGATTTAAGTAAGTTCAGAGCCAATACTCTACCTACCAAACCTGCACCTACTATGGCTATATTCATTACTTTATCCTATCTGCCTCAACATATACTTCAGAACCCATCTCTTTAAACTTCTGGGACATCTCATCCATACCCTGTTGTTTTGCAGAATCTACATCTGTGCCTAGCTCATTTGCATAGTCACGTACCTCAGTAGAAATCTTCATAGAACAAAACTTTGGCCCACACATCGAACAAAAATGTGCTACTTTGGCAGCCTCCATAGGCAGTGTTGCATCATGGTATTCTCTCGCACGCTCAGGGTCAAGACCAATGTTAAACTGATCTACCCATCTAAACTCAAAACGAGCCAACGACATCGCATCATCTCTTGCTCTAGCACCTGGGTGACCTTTGGCAACGTCAGCTGCATGAGCAGCTATTTTATAGGTAATAAGTCCCTCTTTTACATCTTCTCTATTTGGAAGACCAAGGTGCTCTTTAGGTGTCACATAACAAAGCATGGCACAACCATACCAACCTATCATCGCTGCACCAATGCCAGAGGTAAAGTGGTCATACCCTGGAGCAATATCAGTTGTTAAGGGTCCAAGAGTATAAAATGGTGCTTCATCACACCACTCCAGTTGTTTTTCCATGTTCTCTTTAATCATATGCATCGGTACATGCCCTGGCCCTTCGATGAGGGTTTGTACATCATGCTTCCATGCTATTTTTGTCAAGCGTCCTAACTCTTTAAGCTCTGCAAACTGTGCTTCATCGTTGGCATCTGCTCCACTTCCTGGGCGTAGTCCGTCACCGAGTGAGAAGGTCACATCATAGGTTTTCATAATCTCACAAATCTCTTCAAAGTGCGTGTTAAGGAAGTTCTCTTTATGATGGTGAATCATCCACTTTGCCATAATAGACCCACCACGACTGACTATTCCTGTTACACGTTTAGCTGTCATTGGTACATGATGAAGAAGTAACCCTGCATGAATGGTAAAATAATCCACCCCTTGCTCTGCTTGTTCGATAAGTGTATCTCTAAAGACTTCCCATGTTAAATCTTCTGCAATACCATTTACTTTTTCTAGTGCTTGGTAGATAGGCACAGTCCCAATAGGCACTGGAGAGTTACGTAAAATCCAGTCGCGTGTGGTGTGGATATTTTTACCTGTACTCAAATCCATCACCGTGTCTGCACCCCACCGTGTAGACCACACCATCTTCTCAACCTCTTCAGCAATACTTGAAGTGGTTGCTGAGTTACCGATGTTTGCATTGACCTTTACCAAAAAGTTACGCCCAATAATCATAGGTTCTACTTCTGGGTGATTGATGTTACAAGGGATAACGGCACGACCTGCTGCTACCTCTTGACGTACAAACTCTGCTGTGATTTTCTCTGGCAAGTTGGCTCCAAAGCTCTCACCTTTGAGTCTGGCTTCTCTCTCTTCATCTTGCAGATACGCTGCTGACATGGCTGCATCTTGGTTTTCTCTTAGTGCGATAAACTCCATCTCAGGGGTAATGATGCCTTGTCTTGCATACCATAGTTGAGAAACATTTTTTCCCTTTTTTGCTCGTAACGGTGTACGCACAAGCCCTTTTGCCCCAGCCGTGACAAAGTCTAGTTGTTCATCTGTAGCGTAGCCATTATCCACAGGTGCCATGATACGCCCTTCATACTCCTCTACATCACCACGCCCAACTATCCACTCTTTACGAATAGCTGGAATACCCTCACCTACATCTATCTCTACACTTGTATCAGTATAGACACCTGAGGTATCGTACACTCTTAGTTTGGTTTCATTTTCCAAAAGTATCTCACGCATAGGGACACGGATGTCTTTGTGTATTTCACCCTCTACATATACTTTTGTAGAAGCAGGGAACGGCTCACGTGTAAGCTCATCGTTTGAAGTTGTTAGTGTCTCGTTATATGATTTTGTCATAGGTTATTCCCTTAAAGTCATGTATTAAATTTATGAGAAGAGAGAGTAAATAAGTAGTAATAAATAATTAAATTATTTTAAATATCTATTATATAAATTAAGTACAAGTCTCTTCCTTACGCTGGTGTTATCCAGTTCAAGTTCAGCGGGTAGATCTTTGTGGATCTTCTCAGCCATATCTTCTATGGCACCCCGAGAGGTTGATATTGCACTATATGTTAAAGAGGATAAAAAATACCTTAATTAACCAAAAAATGGAAATTTTACATTCTACATGTGTTGAAATGATAAAGGATTACTCCTCTGTCTTCATATCCACAAGTTCAGCAAGAAGTTCGTCTATCTCATCTTCTTCCAGCTCACCACGTCCTAGCTCTTCAACGATAGCAAAACACTCTGTACGCATCTCACGCATCTCTTCGAGATCTTCTTTTTGCTCTTTTGAAGCATTTTTACTTTTATCGATGGCTGAAAAAAGCTCATCTATGGCTGCTTCAAGGTCTGGAATAATTTCAAGTTCAAGCAGGTTCTTAAGTTTGTCACCGTTTGTCATAGGGAAGTCCTTCTAAATTAATATACCAAATTATAGCGAAATAAATGTATTTCTTATTATCCTATACCGTAGGGTCGATTTATCGACCGATAATGATTATGGTTTAAATTATGGTTGGTTAAATGGTCGGTGAACCGACCCTACGGGTAAATAGGATTTTATTTTTATTCACAATCCCAAAATATAAAACATCCGTAGGGTCGATTTATCGACCAATAATGATGATGGTTTACCAACCACAAACAAAGATAAATGCCAATTTGGTGGTCGGTGAACCGACCCTACGGGTAAAAACAGGAGGAGTATTTCCAATCTTCAATATCTTCCACATATCCATGTTTTATTGGATTATTGTAAATATAATTCACCTTCTCGTCAAAATCTTTTTGGTCTCTAATGGTATGTTCGTAATATTTTTTTTGCCATATTGGTCTATAGCCCTCTTTGTGGCGACTCATAGATTGTTCCAAATGTTCATAATACTTTGCTTCACAATGTTTTGAAAAATATTGTTTGATGGTTCGTATAATATGGGGATAGTCTTTGGCATTTTGAGGTGTCAAAATGATATGGAAATGCTCAGGCAAAACAACAATGGCTTCAATCTTGTATCGATACGCTCTTTTGCTCACCCTAAAGCTTTCACGCAAGAGTTCAATATTTTCAATCAAAATAGGATTTCGTTGATGGGTAACAACGGTTAGATAATAGCTATATCCATCCAAAAATATACGTTTATAATTTGCCATACAGCATTATACCACACCGTAGGGTCGGTTTACCGACCACAAACAAACGCCAATTTGGTGGTCGGTGAATTTTATTTTATTCACAATCTCAAAATATACAACATCCGTAGGGTCGATTTATCGACCACAAACAAATGCCAATTTGGTGGTCGGTGAATTTTATTTTTATTCACAATCTCAAAATATACAACATCCGTAGGGTCGATTTATCGACCACGAACAAAAATTAATGTACAATACCCAAAAAAGGAATACCCCATGTCGCAACCACAAGAGAGAGATGAAAAATTTTACGAAAGAGCCGATGCACACATAGCATTGGCCAATGACCAAATCAATACAAAAGAGACACACCCTACCCTGGCAAATGATTCACTAATCTACGCTACTGCACGTTTCAATGCATGGATAGTTGCAGCAAGTTTTACCTCTTCTGAAGAGATACAAAATGACAGAGCAAATGCCATAGAGTATTTTACAAATGCCTATAAAACAATGCTTGAAGAGCATTTAGATGACTATATTGCAAATTATGATGTTTATATGAAGGGGGCAGAAAAAGAGGGATAGATAATAGATAAACTCTGAAAAATTAAATTTTCAGAGTTTAGTAAGTACTACATAGAACAAGCACTTACACCAGGAGGTGTGGTCGGCTGAATAGCTTGATTGTCTGCTCCGCCTTCTGCATTTACTTTGTCTATAAATGCAAGAAGGTTTGATGCTGCTTCCTGGAAACGTTTTGCAGTCTCAGAGTCTGGTTTGTTGTAAGTTACTGGCATACCCGTATCTCCCCCTACTCTAATCGCTGGTTCTATAGGAATACGCGCGATAACGTCTGTATCATACTCTTTTGCTACGGGTACTGTTGTACCCATACCAAAGATGTCTGACTCAGTGTCACATGATGGACAGATGAACCCTGACATATTTTCTATGATACCTGCGGTTGGGATGTGCAACTTTTGGAACATATCGAGTGAACGGCGTGAATCATCAAGAGAGACTTCTTGCGGAGTGGTTACCGTAATACCAGCTGTCACAGGTACAGACTGTGCAAGTGTCAGTTGTGCATCACCTGTTCCTGGAGGCATATCTATCACAAGTACATCCAGTTCAGACCATAAAATGTCTCTTAAAAATTGCTCAATCGCTTTCATGATCATCGATCCTCTCCAGATAAGAGACTGCCCTGGCTCCATAAGGGATCCCATAGACATAATCTCAACACCGTAGGCTTTAAGAGGCATGACTTTATTTCCCTGAATTTCTGGTTTTTGATCTGCTACACCCATCATACGAGGAATGTTTGGCCCATAGATATCTGCATCAAGCAGACCTACTTTTTTACCCTGCATAGCCATAGCGATGGCAAGGTTCACTGAAGTGGTTGATTTACCAACCCCACCTTTACCAGAACTTACCATCACAAAGTTTTTAACCTGTGGTGCGATATTTTTACCACTGACTGAGTTTGACATCTGCTTAGGTGCCTGAGGTGCAGTGATATTGATTTGGATATCTTCAAATCCAAGCTTTTTAAGCTCTGCTGTAGCCTCTTCACGTAGCTGTGCTTTTACCTCATCTGCTGAAGAGGTAATGTCCATAGTCAACCCAACAGTTGAACCCTTAACAAGTACATCTTTCACAAAACCAAACGATACAATATCTTTTGTAAAGCCTGGGTAGGTGACATTTTTTAATGCTTCTAATACATTTTCTTTTGTCATAAAATTCCTTTATTGAATAATTGTTATGCAGAAGTTATACCACCAAAATCTTAAATTAGATTGAAAAAAACCTATTTTTTTAAAATAGGAGTAAAAAACTCTTATTAGAGCCAAAATCTTGAAGCAGGATTCCTTACATTTAATTTTATACTCATCTTTACAGCCCTTGAATAAAATATAAATCACACCCATAAGTTCATAAATTCTTATTTCAATATTGAGGTAAAGCATTAATAAAGTAATGCTCGCTATAATTCGTTACTAATTGTTACATATACAGGAACAGACTTGTCAAATACAACACTCATACTTCTAGGAGCCGGTTCATCTACACGATTTGGTGCAAACGTCAAGAAACAGTGGCTCTATACCCAAGAGACCCCACTATGGCTACATGTGGCAGAACACTTTGAAAAAAGTGCAGACTTTGATGAGATACTCATTGTCTCCACATCTGAAGAGTTAAAGGCTATGAAAAACTTTGCTTCCTACACTTATATAACAGGGGGAAACAGCAGACAGGAATCATTAGGTAATGCTCTCAAGCAAGTTACCTCAAAATATGTGATGGTCTCAGACATTGCCAGATGCTGTGTACCAACGGATATGATACAGCGTATATTAGATGCAAAAGAAGAAGCATCATGTATCGTGCCAGTACTTCCCGTGACAGATACTCTCTACCTCGATGGCAAACCTATAGACAGAGAAAAAACAAAAATCATACAAACCCCTCAACTCTCAAATACCTCACTTCTTAAACAGGCATTACAAACTGAAACACTCTTTAGTGATGACTCCTCTGCCATTGCCTCTTTGGGTGAGAAAGTACACTTTGTAGAAGGCTCTACCCAAGCACACAAACTTACCACACAAGAAGACTTACAAAAAGTTACATGTCTTCAAGCACCAAGCAACAGGACACTTACTGGTTTTGGCATAGATATCCACCCTTTTGAAGCAGGCAAGCAGATGTTCTTGTGTGGTGTACCTATTGAAGTAGATTATGGTTTTAAAGCACACAGCGATGGGGATGTGGCTATTCATGCACTGATTGATGCACTTTTGGGTGCTGCAGGACTGGGTGACATTGGTGAACTTTATCCAGATACAGAAGCTGCCTATGCAGGAGCTGACTCCAAAGACCTCCTTCGCAACACAGTAAAACGTATAAGAGCCTATGGGTTTACTATTGGAAATATTGATATGACCATTATGGCTGAAGCACCAAAACTTCTGCCTTACAAAGAAGAGATGAAACGCACCATTGCCGACATCTTAGAGATACGACAAAACTTTGTCAACATCAAAGCAACCACAGCTGAAAAACTAGGGTTTGTAGGACGCAAAGAAGGAGTCACGGTACATGCTGTGGCAAACCTCACCTACTTTAACTGGAAAACTTTAACAACGGGAAACAACATATGAAAATCATCATTGTAGAAAATGAACTCTATCTGGCACAAAGCATTGCCTCAAAATTAGCAGAGAATGGTTACAATACCGAGATATACAGCTCTGTAAAAGAAGCCATGAACAGTCATGGAGATGTCTATCTTCTCTCCACAAACCTTCCCGGACAGAATACATCACCACTCATCTCAACATTCAAAGATAAAATCATTATCCTGATGGTTAATTATATCAATAATGACACCGTAGGGGAACCACTGAAACTTGGAGCCAAAGATTATATTGTCAAGCCATTTATGATTGAAGATCTTATGCGTAAGATTGAGCATTATCATGAATATCAAACCCTTCGAAAAAAAACAGCACTCTATCAGGAGTACATGAATAATCTACTCTGTGATATCAAAACAGATTTTGATATCAGTAAAATCAACACACCGTTGGTGATAGAGACAAATTATCAACGATTGGTAGATAAGATTGTCTTTGAACATGCCCACACAACCAATACCCTACTTACTTTTATACCATTGAGTGAAAAAAACTGGAAAGAGAAAATAGAAAAAAGCAATCCAGGTTCTCTTCTTTATATTACAGAAATAGAGGAACTTAAAAAGACAGAGAAAGAGACACTTTTAGAGATGCTCTCTAACTATGATTTCATTATCTGTAGTACTTCCAATCTTCAATGCGACTTTGAAACCATTACACTCAATACCGATTCAAAACTCTATGACCAAAATGAGATACTCACTATTGATGATTATGTCAAATTTATCGTAAATGCTTTTCAATACAAATTCCCTGATACAGAACTCTCTAAGAAACTGGGGATTTCAAGAAAAAGTCTTTGGGAAAAACGTAAGAAATATGGTCTCTTTAAGAAAAAATAAATACAAAGGATAAGGTTATGTCGGACAATAAACAACTCTATATAGATAGCGAAGCACTCTCTACCTTAGCCTTGGTTAAAGCAGGGCTTATTGCTCCTGTTACAAAACTGATGAATGAAAAAGAGGCAAAAAAGGTAGATGAAACACAAATTTACAAAGGTGTGCCTTTTCCTTTTTCATTTATCTTGGCACCCATAGGTCAAAAAAATCATCAAACCCTTACTTCTATCCAAAAAGGGGATTGTATTGATTTGATGGTCAAAGGAAAAAAAGTAGGAGAACTGATTGTAGATGAGACATTTACCATTGATCCCAAACAACGGCTTAACAATATTTATGGTACCTGTGACCAGACACACCCTGGTGTCAAAAATACAATGGCACGTCTGGGTGAAATTGCCGTTTGTGGTGAATACAGTGTAGAATATCCTCTGCTTACAGACAATATCAACCGTATTCAAAAGATGATAAACAAAACCGGTGCAAAATTCGTCTCTTCTATGATGCTTGCAGCCAACCCCTTTAACCGTGCCCATGAACGTATGATACGTCAGGCTATTTCTGATTCTGATCTGCTCATTATCTTTTTACGCAAACCATTTACCTCTGACGGGTTACGTTATGACATCAGACACAATGCACTTACCACTTTTATTGATAACTTTTTACCACGCAACAAAGTACTGATTATCCCTTTTGAAAACAGCTATATTTTTGCAGGATTTAATGAACTTGTACTTGATGCCCTGTTGGCAAAAAACTATGGATGCCACCAACTTGTTGTGGGTAAAAACCATGGAGGGTTGGGACTTTACTATGACAAAAATCGTCTTAATTCTGTATTTGACCACTGTAAAGAGATAGATATTGAAATTAAAACTGTAGATGAGTATGTCTATTGTGATACCTGCAAAACTCTCGTAAGTACAACCACCTGCCCTCACGGACAACACCACCATGTACACTACCACTCTGAATCTATTATGAAACTGATACAATCTGGGGTTATCCCTCCCTCTATTTTGATACGCAAAGAGGTGTCAGCCAATATTCTTGCCGCACTTTTCCCTGAACGTTTTGAAAACCTTCAGGAGATGCACTACTCTTTGATGCCAGGTTCAGGACTTTTAGAGCAACAAAGCGAAGAGCAGTTCTATCTGAAACTCATAGAGCTTTACCAGACTTCATCACTCACATAGGAGACCTTATGACTTTACAAAAACTCTTTTTAACCTTTGGCGGTGCAGGGCTTAGTCCCAAAGCACCTGGTACAGTAGGTACTTTGGCTGCTCTGCCTGTAGGATTGGCAATACTCTACTACCTTGGCATGCAGACACTTTTCATGGTTACACTTGCCATTACCATTATTGGAATCTTTGAGATAAACAAATATGAAAACACTACAGGTACCCATGACCAACAACACATCGTAATAGACGAAGCAGCAGGTATGTGGCTAAGCCTGATGATAGCCTACTCCACAGCAATTACAATGCACTACCCTTATGCTGAACCACTTGCTGTTATCTTAAGTTTTACAGCATTTAGACTTTTTGATATTTGGAAACCCTCTACCATAGGCTGGATAGACAGAGAACTCAAAGGTGGTATGGGAGTCATGCTCGATGATGTACTCGCAGGTATTGCAGGTGGTCTTTTATCTGTAGTTGTTCTAATGGGTATTGGGAAGTTGCTTTAACTTCCTTTCAATCTCGCTATCCAATCTAAACTGTATTAACTTAAGTCTCTTTTTATAAACTTTAATATACTATACCCCCCTATACTATATTTAAAGGTAGAAAATGAAAGAAAAAAAACTCTTATGGATTATCATATTTAACGGCATTATCATCTTAAGCGAAATAATATTTGGTTTTATATCAAACTCATTTGCACTCATTGCAGATGCCCTACACAACACAGGAGATGTCATAGCCATAGTCATTACATTGATTGCTTTAAAATTAGGAACTAAAACCACAACATTTAAATATACTTTTGGATTTTTAAAAGCAGAGATGATGGCTGCTTTTGTCAATACACTCTTTTTATTTTTAACCATATTTTATATGATATATGAGTCTATCAACAGATTGTTTCATCCAGAAATAATAGAGCCTATTTATATGATAAGTGTTGGTATTATTGCAGTAATAGCAAATGGAATAAGTGCCTATATTTTGAATAATATGGGAGTATCTGCCTGTCCTTCTGGTCATGACCATACCCACCACCATCATGAAGAAGATGCCAATATAAAATCAGCTTATTTACATATGCTATCAGATGCATTAATATCCGTAGGCGTTGTGGTTACTGGTATATTCATATACTTTTTCAAAATCTATCATCTTGATTCTGTTTTAACTATTTTATTTTCTCTTTATATTCTCAAACACTCCTATCCACTGCTTAAAAAAAGTTTTTTATCTTTAATTGATGCAAATACCATAAATATTAGTGAAGATAAACTAAAAAGCATTATAAAAAAAGATGACAGAGTATTAGAATACCATGACCTACACATCTATAAGCCAAGCTCAAAACATCATTTTATATCATTTCATATCGTTTTAAATAATGAGAGCTATAGTTTAAAAGAGTGTGAATCTATGACAGATACAATCAAACGTGATTTAAAATATATAGGCTTCAATCATATTTTAATACAAGTAGATAGCCAAGCACATATTAAAAACCAAACCAATTGTGACATAAACAAGGAGCACTAAAATGTATGAATGTAATGTAGAAAATAAAAAGCTTATTAATAGAATCAATAGAATCGCAGGTCAAGTAAATGCTCTAAAAACAAAACTGAGCAATGACATTGAGTGTGAAAACACACAAGAGCCCTATGAAGTCATAAGACAACTCACAGCCATCAAAGGTGCAGTCAATGGGATGATAAACTCCTATGTTGAACATTTTGCAAAAGGTCACCTCGTAAAAGAGATAAGAGATGCAAAAGATGAAAGCTCTGCCATGGCACAGATGGACAGCCTTGTTGATATTATGAAAAGTTTTAGTAAATAAAGAGAAAAGGTTACATCCTAAAAGAGAAAGTAGAACCCTTATCTATTGTACTTTGTATCTCCAGTTTGCTTTTATGCAGAGAAAGTATGGTTTTTACAATAGAGAGTCCCAGTCCCATAGAGTTATCCCAATTTTTAGTACCGGTACGGTAGAATTTTTTTGTTACCTTCTCTATCTCTTTCTCTTGTATGCCTATACCTTTATCTATTACCGAGATACACCCTTCTTCTATTTGAACCACTACCTCATCCTTGGAATACTTTAAAGCATTCTCTATCAAATTCTTGAGTACCAGCTCTATAAGTGTACGGTCTGCCTTTATCATGATAGAGTGACCTTCTACCCGTATCTCTCTACCTTTATATTGCTCCTCCAATGCCAACCTTACCTCTTGTGTCAGTGTATAGATATCAAAAGAGACAGGATGCAGTGTTGCTTCACCACTTTCAAATTTGTTCCACAAAACCAAACGACTAAGCAGTGCTTCTATTTTTATACTGTTATTGTAGATTTTTCCCAAAAACTTCTCCTGTAGTGGAGCAGGAATCTCTTTATCCTCTTCCAGTGTCTGGGCATACCCCATAATAGAAGCGATAGGATTGCGAAACTCATGGGCAATTGCTGAAATCATATCGGCACGTTGACGGTTTTTAAGTTTGAGTTTCGCATTGTAGCGTTGCTTAACCTCTTCTCTTTTTTTAGAGGCTTTCAGTAACTTGATGAGATTTTTGTTAATCTCTTCAAACTCTTGAGTAAAAAATCGGGCTTGATACTCTATTTTATCCATTTTATCAAGATTGCAAAGATGGTTATTAATTAAAATAAGCTCTTTTTGCATCCTTGCTGCACCACGATAAATCGCATAAATAAAAAGAGAAAAGGCCAAAGCGATCATGGAAACAACAATAATAACTACCCTACTCTCTTCTATAAACAATACCAAAAACAAAGTAAAAAAGATAAAGATAATTACAACAATTGTCACAAGCCTTGCCATCACATACTCTTTAAAAGAGGGTCTATTTTTCATCATAGCAAAAATTACTTCTCTTTGATTTTGTTAAAGTCTTTTACTGTCTGTTTAAACACTTCATAAAGTTTTTCTACTTCTACTATAGACGTACATTCATTAGGTGCATGAATGGTATCATTTATCACACCAAATTCAACCACATCAATCCCAAAAGCCCCCATAAAACGTGCATCACTGGTTCCTCCTGCGGTAGAAAGCTTGGCTTGTTTACCTGTAACACCATAAATACTTGATGTCAATTTCTTAACTACCTTGGAGTCTCTGGTAGTTACAAAAGGGTATGAACCCTGCGTAAGCTCCAAACTATAGTCCAAATCATGCAGATATTTGTCAATATACAACCTAATATCTTCCTGTGTCGTTTGGGTAGAATTACGTACATTAAACATAATTTTCAAAGAACCAGGTGTAACATTGGTAACCTCCATGCCCCCACGTATATCAGTAATCACTATTTTTGAAGGAGAAAAATCTTCATCACCCTTATCTAAGTCAACCCCTGCAATTTTTTCCAAAACAGGTGCAATCTGATGTACTGGGTTGATAGCTTTTTCAGGGTAAGCAGCATGTCCTTGTCTGCCATTTATAGCTAAATATCCATTGATAGAACCACGCCGACCTATCTTAATAGCATCTCCAAATCTGCTCTCGCATGTAGGCTCTGCCACGATACAGTAATCAGGTAGCATCCCTTGCTCTTTTAAATACTCAAGCATGACTACCGTACCATACTTGGCATCTCCCTCTTCATCTGAAGTAAGCAATATAGAGAGCGTACCATTAAAACTTTCTACCTCTTTACACGTTTGTACAAAAGCGGCAACACCTGACTTCATATCTTGTGTACCTCGTGCATATATTTTACCCTCTTTCATTACAGGTACAAAAGGGTTGGTATCCCAATTATCTCCCGCAGGTACAACATCTACATGTCCTGCAAAACAGAGGTGAGAACCCTCTCCAAATTTTTTCATTAAAAAGAGATTTTTTACATTCTCTTTGTTGACATAGATAGCCTCATAGCCATCAAGATACTCTTCTATAAATTTTAAAGAGCCAGCATCATCTGGAGTAATGGACTTATAGCTTAACAGTTTAAGAAGTAAATCTACAACATTCATATTAGGACTCGTTTATATTTAATTTTTTATCTTTTTAGGCTTCCTGTGCCGCTCTATATTCAGGGGTACAGAAGATTTGACAGTGGCATACACCATTCTCTGGAATCTCTTTTTCTATGGCTGGCTTACATGGACAGATACGATCATCTGCACTTTTGAATTTACCTTCTTTTGCAGGATCTGACTCAACCATAAAGCATGGACAAAAACGTTTACCAAAAAGCATTTTATGGCGTGCAAGTCCCATAATAACACCTTCATTTACATCTGCATTAAGATTATATACCCACCCTTTACTCTCACATACTTTATCTGTAAATTTTTCTGTTTTTACCAGTTCATCTTTGAACTCTTGTGAATTCATATCCAATTGTGGCATCATTATTTTATCCTTATGTTTGTCTATTAATATATTGTAGTTATATCTAAACTAAATTAATATATAATAAGAAAAATTATCATTAAGGATAAAAATGCAAATCGATGATACTGTTTTAGCCAAATTGGAAAAACTTTCACACTTACGTATTGATGAGAGTAAAAAAGAAGAGGTAAAAGAACAACTAAGCGGCATATTGAACTACATAGATAACCTTAATGAACTTGACACAGAAAAACTTTCTACATCCTTTTCAACACTTGATGGGGGTACACCGTTAAGAGAAGACCATCCTCGTGAAGCCAATGAGATTTCCAAAAATATCTTAAAATATGCACCCAAAAGCAATGATGATTTCTTTATTGTGCCTGCAATTATTGACTAAAAACAGATTTTCCATAGATTAAAGTTGATAACAGAATAATAGTTGGGTATAATAGAGCCCATTTACTTGAAAATCTTAAATAAAAGGATATTTATGGCTGCTTTTGACATTAAAAAACTACTTCAATCTGTTGTAACACACGGAGCATCAGATTTACACCTTGTTTCACGTACTGAACCACAGATAAGACTCGATGGGCTACTCAAACCAGTCAATCTTCCCAAACTGACAGGAGAAGATATTGAAGAGATGTGTTACTCTCTTATTACCGAGAAACAGAAACAATACTTTGAAGAGCATAATGAATTGGATTATGCCCTACTTATCCCAGGGATTGGACGCTTTAGGGCAAACTACTACAAAACACTGGGCGATACTGCCGCAGCATTCAGAATTATTCCTATTGATGTACCTTCACTTGATGACTTAGGCGCACCTACAGTCTATAAATCTCTTATTAAAAGAGAAAAAGGGCTGATTTTGGTTACAGGACCTACAGGTTCAGGTAAATCAACAACACTCGCAGCCATGCTGAATGAAATCAACTTGACAGAACATAAACATATTGTTACCGTAGAAGACCCTGTTGAGTTTATCCACCAGAACAAAAAATCTGTCTTCTCACACAGAGGAGTGGGAGAAGATACAAATTCCTTTGCCACAGCACTTAAATTTGCCATGCGTCAAGATCCTGATATTATACTTATTGGGGAGATGAGAGACAAAGAGACTATTGAAGCAGGTCTTACCGCAGCTGAGACAGGACACCTTGTATTTGGTACACTCCATACCTCCTCAGCACCTGGAACCATCAACCGTATAATTGATGTATTTACAGGAGATGAGCAACCACAAATTAGAGCGATGATCTCCTCTTCACTTGTGGCGGTTATTGCACAGGCACTCTTGCCAAAACTGGGAGGTGGACGTGTTGCCGCTTCTGAAATACTCATCACCAACCATGCCATCTCCAACCTTATTCGTGAAGATAAAGTACACCAAATCTATTCACAAATGCAACTGGGACAAGGGGACTCTGGTATGCAGACACAGGCACAGGCACTCCTGAAGTTTATCAAAGATGGAAAAATCAGCCGAGATATTGCCTTGCAGTATGCCAATAAACCAGATGAAATAGCCAAAGCATCTATATATTAAAAGCATGCTCAAAATATTTTTAGACAACTATAGATATAATACGCAAAAAATACTGTAAACAAAGATATAAGGAGAAGAAGTATTAAGATGGAAAATTTTTCAATGATAGACTTTAATTACTTTGATGTCACAATCACAGCTATTGTTCTGATTTTAGGAATCAAAGGGTTTATACAAGGGTTTATCAAAGAAGCTTTTGGTCTTGTAGGATTGGTTGCAGGAGTATATTTTGCATCACACCTCTCAGGTACGGCAGCACAGTTTATTGATACAAATTTTTTCCATTTAAACAATCTCTCTCTTCTTGAACTTATTGGATTTATGGCAATTCTTATCCTTGTTTGGCTGGGTGCCACTATTTTAGGAGCTATTTTTTCCAAACTCACTAATCAAAGTGGTTTGGGTTTTTTAAATCGTCTTTTAGGTTTTATTGCAGGAGGAGGAAAATATTTTATTATCTTTGCTCTTATTGTCACAGCACTTTCAAATGTAACACTTGTTAGAGAGCATTTGGAAAAATATGTAAAAGATTCTATACTCTATCCTTATTTGAAAGAGGCAGGATCGTATCTTATTAAACTTGATACATCTAAATTAAAAATAAATACCACCCCGCAAAAAACACAGAAAAAAAATCATAAAACTATTACTGAACACAATCAAAGTAATATACAATAAAGTCAATTATTTATGCTATCTTATACACTCCTTTTAGAAAAATTTCAAGATTTATTGAGAGAAAACAAACTCAAATTTACCAAACAAAGAGAACTGGTACTCAAGTTTCTCTATGAGAGTGACGGACACTTTACCCCAGAAGACATCTATACCTCTTTGAAACAGGAAAATCCTAATATCAACATAGGAATTGCTACAGTTTACCGTACCCTAACCTTGCTTGAAAATTCTGAAATAGCTTCATCTATCTCCTTTGGTACACAAGGTAAAAAATATGAACTTGGTTTAAAAAAACACCATGACCATCTTATTTGTACATCTTGTGGAGAGATTATAGAGTTCTTTGATGAAACCATTGAAAAGAGACAAGAAGAGATAGCAAAAAAGTTTCATTTTCACATGACTGACCATGCAATGAAAATTGTCGGTCTTTGTCAAAAGTGCCAAAATAAATAGACAACAAGTCTAAATTTAAGATTAAATTAAAACTAGGAGAACCCTTGATATTTGAAAATCAATATATTCAAGAGCGTATTAAAAAGACTCAGACACTCAGAGAAAAAGGCATCAACCCTTACCCAAACCAAGTAAAAAAAGGGCTACCATCAGCAACTTTTTTACGCAAATGTAACTATGTACATGAGCTTGTAGTCAATGAAGGAGAGATGAAACAGGACAAAGAGAAGTCCTATACTCTCACAGGGCGTCTTAAATTTATCCGTATCATGGGTAAAGCAGCCTTTGCCAAAATAGAAGATGAAGATGGACTTGTACAAATCTACTTCAACCGTGATGACCTGCCAGAGGGATACTACAATGATGTAGTCAAAAAACTTTTTGAAGTTGGAGATATCATCGAAGTCAAGGGTTACCCTTTTGTTACAGGTACAGGAGAACTTACACTGCACTGTTTAGCAGTAAACCTTGTAACCAAAGCCATCTCACCACTTCCAGAAAAGTTCCACGGCATTCAAGACCAAGAGATCAAGTACCGTCAACGCTACCTAGATATGATTATGGATGCGGAAGTAAAAAACCGTTTTAAACTCCGCTCTAAAATTGTTTCAGGGATTAGAAGATTCTTTGAGGAAAAAGGATTTTTAGAAGTTGAAACACCTATGATGCACCCTATCCCCGGTGGTGCCAATGCCAAACCATTCATCACCCATCATAATGCACTGGACGTAGACAGATACCTAAGAATTGCACCAGAGCTTTACCTTAAACGTCTTATCGTAGGTGGTATGGATGCCGTTTTTGAAATAAACAGAAACTTTAGAAATGAGGGGATAGATGCTACACATAACCCTGAGTTTACCTCCATTGAATTCTATTGGGCTTACAAAACCTACATTGAGCTCATGGAAGTGACTGAAGAACTTTTTGACTACCTTTTTGACAACCTAGGATTGGAAAGAACGCTTCCTTATGGTGATATGGAAATAAACTTTGCTACACCTTTTGCAAAAGTATCATGGGTAGATTCTATTGTAGATATAGGTGGTGTACCTAGAGAAGTTGCTACCAATCTAGAAGCAGGACTTGCTTACCTTAAAGAGCGTAACCTCAAAACAGATGAGAACTGGACATTAGGTTACATGCAAGCAGAGCTTTTTGATGAGTTCGTAGAAGGCAAACTTATCAACCCTACATTCATCACAGACTACCCCGTAGACATCTCACCTCTGGCTCGTAGAAATGATGAAAATCCAGAAGTTACTGAAAGGTTTGAACTTTTCATGGCAGGTAAAGAGATAGCCAATGGTTTCTCTGAACTCAATGACCCTCTTGACCAATATGAGAGATTTAAGGGACAAGTAGATGCTAAAGAAGCGACAGGTGATGACGAAGCCATGCATATGGATACAGACTTTGTACGTGCACTTAGCTACGGTATGACACCAACAGCTGGAGAGGGAATAGGTATAGACAGACTTGTTATGATGCTCACCAATCAACACACCATCCGTGACGTACTTCTCTTCCCTGCCATGCGTCCAGAAGCTATACAGGAAACTCCTAAAATTTCCTCTACAGATGTCTGTAAAAAATGTGGACATGACGTAATGGAAGAGCTTAAGCCTGCTAAAAAAGGTAAAGGATACTTTTGTCTTGATGTGGCTGCGTGTAAACAAAGAGCTTCAGAAAGAACATAAAATTACTCTATTGGCAGAGCTATCCTCTGCCAAACAGGTTTAATTTAACCCTATCAAGGTAGGATTAAATTAAATTTGATATAAATACAACATTAAACCAAAAGGAACCCCATGTCATACGAAATTGAAACTTTTGACCCAGAGATATTTGCTGCTATTGAAAATGAAAGAGAGAGACAAACAAATCACCTAGAGATGATTGCTTCTGAGAACTTTACCATTCCTGCTGTAATGGAAGCGATGGGTTCTGTATTTACAAACAAGTATGCTGAAGGTTACCCATATAAACGTTACTATGGCGGATGTGAATTTGCCGATACTGTAGAGCAACTGGCTATTGACAGAGCGTGTGAACTTTTTGATTGTAACTATGCCAATGTACAGCCTCACTCAGGAAGCCAAGCCAATGGTGCAGTCTATGCAGCACTTCTTAAAGCTGGAGAGAAGATACTGGGTATGGACTTAAGCCATGGTGGTCACCTGACTCATGGAAGCAAACCAAGTTTTTCAGGTAAAAACTACTCTTCATTTACCTATGGTGTAGAACTTGATGGTCGTATCAACTATGATGAAGTTTTGAGAATTGCTAAAACAGTACAACCTAAAATCATTGTATGTGGTGCTTCAGCATACGCTAGAGAGATAGACTTTAAAAAGTTCCGTGAAATCGCTGACGAAGTAGGTGCTATTTTGTTTGCAGACATCGCGCACATTGCTGGACTTGTCTGTGCAGGTGAACACCCTAGCCCATTCCCTTATGCGGATGTCGTCACTACAACTACACATAAAACACTTGCAGGCCCTCGTGGTGGTATGATTATGACTAACGATGAAGACATTGCTAAGAAAATCAACTCTGCCATCTTCCCAGGTCTTCAAGGTGGGCCACTTGTCCATGTCGTAGCAGCCAAAGCTGTAGGATTTAAACACAATCTCTCAGATGAGTGGAAAGTCTATGCCAAACAAGTAAAAGCCAATGCTTCAAAACTTGCTGAAGTACTTGTAGCCCGTGGGTATGATGTGGTCTCTGGTGGTACAGACAATCACCTTGTACTTGTAAGCTTCCTAAACAAAGAGTTTTCAGGTAAAGACGCTGACGCTGCTCTTGGTGCTGCTGGCATTACCGTAAACAAAAACACTGTTCCAGGAGAGACAAGAAGTCCATTTGTCACTTCAGGTGTACGTATTGGTTCTCCTGCACTTACTTCACGTGGTATGAAAGAGAAAGAGTTTGAAATCATCGCAAATAAAATTGCTGATGTGCTGGATAATATAAATGATGCAGACCTTCATGCAAAAATCAAAGAAGAGATGAAAACACTTGCGCAAGACTTCATCATCTATGAAAAATCAATCTACTAGGTCAAACCCATAAAAGTTTTTGATTTAGAGTTTTGTGTTGACCATTACTACATTAAACGTTCAACGATTGTTGAAAAAATAGCTTTCAACAATCGTACTTTCTATGCAAAGTTTGAACGTATTCATGCCCCCCTCACTCCCTTAATACTCAAACAACATCTCCATAGAGAATATATAATTGCTGTACCATTGCTTCAAAACAATCGTACTAACTATTTGGTTATAGAGTATAACGGAGAAGAGCATCAACGTTTTTATCATCTTGTCAAACATCTCTTTAAGACGTTGCGGATACAACACTATCATATTTATCAAGGTAAAGATGCCCAATGCATACAGGTATTTCTTCCAGTAGATGCACTCACTTTAGAAGAAGCAGACAGACAACTTCAATACTATTCTGATGCCCTCAAAGAGAAAATAACCAAAAAATGGAAAATACTTCCAAATCTTCAACTTCCTGAAGCCTACAATATCATTACCTTACCATACAAAATCCTACAATAATATAGATAAATATGATATAATCACTTCAAAATAATCTTGGAGATATCCTACCCATGAATGATCACAATCTTGATGACCTCATTATCGATACCATAGAACCAAATAATACGAAAGCAAAAAGCTTTTTAACGATTGTTGCCCTTTTTATTGTAGTTATTATTATAGGTATTGTGCTGGCAAAATCATACAACAATACAAAAACTCCTCCACTCACTTTTGATGATAACAGCTCTGTCATCATAGCTCCAGAACTCAAATTACAAGAACCTGAAAAGCAAAAGAGTGATAAAAAAAGTGAAACAACTCCTCTTTCTGATATGATTGAGGAAAAAACAACTGAACCTACAGCACCCAAAGAAAAAGTAGAACCTGTAGCTTCTCCTATTACCCAAGCAACAACAAAACCAAAACATGAAGAGAAACATCTTGAGATTCCTCCTGTTGAAGAGATAAAACAGCACCATACTAAAGTAGAGAAAAAACCTGTATTGGCTAAAAAACCTCTTATCAAACATCTTAATCCGGTAAAAACACCTACTGTAAACTATTATGTACAGGTAGGCTCCTACAAACAAAGTCCAAGTCCACACTATTTATCAGTGATTAAAAACAGTGGATTTCACTCTCATCTCTCAAAACCTGATGTCAATGGAAATAAAAAACTTCTTATTGGACCATACCCAACAAGAGCTGATGTAGACAAGATACTGGTAATCGTAAGAGATCGCATACATAAAAGTGCATTTGTTGTGCAAAAGTAGTCTGCAATGCATAAAACATTACTTTATGACCAACTTACACCTGTAGCACTCTATGGAAAAATCAAAGAGATTTTTCCCAATGAAATTACAATGCTCTTTGAGTCTGTCGTCAATACCAGTGATGGGAATTTCTCTTTTATCACAATCGGTGCCAAAGAGCGACTAAGCTACAAAAACAAAACAACTCTCTACAGAAATAACCGTGGAGAAGAAAAGAAGTTGGATGAAAATCCTTTTGTCTTTTTAAAATCCTACTATAGCAAAATAGATAAAACTGCCTACAAGAAAAAAGCTGCAGAAGTTGGATTTTCATTTGTGGATGGTTTTATCGGATTTATCGCTTACGATATGGTAAAAGTATTTGAGCCTACACTTGAAGAGAGTATGGATGATTTACTTGATCCGCTAGATACACCTGATCTTGATTTGGTACGTCCTAAAATTATTATTGCCTACTCTCACAAGTCAGCAAAGCTCACACTCATTCTCAATGATGAAAGTATGACTTCAGGCATAGAGTCTATAGAGAATCTTCTGCATAACCATTGTACTCCTATGCCACTTAAAGCGGTAGAACTTGAAGGAGTTGGTAGTTTCAGCATCGATGAAGAGCGTTTTAAGGCACTTGTAGATGAGTCCAAAGAAAACATTCGTTCAGGTGATATTTTTCAAATACTGCTTTCTAACAGATATACACAAAGAGGTAAAATTGATCCTTTAAGTTTTTACAGAGTTTTACGTTCTAAAAATCCTTCTCCTTACCTCTTTTTACTTGACTATGAAGAGTTCTCCATCTGTGGTTCAAGCCCTGAAGTGATGGTACGTCTGACTGAAGGAGAAATACTCCTTCGCCCCATAGCAGGTACACGTAAACGTGGTAAAAATGCCAAACGAGACAAAGAGCTTGAGCTTGAAATGCTAAACGACCCCAAAGAGTGTGCTGAGCATCTTATGCTCATAGATCTTGGGCGTAATGACGTAGGACGTGTGGCACAAACTGGCACAGTAAAAGTGACTGATATGATGCGTGTAGAAAAGTACTCTCACGTTATGCATATGGTCTCTGATGTTGAAGCCATAATAGAAGAGGAAAAAGATATGTTCGATCTCTTCGCTGCAACCTTTACCGCAGGTACCATGACAGGGGCCCCTAAAATAGAAGCGATGAAACTTATTGCCCAGTATGAAGGTCTGAAGCGTGGATTCTATTCTGGATCGGTAGGATACTTCTCTTTTGATGGCAACATGGACTCAGCCATAGCCATAAGAACTTCACTCATTAAACCTGAGAGCATCACCTTACAAGCTGGTGCAGGTGTGGTAGCTGACTCCATACCAGAATTAGAGTACTTAGAAGTCAAAAATAAACTAGGTGCCTTGCTTGCAACACTTAAAGAGATGGAAAGTTTATAAAGATGGCGAAAGAAATTTTTGCTATCTTCGGTAATCCTGTCTCTCACTCCAAATCTCCTCTTATGCATAACTTAGCCTTTCAAGGCTTGGGTTATGATGCATGTTATACACGACATCTGTTAGAAGATGGTACAAAACTCAAAGAGACTTTTTTTAACTTAAAACTTAAAGGCGTCAACGTCACCGTACCCCATAAAGAGGCAGCCTTTAATGCTTGTGACGAACTTGACTCTTTTGCTCAAAAAATAGGTGTTGTAAATACTATCGTGGAACGTGAAGGCAAACTCTATGGGTACAATACAGATGCTCCAGGTTTTTTAAAAGCTATTTCGGAATTTAAAGAGGTAAAAACCGTACTCTTCCTAGGTGCAGGGGGTACAGCACAATCTACCTCAAGCATCTTACGTGATGAGGGGTATGAAGTAACCCTGCTTAACAGAAGCCAAGAGCGTTTAGAAAAGTATAAAGCTGATGGATTTCAAACCTACACCTTTGAGACCTTTGAACCATGTGCGTTTGACCTTGTAATCAATATGACTTCTGCGGGTCTAGCAGATAACAACCTCCCCGCACCACAACATATACTCGATACAGTAATACCTAAAGCCAAAGCCTGTGTTGATGTTATTTATGGGAAAGAGACCCCATTTTTAAAACTTTCAAAAAATCATCAAAAACCCACTAAAGATGGCTCTGATATGTTACTCTATCAAGGCATTATTGCCTTTGAACACTTTACGGACTATAGCTATACTTTTAATGAGATAAAACCTCTTATGCAAAAGGTATTTGACTTCAATTAACCTTGAGTCACTACACTAATACTACAAGAATACAAAATGGGGATATAAAATGATTAATATTTTAATGATTGAGGATGATGCAGAGTTTGCTGAACTTCTTAGTGAATACCTGGCACAATATGATATAAAAGTTACTAACTTTGAGGACCCCTACTTGGGTCTCAGTGCGGGTGTGAAAAAATATGATTTACTCATTTTGGACTTAACCCTTCCTGGCATGGATGGGCTTGAAGTCTGTGAAGAAGTGATGGAAAAATATGACATTCCAGTCATTATCTCTTCTGCACGTTCTGATATTGAAGATAAAGTCAAAGCCCTTGATATTGGTGCAGATGATTACCTTCCAAAACCTTATGATCCCAAAGAGATGTATGCGCGTATTATGTCTCTTCTGAGACGTTATTCAAAGGCAAAAAATACCGAAGTAGTTGCACCAAAAAGTGATTTTGAACTCAAAGGTGATACGCTTTACTTTAAAGGAGAAGCACTCACTTTGACACCAGCAGAGTTTGAAGTACTTAACCTTCTTGTTAAAAATCAAGGTATCACACAATCACGTGAACAGATAATCAATACTGCAGGAAATATGAGTATAGACTCTCAAGGAAAAAGCCTTGATGTCATCATAAGTAAAATACGTACAAAACTGGGTGACAACAAACGCATACAGGCAGTTCGCGGTGTAGGATACAAACTTGTTTAACGGCTTTACCTCACTAAGAAGTAAAATAAGACTTATCTTTTCACTTATACTTTTACTTCTTAGCTTTTTATTTATTGGTTCCATCAAATATGACCATCTGAAATATGATGAAAACAATGAGATGCATGAACGTCTTGTTACACACTATCTCTACAACTACTACCTGATCTATGGGAAGATAGATGAAGCCTATTTGGAGTCCCAAAATTTCTCTCTTATTACCGATAAAGCAAAAATAGTTCAAATAGAACACTACTTCAAAGAGAAGAAAAAAAAGAAATATAAAAAATATGCTGTAGATACCTACAAGCTCCAACGTATTATCCTCATCAATAATGACAGATTTAAACTCTTTTTAAAAAATAAAAACAAACCCAAATTTCCTTTAAAACGTATTATTATTTTCAGTATTGTTTTTCTACTTATACTGATGCTTTACTTTTGGGTCATGCGAAGTTTGGAACCCATCAGCCTCTTAAAGAATAAAATCAAAACATTTTCTGAAGGCAATCTGGATATACACTGTGCCAGTGACAAAAAAGATGAAATAGCAGAAGTTGCCAATGAGTTTGACCATGCCGTAACCATGATACGTGAACTCCTACAGTCTCGACAACTCTTTTTACGCGCTATTATGCATGAGCTCAAAACTCCCATAGGTAAAGGCAGACTTATAGCAGAGATGCTGCCTGATGAGAAAAACAAAGCACGTATGCATAGTATTTTTGAACGCCTCAATCTGCTTATTGACGAGTTTGCAAAAATAGAAAAAATTACCTCTAAAAACTTCAAGCTAGATCTCAAACCCTACAAAATTTCTGACCTCATGGAGGCAAGTATTGACCTGCTTATGCTTGAAAATGCCAAAGAGCATATCCATCTGCAAATTATAGAAGATTATCAAGAAGAGGTGGATTTTGAACTCTTTACACTGGTAATCAAAAATCTATTGGACAATGCGATTAAATATGCCAAAGATAAAAAAGTATTGGTACAAATAAACAACCATAAAATAGCTATTGTAAATAGTGGTGAAAAGCTTGAAGAACCTTTGGAAAACTACTTTAAACCATTTCATACCTCTAAAAAAGGTTTGGGCTTAGGGCTATACATTGTAAAGAGTATTTTAGATATTCATCAAAAAGAGTTACGTTATACGTATGAAGAAGATAAGAATATCTTTATTATTCTTTAATATTTAACCCTCTTGCAAATCTGGACATTTCATTCAATAAAATGGTATACTGTCAAAAGCAGAATTAGCAAAATTTAGATAAGAATCAGCCTATAAAATCTCTTCGCTCTTTGTAAAATATTCAATCTGTAAAATAAGTATTAAAATATCACTTTTTTATCACTTTAAAATGATATGATTCGTTTTATTTTTATAGGCAAGCCAAGTTAGGGAAGGAGTATTGATGTATAAAGAGATACACAAAATAGTCAGTGAATTTTTACAGTGTCAAGATATCAAGATTGAGAATACCCACTCCTCATCCCTTTCAAAAGCATGGAAAATTGAGGAAAATCATATCTATTTTTACTTAAGCAAGCATGCTATAGTCTATAGAAACTGCAAGCACATTCCTGCCAAAGAGAGCATTAAAGCTATCTATAAACTTTTAAAATATTTTGACAAAACAGCCAAAGAGATAAAAAAATCAACGCAACAAAATTTTATCAGCAGTGCATTGGAACATGAAATCAAAAATATATTATCCAATTCAAAACTTTCAGTCGAAATGCTCAAAGATTATGCACTCGAGGAAGAAGATCGTGAAAAATTGCTTCAACAGGCATTCTCTTCACTCTCTGAAGCGGTTGATTTTTTTGAAGAACTTCTACTCTGGAAAAAATTTAATTTTGAAAAAAACAAACATTTACTTCAAAATGAGACCTTTGAACTTTCTGCTGTCTTAAAAGAGCTAAAAGATGAGTTTATCTATGCCATACGTCAAAAAAATCTACACATAGAGATTCAATGCCAGAATATTACACTCCTGTCTAATCGTATATGGATTAAAAGAGCGTTGCATAATCTCATTTCAAATGCAATTAAATATAATTGTGAAAACGGTAAAATTATACTACTTTGTAAAAAATCTTCAAAAGAGATCTCTATCTCTATCCAAAATGAAGGCAAAGGGATACCTCAAAAAGAGATGACAAAAATCTTTTCTGTTTTTCACCAATCTCCTGAATCACTACAGGGATTTGGTATAGGACTTGCCCTGGTAAAGTCCATTGTTGATACCTTTGACGGTAACATCAGCGTTCAAAGTACTCCTAACAAAGATACACTATTTACCCTCAAATTACCACTTATAAGAAAAAACAAAAAAACAAAGCATCCGCTTCTTCGCATAGGTGCTGCGGGAATAGCACTCTTTACTCTGGCAGGCTTCCAGTATCCTGTTGTTCCCCATTTACATTTTTTCAAAAATCAGGGTTCTTTAAGCGTTGCCCAAATAGATAAAAGTATTTTCAAATCAGATGCAAAAAGTAACTGTTTTATCTGGCACACAACAACATGGTCAAAAGATAAAGAATATCTGGCTGTCTATCTCAAAAACGGATTTTTGGAAGCAGATATACATCAGCAGAAAATAGACTTTATCACACCTTCTTTTTCATTTAAAAATATGGGAACACAATTTTCTGCCATTGAAAAAAAAGAGGCACATAATGTTGGGGTCTATAACGGAGTACTCTCCTTTAAAAAAGAGAATATAGGAAAAGGCTATGCAGCCTACAGGAAAAATGGTGCCACACATACACTGCCTCTCTTATCTCCACCCCAACAGATTCATGCATACAACCCTACAAAAAATACAAACCTTGAAATTACATTTGAAAAAATGGAAGAGGCCATAGCCTACCGAATTGAAATAGCAAGAGATGAACACTTTATACAAAATGTTACACTCAAAACAACAACCCTTTCTCATCTATCGTTAGCTATCCCACAAGATGGAATATACTATCTCAAAATACAAGCCATAGATTCCAATCATATTCCAGGATTGCCGGCAAAAGTCACCATTAGAAACATTACGCAGGTACTCAAAGCACAAAAAGCCAGAGAGGTAAAAAATTACAATAAAGCCATTACCTATCTTAAAGAGTCAATCAAAAATTTCCACTATGCCTCTGATCTTCCCTATGTTGAACTTGGATGGACATATTACCTTTCCAGTCATTATGAGCATGCTATTGAAAGCCTGAAAAAAGCTTTGGAGATAGAACAAAAAGAAGATACCCTTCTTAAACTCGGGCTGGCATATCTGCAAGCAGAAAAAACAGTTGAATCCAATAAAGTTTTTTTGGAACTTCTCAAAAAAAATCCATATAATATTGACGCATTATGGGCATACAGCAGACTTAAAATAGATGCCAAAAAATATCCAGAAGCAAAAGAAATACTTTTAAAAGTGTTACAGATCAACCCTCAATATCCACTGGCAAATTATGATATGGCTGAGATAAATTTCAATTTAAACAACATTCAAGAAGCAAAAAAATATTTGGAACTTGAGAAAAAATACAATACTCAAAATAATAACCTGATTCAAACTTTTGAAAACAAACTCAAACAGGAAGAGCAATGAAACGAACACTTTATACGATCTGTTTTCTTCTTTTCCCCCTTATAGTATTTGCAACAGAAGTTCAGCACTCTACACCAAAAATTATTACAACAGAGTGCAATAACACTTTAAAACAGTTGGAGCATATTCATTTTCTTTCTACACACGGAAAATTAAAAAATGCACTTTTATTAGTTAAAAAACTTCATAAAAAGTGTCATAGAAATCAAAATATTCTCTATACCTACAGTAAACTGCTATTTTGGAACAATCAACTTGAAACAGCTTATCACTACGCAAAACATCTTGACCTGAATCAAGAAACGAATAGTAATCTTTACCTAAAGATTTCTGAAGCATATCATATAAAACAATTGGAAAATTCCCTCAATCAACCCAAAAAAATTTTTAAGATACTCTCTGCTTTATCGACCAAAGAATCCCTCTCCTACAGCATCAGATTGTTAAAGATACAGGCACTTATAAGAGAAGGGAGTCTTAAGAAAGCTACTGTTGAAGCAGAAAATTTTACCCAAAGTTTCCCCAAAGAAAATGAACCAAAACTTATGCTTGCAAAACTCTATTTTTGGACAAAAAAATATACCCAGAGTTTATCTATCTATCAAAAACTCTATACAAAAGAGCCCCAAAAGCTTTACAAAGATGAAATAGAAAAAATTAAAGAAATTCAGTGCAATCTTTACCTTTTAAAAACCAATAAAAAAATCAAAAAATTCTTACAGAAAAACCAAAGAGACAATGCATGGCATCTCTACACCTCTTTAAAAGAGAAAAAAGAAAAATTTATTGAACAGTATCCTTATACAAACTGTAAAATTCATTCTACCCATATGCTTGGTATGGGGACAGAACACTACCACCGAAACAATGCTTCATATACTGATGAAACAAATTATATAGAAGCAACGCTTCCTATTGCAAACTATACACTCTACAGCAGACTTGAAAAAGTAAAACGATACCATCTTGAAGATACAAAAATTTCAGGTGAACTCTATCCTGTTTTACCCAACTCCTACTGGGGATATATCTCTTTCTCAAAAACATTTGGAGCCACTTTTCTAAGCGACTACTCTCTGGGTTTACATCTTTTTAAAGAAACAGGAAAATGGCAATGGGGAACAGGAATAGTTTTAGATAAATATGATACAGAACGCTTTTATACACTGATTGGAGAGTATAGCTACTATCTCAATGATTTTCTGGTATGGAGACAGGCACTAAACTATCTACCAAAATATAGAAATTATGCCCTGCTGAACCAACTGCACTATGAGACACCATGTCATACAGACTACAAAATAACCTATACTTATGGCAGTGCCAATAATTTACTGGAAGATGAAAATAGTTTTATAGCTCAAAAAACACATACTGTTGAATTCTCTTTTGAGTATCCTCTGGCAAAAAGATATACTCTTGGAGGCGGATTATCCCTACAACACAATAAAAACAGCCATGCATCCTCCTTCCAAAAAAAAGGATTTACTCTCTTTATTAGGAAATACTGGTAATGCACGATACAGCTATGATTCATTGGATATGGAATATCACTGTTGCATTTCTATATCTTTGCATTATCCTTTTTCTATTATTGATAATAATAAGAAAAAGTTTTTCTTCCCGTGAGAAAAAACTGGAAAGAGAGAAAAATGCCTACATTAAACAGTTTACGCTATATCTGCTTGATGAAAATGCAACAGACCACTTTGTTCTCTCCAAGAAAACAGAAATAATCGCAGCAGCAGAAGCATTAGGTGAAATCATCGTTCTTCTTGATCAGGAAAAGGCAGACAAAGCCATCTTGCTAACAGAAAAGCTCTCTATTGACACAGCCCTTATTACATTTTATAAAAAAGCTTTTTTTACAGCACATAAAGTCTATTACATATCACTGATGACAAATCTTCCTACAAAAAGACTGCATCATTTTTATGAATCTCTTTTATCTGAAAAAGATATATTTCCTGTAATAAAAAAACAAGCACTTTATGGATTTACCACTTTGGTTTCATCCCAAAAAGATCTTGAAAGAATATGGCTATGGCTTAAGACAATTACAGAAACAGACACCATCAGTTTGAAATTTTCTGAATTTATTGCAAAATCTGCCATGGAGAACAGTCAAAAAGAGTATCTTTTGGACTTTTTCGCCTCCTTTGTAACCCCAAACAAATCTATATCCGCTTCATTATCTTTTATAGCAGCAGCCGGAGATACCAAATTCTCTTTTCTGCAAGAAAATTTACTGCAAATGCACACTGATATTACAGATACCAACAGCATGCTCAACACAAATATTCTAAGAGCCCTTCAGAAAATGCAAACCAAATCCTGTAAAGTTGTTAATGACCTCTATTTGAGTTTTGATACGGTAACCAAAATTACACTGGCTCGTGTAGGACTTGATCTCTGCCCCTGTCATGGATTTGAAAAACTCTATATCTATCTCTTTGACAAAAATTATTATGTAAGAAGAAATATAGGACTATCACTCATCAAACACAAAATTGACAGAGAAAAAATTATTGACTGGGTATCGCAAAAAGCTCCCTCAAAAATGAATGATCTCTATTTCAATGATTTTTTAAGTTTACCCGAGTTACAAAACAAGGAATACAGCCATGACAAATAGCATAATCTCTTTTTTTATTCAGATACAACTGATATATCTGCTATATCTCATTATTACCAATGTTTCAGCCACACTGCTTATTTTAATTTCTCTAAAAAAACTTATTTTGGAATATTATAACAATAGTCAATATATTATGAGAAAAATTATTGAATCTCATATCTATAGGCCTGTTTCCATTATTGTACCCGCCTACAATGAAGAGCAGACATTAATCGCCAGTATAAACTCCTTTATGCGACTACACTTTCCGGAGTTTGAAGTTATTGTTGTCAACGACGGATCGAACGATAACAGTATGGAAAAACTTAAAAAAGAATTTCAACTGATTTCTACCATCATTCCCAAACGACTTTTGCTTTCCCATCAAAAAATAAGAGGAGTCTATAAATCAGAACTCTACTCCAATTTGATTGTCATAGACAAAGAAAACGGAGGGAAAGCAGATGCATTAAATTCAGGGATTAATTTATCACAATACCCTCTCTTTTGCTGTGTTGATGCAGATTCTATTCTTGAGGAGCGTTCTATTCTCTCTGCTATGGAAAGTTTTGTAAAAGATCGCTCAGTCGTTGCTGTAGGGGGTACAGTAGGTATTCTTAACGGTTCACAGATAGAAAACAACAGAGTTACAAAAAGAATACTGCCCAAAAGATTTATAGAGAGTGTACAGGTTATGGAATATCTCCGTGGTTTTCTCTCAGGAAGAACAGGATGGGAGCAGATGAATGCTTTACTGATTGTATCTGGAGCATTTGGAATTTTCAGAAAAGATATTGTAATGAAAATTAACGGATATCTCCATACCATTGGAGAGGATTTTGATCTGCTGGTAAGAATGAGAAAATATTGTTATGACAACAAAATAGAACACAAAGTATCTTTTATTCCCGAAACAATGTGCTGGACACAGGCACCTTCAGATTTCACCTCATTACTCAAACAGAGAAACCGATGGCACAGAGGATTACTTGAGACACTCTATCACAATAGAAAAATGATACTTAATCCAAAGTATAAAATAATAGGTATGTTAAGCCTTCCCTATTTTATTCTTATTGAAGCTGCCGGTCCTATTATCACTTTCCTGGGAGTTATCTCCTTGATTGTTTTATATATTTACGGAACCATAAACAAAGATACCATATTACTCTTTTTTATGCTTGAATTTGTATGGGGAATCTCACTCAACATTCTATCTGTCTCAATGGATATCTTTACCCTGCACGCCTATCAGAATTTTTCCAGCCTGATTAAGCTACTGTGGCTTGGGATATTAGAACCTTTTATCTATCGACCTGCTATAAAAGTAGAACAGTTTATGGCAAGTTTTAATTTTTTCAATGCAAACTGGGGAGAGATAAAACGGAGTTCAATAGAATGAAACAGTTTGGTGGAAAAATACTTCGCAATTTTTTAGTTTTGTTATTCTCTTCATACTATTTTTTAATGGTAGCACTCAATTACAGCTACATAGAAAATAGATTTTCACCATTGAAGATTTTTAATTTATCCAAAATAACAGCATTGGAAAAGGAGACCTATATAGGTACCTATCCCAATCAAGAAGATATTCAGATGTTAAAAAACAAAAAACATATTAAGCGTATCATCTCATTCCTAAATCCAAATATTCCAATTGCAAGAGAACTAGACCATGCAGAAAGAGACTATTGTAAAAAAGCTCATATAGAATTAATTAATATACCAAATTTTTCACCCTACAATATAGGAGAATTTTCTGCACTGCTTGAGTTACTAAGTGATAATACCCCAACATATATTCATGCCTATTTTTATGGTAATGCACTTAAAATAATACATCAACGGCTTCAGAATCGTGAATTACAAAACCACTAAATGAGTGATAAGGTATCTGTGTTTTTAAAAGCTCTTTTGCCTTTTCATACTGTTTGTAAAAACTGATACTGCTTCCTTTAACCTGATAACTGCGAACAAACACTAAAGGTGTACACGATTTTTGAAAGAGATGATTACTGATACATGGCAACTTTTTATCCTGTCGGTAGAGTCTATGTTCCTCATCCTCTATTTTCTTCATCTCCATACCTATACGTACTTTTTTCTCTTTAGCCTGTGCATAGGAAAGAATATCCTCAGAAATAACTATCACCTCTTTGGGATTACTGCGATAACTCATTAGAACAGTTTCATCTGCAAGATCCACAACCTGATAAGCCAAAGATCTCTGATTAATATAAACAGCATCAAACCAAAAAGGAATAACAATAGAAAATTTTAAATTCTTTTCATGTGCCAAGTGAGATAGTTTTTGAATCATATTGAGATATTTCAGATAATAGATGGTTTCATTCTTTTTAAAATTTGGAAGGAGATACGGCTCAACATCAATTTGAAATCCTTCAATGGATATCCCTCTTTTTTTAAGTTCAGACAGATAAACAATATCCTCTTCAAGCTGTTTGAAGTCAAGTATATTATCAGGACTTCCATCCAGCCCAAATACTTCATTATTACTGTTTGCATACAAAATATTTTGTGTAAGTTCTTTAAAACCATGACGTATCTGTATATAAAATCTCTCTATACGATGAGGGAAATGGGTCTTTTGAGGATTCCATATCCATGTAGAGAGAGGAAGTTGAGTCTTATTGACAGACGCTCTTTTACTAAATTTTATACTATTTATTTTAATATTTTGATGCTTTGGAGCAATCATAACCAGATATTTCAAAAGCCTAAGGTCAAGATGAGAAAAAAGTGCAGAGAGATTACTCTTTCCGTCTTTCAAAATTAAAGGATAATTATCTTCTTTTTGAAAATAGTTTCTATCTGCAAGCGCTACTTTGCACCCTGTATAATTACCATCTATTTGTAATAGATCATATTTTGCCGCATTTAAAAATTTACCGTTTTTACTTAAATCAAAAATATAGAGTACTTTATTATCTTTATGATAAACCGTTGGATGTATACTAGGCATATATGTTTGGGAACTTGGCTTGAAGTTCACCGATACTGATGGAGGCACACACTCCATCCACTTTTTCCCATTTGAGGATACAAGGTCTATCCATTCATTGTTTTGACACTGAATATCTGCCTGTAAAAATGTCATCGTAGCCAAAAATACTATTTTTGCACTTTTAAATGCCATTGATTGATTCCTTTTTTTACATTCACTATTATTTTAGATCCAACACATTTAACAGAACGATCTTCTGCAAGTACACTAAAATGATTTAAATGAAAGGTCAGTCCATCTATATCTGTCGGTACATAGATTTTAAGATTTAGCCATCCCTCCTCTACCGAGTATCTAAAGACAACTCTATCACGTTTATCCCAAAAATCCCCTACATGCTTCATCGTATCAATCCAGGTATCTTTTGGTAATTTTGAAACCAATTTCTCTATAAAATAGGGATCAAGATTTTTTAATTTCCACCATGTCATATCATTGTGATCGAGTACTGTAAAAACACCACCGTTGTCATATACTTTTTTAAAAAGTTCATAGGCTTTATCTGTACGAAAATAAAGAGGAGGAAAATGTTCATCTTCATAGGTTAAAGGGAACTCCCAAATTTTACTTGGATTTGTCAAGGTTTTATAGTCTCTCATATAACGATAAGGGAAATAACTCAATACATCTTCCGCAGAAAAACATGAAGCATACCTAAAACCAAGTCTCTCCAGTACTTCAGGTAAGTTTGGGTTATACAGCAATTCACCACTTCTAAATGTTGTTACCTCTTTAATCCCTGCCCCAAGAAGCAGCTCTTTGGCAACTTTAATCTCACCACAAACTGTTGGATTTCCCTTCTCTTTAAATTCACCCAGAGAAAAAGGTTTATACTCAGGATAAGATTCATTACAGGTTCCCTTTGGGAAAAAAAAGAAATTTTTACTATGCAGTACCGTATGATCTCCAATCTCAAAACCTTCCTCTTGAGCCTTTAACAGATATGTTAGATTTTCCTGTTTGAAAAAAGAGATATCTTTATCATCAGTAATATATTTAACAAGAATATTATAGGTAGCTTTTATGCCAAGACGCTCTTCCAGCTGTGTAAAAGATTTAATATTTTTAATTGAATCTTGAAAATCAACATCATGTGTCATGATAAAGGTTGCCTGATTTCCATCTTTTGAAGTATGCAAAGTCATAGATTTTGTCAAAAAGTTTTCATAAATACCTTTTAAAAAAAGCATAATAAAATCAGACAAAGGTTCCAGATGATTGATATAGTGCTGATTTGCCATATAATCTTTTCCAAATAGATTTCTATCTCTAAGATCCCAAAGTGAAATACCAAGCATAATGGCATACCCTTTTTTATAGTGATTCACTGTAATTGCAGGAGATCCGTCATCAAAGTAAGCAAGAGGCTTGGCTGTTCCCGTAATAATACTGTTTGTCCAAGGTGACTTGCCCATAGTCGAAAGTAGATATCTTTTCTCTTCTGGTGTATTAAAATATTTAAAATATTCTGATGGAGCAAGGTAGAAACTTTTTCTTTTTCTGGAAGCAGAAAAATCTTTATACCCAAAAAGAGATTTTAATGCACCAAAACGTGTATTTAAGGCATTGACAGCCACAACCATTCCCCCACGTGCTACAAACTGATAGAGAAAATCATGCTGACTCTTTGTCAGCGTCAAAGGATGATTCATAGAAAAATCAAGAAAGAGTATCGATGCCTCTTTGGCATCATTCAAATCTTTACACATTACATAGGGGATACCTGCAATATGAAAAATCTGTTCTAGCTTAAATGTCTCTTTTGCTACACTGTAAACAGCAACTGTCTGCTTGTTTGCAGGGAAAAGATTAGGATTGGCTTCGGGAAGGTAAGAAACTCTTTTTACCGCTTCTGTTTTCAAGCCATAAACCACAGGCACAGAAGGATTAAAATACGCTTTAACCTTGGAAGAGAGTAAAAAGAGGGCCGAGACTAAAACAAATACAATAAAAAAATAAAAAAATCTAATCATTTTGAATCCATTGCTTCAATAGCATCTTTAAGCACATCCAGAGCAATAGGTTTTTTTAAAAACAAATTGGCTCCTTCTTCTGCTGCTTTTTCAAGATTAATCGGTTGAGATAATGCACTAATCATAAAAACAGGCAGTTCACTCTTACTGTATGTTTGTCGTATCTTTTTTAAAAAATACAAACCACTCATTCCAGGAAGGTTAATATCAAGAAGTATCAAATCAAAAGTATGCTTTTGTATCAGAGATTCCCCCTCTTCTGCACTACTGGCAATACTGCAATGACAAGACAAATTCTTTAAAAAAATAGACAAAATCTGCTGTTGCATCTCATTGTCTTCTATAATAAGGATATTTTTCATAAATACACCTTTCCCTTAAAAATATTAATGTATAATCAATATTATACAGTTAATAGGTGATATTTTAATGACAATTGGATTAATAGAAGACGATAAGGCATTAAATTTCTCAATTACCCTTCTTTTAAAGAAAAACGGATATAACGTTTTCTCTTTTTACAGTGCAGAAGAGGTAATGGAAAATATAAAAACAAATTATATTGATATTTTTATTGTTGACCTGAACCTTCCCGGAGTTAACGGATTAACGCTTGTTAATGATTTAAAATCCTACTTTCATCAAAGTAAATTTTTTATCATTTCAGCAGATACGGAGATCAATAAAATTGAAAATGCTTTTGCACTTGGGTGTGAAGATTATATTAAAAAACCATTTGAGATTAAAGAACTTCTACTAAGAGTTGAAAAATCCACAGATAAACATCAATTTATCTATGATATTAATCATGAATTTTCCTATGATCAAAGCAAAAAAATACTTTATAAGCAGGAAGAAGAGATTTCTCTCACGTCCATAGAGAGCAAACTCTTGGAGCATCTCTTAAAGAACAAAGGTATTCCTCTCAGTATTGAATATCTCTCTGGATATGTATGGGGGAAAGAGATTACTGCCAATACTGTTTCTAGTTTAATTAGACGTTTTCATTTAAAAATAGGCTCAAAGATTATCTCCAACCGCAATGGCATGGGATACCTACTAGAGTATAATATCTAAAGTACGCTCCCTCTCTTTTTTGACTCTTTAATTATCATCAGAAAGCATAAAAGCCAACTCTAAAGCCTGAGATGCATTAAGCCTTGGGTCACACTGCGTATGATAACGACTAGCAAGTCCTTCATCCGTAATGGCACAAGAAGCACTTCCTGTACACTCTGTTACATCATTTCCTGTCATTTCAAGATGAATACCTGCAGCTACTGTCCCCATCTCTTTATGAATATTAAGGAACTGTTCTACTTCTGAGAGAATGTTATCAAAGTTTCTGGTTTTAAAACCAGTTGAAGATTTCTCTACATTACCATGCATAGGATCTATCGTCCAAACAACATTCTTACCTGCATCTCTCACTTTTTTAAGTAAAGGAGGGAAAGCTTCTGCTATTTTACTTGCACCCATACGTACAATGAGATTAAGTCTTCCCTCTTCATTGTCAGGGTTAAGTGCTTCAATAAGCTCAATAAGTTCATCTTCACCCATACTTGGTCCTACTTTACAGCCTATAGGGTTTTGAATCCCCCTAAAATACTCAATGTGTGCTTCGGTAAGATCACGTGTTCTATCGCCTATCCAAAGCATATGTGCAGAACAATCATACCACTCACCTGTTTCGGAATCTTGTCTTGTCAATGCCTCTTCATAGTTTAGAAGCAATGCTTCATGTGATGTATAGAGTGTTGTCTGATGAAGTTGTGGCATCACATCAGAAGTCAAACCACATGCAGCCATAAACTTCATAGATTTATCAATTTTAGTAGAGAGTTCATCATATTTTTTACCCAGTGGATTATCTTTAATAAATTCAAGATTCCACTGATGTACTTTATTTAAATCAGCTAAACCTCCACGTGAAAATGCACGTAAAAGGTTTAAAGTAGAAGCCGCCTGATTATAAGCTTTTATCATATTTTCAGGGTTTGGAACACGTGCCTCTTTGGTAAACTCTATACCATTAATAATGTCACCACGGTATGAAGGCAGCTTTACACCATCTATCTCTTCAAAATCTGAAGATCTTGGTTTTGCAAATTGCCCTGCAATACGCCCTACTTTAACAATGGGTTTTCCTGTTGAATACATAAGCACCATATTCATCTGAAGCATAAGTTTAAAAAGATTTTTAATATTCTTCGCATTAAAATCAGAAAAACTCTCTGCACAGTCTCCACCTTGAAGTAAAAATGCTTCACCACGACCAGCAGCTGCCAGCTTTTCTTTTAATTTTCTGGCTTCTCCTGCAAAAATAAGTGGAGGATATGAACTTAATTCACTTTCTACTTTTTTCAAAAGTGCCTGATCTTGGTATGTTGGTTGTTGCTTTATAGGAAAATTTCTCCAGCTACCTGGTGTCCAACTCATAATATATCCTTACATACTAGGCTTATGCCTAAAAATTATTGAGGTGATTATAGCCTAAAATCAATGAAAAATGGTATGTAAAAATTGTTATCATTTAAAATAGTTTAAAAATTATCCAAATTTTACAAAAAATCCCAAAAAACACCTTTCACCTTGTGAATAAAACGTGAATAACTCATATTAAAAAATAAAACCCCTATTTTAGGGAAGTGAATAGATAAATTACTTTTTCACCATAAATGTAACAAAATTAGCCCACTGAAAAACTGTCTCTACTTTTGTAAAACCAGCATCTTTACACATCTGTATATTCTCTTTTATCGTAAAAGGTATAAGTACATTTTCCAAGGCTTCACGCTTCTGTGCTATCTCATATTCACTGTAGCCCTGCTCTTTTTTGTAGTCATAATAGATATCTATCATCTCTTTATCTAAGACTTTATCTTCAAAAATGACTTTCTCTGAAAAGATAAACATCCCCTCATCATTGAGACCATTATAAAGCTTTTTTATCAGTTCCAAACGCTGCATAGGGCGTATAAACTGCAAGGTATAATTGGCCACAACAACATCTTCATTATTATAATCATACTCCAGCATATCTGCAAATTCCAATTCTATATTTGCCCCAAAAGCCTGACATTTCTGTTCTGCTCTGTCTAGCATAGCTTGAGAGTTGTCCAGTCCTTTCAACTTCATAGCTACTTGCTTCTTAGAGTGAAGATCAAGTAAAAATTTCGCAGTAGAAGAGCCAAGATCAAGTACTTTCATCCCCTCTTTCTGTTCTGCCAAAATAAGAGAAATCACCAACTTTCTCACCTCATCATAAAAAGGTACAGAACGGCTCAACATATCATCAAATACAGAAGCTACTGCTTCATCAAACTCAAATTTTTTGCTTATCTTTTCTGTAAATACTTTATCTTTCATCTCTTCATCTCTTCGCTTTTTGTATATCATCTGCTATCTGCATTTTTAGTGCTTCTAAATTTTTAAACTTTTGGTTGGCTCGTATGAAATCTATAAACTCTATGGCTACTTTACCATGCACTTCACCTATGTCTTGCTCCAGCACATGTGTTTCTACTGCAAAACTTCCATCTGTACTTACACGATGCCCTAAAAAGCTAACTGAAGGTAACCACTCTCCTTTTATTTTGGTACGCGTGGCATAGACACCTTCAAGTGGGAGTTGGTAACCTTTGACAAACAGGTTCAGTGTAGGCACAAGCTCTTTTTTACCAAGCCCTTGCCCCTGTATCACCTCACCTTCTATATGATAGGTTCTACCTAGAAGTGCATTAACCATCTCCACATTACCCTCTTGAAGATAAGCTTTAATAGTACGTGAATGTACAGGTATACCTTTATGACTTACCTCATCTACAATGATGATATTTTTATCATAAAGTTGAGACAAAGTTTGTGCACTGCCTGCTTTGTTTTTACCAAAGTGAAAGTCATGGCCTACGACTATGGTTTCAAGTACAGGGAAGTCCTCTTGAAGCTTTGTGACAAATGCTTCTGGACTCAAATCTTTGATTACATCAAAATGGTAAAAACAGCATACTTTATCTGTGCAAAATGAACGTTTATGTCCAGGGGTCAAGTACCCTCCGTCACGCTCTATAATCACAAGTGCATCTGCTTTTTTAGCCAATGTCTGATGGGCAATATGCATTCCATCAAAAGAACCAATAGCGATGGATTTTATGGTATTTGTATACATGAACTTTAATTTCTCATTTTAATTTTTACAAAGTGATACAAGTACTCTTGATTGCCCTCTTTACCTGTCACTTTGGACTCACTCTGATACACTTCATCCCAGCCAAGCCTCTTAGCCTCAGCCTCAAACTCCTCTTTACGTCTGGCTATCGCATCTAGGTCTTGCACTACTCCCCTAGAGTCACGCTTTGCATCTTTACCTACTTCAAACTGTGGCTTGTAGAGTATGACAATGTCACACCCAATGCCAGCCAATCTATCTATATCATCGGTTATTTTTAAAATAGAGATAAACGATACATCACAGGTAATAAGGTTAAAACGCTTTTGGCTCTCAAACTCACGGATGTCCGTACCTTCATGTAAAGAGAGTTTCTCATTTTGACGTAAAGAGATATGCAACTGTTCAGAACCCACATCTACACAGTCTAATGTGCTCACACTGTTTTCAAGCACTATTTGGGCAAAACCACCCGTACTTGAGCCTATATCTAACGCTACTGCATCTTTCATGTCTATGGGATGTTCCATTAAAAAACTCTCAAGCTTACGTGCCGCACGGCTCACATAAAACTTCTCATTTTTCACATCTACCACAGAGTTCTCATCTACTTTGGCAGAAGCTTTGGCTTTCTTGCCATCTACAGTAACCTTACCAGCCTTTATCGCATCATTCGCACGGTTACGACTCTCGTAATAACCTTCGTCTACTAGGTATTTGTCTAGTCTCATTAAATCTCTTTTATCATTATTTTAACATTCAAATTTATTACATATTTCTTTCAAAACATTTTCAAATGCTGTATCTTTTAGTCTAGCAATTAGATTACTTTTACGAATTAAACTAGAATCAATAGCTGTAATTTTAGGCACAATAACCACAGAGTCTTTTTTAAGTGACCCCGAAACTATATCTTTATTGGTGAGGAGAATGCCTGCCCTTTTTAAGTTTGTAGTTAAAGGCAACACAAGTACATCACTTTTATCTATTTTTCTAAATACCAGTACAGGTCGCCCCTTAAACTCTGTAAAGTCAGAGTAAGGCATTTGTATAAAGTAAATACTACCTACCATGTAGAGTAGTCCTCATCTGCATCATCATAGTCATTCTTACTCAGTCCTATAGCAATCTTCCCAAAGTTCTCCAATTCTTCTTCTTTCCAGTATGTCCATTGTTTACTTTTGGATTCATCTTCTATCTGCTTGAGTCTTGCGTATTCTGCTGTTGAGAGTACCACTGCTTCTAGGCGATTATTTTTAAGTACACCTATCTTCTCAATGGTGTTATTTTTGACATCTTTAAGGAGCGAACTAATCTTTTTTGTGAAGTCTGTAATGGAAAAAAGTTCATTCTCTGTATAGTTTACCATGGTTACTCCTTTATTTACTAGTTAATTTACCTTTAAATAGTATAGTCTTTTAAAATTAAAAACATATTAAAGCATTATTCTCACGGTTATGACTCTCGTAATAACCCTCATCTACTAGGTATTTGTCTAGTCTCATTAAAATCCATTCACTAAAAAATCTAAAGCATCTACTATCTCTGTACGCCTATTCTCAAGGTTATCTATAGCATCACCAAGCATCGTAGCAGGAATACCTGCTATATCCATCGTGGACATATAAAGTTTTTCTCCATCTATCTCAAAGATGGGATTGAGATGTGCAATGTTATAGCTATCATTACACAGAGGTACAACGACTCGAAGTTTGGAGATAGTGTTTATCTCATGTGTAACATCTAAAAGATAAGGAAACACAGAAACATTTTCTCGACTGTTTCTATATAAATCAAACTGTGCCACTAAAATCTCCTGATGCCATCAGAAAAACAACCATATTTTTCTATGCGTTCATTCTGTTTATCTATGGCCTCTTTATTCTCTTCAAGCCACCGTTGTTCTTCTCTCTTTCTAACTACCTCAGCTAGATAGGTTTCAAAATTTTTAGAGATATTAATCTTATAACTCTTAGCCTTTTGAAGTAAATCAGAATTAATCGTCACATTGGTTGCTTTTTTTATGGCATTTTCATCATATATAGCAGACATGTGTATCCTTTATGTGGGTATAGTATGTGTATTATAGCATAATTGAAAAAACAATATATACATTAAGATTCAGAATATTTCATATACGGGTGTATAAAAAATCTACATTTTATCAATATAGAATTGAAGTAGAGGTCACCACGTATAACGTGGAAACCAAAGAAGTGACAGAATAAAAAATTGAATTAACTCTTATCGTGTTCAAGAACAAATTTTCTAAAATCCTTAACTGAAATTTTAAATATTCTAAAAAATTCTGTAATATGTTTTTCATTTAATCCACCATTGGACAACAAATCAGACTCAAGGACAGGATCTTTATCTGAATCTAAATATGCACGAGATAAACGTTTATTTTTATTCCATTGATTAATATCTTCATATGATAATTTCACATCTCCTATTGCATAATAGGCCTGAAGATCACCATCACTTTTATTAAATAAAAGGTAGGTTCTTCCCTCTATTTTAATCCTGACAACTCCTTTTTTAAGACTCTTTACTGCACTATACCCTTCATCTTTCATAATTTGAATCAATTTACTGTCAGAATACTTATTCATTAAAGTTGATTCTGCAAATAGATAAATTGGTGCAAATAAAAAGATAGCTGTGAGCATTGAAATAATACGTATTTTCATTCTCTCTCCATTTTAATGTTTATGATTATTAAAAATCTCTTAAATAATAACTAATTTATACTGAAAGTTTTAACCATATATCACTATCTTCAAATTATTTCAACATTTATAAAGATAGATGAATACCTCTATGAAAACAACAAGTTTCTCATCTCATCCTCAGTAAGCGTAGCTACTCCCAAACTCTCAGCCTTAGTCAGCTTACTTCCAGCATCTTCCCCATAAATCACATAATCCGTCTTCTTAGAGACAGACCCACTCACCTTAGCTCCAAGCTTCTCTAGCATTTCCTTGACAACACCACGACTCACAGACATCGAGCCAGTGAGTACCACTGTTTTGTCTTTAAATGGATTATCGAGTGCTTCTACTTTCTCTTCCACCGTAGGTTTGACCATGTCAAACAACTTCAACACAAAGTCATAATTAACTCTCATAAATTCCAACAAAGAGTTTGCCATCTCTTCGCCTATGCCGTCTATGGCTACGACCTCTTCAAATGTTGCATCGACTATACCCAGTCCAAACTCAAGAGCCAGTGACTTTCCTGCTACCTCTCCTATGTGTTCTATGCCCATAGCGGAGATGAGTCTGTGCAGTGGTGCACCTTTTGTAGCGGCTATGGCATCAAGGAGATTTTGGATACGTTTCTCTTTAAAACCTTCCATTCCCTCCATGTCTTCAAACTTTAAATGATACAGCCCTAAAATATCTTTGATTTTTCCCTCTTTGACCAATATCTCTACTATCTTAGAGCCTAGTCCGTCGATGTTCATGCACCCTTTTTTAGCAAAGTGTATAATGGAGTTTACTACCCTGTCTGGACAGTCAAGGTTCTGACACTTGATGAGTGTACCCTCATCTAACACTTCCGAGTGACAGGTTGGACACTCTATTGGTCTTTCTATAGAGATTTCCGAACCATCTCGTCTGTCTGTAAGGACTTTGGTTATCTTGGGTATGACATCACCAGAGCGTATGAGTATGACGCTGTCACCTATCATCAGCCCTTTGCGTTCTATCTCATCAAAGTTGTGTAAGGTTGCACGGGCGATGATGGCACCGTCTAAATCTACAGGCTCTACCTCTGCTACAGGGGTGAGTACGCCTGTGCGTCCTACCTGTATGGTAATGGCATGTACTTTTGTGACTTTCTCTACGGCTGGGAATTTATAGGCACACATCCACTTAGGTACTTTGACGGTGTAGCCCAAGTCCTCTTGCAGATGCACATCATCTACCTTAATGACCATCCCATCCATCATCATAGGTATCTCGTCACGTTTAGAGATGAGAAACTGATAGAACGCTTCTATCTCCTCTATGGTGTTACACGCTTTTGAGTATGGCGGTTTGAGAAAGCCTTGATTGTATACAAAGTCCATTTTGTCCGAGAGTCTGCTTTGAGTTAAACTATTCTCACCCAATCCCCAAGGGTAAAAAACCAACCGCCTTTTAGCAGTCACCGCAGAGTCAAGCTGTCTGAGGCTCCCTGCTGCCGCGTTACGTGGGTTGGCAAAAGGTGCTTCACCCTCATCTAGTCTTTCACGGTTGATAATCTCAAAATCATCTTTGCGAATGACCACCTCTCCACGCACTTCTATAAGCCCATCATACGCTATGCTAAGGGGCACAGAACGGATGGTACGGACATTGTCTGTTACTTCTTCGCCTACAACACCATCACCACGTGTTATGGCACGAATGAGCTTGCCATCTTCATAGAGCAGGTTCATGGAAGCCCCATCAAACTTAGGCTCACAAAAGAAGTCACACTTACCTACATTTTTCTCTACCCTCTCTAACCACTCTTGTACTTCTTCAGTCGTAAAGACATCTTCCATACTCCACATACGTTTGATATGCTTCGCCTTAAAAAACTCATCACGCACCACCCCACCCACACGCTTGGTAGGTGAGTCTTCTACTACATCAGAGGGATGTGCCATCTCATAGTCCAACACTTCATGGTAAAGCGTGTCATACTCTTCATCTGTAGCAATAGGGTTGTCTTCTACATAGTAGGCGTGTGCCCACTTTTTAAGGGTTTCTATTTTTTTTAAATATTCTTCTTTTGTCATTTACTTCTCTTCTAAAAATGTTTCTACCAAATCAACAACTTCGTCAATCCCCTCGGTAGCTTTCGCATAAATACGTGTCTTAAAATACTGGTCTATGTTTTCATCTCTATCGAGATTTAAAAGTACTGAGTTCTCAACCAGTTGTGCGATGTATGCTGTGTCTATCACTTGCCCGCTTGTACCGATGACAACGACCATTTGGGCATAGTTATAGAGTTCTCTTAAGTGTTCATAAGCTGGAGCTGCTTCACCAAACATCACAACATTGTGACGAACATCATCAGAGGTACAGGCAGGGCATGTTTTACCTTCTTGTGAACCATACCCTACAAAAAAGACTTCCCAACAACTCTCACAACGAAGCTCAGTCAATGTACCATGCAGATGTATCACATCTTTACACCCTGCACGTTCTAACATATCATCTACATTTTGTGTGAGCATCTCTATCTCATTGCTGTATCTGTTTTTTAGATTTGCCAATGCTTTGTGGGCATAGTTGGGTTCTTTGCTTGCCAAGTCTGCACGTCTTGCATCATAAAAACGAGAGACTTTTTGACGGTCACGCATCCAACCCTGCACAGAACAAACCTCTTCTATACTAAACTCTTCCCACAGTCCGTCACTGTCTCTAAACGTACGTATACCAGACTCAGCACTGAGCCCTGCACCACTCAAGATATATACTTTTTTAATTGTTTTTGTCTTTTTCATTCTACTACATCTACTGGTGACAAATACTTTTTTTTGCGTATGCTGCACTTTTTATTGCCCAGTCTAACTTTTTTTGTTTACAAGTTCCAATTGTTTTACATTTTTTGGCATACATCTCGGCTGACTTTACAAATTCGCAATCTCTGTTATGCCATTGTGCTGATGCAACTAAATACCAAGCATTTATATCATCATTGCCTAATTCAATTGAAGTTTTTAATGATTCTGCAGCAAGCCGATAATTTTTTTTATGGTAAAGATAAATATATCCTATGTACTCATGTGTTTTATAGTGTTCATATCCATACACCAAAGAATCCAATAAATCCATTAATGCTTTATCTTTCTTTTTCATTTGGTAATATACATACCCTCTGGTTTGCAATGCAAATGGATTCATTTTATCATACATTAGTGCCTGATTGAGACTATCTAGTGCTAAATCATAATGATTCTGTATATAATAAACTTTACCTTTACCTTTTAAAGCATCTACATCCTGAGGTAAATTGGATAATATTTGGCTATAGTCTTCTAAAGATTTATCATAATTTTTCATATACCTATGTACTTCTGCTCTACGATTCAAATATTTACTATAGGTACTTTTTGTTATTGCTTTATTTAAATACTTCAGTGCATCTTCATAGGCTGTCTTACTCCCACTCGTGAAAGCTTTATCTCCTTTTGCATATTCTAAAAATCCTTCTTGGATTACTAAGGCTGGATTTTGTTTATACAGCATCCTTGTTTTCTCCAAAAGTATTTTGATTTCTTCAAAAGAACCTCCCCATTTTGGCAATAAATGAGATAAGAAACTCGTACGAATCACGGACGATAATGGATTATTTTGAAGACCCTCTTTATAATATCTATTTATTTGTTTTTTCGATTGAGTAACGGAAAGCAACATAGCATAAGCAATCGATACCCTAGGGTTTTTGTCTATTACCCACTTTAATTCATCATTCGCTTTTCTGAAATGAGCTTTCATTTTTGCAAACTGCTGAGATGTTGTATCTTTACTCCATCTTGTTCCTCTTGATAACCAACCTAAATGTGAATGATACATAGCCAATACCAAATGAGGAAAAATAGAATTTCCTTTTTTTTCTACCCATACTTCTAGTTTATTTTCCAAAGATGGATCACTATTTTCAAAGGACAATAGACTCCATAAAAGATTTCTTTCTGTAGCAGGATTTTTTTCATACTCTTCTTGCAAACGAGTTAATTTTTTGTCTAGTAGATTATACTTTTCATCATTCAAAAGTTGCATCCAAACATTTTTATTTTTGAAATCCATATCTCCCCATGTAATACTTGTACCAATAACTAAAAATAATACTATAATCATATGTCTCATATTTTATTCTCCATTTTTATTATTTTAACCTCTCCCAAACAGCCAAAGCCTGCACATGCTCTTTTACATCATGACAACGCACCATACTCGCACCATTTTCCACAGCTTTAAGATGTAACGCCAATGTCCCTGCTAAACGCTCTTCAACAGGAGTAGCTATAATCTTGTCTATCATAGACTTACGGCTAGCTCCTACCAACACTTCACAACCAAGAACTTGAAAATGCACCATGTTTTTAATGAGTGTGAGGTTATGCTCTAAAGTTTTGCCAAAGCCTATGCCTACATCTAAAATGATATTTTTTCTTTCCATTCCCAAGGCTTCACATTTTGCTATACGCGCTTCAAAAAATTCACTCACCTCAACCATAACATCATCATAGCTGGGATTTTTCTGCATAGTCTGAGGGGTGCCTTGCATATGCATAATGCAGAGTTTGGCATCATATTCTACAGCTAATTTGATGATGGCTTCATCGCTCGCACCTGTAATATCGTTGATAAGGGTAAATCCACTTTTTAGTGCATATTTTACAACTTGTGGGGTATAAGAATCTACAGAAAAAGTAGCCTTTTCATAAAGTTTTTCAGAGGCTATGGCATCGCAGATAGGTTTGATGCGTTCTAGTTCGACAGACTCACTCACTTCTTCTGCATTTGGACGTGAAGAGACTGCACCGATGTCTATGATGTCTGCACCCTCGCTTATCATCTGCTTTATCTGAGAGACGGCATCTTCTTTTTGAAAGCGACTCCCCTCAAAAAAGCTGTCATCGTTGGCATTAATGATACCCATGATTTGCGTAGGCTTACTTTTGACAGCCAGAAACTTCTTAAGCTCGTTTGCAACCGTTTTGAGTCCAAATGGTTGTGCTAACTCTTTACAAGATAGTATCTCCATATGTTTACGCGTACCGATGAGTATACAGTCATAAAGTTCTCTCTCGCAAAGTATCACCCCACCTGGTACTGCCAGATCTGCCCCAATGCTTAGTGCATCTTGCTTCAGTATATTTGCCGCAGGGCATTTAAGGTCTTTGATGAAGAAGTACATCAACTCCATCTTCTTAGCCATAATCCCCACCCCACCAGACTCTACGCCAAGTGTTTTAAGTGCAGCTTTTTTATCTGCCATTGAACCTAATTGATATATATACAAAAAAACTCCTCATTAATCACGCGAATGCGTGCCTGTTGTCTCGAACGCCCTTGAAAGCGGAGCGATTCGAGAGAGACAACGACTTTTGCTTACTTTTCTAGAAAAGTAAGGAGAACAACAACGCCACAAGTAGACTATGAGGCAAGTTGCAGAACAAAATAATATATAATTATTTTACCGTTTTTTCCGAGCCAACAACTTTAACAACAAAGCATTCAACACAAACTGAGGAGGAGACCCCATATCCAAAGCCACATAACTATTGGAAAACAAATTCAAAGTTTTATCATCCAAATGATACTTTTGCGAAGCTATCACCTCTTTGACAATACGCTCCACCAAAACAGTCATAGCCTTAGCATCTGTACGCTTATGCTCCTGTACAAAGTCATACACAGACGAAAGTGAAAGCTGCGCTACATCTAAAGCCAAAACCTCTTCAACATTTTTTTCAGAAAGTACCGTAACAGGTAAACGTGACTTAATCGTATCTAAAACTGTAGATTTACTCTCTGTTACTAAAATAAAGATTTTATTTTTAGGAGGTTCTTCTATGACCTTAAGAAGTTTGTTTTGTACC
>FPHI01000025.1_pt1 | contig 69486 bp, 70 predicted proteins | sample 1057421 | NCBI WGS metagenome assembly FPHI01 (sample SAMEA4473311, study PRJEB15554) | hydrothermal vent metagenome | biome: marine basaltic hydrothermal vent biome; feature: marine hydrothermal vent; material: water | place: Pacific Ocean | collected 2011-06-14/2011-07-23 | depth 1155 m | reverse complement strand
AGCCTCTGTTTTTATCCAAGTTAAAAGATTATCCATTCCAGAGTGGATCTCTATATCTTTTGATTTTGAATATTGAATATCTTCAAAAATCACACCTGCTTGTTTGAGTAAATCGTTTGGAGCATGATTGTCTTTTTGAAGATGATGTTTCTCTTCAAGTTCTACAGCCTTACGATCTAGCTTCTTTTTACTTTGCCAAGGATCTATCAATTTGAAAGTCTCTGGATCTATTCTGTTGATGGCAATGTGTATATGAAAATTGGCAGTATTATTATGCGTAACACTCAATCGGTGGTGTGATTCCATGCCTATGGATTTAAGAAGTTCATGTTCTATATCTTTTAATGTATCCTTAGAAGGGATCTCTCCTTCTCTGAAAGATACAATAAGATGCATCGTTTTATCAGATTTTGCAGATTGATTAAGATCTTGCATCTTTTTGATAAACGATAGATTCTTTTCAGTAGTAGAGTAGGGGCAATTGGTAAATTCTGTATCTACAACCTTAGCCCCATCATGCGATTTGTCTAAGATATAATTACTTAAACCACCAAAAGAGCCACTACCTTTAGATGCTACAAGTTTTACAACCATATTTTTCTCCATATCCTAATAAAAAAATTGGCTATTTTGCGTGACCAAAATCGTGCCCATTTTTTCGCTTAAAATGGAGTTTTGAAGAGAAGGGTGTTTTAAAGCCCCATGTAGATAGGGGCTATTTCGTATATTCTAAACTAAAAGGAGTCCTCATAATAGACTCGTATTTTCATAATATTCCTTCAGTATGTAAGATTATTTTCTTTAGAAGATAAGATTTTAGATCTGGGTAAGATGCAATTTTCAAGGATCTTTTTCTTTTGCTTCTATAAGCGGCACAATATGTTTAGGCAGGTAGGTAATACGATAATGTATAATCGTATCGATAAAATCTTTACCTGTAAATCCGCACTCTTTCATGAAATACACCATATCATAAGGTTTGCTGATTTATCATGTGGAAACCAATGTATCATTGGTATGATTCATAACACTATCAATGAGTTTATCTGAGAGTTTATCTCTATGTTTCATAAGAGCAGCAAGTACCGTATCTTCTCCAAAAAATTCAACGAACTTTTGTACTACAAAATCATTGTAGGATCGTTTGAGGGTAGAGACAATGAATATATCATTTGGTACAGTTTTAGTAAAATCATTATTCCAAAAGATCGCTCTTGGCATCCCTGCATCGATCAATTGTTTTGCTGTTACTGTTTTGGGAGAAGGTATATTTTGGAGTAACACCATAGCATAGGCAGGTACCTTACCAGACTTTTTCCATCCTGCAACGGTGTAGTAGGGTATCTGAGCATATTGAGCGAATGTTTTTTTATTGATATTTTTAGCGTTTAACATGGATTCAAACAGTGTATGATCTATTTTCATATACTCTCCTCTTTCTATAGTTGTCATTTTAACCAATTTTTAGTTATTTGTCAAAATGACAACTATTTTAAAAATTTAGCTTTTATCCTTTAATCCTATCATACTCATAAATCTTCCGCTACAGCCTTGTTCTTTTCTATAGGAGAAAAAATGTTCTACTTCACAGGCTGTACAGATGTTAGAGAGTTCTATATACTCTTCTTTGAGTCCAGCTTCAAGTAACTGTTGTTTGTTTATGTAGGGTAAGTCCAGCATATATTTTTCTTCTTGTTGTCTATAGGCATTTGGCATATGAAAAAAGTGTTTGGCTACCTCTTTGCCTACTTCATAGCAGCATTTTCCAATAGACGGGGCAATACCTGCTTGTATATTTTCAGGTTTGGAGTGAAAAGTTTTAGTCATTTTTTCAACCGTTTTTTTGACTATTTCTGCTTTGCTTCCTCTCCATCCTGCATGTATGGCTGCAACTACTTTTTGTGTGGGGTCATAGAGGAGTATGGGTACACAGTCTGCGGTGAGTATGGTAAGTATAACATGAGGTAGATTGGTAATGAGTGCATCACAGTTTTCTATAGCATTTGAATGACATTCCCAGCCACGAATAAAAGGTTGGTTTATGATTGTAACATTGTTACTATGGGTTTGATTTGCTACAATAAAGTGCAGGGGAGTGTTACTTTTAAGTGTTTGTTCCAAAGTTTTTCTATTGTTTATAATAAGCTCTTTCTTTTCACCTGTATGTAAAGCAAGACTAAAAGCATAAGGTTTATCTATAGATTTTTTGGTAACTGCATGAAAAAGTGAATTCTTTTTTTTAAAATGTGAAAATCTGTAAAATTTAAGCATGACACTCCTTAGTCTCATTACGATATAATACCAAAAAATTGAGGATAATGTATGGAATCATGGTTTAAGATAGATAGATATGTTTTGAAAAATTTTTCTTATACGCTTATGCTTCAGGTAATTCCACTTTTTATAATCTCTTCCTATCTTGTCAATGAAATTAATCCTCACCTTTTTCATAAGCAGATGGTCTATTATTTTATTGCATTTATTGTTTTTGTCCTTTCTGCTTTTATTCCATGGCGTCAGATTATATGGTGGTTTGTTCCTCTTTTTTATGTAGGAAATCTTGTTTTACTTATCGCTGTAGAGTTTATTGGTAAATCAATTTTAGGGGCACAAAGATGGATAGAAATCCCTGGTATTGGTATTACCATACAACCTTCAGAATTTATTAAAGTATCGGTTATTATGATGTTGGGATACCTTATTTCCCGTAAACCACCTTTAGAGAAAGGTTATGGTGTAATTCCATTTATTAAACTTTCGGTAGTTATTGTAATTCCTTTTTTATTGATTGCCAAAGAGCCAGATTTAGGTACGGCTTTAGTATTGCTTATTACAGGGTATGGTGTTTTGTTTGTTATTGGGATAAACTGGAGAATCTGGGTTTCCATTGCTATTGTTCTAGGACTCTCTGCTCCTTTGCTTTACGGACAGCTTAAACCTTATCAAAAGAAGCGTATTTCAGACTTTGTAGGTAAGCCAAGTTATCATGTTAAGCAGGCACTTATTGCCATAGGTTCAGGTGGTTTGGAAGGTAAAGCAAAAGAGGATGCAACACAGACACAGCTAAAATTTTTGCCTGTTTCTTCTACAGACTTTATTTTTGCCTATTTGGGAGAGAGACTTGGATTTAAAGGAATGATGGCAGTTATTGCACTCTATATACTACTTATTTTTAATTTGCTTTATATCTCTGCAAAATATGCCAATGATTACCTGATTAAAGCATTTGCCTCTGGATTGGCATTTCTTATTTTTGTCTATATGGGAGTTAATATCTATATGGTTATAGGAATGGCACCTGTTGTAGGATTACCTTTGCCAATGTTTAGTCATGGGGGTACATCTTTTATTATTTTTGCTGTAATTTTTGGAATTTTACAAAATCTTATTGCTTTTAAAGATTATTATCGCTATAATTCTGACTCAAAAGTAACGATGCAAACGAAAGATTTTCATTAGTAGACTTATTTTCTAACCAGGGTCGGTAGCTCAGTTGGTTAGAGCACTCGGCTCATAACCGAGTGGTCGGGAGTTCGAGTCTCCCCCGACCCACCACTTAACTATTCAACACAAATCCATTTAAACAAAATTAAATCCCTTAAATACGAGACTTAAGATTATTTTCTTAACATATCCTGCTTTCCATTATACTTTACTTGATATAATGTTGATAAATATAATACTTAGAAAGGATTTTTTATGGATATAGAAATCACACAAAACATCGTATTGGTCACACTTGGTACCGTTGTCTTTTTTATGTTTATTACAGCTAAAGCATTTGATTCAATTGCTGATGATATAAATAGTTGAAAAAAATATTTAAATCTAAAAGCTGTAGAATTCTACATGCTTTTAGAGGGTTGCTTTGAGTCCATAGAAATAGGTGTGTAGCTGCATGATGCTTTTTGCAGTAAGTTTTTCTACGAAACTTTCTAGTTTGTCTTTTTTCTTCCATTCGGGTTTTTTTATTTTTGCAAGTTCAATTAGGTTCATTTTTGCTTTACTGATTACCCCTATCTCATCAATTAGTCCTGCCTCTTTGGCACGTTTTGCAGAGAAGATATGGGCATCGGCATAGATTTTGGCTTTCTCTACTTTTAAACCTCTTGCTTTGGCAACATCTGAAACAAAGAGTTCATAGGTATCTTTAGTAAGTGTTTCAAGCTCTTTACGCTCTTGGGGTGTCCACTCTCTTGTAGGGGTTCCTGCTTCTTTATAGGTACCTTGTTTGACAATTTGTGTTTTAACACCAAGTCTATGCATTAGTTCTTCTATATTGGCACTTTCCATAATTACACCGATAGAACCTATAATAGCACCAGGATTAGCGATAATCTTGTTGGCATAGATGGAACTGTAGTAGCTTCCACTTGCCATAGTTCCTGAAGCATAGGCAATAACGGGTTTGTGTGTTTTAAGCTCTTTGATAGCATAGGCTATTTCTATAGATGGGGGTACGGAGCCACCAGGAGAGTCAACATTGAGCAGTACCCCTTTAATATTTTTGTTATTTTGTGCCGATTTTATCTCTTTAAGAATGTTTTCTGCCGATAGGATGGGACCAGAGAGTTTAATTTCCTGAAGATTTGCTGTTTTAATTTGTGTCGTACCAGAAGGCATAAGTACAACAAAAGCAATAAGTAAAAAGAGCATACCCATAAAGTGTTGACCTATCCATCGGATGGTATTGCCAATAGTTTTAAACATACTGTTCTCCTTCAATGTAAAGTGCTGAGATCTCTTTGGTGTGTAAAATACTCCACAGGGCTGTTTCTTCTGGACGTTTTGGGGCTTCAGGTAGTGTTATCAGTGCAAAGTCTGCCCATTTCCCAACGGCTATCTTTCCACATTCAAGTCCTAAAATATCTGCCGCATCAGAGGTGACAGTTTTGAGTAGCTTGATGGCAAGTTTCTGTATAGGTATATCATTATGCAGAAGCAGAGCAGCTCTGAGTTCATCAAAAATATTGAGTGAATCATTGGAGCTTAGTCCATCAGTAGCTAGAGTGAATGGAAGTTTAAGGTTCTCTATGGGAAGCCTTCCACAGCCTAAATAACGGTTGCTTCGAGGGCAGTGGGCAATACTATGCCCTTTTTGTGCCAAATAGTCCAATTCTACCTGATTCGCCTGTACGCAGTGTGTGAAATGTGTAGGGTAGGTATCAAATGCATGCATAAACTCTTGTATATTTGTTACGGGTGTTTGGGTGTTAAAGTACTTTTTAAAGAAGCCTTTAAGTTCACCTTCTCCATGCTCAAGCCACTCTCTTTCTGCCTGAGATTCTAAAAAGTGTGCAGAGAGTGGAAGCTTGTACTCTTTGGCAACATTGACAGCCTTTTGTAAGATAATCGGATGTACGGAGTAAGGGGAGTGAATTGCTACAGCAGGGGTAATACGTGAGGATGCCTTACAAGAGCTTGAGGCTTTTACACGTTCCATAAAGTCACCATATAGCATATCTGCATATTGTGCATTAGAGCCTATAAGTTCGTTAAAAAAGACAACACGTTGGGGAGTTTTTTCACACACTTCAAGTTCATTTCCAAAACTGGAGATAGCACCAAATGTTGTAATACCTGAACGCATCATTGCTTTACATTCATCCATCATGACAGAGTTGTTGCATTTGCCTACAAGCTCTTCTCTATGCTCTATAACCGAGTCAAGCCACGGCATAAATGAGCCATATTTGAGTGATGTTTTATTGGAAGAGAATTCCAGATGAACATGGGTGTTGATAAATCCGGGGAAGAGTATAGAATTGGGTTGGGCTTGAATATGTTTTGCATTCGGATAGCTTTTTTGTAATACTTCCAAACTACCAATTTGACTAATGGTGTTCGTAAATGCAACAGCTTGATTTTCTACAAAGCCTTTGGGTGTATAGATAAAGTCTGCACTGATTATTTTCATTTTCTAATTCCTTAAACGTTTGTCTCTAATACTCATCATTTTACTATCTTCATCTACATAGATGTCAAATAAATCAATTTCATCTATTAGGCTTGAAAGTTTTTTGTAGCCAAAGTTAATAGGAGAAAATGAGGAGGAGTTGTTGATATATTGTCCTATACTTGCAAGGTTTGCCCAACCATCTTCATCCATGGTCTGTTCCAAAGCTGTACGCAGTAGATTGATAAGCCATGTATCTTGACGCATCTGCTTGCCTGATTTTCGTATAGGAATTTCTTTGGTATCGGTAGATTCATTATCTAGGTTGATATGATTACTCATCAGTTTTTCTGTAAAGATAAATTGGGAACATGCTGCCATAAAAGGTTTGGGGGTCTTTTTTTCTCCAAATCCAAAGACTTTGATACCTTCTGTCTGTACACGCATTACAACAGGTGTAAAGTCAGAGTCGGAAGTAGCAAAGGCAAAGGCATCTATATCTTTGGTATGCAGTAGGTCTATGGCATCAATGGTCATGAGTATATCGGTGGCATTTTTGTTTTTAGAGTAGTCAAACTGCTGTATGGGCTTAATAGCAAATTCCAAAAGCTTCTCTTCCCAGTTTTTGAGGTTCTCTTTTGTCCAGTTACCATAGGCTTGGCGTATATTTACAATACCATATTTACTCAGTTCATTAATAATACCCTCTATCGAGCGGTGTGAGATGTTGTCACAGTCTATAAAGAGTGCTATATGGTCTTCTTTGGTTTTTGCCATAGATTAATCCTTGGGTCTGTAATAGGTAAGGGTACTGCGTCCAAATTTTTTGCGTTTTGTTTGTATCAGTGTACCTATCTCTTCAGGCATGGTTAGATTTGTCATATGCTCTACAATAACCATTTCACATATTTCAGGTTCAATAGTCTCTATCAGTGCTAATGTTTTGTCGTAGATATCATCCATGCCATCACGTGTAGAAAATGGAGGATCAAAGTAGAAGTAGGTTTTCTCTTTGGACTTTTTTACCATGGAGTAAACCATTTCAAATTTTTCAAAACTGTCACCATAAAAGAGATGTGATGCAGAGGGGTCTATATGTTTAACATTGGTTTCAAGACATTTGTAGGCCGTTTTGTTGTACTCCATAAAATAAGCTGCTCCTGCACCACGGCTGAGTGCTTCTAGTCCTATGGAGCCTGAACCAGAAAAGACCTCTACAAAGTTTTTATCTATGATATCAAATTGCAGGGTATTAAAAAGGGACTCTTTGAGTATGCCTTTGGAACTGCGTGTGGTAAAGATATCTGGTATTTCTACTTTTTTACCTTTGTGTTTTCCACCTGTGATGGTGGTAGTAAAAATTTTAATTTTCTCTTTTTTATGGCTTGCCATAAGTCTCTCCCTGAATGTTCTTTTAAAGCGTTATTTTATCTTAATGTGTCAAAATTTTACGATAGTTTTGAGTGTATTGATGAGTTTACTCTTCTCCCGTACATCGCTACGCTCTTTTCCTGGCTCTGTACTGGTAATGATAGTTCGCCCAGTAATAAGCTTGGTTCTGTCATTTTTGCGAATACCCCAGTAGGTATGCATAATGACGGGTTCACCTCTGTATTGACCCAAATAGAGTACAATATGTCCAGGAACATAGAGCAAAGAACGAAAAGGTTCTGCGTCTTTGATAATTTTCTCTTTCTTTTTGGCTTTGCTTAGACCTTTTATGTCTATGTTAGAGCCATCTTTAGCCTGTTTGGAGGAGTTACGACGTAAAAAGATACCAAAGGGTCCTAAAAAATCTCGAGTGGTTGCTGAGCAGTCCCGACACTCATAGCCTCCTCCCCAACCATAAGGCTCACCGTAAAACTCGCGTGCAAGCATCGCTACATTTTTGGGAGTAAAGGGCAGAGGTTTTTTAGCAATAATTTTTTTATTGCGAATAAATACAGTCTCTATGTGTGCATGACCCTTTTTGTCTCTGCTGGCTACGAGGTAAGATTTTTTATCTTTAGAGATAGGAAACAGGGCACCAAGCTTTACAATTGAGATAGGATTTTTGGTTTTATACAGTCTAAGATTGTCTTTGACTGTCATGGCATAGTTACCATTTTTAAACGCTTTAATAAACTTGGTGTTGACTAAGGCTAAATCAGATGTTTTTATCCACCCAAATGCGTACGATGCCTGTACAAATGCCCAGCGTTTGTCTTTTGAAAAGTGTGAGATAAGTAAAGGAACGTTGATATGCAGAGCAGAGTTTTGATTATAGTCAAAAGGAAAACCTTCTCCTGTTCTTCTTGGATCACGATAAAAAGCATGAGAGGTAGGAAGTGCTTTGACATCAGTTCTGCGGACAGTAATCGCTCTATATTTTTTAGTATTAATCTTCTCATAGTCGGCATTTTCTATCCATTTGTTATAAACAGATGACGGTATAACCGAGCCATTGGCTTTATAGATAGGTTTTTTGGTAATAAAACGAATTTCCCATCCAAAATCTTTCTGGGGAATATCCAAGGCTTTGATTGTCCATGGTTTGAAGTATTTTTTATTAAATTCTCTATCAAGTTTGAGTTGTTTTTTTTTGGAAAAAGGTTTAATTTGTTTGGCATAATAGGCAGGATCTTGAGGAATCTTCCTCATGTCTGCTACTTTGGCTTTGGGCATATGATCAATAGGGCTTTTTATACGTTTACTCTCTTTAAGTAGATAGTTGGCATGCAAGATTGTAAAGGAGAATAGAAGTAAAAGAATCAAAGATTTTTTTTTATACATAATAGCGTTCTTTTTTGTAAATGATAAACTACTTTGGTTAATGGTTGGTGTATTAAAGATAGTCTTATTGGTATTTTTTATCTTTTTGTTGTTTTTTTTCATACTTTTCCTCTTTTACAGAGCGTATCCAAAGCCAGTTTATCAGGAAGTATATGAGACTTGAAACTACAATAGAATAAAAAGCAGTTCCAACATACAATGGGAGAAAAATATCACCCATATGATTGGAAAACCATGTAAGTGTAAGTTCTATGTTGCCTATGCCTTCTTTCCCGAGTATAAAGTTACCTGTTAAGTACTCCATATAGTACATAGGTGGCATAGTCAAGGGGTTGGAGAGCCAAACCATCGCAATGGCGATAGGAACATTGAAACGTATGAAAGGTGTTGAAGCAACTACGGCAAGCATCTGCATGGGCATGGGGATAAAGCCCCAAAAAAGACCAATCAATACACCTCTGGTTATCATTTTTCTATTAATATTGAAGTAGGCACGAGGGAGATTGTATTTTTCCAAAAAAGTATCAAGTTTGCCTTTGCCTGAAGCTTTTTTTCTAAAGAATTTTCGTATCATTGTTGTCCGTATCTATGCAATTTGATTACCTAAGTGTAATACGCTAAGCCTTTAAATCCCCTTTTTATCAACATTTGTGTAAAATACGCATACCAAATAATATCAATAAGGTTACATTATGAGCGGATATATGCTTTTTTCTGGAACATCAAACCCACAGCTGGCTGAAGAGATAGCGACATACCTTGAGATGCCTCTTTCCAAGGCTACAATCAACCGTTTTTCTGATGGTGAAATCAATGTTAAAATTGCAGAGTCTGTAAGAGGTAAAGATGTCTTTATTATTCAACCTACGTCAGCCCCTGCCAATGCCAATCTTATGGAATTGCTGATTATGACAGATGCACTTAAACGTTCATCGGCTAAGTCTATTACGGCAGTTGTGCCTTACTACGGCTATGCAAGACAAGATAGAAAAGCAGCACCAAGAGTACCAATTACTGCTAAACTTGTAGCCAACCTTATGGAGACAGCAGGTATCACACGTATGGTTACTGTAGATCTTCATGCCTCACAAATTCAAGGTTTTTTTGACATCCCTGTAGATAACCTTTATGGGGCTATCTTGTTTATGGACTATATTAAAGCGAAAAATTTTAAAAATCCTGTAATTGCCTCTCCAGATATCGGTGGGGTTGCACGAGCTAGATATTTTGCAAATAAACTTGGATTGGATATGGTTATTGTTGATAAACGTCGTGAAAAAGCCAATGAATCTGAAGTAATGAATATTATCGGTGATGTAGATGGTAAAGATATTATTCTCATAGATGATATGATTGATACAGCGGGGACTATGACACATGGAGCAAAAGCACTGAAAGATTTAGGGGCTAATTCAGTCATGGCATGTTGTACGCACCCTGTACTTTCAGGTCCTGCATTTGAGCGTATAGAAAATGGGGCTTTGGATGAGTTGGTTGTTGCCAATACCATTCCTATGATGAAAGAGTCTTCCAAAATCAAAGTACTCTCTACAGCTTCTATGCTTGGAGAAGTAATCAGAAGAGTTAATAATAATGAGAGTGTAAACTCACTCTTTGAATCAAATACATAATATTATTGTAGAGGCAATCTCTTGGGATTGTCCTTAAAATCAAGGAAACAAATTGGCAAAACAAGTACCACAGAAGAATATACGTAACTTTTCTATTATCGCACATATTGACCATGGTAAATCTACCTTGGCAGACCGTATCATACAAGAGTGTGGGGCGGTTAGTGACAGACAGATGTCTGCACAAGTCATGGATACGATGGACATTGAAAAAGAGCGTGGCATTACCATTAAGGCACAGTCTGTACGTTTGGACTATGTGAAAGATGGAGAACACTACATTCTTAACCTTATTGACACTCCAGGTCATGTGGATTTTACCTATGAAGTGAGCCGTTCTTTAGCTTCTTGTGAAGGGGCACTACTCATTGTAGATGCAGCACAGGGTGTAGAGGCACAGACTATTGCCAATGTTTACATCGCTATTGAAAATGACTTGGAACTCTTGCCTGTAGTAAACAAAATAGATTTACCAGCTGCTGATCCTGACCGTGTACTTACAGAACTTGAAGAAGCTATAGGCATTGATGCGACAGAACATAACCTTGTTTCTGCCAAAACAGGGGTAGGGGTAGCAGGGCTGATAGATACCATTGTAGAGAAAGTACCTGCACCTACAGGAGACTATAATGCACCTGCTAAGGCACTTATTTATGACTCATGGTTTGACAACTATTTAGGGGCACTGGCATTGGTGCGTGTTTTTGAAGGTAGTATTAAAAAACGTCAAATGATTAAGATTATGGGTACAAAAGAGGAGCATCAGGTTCTTGATTTGATGTATCCAAACCCTATTGCACCCATTAAGACAGATGAGATACGTACAGGTGAAGTTGGCATCGTAGTTACTGGACTTAAAACGGTAGAGGCACTGCAAGTGGGTGATACGATTACCGATGCAAAAAACCCTACTGCTGAAGCTATTGATGGATTTGAGCCTGCAAAGCCATTTGTTTTTGCCGGTATCTACCCCATAGAGACAGACCGTTTTGAAGACCTGCGTGATGCACTGAACAAGTTAAAGCTCAATGACTCATCACTCAGTTTTGAGCCAGAGAGTTCTATGGCTCTGGGGTCTGGATTTAGAACAGGTTTCTTGGGTATGTTGCACATGGAAGTGATTAAAGAGCGTTTGGAGCGTGAGTTTAACTTGGATCTTATCGCTACTGCTCCTACGGTTGTCTATAGGGTAGAGCAGACCAATGGTGAAGAAGTCGTTATTCAAAACCCTTCTGAACTTCCAGAGCCTCAAAAGATTGATAAAATTTTTGAACCCTATGTGAAAGCAACTATCTTGACACCACAAGAATTTTTAGGTAATTTGATAAAGCTACTCAACGACCGCCGTGGTGTACAGATAAAGATGGACTACCTTAATGAAACACGTGTCCTTTTGGAGTATGATATTCCTATGAATGAGATAGTGATGGATTTTTACGACAAGTTAAAGTCTATTACCAAAGGGTATGCGAGTTTTGATTATGAGCCTGTGGGCTTTAGAGAGGGTGACCTTGTGAAGCTTGATATTCGTGTGGCAGGAGATGTGGTGGATTCACTCTCTATCATCGTACCACGTGATAAAGCGCGTACACGCGGACTAGCCTTTGTGGCACAGCTTAAAGAGCTTATTCCAAGACAGCTTTTTGAAGTTGCTATTCAAGCGAGCATTGGCAATGAAGTCATCGCGCGTTCTAACGTGAAGTCTATGGGTAAAAATGTAACTGCGAAATGTTATGGTGGAGATATTACCCGTAAGCGTAAACTCCTAGAGAAGCAAAAAGCAGGGAAGAAGCGTATGAAGTCCATAGGTAAGGTACAAGTTCCTCAAGAGGCATTTATGGCTGTATTGAAGTTGGATAGCTAGCGATGATACTTATTCCTGTGGAACTTGATGAAAAAACGATTGCCAAGGGGTTCAGAAAAGCACCTATGTTTGTTTTTATAGACCCTAAAACTGGCATTATGATTCAAGAGAATCATTTTAAAGCCGATAAATCAGAGCTTTTTTTTACAAATTTTGAAAAGTATAGTGTAGATAGACTTTATACTAAAGGTTTGGGGTATCAAACATACCTGAAACTAAGCAGATTGGGAATAAAAGTTTTGCTTATCCCTTCAGATGTAACAATCTATACGCATATAGATCCAAATGAACTTATACTTGTTACACAAGATAATGCCAAAGTCTATTGTACTATGGGTCATCATAATAAAAAAGAGAAGTAATGAACTGGGCTTTACATATTCACCTGATTGCTGCGATTTCATGGATAGGTGGTTCTATTTTTATGTTTGCATTGGGTATCAGTATGAGAGATAAAGAGGCACAAAAGTCTGTTTATCCCTATATTGGACCTATTTTTGGTTATTTTGAAGTGGTGGCACTTATATTTTTACTCGCTACAGGTTCTTACATGATTACAGATTATGGTCTTATAGAGCTTCTTTTTACAGACTACCACTCTGAAGTAGTAGATGCCTTGCGTTCAAAACTCTGGATAGTTCTGGTACTTTTAATTGTAACGGTGATACACTTTACGATTGCACTTAAAACAAATAATACAGAACGTACTCCACTGCAACACTTTATTTCACGTGCTTCATCTATGCTTATTTTCTTTCTCAATCTTTTTGTCTTGCACTATGCGATGATTATAAGAGATATACTCTAGCAATGCGTTGCTATGCCTGTGCCAAATTTTCATTAAAAATTATTTGCAGGCATTGTATGCAAACCTTGTTTTCTCCGCATACGCAGACACGTACTCTTGGTACATTGGATGTTATATCTTTTTATCACTACACGACACTGGAGTCATTGCTTCTTACCAAGCATAAACCAGAGGGGTATCGTATCTATAAGATGTTGGCACAAGAACTCTTTTTGCCTTTTGCCAAAGAATATTCCGAAAATACAGACAGCAAAGTTTATGTTGTAGGAATAGATGAGTATGTTGGGAGTGGATATTCTCATGTCTCTTTGCTGACAAGGGCAATGAAAACAAAAAATATTATTCCTTTGCACAGTAGCCTTATGGCTCAAAACAGAATAAACTATTCAGGAAGAGATTTGGCCTTTCGTTTGGAAAATCCTCGTGATTTTTCTTATACAGGAGAGAAAAATATTGATGTAATACTGGTTGATGATATTATTACTACAGGTATTACATTACAAGAGGCGCAAAAAGTGTTAATACAAAATGGTGTTAATGTACTGTTCGCACTTACCCTTGCCAATGTAGAGAATGATTAAATTGTTAAATTAACTATAATAAAAGAAGTTTACTATGCTTAAAGAAAAATATATTGGTATCATGTCAGGTACATCACTTGATGGTGTGGATGTGGTGCTTTGTGAGATAGACTCTGAGAATTGTATGCTTATTCATTCACTTGAATACCCCATGCCACAAGAGCTTAAAAATGACATTTTGTCTATGATAGCAGGCAGGACAATGTTAGAAGAAGTAGGTCAGATAGACCATCGTTTGGGTCTGTTGTTTACGCAGGCTGTGGATGCTTTGCTTATACGTGAAAACATAGATGCCTCTACCATCACGGCCATTGGTTTGCATGGACAGACCTTGTGGCATGAGCCAAAAGGAGAATATCCTTTCTCTATGCAATTGGGTGATCCCAATATTTTAACAGCTAAAACAGGTATATCTGTTGTAGCTGATTTTAGACGTAAAGATGTTGCTTTAGGGGGACAGGGTGCACCTTTTGCACCTGCTTTTCATGAGTTTATATTTAAAAATATAAATACTTCGGTATCCATCGTAAATATCGGTGGTATGGCAAATATAACGGTTTTGGGCGATAAGCTCATCGGCTATGATACAGGCTGTGGGAATGTGCTTTTAGATATGTGGATACAGAAGCATCAAAAAGTAAGGTATGACAAAGATGGTGCATGGGCAAAGTCTGGGAAAGTGGACTACAGACTTTTAGATGCTATGATGGCAGATGACTATTTTTCACAACCTTACCCTAAAAGTACAGGACGTGAGAAGTTTAATGAAGTTTGGCTAGATGATATACTTACACGTAGAGGAAGTAGCGTATGTTCTCACATAGCCCAAGAAGATGTACAACGTACGCTGGTAGAGCTTACAGCACTAAGCATAAGCAATGAAGTATTAAAGTTTAACGCTGATGTAGCTTTACTTTGTGGGGGAGGGGCTAAAAACAGTTTTTTAGTAGAACGCATCAAAGCACTCATGCCCAATGTTGAAGTAGCCATAGCCCAAAATGCAGACGAGATAGAAGCTATGACCTTTGCGTGGTTGGCATATAAACGCATACATAAAGAGGTAGTGAATCTAAAGAATGTTACAGGAGCTAGTGACAATGCTGTTTTAGGGGCTATTTATGCATAGTATTAAACAATGGCTGCAAAGCATAGGTTGGGGTGAGTGGAGTATAACAGTTGCTTCAGCTGATGCAAGTTTTAGAAGCTATTATCGACTGAGCAAAGAGAGTGAAACCTATGTCGTGATGGATAGCTCATTAATGATTGAAAGTCTCCCTCCATTTGTAGAGATGAATGAACGCTTAAGTAGTGTCAATGTCTGTGTACCTCGAATAATAGTAAAAAATATGAAACTAGGGTATCTGATTCTTGAAGACTTTGGAAGTACACATTATTTGGATATTTTAAATGAAGAGAATTATCAGAAGCTATACAAAAAAGCTATTGATGAAATTATTAAAATGCAACGCTCCGACACAAAAGGTCTGCCTCTTTATGATAAAGATTTTTTACGTTTTGAAATGGATTTGATGCAGGAGTGGTATTTGGAAAAGTATCTCAATAAGACACTTACAGATGAAGAAAAAAGCACTATAGATACTGCACTGAAAAACATATCTAATGTTGTCCTTGAACAGCCTCAGGGAGTTTTTGTACATCGTGACTACCACTCTCGTAATATTATGCTTACTCATAAAGGGGAAGTTGGTATTATAGACTTTCAGGATGCCAGAGTAGGAGCAATTACTTATGATTTGGTTTCACTTCTGAAAGACTGCTATATAGAGTGGAATAAAGAAGAAGTATTGAAACTTGCTTTGTACTACCGTGATGCTGTAGGATTGGATGTAGATGATGCAACATTCATCAAATGGTTTGACTATATGGGCTTACAGCGACATATCAAGGTACTTGGAATCTTTGCCAGATTGCATCTTCGTGATGGTAAGAGTGGTTATTTGAAGGATATTCCGTTGACTTTGAAGTATGTGGTTGATGTTGGGAGTAAGTATCCAGAGTTGTTTGGGCTTGTTTCTGTATTAAAGTCTGCGTAGGGTGTTGTACTATTACAACACCTTTTAATGTTTTGGTTTATTTGGATTGCCTTGTAATTTGACTGTGGCGGTGTTCTCTTTCATTTTTTTTAGAAAAAAACGAAACAAAAAAAGCGTCTCTCCTCTCGAATCGCTTTGCTTTTCTGCCACTAAATGGCGATACCCTCCGTCGCTAAAGCGTAAGTGGGGTGCAAGGTCGTTCGGAGAGACAAGGCACGCAAGCGTGATTTAATGACATGTGCTATCGCACGGATTATGGTGGGTTTTCCAACCCACCGAAAGGATTAAAATGAAAGCTATGATACTTGCTGCGGGGCTTGGTTCGCGTATGAGACCTTTGACGGATGTTACCCCTAAACCTTTGTTGAAAGTCGGGGGGATTCCTCTAATTGTGTGGCACATAGAAAAGCTGGCACATCAGGGGTTTACTGATATTGTCATAAACATCGCACATTTAGGCTACCAGATACCTGAAGCTTTGGGTGATGGGTCTGACTGGGGTGTGCATATAGCATATTCAGATGAACAAGAAGAGGGTGGTCTTGAGAGTGCTGGGGGCATCGTCAAAGCTTTACCACTTTTGGGAGACGAGACATTTTTAGTTGCCAACGGGGATGTCTTTACCGACTACAACTTTCAAGATAACAGACACCTAACAGATGGCGTTTTAGCCCATTTAATCTTCGTACCCAACCCAGAGCATAACCCTGAGGGAGATTTCGCCTTAGATGGTAACCTCGTGGTGGACAACAAGCAATATACCTTACCATTATATACATTTTCTGGAATAGGCTACTACTCCCCAAAACTCTTTGAAAATGTACCTTATGGTAAATCTGCCTTGGCTCCTTTGCTTCGTGAAGCGATGAAAGAGGGGAAAGTAACAGGTGAACTTTATGAAGGTGAATGGCTTGATATTGGTACGCCTGAGAGATTGAAGAAGTTGAATGTGGAGTTGATGAATAGGTATTAAATCCCCTCCAAATACTTCGCAACCCCATCTTCATCATTGCTATGAGGCAACACCACATCAGCCACAGCTTTCACTTCATCTAATGCATTGGCTACAGCCACAGAGGTACCTGCGAGTTTAAACATGCCTATGTCATTGACTGAGTCACCAAAGACTGTGACATCTTTGCTGTCTCGTTCTAGGTACTCCATGACTTTAGTAAGGGCATGGGCTTTGTCGCCTTTGGGGTGGAGGATGGTGAGAAACCAGCCGTCTGAGTACTTTTCTGGAGAGAGTTTGTACTCTAACTCTTTGCCAAAGGTACGTTCTAGGTGTTTGGCTAGAGGGTTTAGGGTGTTGTATTCTCCAAAATAGACGAGTTTTAGGTTCATATCCATCGCACGTATGTTTTTACACTCTACCATGCGTGGGTCGTTACGGTAGTTTTCGAGTACGCCATGTTGGTGCAGGTTGAGTGTAGTAGGGAAGAGAAAAGCTTCATCAAGTGTAGCTACATCTTTAAGTGCTATAACAAAAGGGTAGATGTCATACTTTGTACCCTCAGAGATGATGGCATCACCCAGCGCTTTGTTAATAGTCTTGATGTCTATGAGCCTCTTTTGGGGGGTGACTATCATGGTACCGTCTAGGAGTATCATGGGGGCATCAAGGTGGAGTTTTTCTAAGAAGTCATGTGACTTTTGGAAGCTTCTTGCCGTGGCTACAGAGAGTATGGCATCTTTGCTTTTGTCATTCCAGACTTTGGCAGAGAAATCGCTGACTGTTTGGTCTGTACGTAAAAAGGTATGGTCGAGATCGGTAATATAGATAGGTTTCATATTGATTAGTATTGTTTTTAAAAACAGGCTTTTTACAAGAGATATTATATTTATATCTCATGTAGTTTGCCTGCAAAGATTAGTGCATAGCAACAGATACTTAGCTTCTGCTACCTTGCCCACCATTACGGCTGTCTCGTCCACCACTTGAACGTCCGTTTCTTCCATGACGGCTACGACCACCACCACCTGAACGGTTTCCACGGTATCCACCGCCTCCACCACCACGTCTACGGTTACGACCGCCTCCGCCACCACGGTTTTGCATAGCACGCTCTATAAGAAGTTCTACCTCTTCCAGACCAAGACCGATGTTGTCTTTTCCTTTAACCGTGTTTTCACTTTGTATCATAGATGCTAACAAGTGAGCAATGGTTACAATGTCTAAGTCATGCTGAAGTGTTTTTACAAGCTCAATGGCTTTATCTGTTACTTTTGTCTCTGCAATCTTGGCAATAAGTTCATCTGCACGATTGTTTTGTACTTCCATACGTGTAGGAATCACTTGTGTAGTCATTTTCGTACCAACATCTTTTTCGATACGTTTGATGGTTCTAAGCTCGTTAGGGCTTACAAGTGTGATAGCCTCACCAGACTTACCACCACGACCTGTACGACCAATACGGTGTACATAAGACTCAGAGTCAAAAGGAATATGGTAGTTAAATACGTGTGTTACGTCATTGACATCAAGCCCACGTGCTGCAACATCCGTAGCGATGAAGATGTCGATACCACCTTGTTTGAAGGCACGAATGGTTACTTCTCTTTGTTTTTGCTCCATATCTCCATGAAGACCAGAAACTTTAAACCCTTGTGCTGTCATGTGTGCTACGAGTCTGTCAACCTCTTTTTTCATACGACAGAAGATAATACACTTCTCTGGGTTTTTGTAGTCAATGAGTCTTACCAAAGCATCATCTCTCTCTTTTTCCTGTACTACGTAGTAGAGTTGTGTAATCTTTGTATTGGTTTTTTCTGATTTTGTAATAGAAACTGTTTTAGGGTTCTTTAAAATCTGCTCTGCTAGTTTACGGATGGCATTTGGCATTGTTGCTGAAAAAAGCAGTGTTTGACGCTCTTTAGGTAAAAAGGTGAAGATGTTTTTAATTTCATCAAGAAAACCCATATCGAGCATTTCATCGGCTTCATCAAGTACAACAAACTTTGGATTGATTTTGATTTTACCTGACATAAGAAGATCTTGAAGACGTCCTGGAGTCGCTACTATGATAGAAGCTTGTTTAATACGGTCAATCTGCTTACCATAGGCTGTACCACCATAAACCGTGGCAGTTTTAAGACCTGAGAGTTTACCAAAACGGAAAAGCTCATCAGATACTTGCATCGCAAGTTCACGGGTAGGAACGATGACAAGTCCCTCTACTGAACCGTCCCCCTTCATCATAGACATCATTGGCAGACCAAAGGCAGCCGTTTTCCCTGTACCTGTTTGTGCTTGAGCCACCATGTCATGCCCCTCAAGAACGAGAGGGATAGCATCTTTTTGAATAGGTGATGGTTCTGTAAATCCAGCTTCTGTTACCGCAGCTTGAATCGTATCTTTTAAGTTAAAATCTGAAAATTTCATTGTTATATCTTTATGTTAAATTTTTCGGTGTTGTTATTGTCTTGTATGGTTATAGTTAGAAACTATGGTATCAAGAGGTTTTAAACCCTGTTTTATGCAAACCGATACCAAACTTTTAGCCCCAATGGGCTATTGCACATCAAAGCGTGTAGATAAAGAGACTTTATGAGGTCTCGAAAAAGGAGTTTAGTACTCTCTTGCAGAAAAGTTCGGAATTATATCTAAATAAATTAGATAAAGATAGGGGGTAAGGCTTTGTCTGTCATAATTTATAAAAAATATAAGCCTTAGGTAGTGTTAAGGCTATTTGCTTTATACTTGAAACTATAAAGGATAAAAGATGCGTAATATAAAAATTTTTATCTTATTTTCAGTTTTATTATTTATTTTTATCGCGTTTAAAACTTATGGACAGTATCAGTCTCTGGAAAGAACAGAAAAAGTGATACTTCTTAATGAGAGTCAATCACTTTCTAAATTTATTTCTGCATTTCGTCAGACCTATCAAAAAAGTTTTATCCAAAATCATATTCAAATAGATGAGAAAACAATCAATTTACTCCCAGTAAAAACAATTTCTGAGATGAGTCAAAAATTTACTGACAATGTTCAAGAAAAGATTATTATTCGTACAGTTTCAGATAGACCAAGAAATAGTGATAATATGGCAAACCGTTTTGAATTGAAAATGATTCAATATTTTAATAATAATCCAACACTCAAAGATAAATTTTTGAAAAATAACGATATCTATAGCTATGTTAAGCCTTTACGCATACAGAAATCCTGTCTTAAGTGTCATGGAAAACGTGAGGATGCAATTCCCAGTGTGCGAGATAAATATGCCAAAGCATATAATTACAGACTAGGTGAGATACGTGGTTTACTCAATATTACAATAGTAAGACCTAAACATTTTTCTACACTCTATTTGGATTTTAAAAGAAACCTTGCTGAAACTATTCTACTCTATATCTTTTTTCTTGCAGTTACCTATTTTCTTCTTCTTAAAATATTTAAAAAAGAGGAAAAATATACCAAACAGTTGGAAATTGATATTGCCAGACATACACAGGAGATTGAGAAACAAAAAGAGGAACTCTATAGACAAGCTTATCATGATTCCCTTACAGGGTTACCAAACCGTACACTTTTCCATGATAGACTTGAACATGGTTTAGAGTTGGCAAAACGTAATCATTATACTTTGGCGTTATTGTTTATTGATATTGATAACTTTAAATATATTAATGATACTTTTGGGCATGCAGTTGGGGATGCAGTACTGATAAAGGTTTCTGAACGTTTTAGTCAGGTTTTGCGTAAAGAAGATACCTTGTCAAGAATTGGTGGAGATGAATTTACCATTATTCTTGAAAATATAAATGGTACTGAAAATATACGTATTTTGGTAAATAAAATATTAAAGAGTCTTCATCAGCCTATTACTCTTAATCATCATGATTTCCATATCACCTGTAGTATTGGTATCGCACGTTATCCTGAAGAGTGTATGGATTTTGATACCCTTGTGCGTTATGCAGATATGGCAATGTATAAAGCAAAAAAACAAGGAAAGAACAATATCCAGTTCTATTCTGAGGATGTAGCTGACTAGGGTCTATAGACCCTCACATTCTTCGCATTTTCTGCATCACGCAGATACTGTGCATGCAACTGAGACATAATCCCTTTTTCACAGTAGAGTAGGTACTCTTTATCTTTAGGTAACTTCTTAAACTCAGATTTTAGTCTATGAAATGGTATTTTGATGCTTTCACAACTTGTCTGGATACACTCATCTTCTGCACGTATATCTATAACCACTACATTCTCATCCAACTTAGTGACTACTTCAATGGCCGTATTGTTCGTTACATCATCAAGTATCTCATCTACGTAGATGTGTTGTGCATTTTCCACTGCTTTATCTAACACTGTGTAGTCAAAACGTTTGGCTTCTTTTTCCATACGCTTGTATGACCCATGTGTAATAGGGTTTTTGGAGATGACACCACAATACTCAGGCATGCTCTCTGCAAATCTGCGTGTGCCGATTTTGTTTGCTATATCGATGATCTCCGGCTTGTTCATGGTTGCCAGTGGGCGTAAGATAAGTTTGTTTGTTACTTGGTCAATAAGTGCCAAGTTACGTAGTGTTTGGCTACTTACCTGTGCTACAGATTCACCTGTGAGTAGGGCATCTATCTCCATCTCATTGGCTACTTTCTCAGCGGCAAGGAGCATCAGGCGTTTGAGTGTGACACCCATATAGGTATTGTGTGTTGATCGGAAAATTTCAGTCAGTACATCATCAAAAGGTACAGAAATAAACTTAACACGATGTGAAGAGCCAAATTTGTTCCATAGATAGAGTGCCACTTGCTTCACCCCTATCTCATGTGCCACACCCCCAAGGTTAAAGAAGATAAAGTGTGTTTTTATTCCACGTTTCATACTGAGATAAGAAGCAACAGTAGAGTCAAATCCACCAGACATCAAGGAAAGAATATCCCCCTGTGTACCCAGTGGAAAACCAGAGAGTCCCATATGTTTTGTGGTAATAATATTGAGTTGGTTGTTGAGTAGTTCTATACGTATAGTGACTTCAGGGTTATGTAAATTAACTCCATTGGAAGAGTAGGTAGCCAGCATATACCCACCTACCGTCTGCTCTAGCTGGGTAGAACGAAAGTCATGTGTCCCAGAACGCTTTGCACGTACCACAAAAGTTTTACCCTCTATCTCATGGTGCATTACTTCGCCCACTTTGACCTTAATTTCATCAAGTGTATTCATCTGGTCAAACTGTAAGGCTTCAAGTACCTGCTCAATACCGGGAGTGTTCAGTAAAAGCTCTCTTACTTCTACGACAAATGCTACAGGTGTCACCACTTCTATTTTATCTGAAAATTTTCTAACATTTATCTCTTGAGAAAAATCTCCCAGCATCTTTAAAAGATTATTATAGAGTTGTCCTACCATCTGACGTTTGGCAGAAGAACCCTTTACCATGATTTCAGGAAAGAGTTTAAGAATGAATTTTTGTGTTGTTATTTCCATAATGATGACCTTGTTTTATAATTGGTAGAATTATAACATAAGAGAGTGAGACTAATATTAGAGATATTAAAAGGTGGATTAAAATAATTTGGTTGCGGGAGGCGGATTTGAACCACCGACCTTCGGGTTATGAGCCCGACGAGCTACCAAGCTGCTCTATCCCGCGACAGGAATTTTATAACTCTTTGAGTTAATGGAGTAAGATTATAGCTTAAATAAATATATTTAAACTTAAATCAAATGGATGGGGTAGAGGGATTCGAACCCCCGAATAACGGTACCAAAAACCGTTGCCTTACCGCTTGGCGATACCCCAACACTCATAAGTCTTATTGCTTATGTGGACGGAATTATAGCACCAAATTTATAAGTTGTCAAGAGGTTTTTAGAAAAAAATTGAGATTTTAAAAAAAATTATATTTTAGCTTTGCTTTGAAGCTATGAAGGCTAATTTTTTATCCATATATTTAATGTATTGAAGTAGGTGAGATGTATAGGTTTAAAACTTTACACCTACTCCAAAATCTTTTGAAAGTGTGATAGTACTTTCGTTAAATTGTATGTTGGTTTTGGCAGGGTGTGAAGCTAAAAGGCTTACTGCATCAAGGTCAATCATGGTGATAATATCTGCTTTTGCAGAAGCTACGTGTACACCTGCGGCTACGCTTATGGGGCCTTCTAGCATACAGCCTATCATACATTTTACTCCAAAACTTTTAGAGAGGTCTGCAAGCTTTAATGCCTGTGTGATACCTGCGGTTTTTGCAAGTTTGATATTTATATAGTCAATGGCTTGCATTTCTAAAAGTTTGTGTGCATCATTGAGGCTAAAGATACTTTCATCTGCAAGCAGGGGTGTTTGAACTCTCTCTTTAATGTATTTGAGCCCTTCTATATCATCCGCTGCAACGGGTTGTTCTATAAACTCAGCAATAATCCCTTGTTTTTCCAAGTTATGAAGTAATTTTACAGACTCTTTAGCACTCCATCCCTGGTTGGCATCGAGTCTGAGTTTGATATTTTTATCCAGTGCATTATGTATGGCACATATGCGTTCTAAATCTTTTTTCAGGTTGTCACCTATTTTTATTTTAAGTGTGTCATAACCTAGTATTACAGCATTGTGAGATGCGGCTATCATCTTGTCTGTCTCATCCATGCTTATGGTAATATCTGTGGTAAATTTGGTTTGTGTACCACCAAGCATTTGGTAAAGTGGAACTTTTTTAGACTTTGCTTTCAAATCATAAAGGGCTATCTCAAGGGCTGATTTTGCTGTGGTATTTTTGACTGTTAATGTATGAATAAGTTTAATGAGTCTATCAAACTCTTTTATGGATTTTCCTATGATATGAGGTTTGACCAATGTGATATATGCTACCATGGAACCCATTGTCTCACCTGTTATCTGTGGGGTAGGTACTCCTTCTCCATAGCCAAGAGTACCATCATCACACTCAATGATAATAACTAAATCTTCTAAAGCATCAACATGACGCAAAGAAGTAATAAAAGGTTTTTTAAGTGGAGCTTTAAGGATTTTAGTATAGATATTTGTGATTTTCATGGAATTTTAAGAGATATTCTAAAAGAGGATATTCCTCTTTTAGAGGGTTTAGCCAAGATTGGCACCCAAAGAGCAGCCTTCTATTTTGGCTACACGTCCGGCATGTCTGCCACCTTCAAATTCTGTATTGGCAAATGCTTCTATCATATCTTCTATAATACCTTTACCTACAACACGCTCACCAAAACAGAGAATATTTGCATCATTATGTTCTCTGGTAAGTTTGGCTGTATAGTGGTCATGGCAAAGTGCAGCACGAATACCTGGTATTTTGTTTGCTGCAATACTTATGCCTATGCCTGTTCCGCAAATAAGAATACCAAAACTTCCTTCATCTTCGAGTACTGCATTGGCACATTTTTTGGCAAAGTCCGGATAATCAACACGATCGGCAGAATCTGGTCCCAAATCAATAATTTGATGCCCCAATGACTCTACAAAATCTTTGACATAAGCTTTGACTGCATAGCCTGCATGGTCTGTTGCAATATAAAATTTTTTCACTTTTTTTCCTTTTATTCTATAGGGTTTTCGAGTTGTATGGATTCAATAAATCTACCTACACGTCCCCATCTGATGGTATAACGTTGTTTATTCCATAAATCTTTACATGTTTTAGATGCAATATCTATCTCTGGACATATGCGGTGTAGTTTATCGTGATCTTTCCCCCCACCGTTACCGTTTAGAACCTGTTCATAGGAACGGAACTCAAGACTCATATAGATAAGCCAAGGTTTACCAACAATAAGTTTGTATGGCACAGAACCCCAAAAACGGCTGTCATTTGAGTTGTCACGGTTATCTCCTATCATATAGTAGTGGTCTGGTTCTACTTTTTTGTAGAACATATAGTGTTCACTGCCATCTGGCTCTTCTATACGTCTTACAGACATATCAATATCTTTGTTGTAGCTATATGCCATTGACATATATTCAAAACCTGTATTGCCTTCTGGTTTATACTGGATACCAGGATATTTGTCCATATAGGGGTTGACTACCCATAGTTTGTTATAGAGTGAGACTATTTTCTTTGCAGGATAGTTTTTTTGGATATATGCATCTCCCTCATGGAAGTGAATCATCAACTTTTTATCTTCATAAAGGAGTTCATCCCCACCTACAGCGACACAACGTTTTACATAGTGTATTTTGTTGTTTTTTGGATAGCGGAAGATTACAATATCTTCTCTTTTTGGACGAGGGCCTTCTATAAGGTGACCATTCCCGTTAAAATCTGGTAAAAGAGGTATTTCCAACCAAGGCAGATGAGGAGTAGGGATACCATAGCTGAACTTTTTTGCAAAAAGAAAATCACCAATAAGTTGCGTACGTTTCATGGAACCTGACGGGATTACAAATGACTGTGCCACAAAAAAGATGAGAAATAAGACAATAATAATTGTACCTGTCCATGAGCTTGCAAAGCGACTAAATGCAGAGAAAAATTTTTTCATTAGGCTCTGGCCTTTGCAGCTTTTAGTGTATTGCTTAAAAGCATTGCAATAGTCATTGGTCCAACTCCTCCTGGTACTGGCGTAATGTATGAACATTTTGGACTTACATTTTTAAAATCCACATCACCGACAAGTGAACCATCTTCAATACGGTTGATACCAATATCTATGACGATGGCATCTTCTTTGACCATATCTTCTTTAATGAGTCCTGGAACACCAACACCGACAATGACAATATCGGCTTTACTTGTATGGGCTTTAAGATCTTTGGTGAAAATATGAGTGACTGTAACTGTAGCATTGGCATTAAGCAAGAGTGCTGCCATAGGTTTGCCTACGATATTGCTTGCACCTACCACACAGACATCTTGTCCTTCCAGATTGATGTTATACTCTTCAAACATTTTCATTACACCCAGTGGTGTACAGGCTACAAAACTGTCAAGATTTGTAATGAGACGACCTACATTGTAGGCATGAAAACCATCCACATCTTTTTTAGGGTCAATAACCTCTAAAATTTTGTTGGTATCTACATGTTTTGGTAAAGGAAGTTGTACCAAAATACCATCTATACGAGGATTATTATTCATCATCTCAATGGTTGCAATGATTTCATCTTGACTGATAGTATCAGGCATATTATGTGTAATAGAGTAAAACCCTACTTTCTCACATGCTTTTGCTTTCATTTTGACATAGGCATGACTTGCCGGATCGTCACCTATAAGGATAACGGCAAGACCGGGAACAATATTTTTTTCCTGTTTGAGTTGTTCGACTTGGGAGGCTACATGGGTTTGCACCTTATTGGCGAGAGATTTACCATCGATGAGTTGCATAGGTATGACCTTATAATAATTTTAGGGTATTATATCAAAAATACTTTATGTCGAGTAAATATGGAGAATAGATGAAACGACACTTAATACGATTATCTTTTTTATTTGTTCCTCTTATTCTTTTTGCACAGGAAGATTTTATCTCATATTATGAGTATGGAGAGATGCTTTATGCCAATCCAAGAGGAGTAAGCTGTTTAGAGTGCCATGGAAAAAGTGGTGAAGGTACAATCATTGTCTCCTATCAGGATATTCATGGAAAAGCAGTACTTAGAGGTTCTGATATTCGTAAAAAAAGTCTGAAAGAGATGATGATTTCCGTCAATCACTATCATAAGATAATGCCTCGTTATTACTTAACCAATGAGGAGGTAAAAGCAATTTATGATTATTTAAGAGTTAAAAATCATCATTACCTTACAGAAAAGAACAATACTACAAAATAGAAGGAGTATTATGCCGTTTTCAAAATTACTTTCTACCCTGATTTTATCAGGAGGTGTCAGTTATGCTTCCTCTCTGGCAGTTTATCAGGATTATACTTTTTATACTTATACCCCAACTTCAGACTTTGTGGGGTTTTCAAAAAACACAGATGCCAAATGTAAAGGCAGCAGTGTAGCTTTGATACCTGTGATACAGTGTCCCCAAGAGCAGAGACTTTGTCAGGATTTAGACGGACTTAAAAGTCTAAAAAAAGAGTTGCGTATCAATGAAATGAATATTAATATATTGGAAAATCTCATCTCTCTTCCCGAACCCGAAACGATAGATGCAAAAGCATGGATAGGTGCGGCAAAACTACTTGCCAAGGAAGAGGCGGCTTTGGCAGAAGAAAAAGAGAGCCTGAAAAAAGAGATAAAACAAAAATCCAAATATTTTTATAAACAAGCACCTAGTTTTGTTGCATTGAAAACACACATCGCCTGCCCAAAAGCATTAACATTAAAAATACCCCATGGGCAACTCTCTTTTTCTACCCACTATGAAGCAAATTTAAAGAATGATGAAATGACTGTGACACAAAATCTTTCCATAGTAAACCGAAGTGGTATTGATATCAAGGCTGATAGTGCTATGTTTTATTATCGCAGTTCTAATCAATATGTGCATCCCAGTTATTTTTCACCATGGATTGTCAGTAAATATGTGCCACACTCCAAAAAGATGTATAAACGTGCATCTGTCAGTGAAGCACCAGTTATGGAACTTTCAGTAGCTTCAGAGAGTGTAATGGAAGGTAATATTGCTTCAGTAGCAAGTTATGAAGATGCCAGAGAGTATAAAATCAGTAACCTTTCATTAGCTTCAACAGGAGTACCTTTAGAGGTAGAGGTGCTCTCATGGAAAACAGTAGCAACGTGTGTAGTTAAAGCCTACCCTTATAAAAACAGTAAAGCATTTCATGTATGTAGTTTTACTCCAAAATATCAGATAGATTCCAATAGATGGAAAATAAAATCAGGTACAGAAGTGATAAATGAAAATGCCGTAGGAGAGTATAGAGACGGAAAGTATCAACTCTATACCAAAGTAGAAGAGGATATTAAAATACTTAGGAAGTCTATTGTAAAGAAAGAGCGTACTTCTGGTATATTTGGAAGTACCATACGTAAAAAAGATGGTTTTACGTTGATTTTAACAAACAAATCAGACAAAGTAAAGAAGTTTACTGTAATAGAACGTATTCCGACATCTACAACGACAGAGATCAAGTCAAAACTTTTAAGTATAACATCAAAGAAAAAAGTTGATTATAAAATATTAAAAGATGGTCAGATAGAGATGTCCATTAGATTGGAAGCGTATGAGAGAAAAAAAATAGATGTACGGTTTGAGATATCATATGATAAAGATTTAAAGGTGAGATATTAAAGAGGAGTAGATAAGTATTTGCAGGCAAAGAGCCTGCAAAACCACTACTAAAGTGGTGTTACATTCTCAGCTTGAGGACCTTTTTGACCTTCACCAACTTCAAATGTTACTGCTTGACCTTCAGCCAATGTTACACGACCACCATTGTCGTTATTTACTTGACGAAAATGTACAAATACATCGTCTCCACCATTTTCTTGTTGGATAAATCCGTAACCTTTTTCATCGTTGAACCATTTAACTGTACCGTTTACTAATGTTGCCATTGTTTTGCCTTGTTTTTTGTATTTGTGAAATTTATTTGTAGAGAGTCTTTCGGGGGTCTTGCAGGGCTTAACGCTAACAGTACACACGAAAAATGAACTCGAAACTCATCTTTCATCACAACAATTGTACCTTATTTTTTTGCAGTTAACCTTATATTAAACTATTTAATAAGTATTATTTATAATTTACCATCTTTTTTAAATAGATTTCTCTCTTTTGAATACCAAGTAGCTCTTCTCTTGTAAGGTCGGGGTATGTACCATTGAGTCCTTTGGCATCTTCTCCATGGCAACCTGCACAGTTACTGGAATAATACATTGGGGCATCTTTAGGATATGCAGTATGATTGTTTTTACCAGACAATGCCAAAATATATGAGGCAATCTTAGGAGCATCTTCTCTAGATGCAAACCCAGCATCCATTATTTCAGTGGGTTTAAACTTTAGCTGATTGGATCCATGGTTAATAACATTGACAATATACTGTTTTAGGTAAGCTGGTGTATGTAGTTTTTTAAGTTCATCTTCATAGTGTGATGCATTGTGTTCTGCTATATGTTTTGTGTAGTTTGTGTGAGTATTTTTTTTGCTTTTCTTTGTATATCTAACATTTGCATTATAGAGGGCATACACTACGATGATAACGATACTTATAAGAGATAGAGTTTTTTCCATAGGGAGGATTTTATAGTATTCATTGGTTGATTTCATTGATGTGTATCAGTTATCGCTCTCATTCATATGCTGTGTGGCAACTAGAAAAGAATATGTAGGGTGTTGTCCCACGACAACACCGATTATAGGCATGCAGAATATAGTATTTTGTATGGTATTTAAAGTTTCGGTATCCTACGATTTATTTTCATAAAATAACTCATCAATGCCACATTTTTCACAAACTTTAAAAAATTGATTTTTTCTTTTTTTTGTTCTTGGTTTACATTCAGGTGTTTTACATGTATGTTTAATGGGTATATTATTATCACAGTCTAAACATTTAAAGTAATAGTTTCGTCCATAGGCTACTTCAAGGTTTGTACTTTTACATTTTAAGCATACATATGTTTCTGTATTAATACCTATTGTTTGGTTTTTTTGATCATGGATATTTTCTTCTTTGACAAAGCCTACATCTTTTTGATTGGTTTTCATGCAATATTTTTTTGTATAGTCAAATATAATTGGTTTGTGATTTTTTATAATAAACTCTGCTAGTTCTATATTCTTCTCCATGGTCATTACTTTGGAAGCGGTGTGAAGTACTTTCAGTATGCCCATTTTATTTATTTCTTTTACTCTTTGTGTTGCAAAAGAATCAGCTCTTTCAAAACCATCAGGAAGTTTTTTATTTGTTACAGTAGTCTTTGGATTGATGAGAACTTTAGAATCAATATTTATGCCACCTAAAAGTTTGGTATTACCTTGTAAATCAAAATTATCATTAATAAGCTCTTTTAATACTTGTCTATGTCTATTATTTTGTTCTATAGGGTTAGGGTAAGTATTTATATTGTTTCCATACTTTACTAGCAATGAACCATCATCTTTTATTGTGAGCTCTCCTGTAAAACTTTTACTTTCTAAAAGAGTTATTCCTGTTCTACCAATAAATATATGATCAATTTGAGCTGTTCGCCCGTTATATTCAAGTCGAATATCATGAAGAATGATACTATGTGTGCTATTCTCAAATTCAAAATCAAGATAATAGGCATTTTCTTTTTCTGATTTATAGCCATTCTCGATTCGTTTTAAATCAGTTTGAATCAATTTTTTTTGTGCAGAACTATCACTTTTTTGTAATAATTCTCTAAGTATATTAATTTGTTTTTCTGTTTCTTTTCCTAATGCTTTTAAAATCATTCCAATCCCTCCAACCACATCTCAAAATCTATATCACTAGCCATCTTCCAATCTGCCCTGGGACTCAATGAAATCGTACCCACTTTAGGACCATCAGGCATACAAGAACGTTTAAACTGTTGAGTGAAGAAACGGCGTAAAAACAGCTTTAGCCATTTGTTTATGGTTTCTTCATCGTATTTAGTATCAAACGCTATACTCGCTAAGTGTATGATTTTACTTGGTTTTGCTCCGTACTTGATGAAGTGGTATAAAAAGAAGTCATGAAGCTCGTAAGGGCCTACGATGCTTTCTGTCTCTTGAACTATTTCATCACCCTCATGAGGGAGGAGTTCTGGGCTGATAGGGGTAGCCAAAATATCATCTATAATATGGGCTATCTTCTCATTAGACTTATAATACTCTATGACGTACTGTATAAGTGTTTTTGGTATGCCTGAGTTTAGGGCATACATACTCATGTGGTCACCGTTATAGGTAGACCAACCAAGGGCTATCTCGCTTAGGTCACCTGTACCTATGACAAGTCCGCCTTCCTTGTTTGCCATATTCATGAGTATGCTTGTTCTTGCACGTGCCTGCACATTCTCGTACGTTACGCTGAGTTCCTCTTTATCATGCTCTATGGCTTCAAACTCCTTAAGAGAGATGTCGGTGATGTCGACGGTTTTAAGTGTCACGCCTAATACTTCGCAAAGTGTTACAGCATTAGACTTGGTTCTGGTGGTTGTACCAAAGCCTGGCATGGTGACTGCGATAATCTCCTTGACATCCCAGCCCATCACCTCAAAGGCTCTGTGCGTAGAGAGCAGGGCAAGGGTAGAGTCAAGCCCACCACTGATGCCAATCACAGCCTTTTTGATGTGAGTATGGCTCATACGTTTGATGAGTCCATGGGCTTGGATATGGACTATCTCATCACATCTGTGTTTTTTGTCTGCATAGCGTGAGGGTACGAAGGGCATAGGGTTGATGGGGCGTTCTATTTTGGAGATGTTTGGGAGTGTATCTACTTTAATTGTGCGTGTTTTTTTACGTCTGCCCTCACAGTAGCTAGATTCATTGAGCCTAAGCCACCTAAGACGCTCTAGGTCAATGTCTGCTGTAATCATGTTACTATCTAAAAGAAATCGCTCATTTTGAGCTAGGGTAGAGCCATATTCACTAATGATAGCATGTCCACCAAAGACAGTATCGGTAGTACTTTCTCCCACACCTGCTGAACTATAGACATACGCAGCCATACATCTGGCACTTTGTGTACGCACCAACTCTTCACGGTACTCGTGTTTACCAATGAGTTCATTACTGGCACTTAGGTTAAAGAGCAGGTTCGCTCCATTGCTTGCCATGTGGTTGCTTGGAGGTGTTACTGCCCAAAGGTCTTCACATATTTCTACCCCAAAGGTCATGTCTGCTTTGTCTGTAAAGAGCAGGTCAACACCAAAGGGTACTTCTTCCCCTAGTAAATCAAGTGTACTTCGTGTGATGTCACGACCACTCACAAACTGACGTTTTTCGTAGAACTCTTTTTTGTTTGGCAGGTAGGATTTTGGTACTACTCCCAGTACTTTACCCTTTTGAATAACCGCTGCACAGTTATAGAGTCTATCAGCCTCAAAGACGGCCAGTCCGATGATAGCAATAGTATCAATCTCTTTTATGTTTTTTAATATATATTTAAGAGATTCGTTTTGTGAAGCGATGAGTGTCTGGTTCATCAGAAGGTCACTGGCAGTGTATCCTGTGAGTGTGAGCTCTGGAAATACAATGACAGAAACCTCTTTGGAGTGTGCTTGCTTCATAAGTGTTAAAATTTCTTCAGCGTTTTTGGCAGGGTTGCCTACGACGGTTTTGTTAACTGCTGATGCGACTCTATAATATCCAAACATATATATCCTTTTGTAGGGTGGGTTTTTAAACCCACCATAAATGCATTGGTGGGTTTGAAAACCCACTCTACGAAACTACGCCTTAGAGGCTAAAATTTCAATAGACTCAATCTCATCATTTTGTTCAATATTGTCAAGTACCATGAAGCTTTCAGTATCATCTTCATCTATTGCACCAAATACGGTGTGTACACCATCTAGGTGTGGGGTAGGTACAAAAGTGATGAAAAACTGGCTTCCACCTGTATTTGGTCCAGCGTGAGCCATAGAGAGTGTACCACGTCTATGTGGACGTGTACTCGTGTCAGTCTCACAGTCTATCTGCCAGTCTGGTCCACCTGTTCCTGCCATGGCAGGGTTGTCTTTAGAGTGTGGGCATCCGCCTTGAGCCATAAATCCAGGGATGACTCTATGAAACTTAAGACCATTGTAAAAACCTTCATTTGCCAAGTGAGCAAAGTTTGCTACGGTGTTAGGTGCTTCATCTGCATAAAGTTTTGTCCAGATAGTCCCTTTTGAGGTGTTAAATTTAGCGTATTGGTATGTTTCCATCACATCTTGAGGGATGTCGTATCTTTTTGATTGTTTTCCAAACATAGTGTTTAGTCCTTATATATTAAAATTAAAGTATAATTATACCAATAAATATTTAGGGGTTGACTATGGAACTATGTGTAGCGCTTGATTTACCATCAGCAAAAGAGAATTTGGACTTGGCATCGTCACTAAAAGGCTATGATGTCTGGATGAAAGTAGGGTTTCGTGCCTACATCCGTGATGGTAAGCCGTTTATAGAAGCATTGAAGAAGATAAATCCTGAATTTAAAATATTTCTTGACCTGAAACTCTATGACATTCCAAACACCATGGCTGATGCGGCTCAAGAGATAGCCAAGCTTGGTGTGGATATGTTTAATATCCATGCCAGTGCAGGTTCTGTGGCTATGAAAACCGTGATGGATAGACTCTCTGTTTATGAAAACCGTCCTTTGGTATTGGCGGTAACAGCGTTGACTTCTTTTGATGAGCCAAACTTTAAAGAGGTCTATGAAAAAGGTATCGATGAAAAAGCAGAGCAGTTTGCCAAAATGTCATACGAAAATGGGCTAGATGGTGTGGTATGCTCAACTTTTGAAAGTCGTGCGATTAAAAATGCTACTTCCAATGAGTTTTTGACTCTCTGTCCGGGGATTCGCCCATTTGGTGAAGATGCGGGAGATCAGCAGAGAGTAGCTACTTTGGAATTGGCTGCAAAAGAGGGTGTAGACTATCCTGTTGTGGGACGTCCTATTTATAAAGCTAAAAATCCACAAGAAAAAGTTGAGCAGATTTTAAAAGTAATGGCTACTTTTTAACTTCATGCTTGACTTTGGTCATCTGTACTGCTTTTTGTGTTCCCTGCATCATAAAGTACATTCCTATAACAAATAATCCCAATATAATAAGTGGTGTAAATTTTTGAAACATTGTAAAAATCCTAATATTTTTTAAATTTATAGCACAATTTTAACTAAAAACAACCATATAAAGAAAATTCTGTGCTAAAATAATGCAAACAACATATAAAGAGGGTACATGTCAGAAAAAAATGTAAATAATGTAGATCAGATTAGAGATTTGATTTTTGGAAACCAAATCAAAGATTTTGAGGCACAATTCAATAAACTTAATGATACGCTAAGAGTGATGGAAGAGAAGATGACAAAATCATTTAGCGAGTCTCATCTTAAATTACAAAAAGAGACAGAACGTTCACTTGAAGTACTTGAAAAAAAGATAGACAACCTCTCTTCTTCTACGCAAAGAGAACGGACAAAACTTAAAGAACTCATAGACAGTACAGATGAAAATTTGCATGAACAGCTTACCAATCAAAAAGATGAATTTACTGCAAAACTTAAAATTATGAAAGAAAATGTTGCAGATGATAACAAAAAGATGGTTGAGAATATGGCTGCAATGCAAAAGGAGATACAAGCAACACTTGAAAAAGGTCTTGCAGGACTCTCTCATGACAAACTTTCACGTGATTCTATGGCACAGATGCTTTTAGATGTAGCCATGAAGATACAGGGAACTGATATGAATGAAATGTTAACACAAGGCACTAAGACTGAAAAATAGTCCTTCTGAGTTAGAACGCTTAAAAGAACTTCTTTTAGCCGATGAACTTGAACAGCTTAAAAAACTAGAATCAAAAGTTGATAGACTTGACTTTGAAGCACAAGATGATGCTACTATCATGAAACGTGTTACTCCGGCTATTTCCAAAGGAATAGCTGACAACAAAGAGACAATGATTGATGCATTGTATCCTATTATGGGTGGAATGATATCGAAGTATGTGACGCAGGCCATTAAAGAGCTTATGGAGAAGATAAATCATAAGATAGAAGATGGGCTCTCTTTTAAAAAGTACCAACGCAAAGCAAAAGCGAAACTCTCAGGTGTAAGTGAGATGGAGTTGTTACTGGAAGAGAGCAGTGATGCTTTAATCTCTTCTCTTTTTGTAATACATAAAGAGAGTGGCTTGTTAATTTGTGAGGCAAATACCCAAGAGAGTGAAATAGATGATCCTCATATGGTTGCTTCTATGGCATCGGCAATTAAAGATTTTATTAATGATTGGGTCCAAAGCAATACTTCTCAAAATGAAGTACAGATTTTAAGTTATGCAAATGCAACCTTATATATAGAGAGTGCAGGAAGTGTTTATATTATTGCCTTTTTGGATGCCGAACCTGATGCTGAGCAACGTAAGCATATCAATACTTTTTTTGCCAAAATTGTAAAAGAATACGCAACATTTTTTCAAAAATTTGATGGTGATGACAGTGCAGAGGAGATTGTCTCTCTTTCTCATGTAATGCAAAAGTTTCTGGAACACCAAAGTACAAATCACACTAGAGGCAAAGAAGAAAAAAAGAGTAATTTTTCCAAATATATTTTGTCTTTTTTTGCTTTGTTGGTTTTTCTATTTATCGGATACCGTATTGTTCTTTGGTATCAGTGTTTTAATCTGGAAAAGATGATAGCACAACAAACAGGACAAAGTATTATCTTGGATAAAGATGATACCCATTATATTCTTCGGGGTAAAGTAGAAACGCTAAAGCAGACAGGTTCCATTGTATCACTTCTGAAAAGTAAAACCTCTTTGCCTATTGACAATCAGTTAAGTGTACCCATAACCTATTTGGAGAAAGAATTCAAAAAAGAGAAACGATTACGCAAAAGTGTTGATGAAAAACTTGTTTCTTTTGAAAATAATGTAACACTGTCTATTAATTTGTTGGAAAAGAAGATTTCTGATTTAGAGGGAATTCTTAAAGATTCCCATGTACATTTTGCAAAAAAACTTGCACAAAAAGATGCAGCTCTTTTGGCATTGGAAACAAAAAAACAAGCTTTAAAAAAGATTATGAATCTAGAATCTGAAATCAACATAAAATTAGATAAAAAATTTGCTGATTCACCATTTTATGATATAATAAAACATGCTTTGGATTTTAGAAAATTAAAATTGTTTCTTGCAGGTAAAGCGACATATAATGAAAAAGCTATGCGTTCTTTGGCACAAACATTTGAAGCATATATCACGATTTTGGCTCCTTACAGGTCATATCTGTCGGCTATTATCGTAGAGGGACACTCTGACAGTACAGGGGTTGAATCAAAAAATAAAATTCTTTCTGAAGATAGAGCAAAAGCTACCAAGAAATATCTTTTGGGTTTACCAAAGGTTAAAGCTTTAGGAATACAATCTCTCTTTAAAGTTTCGGCATACGGAAGCTTAAAGGCTATTGTTAAGAATGGTGTGGAAGATAAAGAGGCTTCACGTCGTATTAGAATTAAATTTAAAATTAATAAAAGAAAACTCACAAAACAAGTAAAGAAGATGATTAATGATTAGAAAAAAAATACTCCTTTTAGGGAATTTTTCTGTAGGGAAAACAAGTCTTATCCGTCGTTATGTAGATGGTACATTTGATGATAAATATCTAACTACTATTGGTGTAAAAATTTCAAAAAAGATTTGTACGATAGAGACGATTGAATATGAGTTGCTTATTTGGGATATTGAAGGGGAGACACCTATTAAAAAAATACCGTCAAGCTACTATAAAGGTGCCAGTGGTGCGATATTTGTAGCAGATTCTACACGTCAGGAGACGGTGGATAATCTATGGGTACTCCAAAAATTATTTTTAGATACAAACCCTCAGGCAAAACATGTCATTGCCTATAATAAATCAGATCTCCTGAGTGAAGCGGAAAAGAGTCAGTTCAGCTTGGATGAAGTGAGCTTTTTTACTTCTGCAAAGATGGATATCAATGTTGAAAATCTCTTTTTAAAACTTATAAAGGAGATGTCATCATGAGAAATATACAAATTATTCTTAATGCAGTACTGTCCAAAAATATTTTTGAGTATGTTTTGATAGATAAAGATTTTTCTATTGTGGGATTTTCTGAGAATATTAAAATGTTTTTGGATGCTACCCCTAAAACAGGTGAAGATATTTTGATATATTTACCAGAATTGATAGGTTCTGAAAATGAAATAAAAGATATTTTTTCCAATGTGGGCTTTACCTACCTCTTAGAATCTGTACATAAAACTGAGTATTATATCAATATCAGTATTGAACATTATGATGAAAATACTCTCTTGGTTTTGCTGCATAATATTACAGATATTACTGTTTCAAAACAGAAATTATTGCAATACAGTAACGAATCTATTTTGTTAAATAACACTTTACAAAAAATTATAGATAATCAAAATGCACTTTTATTTGTAGCAGGAAAAGAGGAAATCACCTATGCCAATGAACAGTTTATGGAGTATTTTTCTATTAAAAGAGAGAGTGATTTAAGACGAAAAAATTTAAAGATTTACAAATATGCAGATAGCTCTTTGAGAGACTATTATATGATGTATGAGTGGGTTAATGCAAAAGAAGTATATATTACTATTGGAAAAGATACTTTTTTATTGAATGCATCCATGATAGAGTCTTCCTATAAACTTTTTACGCTTACAAAAATTACAAAGCTCTCTGCAGAGTTGCAAAGAGATAAACTGACAGGTATTTACAATAAAAATTATTTTAACACAGTACTTGAAACACTTATTCGTGAAAAAGAAGAAGGTGTACTTGCTGTATTGGATATTGATAATTTTAAATCTATTAATGATACCTATGGACATTTGGCAGGTGATGATATACTTAAAGAGCTGACACAGCTTATACAAGATAATATTAGAAGAGAAGATATTTTTGCGAGATGGGGAGGGGAAGAGTTCTTGCTTCTTCTTAAACATACAAATGTTGAGAATGCTTTACTCAAGTTAGAAAGAGTTAGAAAAGTGATAGATACGCATCAGTTTAAATATGCAGGACATGTAACTGTAAGTTTTGGTGTAGCAAAAAGTGAAGAGAATGAAGAGAGTATTCATTCATTGCTTCAACGGGCAGACCAGGCACTTTATAAAGCAAAAAACAATGGTAAAAATATGATCTGCTTTAAAAGTATAGAAAATTAAACAAATTAAGCTTTTATTTAAGTCAGATGCATTATAATCCCACTCACAAAACAACTTGGACAAGTGGGAGAGCTGGCTGAATCCGCGCCCCTGCTAAGGGCGTGTATCTTTACGGGTACCGAGGGTTCGAATCCCTCCTTGTCCGCCACTTCATTTTTCTATAAAATCTTTTAATAATCATAAAATTTATAGAGTATTACAATACTCTGAGTTTGACTTTTTAGAATAGTGCTTTATTTATTCTTTTCTTTCATTTATATATGCTAAACTTATTTGAATGAAATATATTCACAAAGGAATACAATGAGTCAAATTTTCAACCCAAATCCTGAATTCGCCAAAGATGCAGCAATATCTGGTATGGATGCTTACTGGGAGCTTCAAAATAGAGCCATAGAAGATTATGAAGGTTTTTGGGAAGCTTTTGCCAATGAGAAGATAGAGTGGTTCGCACCGTATAATAAAGTATTGGACGAGTCTGATGCACCTTTTTATAAATGGTTTACCAATGGTAAGCTTAATGTCTCCAATCAATGTATAGACAGACACCTTGAGACAAAAGCAGATCAGAATGCTATCATTTTTGAAGGTGACCGAGGGGATGTAGAGCATATTACCTATGCGCAACTTTCTAAGCGAGTCAATAAGATGGCAAACCTTCTTAAAAATGAGTTTGGAGTAACCAAAGGTGACAGAGTTGTACTCTATATGCCAATGATTCCTGAAGCAGCCTATGCGATGCTTGCCTGTACAAGAATAGGAGCTATTCACTCCATCGTTTTTGGTGGGTTCTCGGCTGAAGCACTCAAAGACCGTATTGAAGATGCCAAAGCAAAAGTAGTTATTACTGCTGATGGAGCTTTTCGTAAAGGCAAACCATATATGCTTAAAAACGTAGTGGATGATGCACTTTCTCAAGGGGGAGAATCTGTAGAATCCGTGCTTGTTGTAGAAAGAAACAATGAAGAGATTAAGTGGGTAGAGGGACGTGATTACTCTTATCATAAGATAATAGATGCACATTCTGATATTTGTCCCTTTGAAATTATGGATTCAGAAGATCCACTTTTTTTACTTTATACGAGTGGTAGTACAGGTAAACCAAAAGGGGTACAGCATTCAACGGCTGGGTATATTCTTTGGGCACAGATGACTATGGAGTGGGTCTTTGATCTTAGAAAAGGTGATGTCTTTTGGTGTACTGCAGATATTGGGTGGATAACAGGGCATACCTATATTATTTATGGACCACTTGCGGCTGGAACAACAACTGTAATGTTTGAAGGTGTACCCACATATCCTGATGCCGGACGTGCATGGAAGATGGTTCAAGAACATAATATTACTCAGTTTTACACGGCACCAACTGCCATACGTCTGCTTCACAAAACAGGTGAAGATGAGCCTAAAAAGTATAATCTCTCCAAGCTTAGAGTTTTGGGAACGGTAGGTGAGCCCATAGACCCACCTGCATGGAAATGGTATTATGAGGTAGTGGGTAGTTCCAAATGTGCTATTGTTGATACCTACTGGCAGACTGAAACAGGTGGACATATGATATCTCCTCTACCCGGGGCTACACCTATTAAGCCTGCGTGTGCAACTTTTGCTTTACCTGGAATTATTGCAGAGATTATAGAAGAGGATGGTACACCTACGCCAGTGGGTGAAAAAGGATTTATGTGTATCACAAGACCTTGGCCATCGATGATACGTAACATTTGGGGAGACCCTGAGCGTTTCAAAAAAGCATACTTTGGTGATTGTAAAAAAGATGGAGAGCCAGTCTATTTTACGGGTGATGGTGCAATGATAGATGAAGAGGGGTATATTACTATTACAGGACGTACTGATGATGTTATTAATGTTTCGGGTCACCGTATTGGTACAGCTGAGATAGAAGCTTCCATTAAAAATGTAGATACAATTGCTGTCTCGGCAGTAGTGGGTCAACCTCATGATATTAAGGGGGAGGGTATTTTTGCCTATATTGTATTAAAAGAAGAGGGGAGCCATACCAAGAAGGAGATACAGGATCAAATTAATGCTGTGTTAAAAAGAGATATTGGTGCGATTGCCCTTTGTGATGATATAGCAATTGTCCCAGATGTACCCAAGACACGTTCAGGAAAAATTATGAGACGTATTTTACGTTCTATTGTTAAAGGGGAAACAATTATTCAAGATACTTCAACACTTGAAGATCCTGAAATTGTTGGGATAATAGAAAAAATTGTAAAAGAGGCGTAAGCCTTTTCCTTTTTAGGAAGTCTCAAGTAGCTCTTTAACTTTTTTTAAATCTTCAAAAACCTCTTTTTTTGCAGAGGGGTTTCTAAGCAGATAGTTTGGATGGTATGTAGGTATTACTTTGTAGTCATCTTTTTCATAGACTGTACCTCTTGCTTTGGAGATATTGCTGTCATCTCCACTTAAATAGTGATGAGCCAATTCCCCAAAAGCAATAATAAGTTTAGGCTTAACCAACGCTATCTCTTTTAACAGGTAGGGGTAGCAGGTATGGGCAAAAGCAGGTGAAGGGGACTGTGTATCCAATGCACGACATTTAAGTACATTGGTAAGATATACATCTTGACGATTTAAGCCTAAAACATTTTCAATCATTTTTGTAAGCAACTCTCCGGTACGTGTTGTAAATATTTTCCCTGTGCTGTCATCACTATGGCTTGGAAAATCACCTACTATCATCAGTGTTGCTGTTTTTAACCCTTCACCAAATACAACTTTATTTCTGGATTTTGAGAGTTCACAGAGGTGACATTCATTGGCCTGTTTTTTTAAGCTTTCCAGTGTATTTGGAAGCGTTAAATCGGGTTCATCCTCTTTAAAAATAGTTACAGAAGTATATTGATACCCTAGCTGTTTAAGTTGATAAAGCTGTTTGAGCAAAAGTGCATTTTTAAGATTTTTCATGGGGTATATTATAGCCCCATGTCTCTATGGTTATCTTTAATTGATACTTAGATTTTACCCTCTAAAAAATGTTCAAATATCTTACTTGCTAAAGTAATACACTTAGAGAAATATTGATAAATAGGAGTCTTTAACTCCTATTTAAAACCCTCTATGCTATACTTAAGGTATGAGAAAACAAACACTGTTACAACTATTGGAAGCATCTGCAAATAAAAAGTTTCTTTTTCTTGGAAGAGAGTCTCTCTTTACGCAAGAGGAGATAGTACGTTTTTTGAAAAAGTATCACATAACACTAACAAGGTATTTGGAAGAGGATGTTGTAGGGGTAGTGGAGCATCATGCTTTAAATCCTGTTGAGGAAGATATATCCTGTGAAGCATATGATAAGGGTTTGCCTCTATTCAAGCTTTTTGTATTTGAGAAGTTACTTTCTGAGAGTATCCATGATGATGAACTGCTTATGGGCGTTAAGCTTTCCAATGATCAGGAGCGTATTTTTCGACTCTTAGGCAATGAACACATCAGTAATGTCCTTTTTGTAAAGCTCTTGGAGATGTATCAATGGTATGAAGAGGAGGAGGACAATAGACAAGACAGAGATGTCATTATCTATACGTTGCGGAGATACATTGAAGTAAAACCAAATGAAGAAGATTTGCTTTATTCCCCACTTACATTGAAACGTCTTTCCTCTGAAGCAACAGATCCAAGGCTTTTAGAGGTACTGATAAAGTTTCCCAATATAACTTTTTTACAAAAAGGAAAACAGAAGATAACACTTAGAGAGTCAATAGCAAGCAACCCTCATATTGATGAAGCAGTAATTGGACGGCTCATGCAACTTCGTGATGCTGGTGTAGATAGTTATCTTGCAGCCAATACAGTTACTCCATTAAATATATTGCAAAGATATGCACAAAGAGATGAAGAACAGATTAATTACTCTTTGGCTTCCAATCATCATATAGATGAAGTACTTTTTAGTACATTACTCAATAAAAGTGATACAGTGATACAGATGCTACTTTGGTATCAACCTATTACAATGCAGAGGTATAGGCAGTTGCAAGAAGTAGTCAATAATAAAAAACTTTTTGCTTCTCTTGGTGAGAATATAACTATAGATGTTGATGTATTGGAAAAACTTGTGGAGACATCTCATGAAGAACTACTGATGAATCTTGCAAAAAATGAGAGTTTAGAGGGGAAATTTCTGGAGTATATCTTTAACAGAGCAATACCCAAAACTTACCCGCATCTTGCTATCAACCCCTCTACACCTTTGGCTGTACTTGAAAAGCTTTATAGGAATTATCATCAGCAGATAGATATTTTAACAGGACTCTCTTATAATCCCTCTACACCGGTAGAGATACTTAAAGCACTTTATCAAAGAGATGTATTTGAAATTACCAAAGGGATAGCTTCTAATGCTTCTGTACCATTGGAGATACTGAATATTTTAAAAATAGATACAAGGTTACGTAATGAGCTGACGGTAAACAAGACATTTGTTGCAAGTATCACACAAAAATTAGGATTATAATCATGAAAGCATCAAATATCACAAAAGTAGTAAACAAACTCATCATACAAAAACTACCTGTATTTATCTGGGGAGCGCCAGGAATTGGGAAGTCTTCTATTGTTAAGGCTATTGCAACGCAGAATGGGTTGGAGTTTTTGGATTTGCGTTTGTCTTTGCTAGATCCTACAGACTTAAAAGGTATTCCTTTTTTTAATGCCAAAACCAATGAGGGTGTGTGGGCGAAACCCAGCTTTTTACCCTCAACCCCAAACTCTAAAGGCATCTTGTTTTTAGATGAGATAAACACAGCACCCCCTGCGGTGCAAGCTTCAGCCTATCAGCTTATTCTTGACCGAAAAGTAGGGGAGTATGAACTGCCATCTGGGTGGACTATTGTTGCTGCGGGTAACCGTGAAAATGATAGAGGTGTGGTTTATAAAATGCCACCACCTTTGGCAAATCGTTTTGTACACTTTGAAATGGAAGTAGATTTTGATGACTGGAAAGCATGGGCATACAGTGTTCAGATAGATATCTCAATCATTGGATATTTAGCCTATGACAAGTCTATGCTCTTTACTTTTGATGCCACTTCAAATGAGAAATCTTTTGCTACACCTAGGTCTTGGGAATATGTAGATACGATAGTAAAATCAGGTATAGATGATGATTTAATCTTAGATAGTATTGGTGGGGCTGTAGGACGTGAGGCGGCGATTGGGTACATCAGTTTCAAGAAGGTGATGAAAGAACTTCCTAACCTGAGTACCATACTTGATGGCACACTCACTGAGCTTGAAGATGATGACTCAAAAGTGATGATGGCACTAGCGATTGGTCTTGTAAATGCTTTACTGGAAAATGATACTCCAGAAGAAGCTATAGATAATGTTTTAAAATTCTCACTTAAACTTCCTGCTGAGTTTTCCATTATGTTAGTTAAAGATATGCAGCAAAATGGTATAGATGTTGAAGGCTCAAATGAATGGGGTACATGGGTTAGGGAGTTTGCTTATCTTTTGGTTTAATTATACTTTTTGTGTTTATTTCTCTAAATCTAAAAAGCATTAATAGATACAAGGGTTTTAGATATTGATTAACATAATATAAATTCTATTAAAAAAGTAAGTCCCTTCTTCTGTGAGTATTTATGTGAGTTAAAAATGATTTATAAAAAGTGAAAAAATGTATTTTTGGAATTATAGAGTCTAACTAAAATATAGAATTTTATACCTATGGAATAATTATATTTTTAATGGCTTATAATTTATCAAAACAAATTTAGTATTTTATATTTTAAATCCATATATTTTTAAACGAAAAATATTGGAATAGATATTTTAACTTTTATACTATTTCGTCTCAAATTCATAAATACTATCTCCCGTAATTTTTAACATAATTTATATCAATAACTATTCTAACTTACTAGGATAATTTTCATGCGTAATTGATTTAGATCTTATTTTAAAGTATAAAATTTGATATTTATTAGTATTGAAGTATCTTTGTGGGTTTTGTGTTGTTATAGACATTGTTTATAATATACTAATCCTCTATACGAACGTGTAGAAGGGCTTAATATGGCATTTAGCGAACAAGTGTTCTTTTGTTTGCAGGACTCAAGTTAAATATATGAACAAGTGTTCTTTTTGTAATTTTCTCAGATAGAACTAAAAGAACACTTGTTCATAAATATAAAAACCCTACTCTTGACTTGTGAACATTTGTTCACTATAATATCATCAAAGGAGCATCTATGAACGAGCAGAGCGTCACTTCCCTACCTACAAAAGGAAGTAAAACTAAAGAGAAAATACTGAAAACATCACTTAAATTGTTCTCAGCCAAAGGATATAAAGCTACTACAGTAAGAGATATAGCAGGGGCTATGGGAGTAAAGCAAAGTGCGCTGTATAACCACTTTAAGAACAAAGATGAGATACTAGAGACCCTTATAAGCAACCTTACCTCCTCAGCGATAGTCACACTGTTTGACAATAAGGATGCACAGGAGCTTCAAAAACAGGGTAAAGCCCTTTTGGCAAGTATTGCCACTACTTTTAAGCTTTTGAGCTTTGATGGGCAAAATGAGGCGCTTTATAAGCTACTTATGCAGGAGATCTTCCGTAATGAGCGTATTCGAGAGATATATAATGAGCATTTTTATCAGGAAAATGTAAAAAAACTCTCTGGAATCTTCTTTGGTATGATGCAAAATGAGAAAATAGTCTCCTCAGACCCACTGTTACTTGCCAATGAGTTTTTTTCACCGCTTTTTTTCTATCAAATGCAGGTTACTTTGCTAAAATTAGATAAAAAGTCGACCTCTTCCGTAGTTTCTATGTTTGAAAAACATGTAGATATGTTTTGGGATCATATTAAATTGGAGAAACAAGAGACGCTATTTTAGTGTGATGCTAAATAATATTAAAATTAACAAAAGTTAAAATTAAATAATATGGAGACATGGATATGGGTGAAGATTTGTTTGCACATAAATCAAAATCGTGGGATATGAAATCAAGACGAGTACAAAATGCAAAAAGCATAGCTAACTTAATAGTAAAAAATATAAAATTAGATAAATCGATGGAAATTATGGATTTTGGTGCAGGTACGGGACTGTTAAGTTATTTTGTAGCACCTTTTGTCAAAAAAGTAGTTGCTGTTGACAACTCCCCTTCTATGCTTGTGGAGTTTCAGAAAAAATCTGATGAATTTGCCTGTGAAACAGAAATGATAGAAAAAGATTTAAGTCAAGAGAATTTACCAAGAGAGTTTGATGGGATTATCTCTTCTATGACTATTCATCATATAGAAGATACAGCTGTACTTTTTAAGAAATTTTATCGTATGTTGAAGGATGGTGGATTTATCGCTATTGCTGATTTGGACTCTGAAGATGGAAGTTTTCATTCAGATAATTCAGGTGTCTATCATCATGGTTTTGAGCATAAAAAATTACAATTTATTGCCAAAAATGCAGGATTTAAATCGGTGCGGTTTAACTTGGCAAGTACCATTAAAAAACCACACCGTACTTTTACCGTATTTTTACTTACTGCGATAAAATAAATTAGTGTTTTGTAATCTCTGCAACTATAACTCCTCGTAGTTCTCCCTCTTTAAATCCAATGGCTTTATCATTTGGATAAGCACTCTTGAGTGCCTCTGAGAGTTTTGGATTTAAGTTGTCTCCATGACACTTTAAACAAACATTTTTAGTAATAAGCGGTTTATAAATACGTGTGACATTTCCCTCTTCTATTACTTTAATATCTTTTGGTGTAAATGTTTTCTCTTTTATTGCATCTTGATAGGCTTGCATCACTTTTTTATCAGTTGCATCAGCTCTGTTTGTCGTTGCATTTCTTACTTTGAGTGCTGTTCTTCTTACTTTTGCATAGGCAGGAAGTTTGCTATTAACCTCTTTTGTAATATTTTCAGCACTTCCTGTACAAAAAGATAAAGCTTCAACTCCTGTAGGATCTTGCTTCATATGTGTTTTAAGTTCAGTTTTTAATGCACCGCCAAGCATTTTGATATATCCAATACCCTCTTGTTTAATATTTAAGGGGTGTTTTGCAGTATGTATATCTGCTGCCATTGTACTACTCATAAGTAGTGTAGAGATAAGTAAATGCTCCAATTTCATAGTTAAATCCTTATATTTTTATAAAGAAAGATTATACATAAAAAAAATTAACCAATCTTTGTTGCTGTTAAAAAAAGATAACTTTTCCCCGTAACAGTGACTCTAAATTTTTTTTGCTGTAAATACTTTTTACAAAATATAATATCATTCAATACCAAAGACATTTCATTCATGGTATAGTTGGGGGCTTTGGCTCCATAAATCAGCTCTCCCCCTACCCATCTACTGTTGGGAAATCCCAATATAACAGCAGCATCTTTTGTGAGATACTCTTGGACGAGTTTCATAAAAAAAGGTTTGAAGTTAATACTGGGACTTTGCAGTGTTCCTATGCTTATGAGCAGGTCAAACTGCCCTAGTTTGAGTTCATCTAGATTGTTTATGTCGTGTGTATAAAAGTTTACATTGTTTTCTGGAAAAATACGCTTGGCATGCGTTATAGCTGACTCTGAGTGGTCTATACCTACAAAATTCAGTTTTTCATATTTTTTAGTATCTAATGTATTTCTAATGACTTCAAACTCATCACCTCTATTGATGCCAAGATTCAAAATACGCTGTCTATTTTCTACTTTAACATTCTTGAGGGCTTGGTTGTAGTAGTAAAAAAAAGCAGGTTCTTCCATTTTTTGAATACGTGCAAAATGAGAGTCTGTACCGTACTTTTCACTACTCTTGTCATCACTGTGAAATGAGTCATCTTTGAGTTTGACAAAGGTAATATTTATAAGAGGATATGCACTCTCTTTGGGGGTAAGCATTTTACATTTAAGAAGTTCAGCCAAGTCTGTCCATGATTTGTAACCTCTGTGAAGGTATGTTTTGTTGTCTATAGTAATACGTTTTCCTGCATAAGCATCGCAGATATCGGGATTGAGAATATAGAAACTTACTTGTCTTTTCTCTTTCAATGCTTTTTGAAGTAGAGGAATTATGGTTTGCATGGTTTGGTTGCTAAAGGTTATCATGGAGGATATTTTATCATAATTATTAATGTATAATAGCACTTTTAAAGGAGTCATCATGTCTTGCTATCATCTTATTGTTATTGGTGCGGGAGCTTCTGGTATGATGGCAGCTATTACCGCAGCACGTGAGGGTAAAAAAGTACTGCTTTTAGAAAAACTCTCTAAAATAGGGGCTAAACTCAAAGCCACTGGTGGTGGGCGTTGTAACCTTACCAATACATTGGACAATGAAGAGTTCATGAGATGTTTTGGGCGTGATGGGCGTTTTATGTCCCCTGCTCTTGAATCGCTAGACCATAAAGCTCTGATAGAGTTTTTCTCTGACATTGGTGTAGAGAGTCATGCGCCAGATGGTTATCGTGTCTTTCCTGTTACCCACTCCTCTTCTACCATCATCAATGCTATGGCTCAAGAGATGCAAAATCTTGGTGTAAATGTATTGTGCTCTCAAAAAGTAGTCACCCTAAAGCATGATGGCATAAAGGTAACAGGTGTAGTAACACAGACAGATACTTTTTATGCAAATGCAGTAGTCCTGGCAACTGGTGGTATGGGTTACCCTACACTTGGTGCAGAGGGAGATGGCTATGCTATGGCAGAAGCAGCAGGACATAAAGTAACAGACCTCTATCCTGCCATGATGCCTCTAAAAGTGAAAGAGAAATGGGTAGAGAATTGTAGAGCTGATACCATTGCAAAGGTGCGTATGCGCGTTGATATAAAAAAATATAAAAAACTTTCTGCCAAAGGTGATCTCATCTTTACAAAGGGTGGTATAAGAGGGCCTGTGGTGTTGGATTTTTCACGTGAGATTACCCCACTTTTAAGTAAGTTTGATGAAGTACCCGTGCTTGTTAATCTTACCAAAGGTATGAATGAAGAGCAGATACGTCAGCACTTTAAAAAAGAGCGGGAAAAGAATCCACATCAAAATACACTGGCGTTACTCCTTACCCTGCTTCCCAAGTCGGTAGGTTTAGCACTGTGTAAACTCTCAGATGTTGAGCCAACACTTACTCTGGCCAAACAAAAAGGTGCCAACACAGACGCACTTATCCGTCTGCTTGTCTGGACTCCTCTTACCATCAATGGACATGATGGTTTCAAAATGGCGATGATTACCCGTGGAGGCATACACCTAAAAGAGATAGACCCCTACACCATGCAGAGTAAAAAACTGCAAGGCTTGTATTTTTGTGGAGAAGTCATGAATATAGACGGCCCTTGCGGAGGGTATAACTTACAGTGGAGCTTTGCTTCTGGCTATTTGGCTGGAAAGTTGATATAGATTAAGAAAATCTATAGAAGAAATATGTATAATTTAAAATTATCTATTTAATAAGAGGATACTATGTATAAAATATTTTTATCAACTATTATAGCAATATCGACTTGTCTTCATGCTCAGACCCCTCAAGTCAAAGAGCAAAATGCTACATCTAAAGAAAAACTTTTACAAGAACAGTTACAAAAACAGATGCAAAAAGAGGAAAAATTTGCCAAAGAGCAAAAATTCTACCAAGGAGATGAGTATGATTTAAAAGCTGTTGAAATCAATCAAAAGTCCTTAAAGAACATACCTGTGATTGAGCCTGACTATGATTTTGATATTACAGATGTCTATAGAGATGATATTTAGCACTCATTTAAAGTATAAGAGGCATTAGCTCTTTTATACGTAATTTCAAAACCCAGTTTATTGAGTTTTGAGATATATACACGTAATGTACCCTCACTTGAACTCTCTAAAAATTTCAAAATATTTTCTTTAGGTAAAGGTGTATTGATTCTCGATAGAAAATATTCCAGAAGTTTAACCTCATTGGGTGAAAGTTTTACTTTTTTATTGTTGTCATAAAGCTGTTTTGAATGAATATGAAAATACATCTTTTTATAGACAATGACCTCTTTTTGAATATTAAAAAGTTTTTTCATCTGATACGCTATACGTATTTTAATCTCTTGAAAATTTAATGGTTTAATGAGATAGTCATCTGCAATTTGAAAAACATTTTTTAAATGATAAATATCATAATATTCATCTATAAAAAGTGTTACCGTCTTATCTCCCATATCTTTTAATGTTTTATAACTATCATAATAGTAGTAATTGAGGATATAGAGATCATAATGGTTTTTATAGGTAAAATCATAAAAACTATTTATATCATATGCAATATCAATATTATAGGAAATTAATTCATTCTCTATGGCAGGGATTAAATCTAAATCTGCTAATAAAATTTTATACATTACTAAAGAGTGTTTCCAACAAGTACATTATTAGGATCTAAAATTAAAATACTTTGATAGACATCATGAGCGTGTATATCGTTTGTTGCCTGATAGCTTAAAAACAACTGTTCCAAAAATAATATATCTGTAGGGTAAATAATCAGCATTTTTGTAATAATGCTATTGGCAATTTTATATTTTTTTTGTGCGATTAGAGATTTTGCCATATAAAGATTGGCATAATAATTATAGTAATCCACTTTTAAGATTTCTGTTGCAATATTTTGTGCTTTTTCAAAGGAACAGGTTGCCAAATTTATACGAATAAGCCCAAGCTTTGGTTCAAAAGCCTGTGTCTTGAGCAGTGATGCTTTTTGATAATAGGCTGTTGCAGTACTATAGTGTTTCTTTAAGTAAAAAAGCCATGCCAAACGTAAATTGAGGGTATATCCCTTGGGGTATTTTTTGGTCAGAGGTGCCAATGTTTTGATGGCTTCTGCATATTTACCTATATGTTCATAGTGATATGATTTAAAATAAGCATCTTTAATCTCTTCAAAAGTTTCATTGGAAGAGAGTAAAGAGAGCGTAACTAAAATAAAAAATATAATTTTCATCATTAATAACTATAATGCATTGAGAAGACTATTACACGATTGCTTCCTTCTGGAAGCAATCGTAAATTTTCTGAATCATACTCTTGATAATTGTTTTTGGTATAACTGATGTCTGCTTCAAGTGTTGGTGTAAAGTAGTAACCAAATTTTGCACTGTAGGCACGTTTAAATAAATCTTTATTGTTAAAGACAGTAAATCCCCCATCTTTGACACCGCTACGCATCTCTCCTCCATTGTATTTAAAGGTTGCATAAAAACTTTTATACCCTATGGTATCTGAGATTTCATAAGAGTTATAGTCAGAATCCTGATAATCATTTGCTTTAATAAAGTTTGCCATAAGAGAAATGGTGTTTCGTGTATTGAAATTTATCATTTTTGAGTATATTATTTTTGGACTGATCTGTAAAACCTTAATATTTTTTGTAGAGACCAATGAAGTATCATTGTAAGCAGCATTGTAGTAAGCGTAGTACATTGATACCCCATAGGTAAGTTTGTTATATCCAAACCATTTATACCCATCCAATCCGGCAATAGCAATGTAGCCATTACCTAAATCTTTAAGAGTATCTTTTTCATTATTGTTGATATAGTGAAGCCCTGCATTCCAAGTATAATTTTGATAATATTTGGCATATTTCACTGTAATATCATGCTGTTTAATATTTTCTACGGTTTTATCTTTGTAGGTTATGTCAGTATAGCCGTAGGCAAATTCCAATAGATAATCCAAATTCCCTACACTGCTGTAAAATCCTCCAATTTTTGCATCATCTTTCAGTGACTTTGCACCATCTGAATCATAGGAGAGTATTCCAGCATAAGGGATGACGGTAGATACATCTGCTGCTATTAAAACACCACTGCCTAATAAACCAGCCATTATAAATTTTTTCATTTTTTATCCTTGTATTAATTTTAATTCAATATTATTGTATTTAATGTAGGTGTGACCTTTATGTGTCGCACTTAAGTGTACTTCTCCATAGTCAGAAACAATTTTTTTAGAGTCAAATGTGTATCTGCATGGCATTTGATAGACTTCTTTATGCACTGTTGCAGCCAATTCTATCAAAATTTGTTTAAATCTGCTTTTTAAGAGGTAAACAGGTAGAAAATCTACATATTCCACCCCTTTTGTTGCAATAAATGGGGTACGAGGTGCCAGAATAAAGAGCCATTTTAGATGAGATTCCTCCCCTTTATAATCATAAAAACAGAAGGTTTTTGAATCATTAAAAAAGTAGAGTCTGTTTTTTGCTTCATCTTCCAGATAAAATGCACTATACTCATCCATCTTTACCGTAAAACAAACATCCTCCAGCTTTTTACCTTTTTCAAAGACTTCAAACTTAAATATATCATCCAAAATATATAAGAAACGAGAACTGATACTCTTGTTGAGTAAAACAGAGCTTACGCTTTCTCCCTCTTTGGGAAGTAGATTAAAATGAAGTTTATTGTCTTGAAGTCCCTCACTAAAGGTGAAAGTTCTTGTAAATGCACCAATTACTCCTAGATCCTGAACCTGTATATGAATATGGGGTTCAGGAGAGTATCCGCTGTTTCCACATTTTGCAATAATGGTATTAGCCTGTACATATGTACCGACTTCAACACTTAAAGAGTATTGCATTAAGTGGCTGATTTCTACAAAAAAACCCAGATCACTTTTAATAATAATATAGTTTCCCCAGTTGTTAATCGTATCAACTTCACCAATGATATTATCAACCAAGTCTTGCCTCATTGCTACAATATACCCACTGACAGGAGAGAGTACAGATTCTCCAAAAGCATAATAATCATGTACATACAACCCTTGATTTTTGTAACTTTTTTCATCTCTTTTTTTAACAAAATCATAGGCATATTGATACTCACCTTTATGTGTCCATTCTCCTTTAAAAGCTTGATAGACACTCCACTCACCGGAAAAAGGCAAGGCTATTTTGACTCCCATATCTCCAAAACGGAAAATTCTGCTTAAGTAGTTTGCAAGAGATTCTTCCGGTGTTGCTTTGATGGTGATATTAAACTCTTTATAGTAAATAAGAGAGAGCATAAAAATAAAGATAATAACCGTAATATTGAAAGGCAGAGTAAAGACAGGAATGGCATAGTAGTTGAAAAGTATGCCAATCGCATCTGTCAAAACCACACTCATTGCCACACCCATTAGGGCTAAAATAAAATTTTTGAGTGTGGGTAAAAGAAATACTCCACATAGCGCAATGGCTACTAAAATATAGTTAAATGCATAAGGGTCATAAAGTGCCTGTGTAAAAGATCCCAGTAAAAAACTATGGATACCTACACCCGTATAAAATCCTACCAATGCCATTATTGCTGTGATACGGGAAAAATATAGAACCAATAAAAACATAGCAAGGCCAGCAGTATGTAAAGGCAAAAAGAAAATTGTTCCAAATGATTTGAAAAATGCTCCAAAAACCAATGGTAACTCTATATCATACAGTGTTGTATTATTGACTAAAGTTGAGAGTAATCCCGAATATTTTAAAGAAGCCAGATAGACAAACATTGTCATAAGGGAAAAGGGTAAAGAGAGTATGGGAATTTTATAGAGGCTAAAGAGTCTATTGAGCATAAATGAGAGCATAAATGTAAATGAAGACATAATAGCAATCAGTGCTATACTCATGAGAGATGGAGAAAAAATATATCCTATTCCCATACCTACAAGTAAAGAGTTATAGACGTAAAACCCCTGTGCCAGATATTTCTCTTTAAATTCTAAGAACTCTGCAAATAAAATAGAAAAAACAACAGAGAGAATACCACTGATTGCAACAGAGGGGTTGAGGAATGTAATTAGTAAAAGTATAAGACCTGCATATCTATTGTCTAAAAACAGCAGGGCACTATAGGGTTTGAGTGCGCTGTAAATTATACTTTTGAAATTTTCCATGTTTTTCTCTATACCTCTTTGTAATTTACTGTAGCTAAGTCATCTACTTCTTTAATGCAGTGTGCTGTACCTTCTTTGTCTATCATTACAACCGCTGGTTTATAGCGGATAAACTGCATCGCCTGAGTATAGTTGTATGCCCCTACTGGAGAGATAGTTAGAATACTTCCTCTGTTTAGTGCAGGGAGCATCAGATGCTCTTCAATAATATCAATGTTCATACATAATGGACCATTGAGCATAGATACTTCATTATCGCCTTCATAGTGTTTATCAAGTTCAATATTAAAGTTAAACCATGTAGAGGTATAAAGCAGATTGACTCCTGCATCCAAAATATAACCTTTTTTACCATCTGGAAATCGTTTGTATCCATGAACACTTGTGAGTAAATAGCCTGCTTCATCTATCATTGCACGACCAGTTTCAAGATAGAGTTTTGGAAGTTTTTCACTCTTGTTGTTAGTATAGATGGCATCGGTAATGGCTTGTGCATAGTCATCTGCTGTAGGAACAATTACATCAGCTGACTGATAGACACCTTTTAGATTTGATTTACTTGCAAATCCACCACCTAGATCAATATACTCTATTTCTGAATTAAAATCATTTTCCACCTGTGCTTTGAGTTGCATTATTTTTACAGTTGCTATTTTATAGGCATTTGCATCAAGCATAAAAGTACCAATGTGTGCATGAATACCATTGAGATAAAGTTTTCCACCATCGTACATACGTTTAACGGCATCATATGCATCCCCATTTTCAAAGTTAAATCCAAAACGTGACCATTGTGGATGGACACCTGTATCCATATTGATACGAATAGCAACAGGGATTTCTCTTTGTAATTCATCTGCAATCTTTTCCAAATCATTGAGTTCAAAGAGGTTATCTACATGAATTTTTGCCCCTTCCTCTACAGCAATTTTTAAATCTTTATAAGGTTTATAGGGACCATTGAAGATAATATCTTTTCCCTCTATTCCTAAGGCACGAGCTTTTTGATATTCAAATTCACTGACTACTTCTGCACAAGAACCCAAATCATGAAATACTTTACAGATTTTATTGAGATAGTTTGTTTTGTAGCTCCATCCAAACTGTACATCAGGATAGCGTGAACTAAAGGCACTGTAAAGTGTATTATATTTCTCTTCCATTTGTCTTTGTGAAAAAACAAATAGCGGACTTCCGAATTTTTCACTCAACGTATGAACACTTATCCCATCTATCTCTGTTCTGATATTTTGTGTTTTAAGAGGACTTCCATATTTTGAAGCCATAGTAAAGTCTATTTTGTTGATGGTTGGTTTTTCATATTGTAATTCATTCATTTATAATTCCTTTTTTGATGTTAATTTCATATAATCCTGAAAGTCAGTGACCAGCTCTTCTGTATAGCGTACATACATTTTATTCTGTGGATATGTGAGAATTGGTTCATTGTCTACCCCTTGCATAATATCTACAACCATTTGAGGAAGATTAACCCCGATCTCTGTTGCAAAATGTACCCAAGCCGGGAAACGTGGGTTAATTTCTATCATAAAAACTTGATTCATGTTGACAATACACTCTAGTTCAAAAGGACCTTTCCATTTTGTCAAAGCGACAAAATCTTTTGCCATTTGCATCATTTTATCATTTTGAATCGTTACTCCCGTCCAAATTTTTCCTATATCCGTAGTGGTAAGTTTTTTGATGGCTACGGCACCTTTGAGTTCCCCTTTTCCATCTCCTACACCAATAAGATTCAGCTCTTCACCCGATACAACTTCCTGAATTAGTACAGGAAAACCCCACTCATTGGATATCTTGTAGAAGTTTTCAATAGCACTCTCAAGATTGTGAGACATATAGGCTTTATAGTAGTTTCCTTTAACCATGAGTGGAAAATTGGATGTTTTTGTACACTCTATCAGTTCTGTAATACTACTGATTTCATAGGTTTTAGGGTAGGTAATATTTAGTGATTTGGAGAGTTTGTCAAGTTTGTTTTTGTTGCGAAGTTCAAAGTTCTCTAATGATGGCAGACAGAGTTTAATTCCCATTTTTTCTATCTCTTCTTGATATTTAATATATAAAGGAAGCTCTGCATCCAGACAAGGGATGATAGCATCTATCCCCTCCTCTTCCATAATATATTCTAAACGGGTTTTAAGTTCTTTATAGCCAAGTGAAGGATAAGGCATAAGAAACGTTTTGCTTGTCATGCCCATATAGTTCCCTGGTTCGTTTGCATCATACGAAAATCCGATAATCTCATTTTTTGCCTGAATTCCTTTAATGACGGGAATTCCCGGTGCTGGATTATCGGTATTGTTCAATCCACTTACTGCTACTTTCATTACATTAATCCATATATTTTCAGCTTGGAAAAGAAGTCACTTACATCAATAAAAAGTTCATTTTTCTCAATATTGTATTTTTGTGCCAAATCTTCAATAATTTCATCTTTTGATTTATGCTTTTTCAATAAGCTGACAATATCATTGCCTATATCATTCAATTGATAACTGTTACCCATCATTGGATAAAATAAAATATTGTTTTCATCTAAAATTAACTGATCTATTGTTTGCATCATCTATTCCTTTAAATAATAAATACGTAAGTGTATCTTATCTGTGTTAGTAAAATGTTAATAATAAAAAAAATGTCAATTTGACATTTTTTTTATTACATTGTATTTTATCTATTATAATACTGCTATGTATCAAAAAAAGAAAGTAAAACTCTATATTCTGGAATTGTTGGATAACCCTGCTGTGACATATCCTGCCTATTATGTCGTTAGTCCTGCTATGTATAAAAATGAGATGTTTCATGCCGCACTGATTGCATTGCACAGCTTTGATTTCTCCTACTATGAGGTTGCCAAAACCTATGATGATATTTTTGCTATGTTTCAGTCTGGTACCTTTGCTATTTATAAAGAAAAATATATTGTAGGATACTTTGGAAATAAAATGATGTATTTGGAGTCTAATGGTTGGAAAGGAATGCCTGCTACAGAAGACCTCTTTAAAATAGAAAACTGGTTGGTATGTTAGTAAAAATGATTAAAAGTTTTTAATTAAGACTAATTTTATCTTATTTAGATATAATTCTTTCATATCTTAGGTATGGAGATTATTTTTTTATTCTTCCTCCTTTTAAAAAAATATTGTTTTCTCGACTACCAACGAGTACAATTTCTCTCCCCTTTTTCCATATCTAAGATAGATGATATACACTTCAAAATCATCTATTATCCGTTGAGTGATTTCCCACGCAAAACATCAAGCACATTGGTTGCATAACACCCTTTGGGAAGTACAAATGAAAGCTCATAATGCGCCTTCTCTTCTACATAGTTCTTAGTGATTTCTGTCACTTGTATCCATGCATAACGTCTTGCACCATTTAGTGCTATCTCTTTAGTAAAAGGTGCTTCTATAAGTCCTGCTGTACCTTGGGCTAATTTTGTTTTTTTACCGGGGAGTAGCCCTGCTGGAGCAATGTCTTTACTCTTGAAACGTTTGGCTTCTTCGGTAAGATCTTCTGCATTGAACAGACGTCCATAGGGGTAATGCATCATTACATCACCCTCTAAAATTTTAAAGAAATTTGGCTGCTCTTTAGTACCTTTGAGTGAATCTTTTGGCAGATTCATTATCTGTTCGGTCTGGGCTTGGGTAAATTTTTCCAGTAAGAGATTCAGTTCCATACGCTTGGAGAGCCAGTTGTTAAAAAGGTAAGACTGGTAAGCACCCATAAGAAACTCTCTAGTTTTTCGGTCACGCATTTTGAGCGTACCCTCTATAAGTTTTTTACCCTCCATCCAGTTATTCCCATCTGTACCAAAACGCTGGTTTCCAAAATAGTTTGGTACACCATTGATTTTTATCCATTTTAGGACTGAGTCAAGTTTGTCTTTTTGTACACCCAGTACTTTCTTAAGGCGTATCTTAAAACGGTTTCCTTTTAAGTGACCTACACGTATTTTGTTGTTGTGGCGTACGGTAGAGAGTATCTTTATCTTCTCATGTTCAAAATGTTTAAGTTTCTCCTCATGTATCGCCATTACCGAGATGTATTGTATGGTCATGGCATGTTTGTCTTTGAGCCCTGCATAACCCATGTCACGACGACGTATGCCTAGATGGTTAGAGAGAATATCAAGCATCTCCCATGTTGTCAGGTCTTTTTTACGCACTTGCAGTACAAGGTGCTCACCCTCTCCTGTAAATGTATACAGAGGTATCTCTTCAACAGTAAAATCTCGGGCTGAGGAGTTGAAAACAAATTCATTTTTAATATGGAGTGGGTAGATTGGTTTCATTAGATATCTTTCGGTTTATATTCAGTGTATTTTAGCTAAAAAATGTATATTCAAAGTAAAACACTCTCTTATCAGGCATAAAAAGTATCTTATTGAAAATGATGACTTTGACACTTGAATCTCTTAGTGTTCTTAGCGACTTCAGCAAATACTGTTAGTGGAGTATTTGTCTCTTTGGCTATACATTTGAGAGTCTCAAAATCCTCTTTTGAAAAAGCTATTAACATTTCGTATTCCTCTCCACTAAGCCCTGTACTATCGTTAATAGTTTTTAATATATTAAAACCATATTTATTAATATCCAGTAGCTTGTTTGTATCACAGAAGAGTCCATCAGATATATCCATGCCTGCAGTAAGGTATGCTCTTGCTTTATTAATAAAATCAGCTCTTAAAAGTGGTTCGTAAAAGCGTGAATCCAAAGCTATTTTTTCTCCACGAAAGAGTGCATCCAAATCTCTTTTGCTCTCTCCCAATGTACCTGTATATGCCAGTAAATCACCCTCATTCAATGTTGTACGTAAAAGTGGATTTTCACTCTTTGAAACAATTGTAATACATAGGTGGAGTTTATCACCACCGATAGTATCACCACCTATAATTTCACAACCATACTCTGCTGCTGTCTTTTGTATGCTTTGGATAAGTTCATCTATCTCTTCATACATAAGTTCCGATGGAATGGAGAGACTTACCAGTGCATACTGTGGCTTGGCATTCATAGCAATAGCATCAGAGAGATTTACGAGCATCGCTTTACGTCCTATTTGAGCCATGCTCATCCATGCACGTTTAAAGTGAACCTCTTCAAAAAAGGCATCCATGCTGTAAAGTTTATCACCTATGACGGCAGCATCATCACCGATATGTTCTGAATCTAATTTGTTAATGAGGTATTGTTCTTTATCTATCATGGTAAAATTGTAACATACTTCATCAGTTTTTTACTATCAATAGGTAGTTTTTCCAAACCACTCTTTCTCTCTTCCTAAGATTAAACTATTTTACGCTAGAATGTGGGTATTACGTTTATTGAAAAGGATAGAGATACTATGAGCAAAAACTCAGATATAAAAATCTATGAATATGATGCTGTTATTGTTGGTTCTGGATTGGCTGGATTGGCTGCTGCCAAAGAGTTGACAGAAGCGGGTAAAAAAACAGCTGTTATCACAAAACTTCACCCACTACGTTCACACTCAGGTGCTGCACAAGGTGGTATTAACGCTGCACTTGGTGCAGAAGATTCTACTGAACTTCATGAATTTGATACCGTAAAAGGTTCTGACTATTTAGCAGATCAGGACTGTGTAGAACTTATGTGTACAAAAGCACCTGAAACTATTAGATGGGCTGAACGCATGGGAGCTGTTTTTTCTCGTAACGAAGAGGGAAATATTGCGATTCGTCCTTTTGGTGGACAGTCAAAACCTCGTGCATGTTATGCCAAAGACAGAACAGGTCTTACGTTGCTTCAGACTATTTATGAACAAGCAGACCGTGCAGGTATCGAAGTTTATGATGAGTGGTATGCGGCGGATCTTCTTTATAAAGATGGAAAAGTATCTGGTGTTGCTGCTTATAACATTAAAGATTCGCAACCGGCTATTTTTAATGCCAAAGTAACAATGTTTGCTACAGGTGGACATGCAAGAGCTTACCGATTTAACTCAAATGCCCATGCCAATACTGGAGATTCTCTCTCAATCGTTGCACGTCATGGATTGCCACTTGAAGATATGGAATTTGTACAGTTCCACCCAAGTGGACTTGGTGGTTCGGGTGTACTTATCTCTGAGGCTGCACGTGGTGAGGGGGGAAGACTCTTTAACTCTGAAGGTGAAAGATTTATGTCTAAGTATGCACCAAATGCTATGGAACTTGCTTCAAGAGATGTTGTCTCTCGTGCTATTATGGAAGAAGTACGTCAAGGACGTGGTGTAGGTAAAGATGGTCAGTCAGTAAACATTGACTTGACACACTTAGATCCTGAAATTATTTTAACGCGTCTCCCGGAACTTCGTGAACTAGCCATTGCCTTTCAAGGGCAAGATATGCTTAAAGAGCCTATCCATATTTCTGCAACAGCACACTACTCTATGGGTGGAATTCCTACAAACATTGACTGTCAAGTACAGAAAAATGCTGCAGGAGACTTGGTAGAAGGTTTTTATGCTGCGGGTGAGTGTTCTTGTGTCTCTGTACATGGAGCCAATCGTCTAGGAGCAAACTCCGTACTTGAAGCCCTACTCTTTGGTAGACATGCAGGTGAAAACATGATAAAAGCACTTGATGAAGGTGTTGACCTTCGTCCGGCATCTACTTCAGATGCAGATGCAATGCTGGCTGAAATGAACAAGTTGAAAACCTCTAATGGTACTGAGTCTGTACCTCAGTTAAGAGAAGAACTCCAAAACGGTATGACAGCAGATGCTGGTGTATTTAGATCAAAAGAGTCTCTAGAGAGACAATTAAAACTTATTGATGAGTTATTGGAAAGATTTAACAATATCCGTATTGATGATAAATCAAGCACTTTCAATACTGACCTTCAAGAAGCAATTGAGCTTGGACATATGCTTGAGTTCTCCAAATTTATTGTTGTAGGGGCATTGGAACGTGAAGAGAGCCGTGGTGGTCACTACCGTGAAGATTTCCCTAAGCGTAATGATGAGAAGTTTATGGTGCATACCTATGCAACAATGGATAAAGATTATAATATCAGCATTGAATGGGGTAAAGTAACACCGGGAAAATTTGAGCCAATGGAAAGAAAGTACTAGGAGATTATGATGAATCAAAATAAAAAAATAACCTTAAAAACTTTTAGATTTAATGCTGAGACTGATTATCTTCCATACTATAAACACTATGAGATGGAAGTAGGTAAAGATGAGCTTATTCTTGATTTGCTTAACCGTATCAAATGGGAACATGATGGAAGTTTTTCTTACCGTCGTTCATGTCGTCATGGGATCTGTGGAGCTTGTGCCATTAAAGTAAATGGTAAAGCGACACTTGCATGTAAACAAAATGCTTTGGAACTTGTAGAACTGTTTGGTAACGAACTGCTTATTGAGCCACAGAGTAAAAAACGTGCAATGAAAGATATGATTATCGATAAAAAAGATTTCTGGGAAAAACATGCTGCTGTAAAACCATACGTTGTTGCAGATGTTGAAGCACATCCAGAAACTGAGACAAAACAGAGCATTGAAGAGTTTAACAACTTCCTAGACTCTGACCTTTGTATTCAGTGTGGTGCGTGTCACTACTCTTGTCCTGCACTTGAAGTCAATGAAGACTACCTCGGACCTGCAGCACTCAATGCAGCATACAGATTTACTGTAGATACACGTGATGAGGCTGGAGATGAGCGTTTGGCCATTACTGCCCAGATGGGTTCAGGTGTTTGGGACTGTGTGAAGTGTTATGAGTGTGCTCAGGCATGTCCAAAAGAGATTAACCCTATTGAAAAAATTGGTAAACTTCATAATCTACAGTTTGAACGTGGTGTAGCCAAGTCAAATGTGGCAACACGTCATGCTGAAGGTTTCTTAAGAGGTATGAAGAAGACAGGTTACCTTGATGAAGCAGATATTGTAACCTATTCTGAGGGATATCTTGGTATGTATAAACATATTGGAACAGCTATAAAAATGATGAAATCAGGAAAAATACACTGGCATTCAGGTATTCCATTTATTGATTCTATTCCAAAAATTAAAAATCTCGATGAAGTACAAAAACTTATCGAAATTGCACAAACAAATAAGCTGTAGGGAGAAAAGATGAGCAAACAATTACACTATGCACTGTTTACAGGTTGTACAGCAAAACAATCTACTCCGGAATTACTTTCATCTACACTTGCTGTAGCTGATAAACTGGGTATTAAAATTACTATTTTGGAAGAGGCTTCTTGTTGTGGTGCTTCTCACCTTCAGGACTTTGATGAGTTTTTGGCACATGTACTTAATGCACGTAACATCTGTTATGCTGAGAAGTTAGGACTTACGATGATTACCATCTGTAATACCTGTCAGCTCAACTCTGCAATGACAAAGCATGCACTCGATACCAATCCTGAACTTAAAGCAAGAGTCAATGAAAAGCTTGCAGAAGTAGGACTGGAATACAAGGGAACATCAGAAGTTAAACACTTCCTCTATACACTGATAGATGAGTATGGTTTAGAGAATATAAAAGAGAAGGTAAAAGTACCACTTTCTCATCTTAATATTGCACCATTTTATGGATGTCATAATATTAGACCATCTGAGTTACATGAAGAGGCAAATGGGCATGAAAACCCTTATATGCCTACTTCACTAGATAACCTTATCGATGCGCTTGAGGGTAACCCAGTAAACTATGAGAGCAAAAATAAATGTTGTGGTTTCCATGTAGAATTGCAGGCAAACCATACTTCTGAAGTACTTGCAGGTAATGCACTGCTTGATGCTGTGGATAATGGTGCAGAGATGATGGTAACACCATGTCCACTCTGTCACCTTAAAATGGATACCTACCAAGACAGTATTGGTAAAGTAATGGGACGTGATGTAGAGCTTCCTGTACTTCATATGCCACAAATGGTAGCCTTGGCACTTGGTTGTACAGAAGAGGAGATAGGTCTTAACTTCCACGTACAAAAAGCTACACATCTTACTGCAAAACCAGAGTAGGGATTCTCCCCTGCTTTGAAAATCATTCTTTTTTATAAATAAGATAAAATATCTCCTATTTAATTTTTTTTATGCTATAATGACTTTGTAAAACACATTAAAGGACATACTATGCCAAAAATTAATAAATACCAAGACATCTCAGAAGTAGAGAGAGAAGCAAAAAAAGATCTTATTGACAGACACTCACCATTCATTACCTGTGCAGAGACAGCAACTGCTGGAGAGCCCTTTGAAGTAACAGTAAAAATGGGTAACGAATATACTCATCCAGATGATTTTGATCACTACATTGAGTCTATCACGCTTTTTAACGGTGAGACAAAACTTGCTCAAGCTACTTATGTACCAGGAACACTTGGTAATATTAAAGCACATAATACAACTACATTTACAATTATTCCAACAGGAAAAAAACTTAAATTGGTAGCGCATGGTTACTGTACAAAACATGGTATTTGGGAAGGTACTGCTGTTGAAGTAGCCGTAAACTAAACTTCCATAGTACCCTACTTTGGGTACTATGCTACTTTTCCCCCTCCCTTTTTTTCAATAAATTTTATTCATAAGTCTATTCAAATATCTATAACTCCATAGAAACAATGGGTAAATTCACACCTGTAATTCTAGAAAAATGGTTATGGGGATTTGGTAGATTTTCTATTATTCTTTCATCCTGTCTCTTTTATGAAAAAAGAATATCTCTAAGTAGTGTATGATTATTATATTTTTGCTATAATCTCGTTATGAAAAAAATCATTACACTTTTAATTTTATCAACCTCATATATATTTTCTAATATCAACGCTATAGTCAGCATTGCACCAGAGATGAATTTTGTTAAAGCTATAGGGGGAGATAAGGTAGATGTCTCTCTTATGGTACAAGCTGGGAACTCTCCACATACCTATGAGCCTAAACCTTCACAGATGACAGCTGTTGCAAAAGCAGATGTTTACTTTGCTATGGGTGTTGAGTTTGAGCAGGTGTGGTTACCTAAATTTAAAAATCTTAATGCCAAAATGAATGTTGTAGATTTGAGTCAGGGTATAGAAAAAATGGATATGGTACATCATGAGGAACATCATGCACATACAGAGCATACACATGAAGGTAAAGACCCGCATATTTGGACATCTCCTGCCAATGTAAAAGTCATAGCTCAAAATATATATAAAGCACTAAGCACCATAGACCCGAATAATACTAAATACTATGAAAATAATCTGAATCTCTTTTTAAGTAAAATAGATAACACAGACAAACAAATAAAAGAGCTTCTCTCTACACTTAAAGGCTCACGTAAATTTATGGTTTTTCACCCCTCTTGGGGCTACTTTGCAAAAGCCTATCACTTAGAGCAGATAGCTGTTGAAGTAGAAGGTAAAAGTCCTAAACCTAGAGAACTTGTAAATCTCATAAAAGAAGCAAAAGAAGAACAGGTCAATGCCATCTTCACGCAGCCAGAGTTTTCTGACAAGTCTGCCAAGATAATAGCCCATGAACTTCATATTCCTGTAGTGAGAATAAGTCCTATGGCTCCTGACTGGTCGGAGAATCTCATTAATATTGCTAAAACCATTGCAGGAAAAAACTAAATGAATGTTATAGAGATAAAAGATCTCTCCTTTGCCTATGATAAACAAAAGGTACTTGAAAACATCAATCTTGCAGTAGAAGAGAAAGACTTCCTAGCTATCATCGGACCCAATGGTGGAGGTAAATCTACCCTACTCAAACTCATATTAGGTATGAATACCTATAAAAAAGGCAGCATTAAAGTTCTGGGAAAAGCACCTAAAGATAGTCTTCACCAGATAGGCTATGTGCCACAAAATACTAATGTTAACACAGATTTCCCCATTAAAGTTATTGAAGTGGTATTGATGGGGCATATTGAGGGTAAGCGACCAATTTTTGGTTATGGGGAACATGAAATTCTCTGTGCGATGGGAGCATTAAAGCAAGTGGGTATGGCAGACTTTGCCCAGACAAAGATAGGCTCACTCTCAGGTGGACAACGCCAACGTGTCATGATAGCACGTGCTTTGTGTGCCCATCCAAAGATACTCATACTTGATGAGCCAACCTCCAGCATAGATATTACAGGGCAACGTGACATTTATGAACTACTTAAAGAGCTCAATACATATATTACTGTTATCGTGGTCAGTCACGATATTTCAGTCATACTTGAATATGCTAACAAAGCAGCACACATCAATAAAACCCTCTCCTATCACGACATCTCAGACAAACAGTCTACATTCCATACCTATGGAAATGACGGACACTTTTGTGAGATAGAACTACTTCAGATGCTGGGAAGTGAGAGTTGTAATACCTGTAAAGAGGAACAACCACAGCAGAGGATCAAACCATGATAGAAGCTTTACAGTTTGATTTTATGCAACACGCTCTGCTTGCAGGCATACTCGTGAGTTTCGCTGCTGGTATTATAGGCTCTCTCATTGTTGTTAACCGTATGGTGTTTCTTGCAGGTGGTATAGCACATACCTCTTATGGGGGCATTGGGCTTGCTGTCTATTTTGGTCTGCCTATCTTTCTGGGAGCCTCACTCTTTGCTGTAGGTGCTGCACTATTTATAGCCAAACTTACACTCAAAAAGCGTCACCGCATGGATACTTTCATCGGACTCATCTGGGCTGTAGGTATGGCAATAGGGGTTATCTTTGTAGATCTTACACCTGGGTACAATGTAGATCTCATGAGTTACCTCTTTGGCTCTATACTTGCAGTAAGTACACAAGATTTATACTTTATGGCTGTTTTGTTAGCTGTTATATTGGCTGTGGTAACCTTTAAATATCGTGATATTTTAGCAGTCTCTTACGATTCAGAATATGCAGGATTGCGTGGAGTAAATGTAAAATTTTATTACACTTTAATACTCGTACTCTCTGCACTTACAGTAGTTATTGCTATCAAAGTAGTAGGACTTATCTTAGTGATTGCTATGCTGACTATCCCTGTTTACATAGCAGAAAAACTCTCCAACAGCCTATTTTCTATGATGTTCCTCTCAGGAGCCATTGCCACACTCTTTACACTCGCAGGGCTTTGGCTATCTTACACCTATGACTTAACATCTGGAGCTTCCATTATTTTGGTCTCTGCTGCTTCTTTAGGACTGTTTTTACTTTTAAATAAAAATACACCAAGATAAAATTACTCGTTACTCTGTAGTGGTTTTGGCACAGCTTTTGCCATGACTTCTACATACACTTCTGTAGCACCTGTAGCTTTTACCGCATCTAATGCTTTAATGAGTTCTTCATACACGACCTCTTTTGCCTCTTCAAGTGTTACCCCTACTTTACAGTCAAAGTCCCAGTACATCGTTGCTTTGTCTGGTAGGTCTTTCTTTTTTTCACGTTTTACATATTTACGTATGTCATTTTTAACTGCTTCTAGTACTCTGTCTTCATGTCTCTTCTCATCTGTAAGTTTGTAAACTTTTTTCATTATTTTCTCCTGTTACTTTTTTTATCTAATTTGTCTAGTTTTGCTTGTAGATTTGCACCTATTATCTTGGCATGTGGGTTTTTAGCTCTTTTTTTTCTGCTGTTTTGCGTCTTGTTCTCTTCGTCCCCTGAGCCTGTCGAAGGGGTAGTTGGCTTCTTCTTTTTCTTGTTCCTATTGTTAGAGTTGGCATTTTTAGGAGCATTATTACGATTACCACCACGTTTACCGCCACCTCTACCATTTTGGATAGGCTCTGCTTCTATGCTAGGGTCTGGTTTAAAGGCTTCAAGGTCTACCTTTTTGATGCTTGATTTTGTAAATTTTTCTATATTTCTAAGGAGTTCATGCTCATCTATACACACAAGAGAGACTGCCTCGCCTTTCATCCCTGCTCTACCCGTACGTCCTATGCGGTGTACATAGTCCTCTGGTACATTGGGAAGCTCAAAGTTCACCACATGAGGAAGCTGGTCGATGTCTATACCACGTGCGGCGATGTCTGTAGCCACAAGCACACGTACACGCCCTTCTTTAAAGTCTGCAAGTGCTTTGGTTCTAGCCCCCTGAGACTTGTTACCATGAATGGCTGCTGCTTTGATGCCTGAGTACTCTTCTAACTGTTTGCAGACTTTGTTCGCCCCATGTTTTGTACGGGTAAATACCAAAACCTGTTTCCAGTCATTAGTTTTTATAAGCTGTGCAAGCAGTTCTCTTTTACGACTCTTGTCTACGGGGTAGACAACTTGGCTTATCTGCCCTGCTGTTGAGTTTTCACGTGCTACTTCCACAAGTACAGGGTCTTTAAGCAATCCTGAGGCAAGTGCTTTAATCTCTTTGGAAAATGTTGCTGAAAAGAGCAGTGTTTGCTTCTTTTTAGGCATCATTGCCATCAGTTTTTTAATATCATGGATGAATCCCATGTCGAGCATACGGTCTGCTTCATCAAGGACGAGTGTTTCTACTGCCGAAAAGTCTATGCCATCTTGACTTGCGATATCAAGCAGTCTACCTGGTGTGGCTATAACAATGTCCACACCCTTTTTTATGGCTGCAAACTGAGGGTTGATGCCCACTCCACCAAAAATAACCATAGATTTGTAAGGCATATATTTGCCATAGGTTGCGATGCTGTCAGCCACCTGAGCTGCAAGTTCACGTGTAGGGGTAAGTACAAGTACACGGATTTGTTTCTTTTTCATCTGCGGTTTAGTCTCGCTAAGACGTTCAAGTAACGGCAGTGTAAACCCTGCTGTTTTTCCTGTACCCGTCTGCGCAGCTGCAAGTACATCTCTACCTTCTATAACGACAGGTATGGCTTGTGCCTGTATGGGTGTAGGCTCTGTATAGCCCTGCTCTTTGACTGCTTTGAGTAAAGACTCATTCAGTCCTAATTGCGTAAATTTCATGATGTTCCTAATAACCGAGCCTTGAACATCTAATAAACGATGTCGCATTTGTCGGTCTTAGGCTGAGTAAGTTTTAAATTTTTTAAATGTATGACCGATGTACATTTATTATTCGAATTATAGCGTAATTTTTGTATAATTCTATTTTTACAAGAGCAGACATAACCAATGTCCTCATCGCTTAACTGGATAAAGCAGGGCCCTCCTAAGGCCTAGCTCGAGGTTCGAGTCCTCGTGGGGATACCACAACAAACCCATAATATACGTTATGTAGAGACTATTTATTCTTAAAAGTGTCATTTATTTCTTCTTTTTTCTACAACTCCAAACCATCAAAAAAATCAGTACACTCTTTTTAAGGACGATTTTAGCGGTGCGGTGCGAATCAAAAATGTTCACACAACTGAAAGGCGTGAGGAATATTTAGATAAATTCAAACATAAGAGAAAATTCTTCGCGTTTTTACATCCAACAACACCAAAACCCATCAATATAACTAACATACTCAAAATCATTTTCTTCATCATTTCTCCTTCGTATTTGTTTGCTTTACAGCACTTATTTGAAGTCAAAGTATAAGAAAATAAAGCGTAATATTATTTTGTTTATAAACTAATTAGAATTCGTGGGAAAAAGGATTATTTAACATAATCCCTAAATATCTGTTCGATTTTATTTTTGAGAGAGATTGGTTTTATGATGCGAATATTGGGTATCCATTGTTTGATAATGGGGAGGATTTCCATATAGTTGGTTATTTTGTAACGAATGAGCAAAGAACCATCTTTACACTCTTCTACTATCTCTTGTGTTTTGAGATATTTTTTACGTTTAAAGTAAGTGGCAATGCTCTTAGATACTTCTATAAATATCTCTTCTTGTGGCATGTTGTAGCTTTCAAAGAGTGACTGCATATTTTTCAAATGACTTAGCACTTGTGCATCTTCATAAAACGTATTTTTATTTATTTCTATATGTTTTATATTGTTTATTCTTAAAAAAGTAAAGTCAAAGTCATCTATCTCTTCGGTAAGTAGTGCTGCCAAGTACCAGTTGTTTTTAGCATAAACGATACGTATGGGTTTTATATTATTGTAGGTACGTAGTTTATTTTTCTTGTAGGCTACAGAGATGTATTGTCTATACTTCACACTCTTTTTTACATCTTGCCATACCTGTTCGTCTTCTATGGGTTCAAAAGGACTATCGAACAAATGGTAGAGTGATGTTGTCTCTTTTTTTATCTTAGCTACAAGTTCAGGTTCACTCTGTTCAAATACCTCTAATTTATGACTATCAAAAAGTGAAATAAACTCAAAGACCTCCATCATGCCTTTTGCTGAGTTTTTATAGAGGTCTCTCATTGTTTTTGGTATATCCACAAGCTTATGTTTGCCTTTTGCTGTCTCAACACATTTCTCTCCAAAAGTATTTTTTATAACCTTGATGGAGTTACGCACTTTTGTTCTGCTATTAGCACTATCTTCACCATATATCTCCATAGCCAAGATACTGTTGCTTACTTCTTTTTCTAAAAGTCTGTTTACAATGTAGAGTACCCTTTTTTCAGAATTCATCTTACTCTCCATACTCTCTGTAGATAACATGTTCAAATACAGAAGTTTTTATGTTTTTACCCTCTACTCTCTTCTCTACAGCTTTACGTTCAGTAGTAGCATAGATGGGTTTGAGTTTAAGAGAAAAAGCCTTTTGGACGACTTGGTATGTCGCTCCAGAGTCACCCTGTATGAGTATGTAGTCACCTTTTGTGCATCTGCTGTACATGTAGCTATATATAGGATAAAGCAAATCTTTAAGATACCTCTTATGCGGAGAAATATTTTTCCATATATCCAATAAACTATTTGGCAAATAAACAATACGCTCTACTCCCAAACTAAGGTAGGCGTCTTCCTCTTGTTGTTTTGTAAGTTTATGGTTAAAAAGTAAATATAATGTAGGTTTTGTTTGCATGTTGGCTCCTCATTTGGTATATTATAACCTATTTTGAAGCAACACTGTTTTGTGAACCCTTTAAACCCCTCGACACTTACATGCCATCGGAGATAGAATACTATCAAATTTTTACCTTCTAAAATTCCATAACAGTTTTAAACCCCTCAACACTTACATGCCATTGGAGATACTAGGGCTAAGAACTTCTGCTCAGATGGCTCAATATCGTTTTAAACCCCTCGACACTTACATGCCATCGGAGATTCCACATATTCAGAAAAAAATTCTAGATAATGCGTTTTAAACCCCTCGACACTTACATGCCATCGGAGATACACTTATAATTTCTCAGCCCAAATTTTCGCAATGTAGATAGTTTTAAACCCCTCGACACTTACATGCCATCGGAGATTTTCTTCAAAAGTAAGTAAAGCATCTTATGACTTAAATAGTGTTTTAAACCCCTCGACACTTACATGCCATCGGAGATTATGCTTTTGCTTATGGTTCATTATATCTTCTGATTGTTTTAAACCCCTCGACACTTACATGCCATCGGAGATAACCCATGCTATGGGTAGTTGTTACATCTATTATATGGAACAATGCGATGTGAAGGAGCTTTACAGAAAGTGCGTATATGTACCCTCTCGTAAAAGTAAATTGTGCCATGTTTTTTCTTAACATGCCCTAAAATAGGCACTTTGAGGTACTTAAAAAGTGCGTACATCTATTTGCATATCTTACATAAAAACAGATATATGCACTTTTTTAAAATACCTAGCTCACAAACCCCGTAAATAGGTACTCTGAGACTTAACCAAAACTTAAAGTGCGTACATCTCTAAGCTATAGTATACAAATATGACAATGATGCACAAATGCAAAATATAAGATTTGTAACTCAATACCCTATTTAAGGCAAAATTAGCCTATAACCTTAAATATATCTTAGCTTAAAAGTGCGTACATCTAAAGTGTTAGTATTTGTTGACAAAGCCCTTGTATGTACTCCTATCTAGCAACGCCCTTTTGAGATGGTTCATCTGAAATCCTATGATGTTATAAAGTGGTGACTTGCCATACCTACTAGGTGCAGGAGTGGCTAGACGCTCTTGGATGTTTTGAACGATGAGTTTAATGCTCTCTTTACTTAGTCTGCCATTTGACTGTGTAAGCTTTTGACCTCTGTTGAGTAGTGCTAGTATCTCTCTATCTACTACTGGCTGCCTAAAAGCCTCCACCATATCGTATACTAGAGTTGGTTTGTTGGACTGTACGGAGTGATATAGTGGATAGTAGAGATTGAGCCCCTCATGTATGAGTGCAGATTGTACACGGTTGTAGAGTATGGCATAGCCATAGTTTAGGGCTTT
>FPHI01000019.1_pt1 | contig 69984 bp, 77 predicted proteins | sample 1057421 | NCBI WGS metagenome assembly FPHI01 (sample SAMEA4473311, study PRJEB15554) | hydrothermal vent metagenome | biome: marine basaltic hydrothermal vent biome; feature: marine hydrothermal vent; material: water | place: Pacific Ocean | collected 2011-06-14/2011-07-23 | depth 1155 m | reverse complement strand
GATGAACTCTTGAGTGTTCTTTTAAAACTTATTCTCAGGAAAGTATTGTCTTTCTTCTATTTTTCCTCTTTTTTCAGTTATCCTTTATAAAAAGGCTTTTGAAATTGTTCTTTTATTTTTGGAAGTAACTTTCCTTTTATCTCTTTATATGTTGCTTCAAATGCCTCATACTCTTTACCGTCTGGGTCTTCAAACCCAATATGAATTTTAGGTATAGGTTTGGTAAAAACAGGGCAGGTTTCTTTGGCATGGTCACAGACAGTCACTACCAAATCAAACTCAATATCTTTTAAACTGTCAAGCGTTTTAGAGTGGTAGTTGTCTTTCCATACATCATTGGCTTCTAAAACTTTTTTTGCATTGGGGTTAACTCTGCCACTGGGTTTAACCCCTGAACTGTAAGCAGCTATCTCATCAAGATATTTGTTTATAAGTGCTTCAGCGATAATGCTTCGACAGGAGTTACCTGTACATAGTATGAGTACTTTTTTATTCATAAATAGCTCTTTTATTTGAGATTTTATGCATTGTAGCGTAGTATAATTTATATATCAAGATATATGGTTATATAATTATAAATTTGACTTCATAAATTAATCGGTTGATTAATTGCAATAAAAGATTTATAAAAGAAAGTTAATGTTCTGCAGATAGATTTTAGATGGGGGGGTATTCCCCCCCCATATTTAAGCATAAGAAAATCTTAATAAATATTTGGGTATAATCCTCCTCCCTATTACTATAGGTATAGGAAACTGCGTGAAGAATCTTTGATTAATTCCGCACCGATTACTCAAGGGTTGGAGAGATAAAACATCATCTATCCACGCAAATTAAAGGTAGGAATACCTAGGTGCATGAACGTAAAGTTCTATCATAATCACAGGAGTAACCAATGAAGGTTAGACCATCAGTAAAGAAAATGTGTGATGATTGTAAAATCATTAAACGCAAGGGTATCGTACGCGTGATTTGTAAAAATCCAAAACATAAACAAAGACAAGGATAAACATGGCTCGTATTGCAGGGGTTGATTTACCACAGAAAAAGAGAATGGAGTATGCACTTACTTACATTTTTGGTATTGGTTTGAAGACATCAAGAGATATTCTTGATAGAACAGGTATTGACTATAACATTAGAGTTCATGAACTTACGGATGCACAAGCAGCACTTATCCGTAATGATATTCAAGAACATGTAATGGTTGAGGGAGATCTTAGAAAAAAAGTAACTTTAGATATTAAAGCACTTATGGATTTAGGTTCTTACAGAGGTCTAAGACACAGAAGAGGTTTACCTTGTCGTGGACAAAAAACAAAGACAAACGCGCGTACTCGTAAGGGTAAACGTAAAACTGTCGGCGCGGCATAAGGAGTAGTTAAATATGGCTAAGAAAAAAGCAAAAAAAAGTATAGCGAAAGCTGTAGTATACGTAGCTGCAACTTTCAATAACACTGTTATTACAGTGACAGATGAAATGGGAAATGTTATTGCTTGGAGTTCTGCTGGAGCATTAGGTTTTAAAGGTTCTAAAAAGTCTACACCATTTGCTGCGACTGAAGCAGTACAAGATGCGATGACTAAAGCAATGGAAAATGGTGTTAAAGAAGTAGGAATTAAAGTACAAGGTCCTGGTTCTGGTAGAGATACTGCTGTGAAAGCAATAGGTGCAACAGAAGGAATTAGAGTAACATTTTTAAAAGATATTACTCCACTTCCACACAATGGTTGTAGACCACCGAAAAAACGTAGAGTATAAGAGAAGGGAATAAATATGGCAAGATATAGAGGTCCCGTAGAGAGACTAGAAAGAAGACTTGGCGTTGATTTAGGATTAAAAGGTGAGAGAAGACTTGCTGGTAAATCTGCATTAGAAAAAAGACCATATGCTCCAGGGCAACACGGTCAAAGAAGAACAAAGATTAGTGAATATGGTCTTCAACTTCAAGAGAAGCAAAAAGCGAAATTTATGTATGGAGTTTCTGAAAAACAATTTAGAACACTTTATAAAGAAGCAAACTCAAAAGATGGAAATACAGGGTCTATCCTTATTCAACTTCTTGAACAAAGACTTGATAACGTAGTATATAGAATGGGTTTTGCAACAACTAGAGCGTCTGCTAGACAATTTGTAAATCATGGTCATGTACTTGTAGATGGGAAAAGAGTAGATATTCCATCATTTAGAGTAAAAGCAGGTCAAAAAATTGAAATTAGAGAGAAATCAAAGAGTAATCCTCAGATTTTAAGAGCAATCGAATTAACTAACCAAACAGGTATGGTTGAATGGGTTGATATGGATAAAGAAAAACTTTTTGGACTCTTTACAAGAGTACCAGAGAGAGAAGAAATCGCAATCCCAGTTGAAGAGCGTCTAATCGTCGAGCTTTACTCTAAATAATACATAAGTAAAGGCTAATAATGAGAAAAATTAAAGTTGCACCATTTATGCCAACAGAGGTAGAGGTAAATGAAATCAGCACTAACCGTGCTGAAATTGTTGCTTATCCTTTTGAGAGTGGTTATGCAGTTACGCTTGCGCACCCACTAAGAAGACTTATCTTAGGTTCTTCTATCGGTTATGCACCAATTTCTGTAAAGATTGAAGGTGCAGCACATGAGTTTGATAATATTAGAGGGATGCATGAAGATGTTGCTGTATTTATTATTAATCTTAAAAACATTCGTTTTAAAATTAAAGATGAAAGTGATAGGCTTGAACTTAAGTACAATTTCTCTGGACATAAAGAAGTAACGGCGCAAGATCTTAACAATGATCAGGTAGAAGTTGTAAATGGTGATTTGCCACTAGCTACACTCAATGAAGATGCAGTATTGAATTTTACAGTAGTTATCTCTAAAGGTATTGGTTATGTGCCAAGTGAAGATCTTAGAGATGATATTGATAGTGATTGCATCGCATTGGATGCTTTCTTTACCCCGGTAAGAAAAGCAAACTATAAGATTGATCCTGTACTTGTGGAAGACAATCCGAATTTTGAAAAGATTGTTTTTGATGTGGAAACTGATGGACAGATTGGTCCGGTTGAAGCATTTGCAAATGCATTGGAAGTAATGAATAAGCAACTTTCTGTTTTTAACACGGTACTTGATTTGGATATCAGTGTAGCACCAGTGAAAAGAAATAGTGATGAGAGTGAACTTAAGCCTTTCATGCAAACAGTAGATAGCCTTGGGCTTAGTGCAAGATCATTTAATTCACTTGATAGAGCAGGGATAAAGTTCTTAGGTGAGTTAGTGTTAATGAGTGAAAATGAGATTAAAAATATCAAAAATCTTGGTAAAAAATCTTTTGATGAAATCAATGAGTGTCTCGAAGAGCACGGATTTGGTCCAGAATTTGATCTCTCGGATGTTACAAGAGTAAATCTTGTGAAGAAAATTGAGCAACTTAAAGCGTAAGCTTTAGGTTAGTCTTTAGCAAGAGGAATTCTAAAGGAGCCTTGCTCATTTAGAAGGAGACTTGCAATTACTAAAAAAGGAAAATTATGAGACATAAGCATGGTTATCGTAAATTAAACAGAACGTCTTCTCACAGAGCAGCGCTTCTTAAAAACCTTTCTATTGCTTTGACAAAAGAAGGTAGAATTGAGACTACATTGCCAAAAGCCAAAGAGCTTAGATCTTACTATGAAAAGCTTATTACAAAAGCTGCTTCTGGTGATTTCAATGCGCATAGAGCTATTTTTGCAATGTTACAGCATAAAGAGGTTACAAATACAATTGTAAATGAAATCGCACCAAAATATGCAGATAGAAACGGTGGTTATACGCGTATTATTAAAACACGCATGAGAAAAGGTGATGCAGCGCCTATGGCAATTATCGAACTCGTATAATTGTTTCTGTACTTTCGTATTTCAAGGCTTTTGCCTTGAGTACATTCTACTTAAAAAATCAAATTTATACCATTGACAAAGAGACACTTTTAGTGTATAACACCCATAGAATTTTAATGAATAGATAATATTTACAATGATTTTGTTATAATATTAATAATTAGAAGATTTAAAGATATGATAAAGGAGAAGTGTTGATTCCATTTAGTGATGAAGAGTTGCAACCAGCTGTTGAGGGAGTCATTGAAAAAGTAAGACCTTCCATTAAGCTTGATGGGGGAGATATTGAATTGATTGCTATTAAAAATGGTGTAGTCTATGTTCAGTTGCAAGGGGCATGTGTAGGATGCGGAAGTGCAGGTACAACGATTAAATTTGGTGTAGAGAGACAGATACGGACATTAATTCATCCTGAAATTACTGTTATGAGTGTACCTAAAGGGTGGGAAGATAAATTGGATCAATTGGGTTAAAATGGCTAAAGTAAATCAGGATTTATTATTACAAAGAGCGGAACGTGAATTTCTTGAGGGTGATTATACGAATTCATTGAGATTATATGGACTGATTTTAAGAGACTACCCTGCATTGGATGAAGCAAAAATTGGTGTTTATCTGAGTGATCTTGGTATAGAAAGTGAAGATGAAGCACAGGCTCTTTTTGACTATTATCAATTAATTAAAAGTGAAAAAGAGAATGCGGTAGACATTATTGATAATCTAATTGAAAATTTGGATAGTTCAAAACAGAAAATACAAGAGCTTTTGCTTGATCCTATAGAGGAACAGATAGAGTATGGTGATGGCATACGATATAGTGATTTTCTTGAGCTTGTAGAAAGCAGAGGTTCTTTTAAAAAGACATTTGAGGATATTATGTTCTCTACAAAAGTAGTGATTAGCAATAAAGATGAGTTTATTGATTTTGTTAAACAGCTTTCAAGTGAAGGTTTTGATGAGATGGCATTGGGATATCTTGATGCTTCAAGTCATCTTTTTGGCAATGATCAGGACATTCTTGCTTTATATCATGTTGTAAGCGGTAAATAAATTGAAATTAGATTTTATAAAAAATAACTATAAGTTCATTACGGATGATACGAATGAATTAGATCAAGAGACTCTTTTCTTAAAAACAGCACAAAATCTACTTTATTATGAGAAGTTGGAAGTTAAACCAAAAAGTATTACCCCAGAGGAATTAATAGAAGAATGGAAACTTTCAGATATGAAAGTAGTAGGTGTGACTGGAACCAATGGTAAAACCACTGTAACGGCAGCTATTTACTCTTTTCTTCTTGATTTGGCTGAGAAGCCTGCTTTACAAGGAACACGTGGTCTTTTTGCCAAGGAGAAGCGTATAGAAGATAAAAGTATGACTACGCCATCTATACTGGAAACACTACATAATATGAAACAGACTGTTGATTTGGGTTGCAATTATTTTATTATGGAAGTAAGTTCCCATGCTATTCATCAAAATCGTATAGAGGGTATTGTATTTGCGCTTAAGGTACATACCAATGTAACATCTGATCACTTGGATTATCATGGTACCGTAGAGGAATATAGACGTGTAAAGAGTCTTTTCTTTGCAGATGAAACACCTAAGTTGCTTAATAAAGATGAGATTAAAAAGATTACCTATAATCCTATTGGTGCACAAAGTTATGGAGTGGATGAGCCTGCTACATTTAAAGTACAGGCATTTTCACTTTTGCATGGGATTACGGCAGGGATTAAGCATCTGCGTTCAGAGGCGACCTTTCACTCACCTATGGTGGGACTTTTTAATCTTTTTAATCTCATGGCAGCAATTGGTGCTGTTGAGATGCTGACTAAGCGTCCGATTGAGGAGATATGTGAAGTAGTAGAGTATTTTGCAGGAGTGTCTGGACGCATGGAAGTAGTAAGTCGCACCCCTTTGGTAATTGTAGATTTTGCACATACTGATGATGGAATGCATGTGGTGCTTGAGTCAATGAAAGACAGAGATATCTCGGTAGTCTTTGGTGCAGGGGGGAATAGAGATAAAGAGAAGCGTCCTCGTATGGGTGCTGTTGCAGGGCGTTATGCCAATAAAATCTATGTAACTTCTGATAACCCTCGTGATGAAGTTCCAGAACAGATACTTGAAGATATTTTAGTAGGACTTAGAGGCAAAGAAAATGTAACTGCCTGCCCAGATAGGAAATTAGCTATTAAAATGGCACTTGATGCACTGGAAGAGAATGAGGTTTTGCTTATTCTTGGTAAAGGGGATGAAGATTATCAGGAGATAAAGGGTGTTAAGTATCCATTTGATGACAGAGAAGTAGTTCGGGAACTGTTAAATATGCAATAGGCTCCCTTTCTGTAGGGGAGGGATAGGTATAAGTTGAGTGTATCTTACCCCATATTCATCTCAAATTTTTCACCTGTTTTTTGTGTATGCATATAAAGTTTCCATGCATGAAGGATTTGGTAGCCCATCCATCCAAAAGAGAGTATTGTTAGTGTACCGGCTACAACAATAAATATATGAGTAAACAGTGACAATACAAAGGTAATTATGGTTGCCAGATGAATATAAAGATGTTTCATGGCTGTTTTGGGGTGAATAACTTCATGCATCATGGGTGCGGTAAAGTAGCCTTGAGAGTTTAGGTGAAACCATGTGAGAAATGGGACTATTTTGTAAAACATCGCAAAGACAATGCTTAGGGCAAAGGATACAAAGAAAATATAGGAAAGATTTTTTACTGTACTGATTTCTGTAAAGAGTGTAGCTGTCATTGTCAACATACTTAAGACTAAAGCGCTAAGTCCTATACGCCAGAACCATACTGTTGCATCAGCTAAAGGTCGTTTTCTTTGTGTCAACCTTTTAAGTGTCAATAGTGCATAACTTATTAACAGTAAAGCAAGTAGTATATTGGATACTATCCATATATTAGGGAAAAATAAGCCTATAATGGTTGTGATGACAAGTAGCGTTAAAAGTGTCAATGGTAGATATTGGCTGACTAGTTTAGGATAACTAGGTGTAACATAGAACATCTCAATAACTTGGAATGAAATAGAAATAATCAGTAGTGCTATCCATCCAAAAAGTCCAAAAGAGTAGTGGGCTGTTTTTATCTGTGTATAATAAACTCCCTCCAGTAATCCTCCCAATGTACCTGTTAAATAGAGTGCTAAAATAATGACAATGCCTAATGAGAAAAGTGCTGCTAGCATTCCTTTGGATGAACTACTGTGGCTGGGTAGTGCCCATAGGTTTTTTAACATGATCAGAGCAATAGAAAGCAGGGAGGTTCCCAGTAAAAAGGAGGCAGCAAGAAAAAGCCAAGGATGAGCAAAGTAAAAAGCAAACAGTAGAGAAAAAATCCCCAAAATAAAGGGATACTGTACCCAATTTGCTTTTTTAATTGGAGAGGTAAGTGTTACCCCAGCAATAACAGGTAACATTTGAAAAAGAGCAGCAAACATAAAAGAGAGCATAACTCCAAGTGTTAAGGTATGGGTAAATATGAGAGCTTTTGTGCTATATACATCAAAAATAGCATTTTGAAAAACAAGAATCAATATGCCTGCGAGTAGTCCAAAAAAGGCACCGGAAAAGAAGAAGCGAAAAACAACAGAGATAGGTGGTGCCTGATCTAGTGAGAGACCATTTTGACTAAACACGCAGAAGCTCACTTAAATTTATAGAAGGATTTTGACAAATAAGTATATGCCACTCCCCTTTGTTGTCCTCTTTGCTAAGTACTTGAAAGTTTTGCTCAGCAGCAAGATCAAGAAGTGGAATAGGATTTTTACGGTGAATCATGTAAAAATAATTTTCTTCATCTAGCTCTCTGAGTATTTTCATTGCAAGTTCAAGAGGTTTTGGATGTTCTAGTTCTCTAGCATCAAGGGAAACTTTTTTTAAGTTTGACATCTCATTAAAGCTCAAGACTTTTCATTTTATTCAGTGTACTCTCTTTAAGTTCGGGAGGAAGTACTCTGTCACACATTGCATAGAGCATCTGTTCCTCTTTCATATTGTGTTGCTGTAGTAGAATCATCATAGATTCGCAAAGTGAGAGGTAGGCATCTTTATCTTGCGATTCAATTGCTTCAGCAAGTTTTCCAATGAGTCCTCTTACCTGATCATGTTCATAGCACATAACTGTTGTAGGACCTTCTGTCGTACCTGTTTGTGCTTCAAAGGCGGGAAAGAGTTCAGCTTCTTCTCTTTTGAAATGCTTGAGGACATCATCTGAAAAAGCTAAAAACTTTCTCTCTGCTTCTGTCCAATCATTATTGGCTACAGCTTGTTCTGCCTCTGCAAAAGAGGTGTCGCAGTCTCTATGTTCTTGTGTCATAAATTGTGAAATTATCATCTTTTTATCCTTCTTTATTTAATAGTGATTATCTGTTCTAAAAATGTTTCATCAAGGAGAATTTTTTCTACACGTGCCTGCCAGAGTCTTCCAAACGCTTTTTTCTCTTCCGGTGTTGCCACCCCTTGCATACATTTTCCCATAAGTGGCTGCATCATAGGGTCACCAGGTACCATTGAAGAGTCATAGCTAAGTGTAACACTTTGGTTCGTATCTGTACGTGTAAGTGTAACTTCTCCATCCATAGGTACATGGTAGCTAACAAGATTATTTCTTGCCATATTGCCATTGAGACCTTTAAATCCACTTGCACCATTTGCGCCAGTGATAAATGAAATAACGTTACAAATAACACCTGTAACCCCTGCTGTTTCACTCTCTCTCATGGAGACATGAATCATTCCTCTTTTGGGAAGGTCTGTGTCATAAAGTGCTTTAAGACCATGTTGTGCCATAAGATAGGCTCCCGCTACGGTAGGGCAGGAGTGACCAGCAAGTTTAACACACTCCAGATAGCTAATTTGCATTTTTCCTTCTTCGAATGCCCCTAAAAAATCACTTAGAGGATCTTGAAGTTTAATAGCAGGTACTTTGTTGAAAAAATCAGGATATTTCATATATTTTCCTATGTGGATAGATTAAGAAGATTATAGTCAAAAAAAGTAAATTTTAGATTGATATTTATCAAGAATTAAGCAAATAGGAGTAAAATACTCTCAATTAAATTTATTTTCTAAGGAAAAACTATGATACAAGGTGTACCACAACCCGCGTTTTATATCTTTAAATGTCAGCAGTCAGCACCTCCTGGAATGCCAAAACCAAGCTGTGTAAGTCAAAATGATCCAGAGTCTCAGCAACTTTTTCAATATTTGTCCCAAACACTTATGATGAGAGGAATTATTGGGACTGTACAACCTATTCAGACCGGTTGCCTTAACCGTTGTCAGCAGGGGCCTGTTATGTTGGTGGAACCAGGGCATACAATGTATGTAGGTTTAACTAAAGAGAAGATAGATAGAATTGTTGATGAGCATATCATTGGTGGAAATGTTGTTCATGAATTTGTTATCCCTGATGAGCTGTGGGGAGAACCTGTAGCTCCTGCATCAATGGCTAGATAATTTATACTATCTAGTTTTCCAATTTCCCATCAAAAAATCCTTTGGGTATCTCTCTATTTTCAGTATAATATAAATAGAGGGGGGATTTTGATATAATCCCGATAATTTTAAGAAGAATATACAGGAATGACTATGAATATCACTATGCTTTATTCTAAACTCCATAGAGCTACTGTCACAGATGCCAACCTTAATTATGTAGGTTCTATTACGATTGACCAAGAACTTTTGGATGCTGCAAATATGCGTGTGGGACAGAAGATTGATATTGTTAATATCAATAATGGTGAACGTTTTTCTACCTATATCATCTCTGGTGAGCGTGGTAAGGGTGATATCTGTTTGAATGGTGCTGCAGCTCGTAAAGTACACAAGGGTGATAAGATTATTATTATCGCTTATGCCAGTATGGATATAAAAGAGGTTGATAACTATAAGCCAAAAATTGTTATTTTAGATGATAATAATGGCATAGAACAGGCATTTGAAGGGTTGGAATAAGATGTTTGAGGGGTTTGACATGAGCAAGATGTCTGAGATGGTTTCTCAGATGCAGGATAAAGCCAAAGAGATAGAAGCACAGGCAAAAAATCTACAATTTACTGCAAAAGCAGGAGGTGGACTTGTTGAACTGAGTATTAATGGTGCAGGTGAAGTGATTGACCTCAATATTGATGATACTCTGATGGAGGATAAGGAGTATCTTCAAATTCTGCTTATTTCTGCCATGAATGATGCGACAAAAATGGTAGAAGATAATAAAAAATCACAAGCGATGGGAATGATGGGCAGCATGAATCCCTTTGCCGGAAAATAAATAGGCTCCTCTTAAATTATTGTTAAAATCATACTGCTATGTGTATTGAAAGAGAAAGAATGAATCCCATAACTGAAGCTATAGAATATGATTCTGTTGCCAAAATGAAATCCCTTATTAGAAATGGAACGAATCTTAACAGCCCTATATGTGTGGGCGAAGAGTATGATTTGGAAGAGTATGATGAGATTTCACCGCTTTTTTATGCAATAAGAAAGTATGCATCAGTTGAAATGTTGGTACTCTTTATAGAAAATGGTGTAGATTTGATGCAGACAGATTCTGAAGGTATTTCTGCTTTGGATATGGCAATTAAGTTTAGGCATAAAGATGCCATACAGTTTTGCATAGATAATGGATTTGATCTTAATACAACAAAACGAAAATCGGGTATTACCCCAGTGTTATTGGCTGCATGTTTTTCTGATATTGAGATGATGCAGATGTTGCTAGACGCAGGAGGAGAGATTGATACTGTTGACAAGGCAGGAATGTCAGCGAAAGACTATGCTAAAAAACTTGGGCAGAAAAAAATGTTGGAGTTTTTGGAAGCAAAAGGTGCAAAGTTTTCTCTTTATGCAAACCAATAAAGCTTTGTAACCAATTTGTAACTCTTTTTTTTTATACTGATAAAAATAAAACTAAGGAAATTACAAATGAAAAATACCATACTTTCATTGATTACTATCTCAGCAATCTCTACTACAGGTGTACTAGCAGACAGTACAACAGATATTGCAGAACTTAAAATGATGATGCAGCAGATGAGCAAACGTCTTGCAAAACTTGAAGCAGAAAATAAGCAGCTAAAAAGAAAAACTGTATATCTCTTAAATAAAAAACACAGAAAACATAGAAACTCTTCTGTAGAGAAGAGAAAAAATGTTGCTTCAGAAGAAAAATTGCAGAATCATACGACTGTCAAATCCAAAGCCCCTGTACTTAAATTCTCTGGGACACACTATCTTGGTTTTGTAAGTGATAAAGTGGGAGCAACAGATGGTACAAGAATCAATAAATTTGAGACAAGACGTAATTATTTACAGGTCAAAGCCTATTTTGCACAAAATCCTAAAGATTATTTGCGTGTCACACTTGATACCGATCAAAAAGATAATGGGGACTGGAGTGTAAGGGTTAAATATGCATATCTCTATTTGGATAATGTCCTTCCTTTTACGGGGGTCGAGCTTGGACAGGCACACCGACCTTGGATGGATTATGAAGAGCATCATGGATGGCGTTACCGATCTGTATCAAAAACATTTATTGAGGGGACTCCAGATCTTGTCAATTCATCAGATCTTGGATTTAATTTTAAAACAAAAACAGACTATTTTTCTTCTGAGCTAGGTCTGTTTAATGGTTCGGGATATCATGGAATTAAAGATGGAAATGGTTTGAGTGCTGAGTGGAGATTGACAGGTCATATTTTAGGAACAGGGAGAAAGCATGTGCATAAATCTACACAATATGCAGATATCTCTTTCTTTGGACAGTATGGTACCAATGGGATTAAAAACAGTGACCCTGTAAGTGGAGACTACAAATGGTATGGGGTACATGCTGTTTATAATCAAGAGGCATTCCTGATTGCTTGTCAATACCTTAAAGCTTCAGAAGCAAAAGCAAGTAAAAAAGGTAAAGGCTGGTCTGTAAATGGTGAGATTAGACCACTGAAAGATGTTTCTTTTTTTGCAAAATATGATGATTTTAAATTAGATAGTGGAACAAAAAAGAAAAGAACAACTGTTGGTATAGGTTATGAATATAATAAAAATATTGAATTTGTTGTTAACTATGATAAAAAAGAGGTAGATGATGCAACAACAAGAGATGCGCTTATGCTCTCTGCCGAAGTAAAATGGTAATTTTTTACTAAAAGTTTTATACTCCCCTCTAAAGATGGGCAAAATTGTCCATCTTGTTTTTAAATTTTCTCCTCAAAGTAAATTGATTATATTTTGGTAATAAAATTGTAATACTTTTTCTCTATACTTCTTTTAGATTATACACATGAAGGAAAATCAATGAATAATACATTTAAAATGTTAATTGGTGCAGGGTTTGCTGTAATTATTGCTTTTTATGCAAATAGCATTATTGGACAAGTGACACACGGAGGCTTTTTAGTTTTAGCTGCTGTATTTGGTGCTTATATGGCGATGAATATCGGAGCCAATGATGTAGCAAACAATGTAGGACCAGCGTATGGTTCTGGTGCCATCACGATGACAGGTGTTATTGTAATCGCAGCTATCTTTGAAGCTATGGGTGCATTGGTTGCCGGTGGTGATGTGGTTGGTACTATTAAAAAAGGGATTATTGATCCTGCTGCATTTGGTGGTGACCCAATGCTCTTTGTCTATGCAATGTCAGCCGCTCTTTTATCTGCAGCACTTTGGTTAAACCTTGCAACATGGCTTAAAGCACCAGTTTCAACAACACACTCTATTGTAGGTGGTGTTCTTGGTGGAGGAATTGCAGCAGGTGGTTTTGCTATTGTTTCATGGGGAACGATGGGTAAGATAGCTGCTTCATGGGTTATCTCTCCTGTCCTTGGTGGTATGATTGCAGCGATTTTTCTTTATATTATTAAGTCTCAAATTGTTTACAAAGAAGACAAGCTGGGTGCGGCTAAAAAAATAGTGCCTATTTTGGTATCTGTTATGGCTGCAGCATTTATTACATACTTTACACTTAAAGGGTTAAAGCATGTATGGCATGATTTGACAACAATGCTTAGTTTCTTGCCACAGACCAAAAAACCTACTATTGGTATTGCATTTATTTTTGGTATAGTTGGTTCAATAGTGACGTATATCATTGTTAAACCAAAAATTGCAGCCAAGATAGAGAGTATGGATAATACAAGATCTGATATTAATGTACTTTTTGGTATTCCTTTGGTATTTGCGGCTATTTTCCTCTCATTTGCCCATGGTGCCAATGATGTTGCCAATGCGGTAGGGCCACTTGCAGCAGTCAATGATGCATTACTAAATCTCTCTATTTCCAAAAAAGCTGCGATTCCTTTATGGGTCATGGTTGTAGGTGGTTTGGGTATCTCTGTGGGACTTGCTCTTTTTGGTCCAAGACTCATTAAGACAGTAGGTTCAGAGATTACCGAACTTGATCCGATGAGAGCCTTTTCTATTATGATGGCTGCTGCAATTACTGTTATTATCGCTTCTCAGCTTGGTTTACCGGTTTCATCTACACATATTGCTGTAGGTGCAGTATTTGGGGTAGGATTTTTGCGTGAATGGATGGACTCTAAAAAAATGGATGAGAAACAGCAAAAACTTCAAATAGAAGTAGAAAAACAACGCGTACTTAAAGCAGATTTGGAAGTATGTACCAATGAAGATCCAGTAAAAAAACTAGAGCTCATTGAAGCACATAGAAGACAGAAGAAAAAAGTAAAGTCACTTAAACGTTCAGTTCGTGAAAACTATGTCAAACGTGGCATGGTTAAAAAGATTGTTGCGGCATGGGTTATTACTGTACCAGCTGCAGCAATACTCTCTGCAATTATTTTCTATGTAATTAAAGGTTTTGCTGTATAATCTTTTATGCAAAATAATATAGAGATAGTCGTCATAGAAGACGAAGAGGATATATTGGAGCTTATAGAGTATCATCTTTCTAAAGAAGGTTATGCTGTGACAGGTTTTTTGTCAACAGAGAATGTAGAACAGTTTTTAGAAGAAGAGGCGCCTGCACTTATGTTGGTAGACAGAAATCTACCAGGTATGGAGGGCAGTGAATTTGTCTCGTACTTACGTGAAATAGGCTATGACATTCCTGTTATTTTTCTTACAGCCAAAGATAAAGAATCAGAACTGGAAGAAGGCTTTGAAGCAGGTGGTGATGACTATATGTGTAAACCTTTTTCTCCTAAAGAGTTGACACTTAGAGTCAAAGCTTTACTGAAACGTTCAGGTGCCTTACAGAAACAAGAGAAACTCAAGCATAAACTTCTCACCATTGACCTTGCACAAAAAGAGGTATATGTAGAAGCAAATGCAGTGACACTTACCAACTTGGAGTTTAGGCTTTTACATACTTTTATGCAATATATCGACCAAGCACTTACTAGAGATTTCTTACGTGATGAGGTGTGGGGAAGTGAAGGTGAAGGTATTAATGACAATGCTGTCAATGTTGCCATTAATCGTTTAAAAAATAAAATAGACCCAGATAATACCCAAAACTATTTCCATCCTGTCTGGGGGATAGGGTATAAATTTAATTAACTCTCATATCCATTAGGATTTTTAGATTGCCAATTCCAGCTGTCTGCACACATCTCTTTTAATCCTTTTGTTGCTTCCCACCCGATAATTTCTTTGGCATAGCTGGGGTCGGCATAGCACTTTGCGATATCTCCTTCTCGTCTTGCCGCAAAGGTATAGGGAATTACTTTTCCTGAAGCTTTTTCAAAAGCTTTGACCATATCCAGTACAGAATATCCTATGCCTGTTCCAAGGTTTAGTGTTATGACCTCTTTAAAATTATTAATATGGTTAAGTGCTTTGACATGGCCTTCTGCCAAGTCACTTACATGAATATAGTCTCTTACTCCTGTACCATCATGGGTATCATAGTCATTTCCAAAAATATACAAAGAGTCACGTTTCCCTACAGCTGTTTGTGTGATGAATGGCATAAGGTTATTGGGAATACCATGAGGATCTTCCCCTATCATGCCAGAGGGGTGTGCTCCTACAGGATTAAAATAGCGAAGTAAAATAATTTTCCAGTCATTATCTGAAATATAGAGATCTTTAAGGATTCTTTCTATGATTAATTTAGATTCCCCGTAAGGATTGGTAGCAGAAAGAGGAAAGTCTTCTTTGATGGGGGTAGTATGTGGATTTCCGTATACTGTAGCAGAAGAGGAAAAGACAATAGATTTACAGTTGTTTCGCTTCATAACTTCACAAAGTACAAGGGTACCATTTACATTATTATTATAGTATTTAAGTGGCTGTAAGACAGACTCCCCTACAGCTTTAAGTCCAGCAAAATGGATGACTGCATCAATAGGATAATGGTTAAAAACATTTTGAAGTTCTTTGGCATTTCGGATATCACCTTTAATAAGAGGAATCTTTTTTTGAACAATACTTTCAACACGCTGTATACTTTTTTCAGAAGCATTACAAAAGTTATCAAATACAACAATCTCATACCCTGCTTCAATCAAAGCGATACATGTATGTGTTCCAATATATCCAGCTCCCCCCGTAATCAGTATCATTTTGCTTCCTTGCGTTTTTTGTATTATATCATATTTAAAAACATGTCAATATGACATATTTTTCTTTTCTTATAACTTTTCACGCTACACTTGCAGTATGAATAAATTAGAAACACTCAAATACTATTTCGGACATGATACTTTCCGCCCTTTACAAGAAGAGGTGGTTGATGCCATCATTAATAAAGAGGATGTATTAATGATACTTCCTACAGGTGGGGGTAAATCACTTTGTTACCAACTGCCTACCTTGCTGATGGAGGGTATTACGGTAGTGGTCTCTCCCTTGCTTGCACTCATGCATGACCAAGTCGTAGCCCTTAGAGCCAATGATATCTCTGCTGCGATGCTCTCATCGATGCAAACACTAGAAGAGAGCCAAGACATAGAGCAGCAGTTACGTAATGGTGAAATAAAACTCCTTTATGTAGCCCCTGAGCGTTTGACCAATGCCTATTTTCTAAATATGTTACATCAACTCCCCATTAACTTTTTTGTCATAGACGAAGCCCACTGTGTCTCAGAGTGGGGACATGAGTTTAGAGAGAACTATAGGCGTTTGTCTTTGCTTAAAGAGCAGTTTTCTACTATACCCATCGCTGCATTTACTGCCACAGCTACCAAGACAGTAGAGCAGGACATCGCTACAAACTTAGGATTGCAAAACCCTAAACGTGTCAGAGGTTCTTTGTTTAGAGAGAACCTCTCTGTTAACGCACGACACCGTATCAAAGATGGACGACAACAGTTGGTAGAGTTTTTAAAACTTCATATGGATGAGTCGGGCATCATCTACACACTTTCACGTAAATCTACCGAAGCCATAGCAAGTTTTTTGCAAGGTAAAGGCATAGAAGCCAAAGCGTATCATGCTGGGTTACCTACAGAAGAGAAAAACAAAACCTATGCAGACTTTGTGGCGGACCGTGTACAAATAGTGGTGGCAACCATTGCTTTTGGGATGGGGATAGACAAAAGTAACATTCTCTTTGTGGTACATATGACACTGCCTAAAACTCTGGAAAACTTCTATCAGGAGATAGGACGTGCAGGACGTGACGGACTTGAAGCAGAGACACTGTTACTCTACTCTGCACAGGACATCGTGCAACAAAAATCTTTTATAGAAGATTTACCTGATACTCCCTACAAAGAACACGCCTTCAACAAGCTTGACAGCATGGTACGCTTTGCCAACTCTGAAAACTGTAGACACCAAAGCATCGCAGCCTACTTTGATGACCGTATAGAAGCTTGTGGAAGTAAGTGTGACAACTGTACTGCCCCAGCGTCTGAAAAAGTTGACATCACTACAGCTGCACGCATGATGCTCTCTGCCATTTTAAGAACAGACCAAAGTTATGGCTTGCATTACATAGTAGATGTACTCAAAGGCAGCAAAGAACAACGCCTCTTACAAAATGGACACGATACGCTCTCCGTGTATGGCATAGGAGATGAATATACCAAGAACCAATGGCTTACCATAGGTGACAAGCTTTTAGAGCTTGGTGCGGTAGCCATTGGTGAATTTAAGGTTTACAAGTTGACAGAGTTTGGGGTAGAAGTCATCAAAGGTGCACACAGCATAGACCTTAAAAAAGAGAGACTCACTGTACAAAAAGCAGAAGCGAAAAAAAGAGTTACCTACTTTGATGACTACGATGTAGAGATGTATGACCGCCTTCGTACCCTACGTACCCAAATAGCCTCAGAAAAAGGCATCCCTCCTTACATTGTATTTTCAGATAAAACACTTAAAGATTTATCTGTAAAAGTACCGCAAAGTAAAGAAGAGATGTTGGAAGTGCATGGTATAGGTGAAGTGAAGTTTGAACGGTATGGGGAAGCGTTTTTAGAGGTGTTGTGCGAGTAAGTAAAATACTACATTGTAGTTCTTATAAACTATAAAGTAGTATTTATGCTGTAGGTTCTGTTGCTCTCACAACATCCTATGGGGTTTTTATGAATGATGAATATTCCCATTTATTCCAATTGTCAACAATTTTATGCTTGACAGCGTTGTGTTGTATGTAGTTCATTTTTTCAAGCCAGTCTTTTTCGTCTCGTATGGTATGTTCATAAAAGCGTTCTTGCCAGATACCTGAATGTTGTCGTTTATATTTGGATGGGCTTAGTGTTATTTTTCTATTTTCCATTTCATGTGTCGGGGTGAGGGCACCCCGACCTACGAGTCCATAAACAAAACTTCTTTTGATATGGCTAATGATTTTAGAATACTCTTTGGCTACTTTTGGTGTGAGTATCATATGCAGATGGTCAGGTAATATGATGATGGCATCTATGTGGTAATGGTACCTTTGTTTACTACGTTTAAATGCATCACGCAATAGCTCTATGTTGTCTATAAGGATAGGTTGTCTTTGGTGTGTAACCATGGTAATAAAATAGCTGTAATTGTCCAAATATATACGTTTATAGTTCATAAGGTATTCTAACATATAGATAGAAGATACATTCAAAATATGCCAAATTGCCATATTATTTGTTAAAAATGATTAATTTACGTAGGTCGGGGTATCCTTACCCCGACAATAATATGCATGCAATAAAAATTATAATATGGTATATAAATTGATGTTGGGGTGAGGGCACCCCGACCTACGGAAGCATAGATTGTTATATGGATTAGATATGGTAAGGGTGTAGGGTGTTATGTCCTCACAACACCACAAATTTGGCTATAATTATTGCATCGATTACAAGGGGAAAGAATGGAACTGGTCTATCTATGGGTGGAGGAGTATAAAAATATTCATAGGCAGGGGTTTAATTTTTCGCCTAAATTTAATTGCCATTATGAAACCTATCAAAGAAATGAATATGGAAGAGTTGGCTGCATTTGTTTGTGAATCCTTAGAAAAGGAGGGCATAGAAACAGTACTTTCTGGTGGATGTTGTGCCCTCACAACACCAAAAATATAAACAACAAATAAACACAAATTCGGAGAAAAAATGAAACAACAAAACAAACCCCTCTGTGGCATAGATGAAGCAGGACGAGGACCTTTGGCTGGGTCTTTGGTGATGGCGGGGGTAGTGTTGACTGGGGAGGTTGAGGGGTTGATGGATTCTAAGAAGTTGACTGAGAAGAAGAGGGAGGCACTTTACCCTTTGGTTGTAGCCAATAGTGACTACCACATCGTCTCTTTTTCTGCAGAAGAGGTAGATGAATTGGGTATCTCTGAGTGTTTACATAGAGGGTTGCTTTCTATACAAAAACATTTACCAGATGTGGAGTATCTCTTTGATGGTAACAGTACCTTTGGGGTTGACAACATTACAACGATGGTTAAGGCGGATGCCAAGGTGCAGGAGGTCTCAGCTGCGAGTATATTGGCTAAGGTGACACGTGACAGGGAGATAGTGGAAATGGCTAAAATATACCCAGAGTATGGGTTTGAAAAACATAAGGGGTATGGAACCAAAGCCCATATAGAGGCTTTGGTGAAGTATGACAGATGTCCTATTCACCGTAAGAGTTTTAGGGTAAAAGGCTTGGATGAGCCTACACTGTTTTAGTTACATTGCTTGCTTTCCATTGACACGGAGTGTACCATCTTTTAATTCTACATTGTAAACCTTTTGATTATTGACATCTTTAGGTTGAAAAAGCATCATGACAAGCATTGCCTGAGGCTGTTTTGACAGAAAGTTAAAAAGTTGATTTGAAAGAGAAAGATGAAGGTCTGCATCTATGGAATTTATGGCTGCCATAGGGGTTTTTCTAAGTGTACTGACATCTAGTGTTTTATCAATATCCAAATGGCTTGAGATTTTAAACGCATCTAGTTTTTGATTTTCATAGATGATATTTTTTGCTGAAAAGTTTGGTATCTCCAGTCCAAAGCCTTTAGAGATAAGTGTTTGAAGTGCTTTGAGGAGAGCCTTTTCGTCTTTAGGGTCAATAGTCTCTAGTTTTTCTAAGGCTTGTGTATCTATATTTTTTGCTTTTATCTCTAGAAGAAGAGACTCTAATCTGCTCTCTTTTTGCCTTTGCTCAAGAACAATACTTTCAATTTTGGTCTGACTATCTGCTGCGGCAAGTGTATTGATTACTTTTGAATGAGAGTCTATAGCAATATTGGTGATATGTAATTTCAATAGAGCTTTTGCAGAGAAAAGTATCTCTTTTAGCCGATAATCAATGTGATAGTCATATTTTGTATGGCCGGTTGAGGTATAGTTGCTTATGAGGTGATTGCATTGTATTGCAACTTCATCTTCTCCTTGTATGGTAATATTTTTAAGTTTTTGTCTGATGTTTAAGAGTTTGTTTTCTTTAATCTCTCCTGTAAATGTAAAACCTTTCATGGAGAGTGTGACTTTTTTCTTATCGGCTATGATTTCATTAATATCTTTCATGTACCCTTTAAAGCCTGTCCCAAGCTTATTGACATCCATGTGTAGTAGAAATGTTTTTTTCTGAATCATCTTTTGGATTTGTTTGAGTATTCTCTTCTCTTTGTTGTCTGCTGAAGCGGTAAGCAAAGTAGGAAGCGTGAGAGGGTAGATGTCAAAAGAGACAGCACTGTAGTTATTTGCAAGATAGCTTACATCTATGCCCAGAGTCAAACCTTGAAGTGCTTGAATATCTTTCTGCGAGATACGTACTCCTTGCAGACGAAGATAGGATGTTACTTTTTGGGGTTCATTTAAAGAGAGGGTATAATGCTCTTTTTTCTCTTCTGTTACACTTTTTTTAATGCCAAAACCTTGTGTCTGGAGTGATGCAAATGCATCAGTTACCTCTTTTTTCATTTGGGTAGCCAATTGCTCTGCACCGGCAGTAAAATAATAGATAGTTGCAACAGTAAGTATTCCAAGCAATCCAAATCCAATCTTTTTCATTGCGTTAGCCTTTATAGATGTTAGTGAGATGTTCCATTTTTTTACCCATATTAAGAAGGGTCATATCTGCCAAGGTTAGTGCCATCATCGCTTCACAGACTACGGCCCCACGTATAGCAACACAGGGGTCATGGCGACCTTGGAGTTTGCATTTTGCCTCTTCGTTGCTTGTGGTTATTGTATTTTGTTCCTGAAAGATAGAAGGGGTTGGCTTGAAATGTGTTTTTACAAGAATTGTATCACCATTGCTAATGCCACCAAGCATACCGCCAGAGTGATTTGAACTAAAGCCATTTTGGGTGATTTCATCGTTGTTTTCACTTCCTTTAAGATGTGTAGAGGCTACTCCCTCACCTATTTCTACTGCTTTGGCTGCGTTGATGCCCATCATTGCTTCTGCTAAAATGGCATCAAGTTTATAGTAGAGTGGCTCACCAAGACCTACGGGTACACCAGTGGCTGTTGTGAGTACTACTCCCCCTACAGAGTCATGTTTTGCTTTGGCATTGAGTATAGCTTGCTCCTGTGCAGCTTCTACTGTGGGGTCAAGTGCATAGAGTTTTGATGTTTTTGCATGCGTAAAGTCCTGAGTATCTCCTTTGATACCATCGACTTCGCAAAGTCCAGACTGTATCTCTATCCCCAGTTCTTTGAGCATGAGTTTGGCTATAGCCCCTCCTGCTACACGTGCTGCTGTTTCACGTGCCGAAGAGCGTCCACCACCACGGTAGTCACGTAGTCCATACTTGTGAAAGTAGGTAAAGTCTGCATGCCCTGGACGAAAGAGGTCTTTAACGTTGTCATAGTCTTTGGACTTTTGGTTAGTATTGAAAATAACCATTGCAATAGGAGTACCTGTACTTAATCCTTCAAATACACCTGAGAGTATTTCAAGCTTGTCATCTTCTTTACGTCCTGTTTCCAGTTTGGATTTTCCAGGTTTTCTTCTGTCAAGTTCTGACTGAATAAAGGTTTCATCTATCTTTAGCCCTGCTGGCACTCCATCAAGTATGCATCCTAGTGCTTTACCATGTGACTCTCCAAAAGTAGTGAGGGTAAGTTTTTTCCCAAAGGTATTCATTTTTTTAGTTCCTTCAAAGCTATTTTTGCCGCTTTTTGCTGTGCCTCTTTTTTGCTTTTTCCTTTTGCTTTTGCTATAGTTTTGTTGTTGAGTATAATAGCAATTTCAAACTCTTTTTTATGATCTGGTCCAGAGGAGCCTAACATCTCATAAAGTGGTGTTACTCCATGGGTTGCCTGTGTCAACTCTTGTAAAGCTGTTTTATAATCTTTTGAGAGTGAGTCAAGGTCTATTTTTGGATGGCACTCTTCAAGAAGCTTAATAGAGATATTTTTTGCTACTTCAAGTCCTGCTTCAAGATATACCGCCCCTATAATAGCCTCAAAAGCATTGGAAAGCAGGGAGGGTTTGTCTCTTCCATTGTTGTTTTCTTCTGCAAGTGAGAGAAAGATATAAGAACCAAGTTTCAGTTCACGTGCAAGCAGTGTAAATCCAGATTCATTGACAAGTGAAGCACGTATTTTTGACAAAATACCCTCATTTGATTTGGGAAATTTTTTAAAAAGGTACTCTCCTACGATGAGATCCAGTACCGCATCTCCCAAAAATTCAAGCCGCTCATTATTGTAAGGCTTTTTGTCACTTTTATGTGTCAAAGCCTCAATAATCAATTGCTTATCCTTAAATGTATAGTTCAGTCTTTTTTCGAGTTGACTGTAATTGTTCATTATTCTCTCCTTTGTTTGGTTACAGGGTTGATTTTATTTTTTCTGCTTCGTTGCGTGCGAGTTCATCACAGCGTTCATTTTCAGGGTGACCATTATGTCCTCTTACCCATGTGCCATGCACATTATGGGGTTTGGCTGCTTCAAGGTAAGCTTCCCAGAGGTCCACATTTTTAACTTTTGCAAAGTTCTTACGTACCCATCCCTCTAGCCATTCGTTGATGGCTTTAACAACGTAGGAACTGTCTGAGACTACTTCGACATCACAGGGTTCTTTGAGGAGTTTTAATCCCTCAATTACTCCCTGAAGTTCCATGCGGTTATTTGTCGTATGTGCGTCTCCTCCAGAATATTCCTTGCGTCGACTTTTAAACACAAGTATGCCACCATATCCCCCTGGACCTGGGTTTCCAAGGCTTGAACCATCAGAGTAGAGAGTAATTTGTTTTTGGGCTTGATTTTGCAATGTTTTCCTCAACTTGAACTGAATTTATCGCCATACAGTTTGGACAGCGTGTAAAGGAGACAGGAAAGCTCTGTTTACACTGTTTACACAGGTAGGAAAAGAGTAAATCGCCTGTTTCAAATCCACCTTTTCTGGCTGTAGCCAACATATCCAGACTAAAGATGCCGCTCTCTATTACAGGAGTAGGGAGATAACCTTTGGCATAATACAGGGTATGTAGCTTTTTATTGGATGTAATTATATCTAAATCGAGTTGTGAATTTGGCAAAAACCATAAGATATCGATAAGTTCTTTTATTCGGTTGGTGTCAATAGCTTCCCAAGCACTTTGTGTATCTAATTGCAAGAGAGTAATAATTATAGGTCTATAGAGAGTAGGTTGTTGTTTCAAGATGGCTTTAAGTTGTTTGACCTTCTCTTCTATTGCCATATTTTTTGTTACGGCAAGTTGTGAAAAGTCAAAAAAACTTTCAAGAACGGAAGTATCCTCTCCCAACATTTTAAGTGGCTCTATAATCTCTTTCGCTTTATCGTAGCGATGCATCATTTCATAAACGATACCTAGTTCATAGAGTACTTTGGTATGACGGGGTTTACGACGAAGTATCTCAAGGTAGATAGCTCTAGATCGTTCAAGAAATCCTGCATGCAGGTAGGTAGTCCCCAACCTTTCCATAAGTTCAAGTTCTCCTGTTTCATGCTCAATATGTTTAATAAGGTAGATATAGATATTAATTGCTTTGGGGTACTCTCCTGTTGTTTCAAAAGCTTTGGCTAGCAGCGTAAGTGGTTTAAGCATATTGGGTTCAAAAGACATCTCTGTGGTATCCAATGCACATTCAGAAGAGTCAAATTTCTCTAAAAATTTGAGTAGGTTCCCCTCTTCTTTTTGTTGTTTGTAAAGCCCCCATCCATAGGTAACCAGTGCAATAATCAGTGCAATGACAAGAATGAGTAAAATACTAAAAAGCGGATCATCGTAAGCGGGTAGTATGTGTTCCAAAAGTATCCTTGCTTCGGTAGGTTTTGCAACCGATAGTTTTTGTTTCTTTAGTATCCGTAAAAGGAATAGCTGGTTAGATTATAGCTAATTAGATATAATTCTTTTATGATAGATAATTCCTCCATAGAATCTTTAAAAAACAGTATCGATATCGTTGATGTAATAGGTAGCTTTATAGAGCTTAAAAAAGCAGGTGCAAACTATAAGGCAAATTGTCCTTTTCATGGAGAAAAAACCCCCTCTTTTGTTGTAAGCCCAAGTAAGCAGATTTATCATTGTTTTGGGTGTGGTGTCGGAGGAGACAGTGTGAAGTTTGTGATGGAGCTTGAGAAACTCTCTTACCCTGAAGCCATAGAAAAATTGGCAGCTATGCATAATTTTTCTCTTACTTACACCAAAGGAAGTTCAGACTACTCTGATGCCAAACGTCTGCTTGAATCCATAGGACAATGGTATGTTAAAAATCTCAATCAAAACAGTACAGCTAAACAATATTTATTAAGCAGGGGTATAAGTCAGGCATCTATAGAACGTTTTGAGATAGGGTATGTTCCTACGGGAAAAGAGGTTATGCAGTTTTTAACCTCTGCATTACTTCCTTTACCTAAAGCTGCTGAAGCAGGCATCATTGCTCAGAGTGAAAATGGACAAGGGTATTATGCACGTTTGGTAGAGCGTATTACTTTTCCTATTTATTCTGCAAGTGCTTCTATAGTAGGTTTTGGTGGGCGTACCATTACGAATCATCCAGCTAAGTACATTAACTCGCCGCAGACAAAACTTTTTAATAAGTCTCGTCTGCTTTATGGGTATCATTTAGCCAAAGAGAGTATTTATAAAAATAAAAAAATCATCATTTGTGAAGGGTACTTGGATGTAGTGATGTTCCATCAGGCAGGCTTTAGGGAAGCAGTAGCAGGAATGGGAACGGCACTTACTGCAGAACATTTGCCTATGCTTAGAAAAGGTGACCCAAAAGTCATTTTGGCATACGATGGAGACAAAGCAGGGGTGGCAGCTGCACTCAAAGCTGCCCAGATGCTCTCTGTAGCGGGCTTTGATGGTGGGGTGGTACTTTTCCCCGATGGACAGGACCCCGCTGATCTTATAGCCAAAGGGCAGAGTGAAGCAGTAGCAAAGTTACTTCGTGAAGCTAAGCCACTTATACCTTTTGTATTGGAGAAGATAGTCTCACAGTATGACTTGCGTGACCCTAGAGCCAAAGAGGCAGGGTTTGGTGCGGTAAAGCAGTATATTGATACGCTTACACCCATCATAAAAGATGCGTATATTCCAACAGCAGCAACATTGCTTGGGCTTTCGCCTAGTTTTTTTGGAGGACAGGCAAAACCAGAGCGTGCCAGAGAGAACTTTGTTCAACATAAGGATGATACAGAATTACTTTGTATTCTAAAAACATTACTTGAATTTCCACAATATATTGATAATGTTTTAAGTGTGATGGATACATCTCTTTTTGGAAAATATTCAGAACTCTTTTCTATTTTATTGAAATCAGAATTTGACAATCCACGTTTAGTGGGGTTAAGTATTGATGATACCATTAAGGTACTAAGTGAGGAGAGCTTGAATCAGGCACTTTTAAATATGCTGACAATTCATTATAGAAAACAACTGCAAACAATACCAAGGGATTCTCGTATTCCTATGGATAAGAAATCTTTTTTGATTAAAAAGATAAAATTTGATATACTTCCAAGATTGAAAAAAGGTGAACTTGTAGCATTTGACGCAAATATATCAATAATTTAAAAGGAAAAGCAATGGCAACAGCATCAGCAAGACATATACTTGTAGCAGATGAGACAGTCTGTAATGAACTTAAGAAAAAAATAAATTCAGGCGAAATTACTTTTGAGCAGGCAGCACGCGAGAACTCTACTTGTCCATCGGGTGCCAATGGTGGTGCACTAGGTACTTTCGGTCAAGGTAAAATGGTTCCAGAGTTTGATAAAGTAGTATTTAACGATGAGGTAGGTGTGGTTCACGGACCAGTACAAACTCAATTTGGTTACCACCTTCTTGAAATTACAGAACGTTCAAACTAACAATTAAGGCAGAATTCTTTGCCTTGGTAACTACACATTTGGGGAATTAGCTCAGCTGGGAGAGCGCTTCGCTGGCAGCGAAGAGGTCGACGGTTCGATCCCGTTATTCTCCACCATTTTATATCTATCTTTCATGTACTTTTACACAATTTTTTAGAGCATCTCTAACAGATATTTTTCCCAAAATATAGAAAATATAAAGATTATTTCATGAAATTTTAAAAAAGGTTAAAATTAAGATTTAAATTGAAGATTGGTGACCCCACGGAGACTCGAACTCCGGTAACATGGATGAAAACCATGGATCCTAACCGCTAGACGATGGGGCCAACAATAAATTTACAAGTATTATAAATGGTGACCCCACGGAGACTCGAACTCCGGTAACATGGATGAAAACCATGGATCCTAACCGCTAGACGATGGGGCCATTTACAACTTGTGGACGAAATTATATAGGTTAAGTCCTTAAATAACTCTTAAATATAGTATAATTTCTAAAAAATAGGAAATATTCTCATGAAATTTAAAAAAAATCTTTTTTTAATCTTAATACTATGGCTATTTAATGGTTGTACAGGTACTGAATATGCAAAGCAGGAGAGTATATTTATTGTTTTTAAAACACCGATATTTAAATATGCAGATTTGGGCTTTATCTATCGTAGTCCAGAGAGGCTAAAGATTGAACTCTATAGTAATGCTCAAGCAGTTATGGCTTTAAAAATAGGAAAAGAGAAGATTTGTATCTCTTTGTTTGAATGTATGGATAAAAAAAGTTTTAATAAAAGAGTGCTTAGCCACTACTATCCTGAAGATATTTTAATGCATATTTTTAGAGAGGAAAAGATTTTTTCTGGACAAAATAGTATTAAAACACGTAACGGCTTTACACAAAAATTAAGTAGAGCAGGGGAATATGATATAAACTATCAGGTTTTCAATAAGCAAATTGTATTCCATGATACAATCAATGCTATAGTAATTAAAGTAAAAAGGTTAAAGTAATGTCAAAATTTGTAGGTGCACATGTCAGTGCAAGTGGTGGAGTAGATAATGCACCACTTAATGCTAGCGCTATAGGTGCAAAAGCATTTGCTCTTTTTACCAAAAATCAAAGACAATGGGTAGCAAAACCTTTAGAGACAAAAACAATTGATAGGTTTCATAAGAATTTGGAAGCATCAGGTATTTTGCCTAAACATATTCTTCCTCATGATTCTTACCTTATTAATCTTGGACATCCAGAGAAAGAGAAACTTGAAAAATCAAGAGATGCGTTTATTGATGAGTTGGAACGTTGTCATCTATTGGGACTTGATAGGTTAAATTTTCATCCAGGTTCATATTTGGTGAAAATTGCTAAAAAAGATCCTGAATATATAGATAAACTGATGCAAGCAGAGCTAACTGCTCTTGATGTCATTTCGGAGTCTATGAACAGATCCATTGAGGCTACAAAAGATTCCAATGTGAAGCTGGTCATAGAAAATACAGCAGGACAGGGAACAAACCTTGGATATACATTTGAGCATTTGGCTTATATTATTGATAAGATAGAGGATAAGAGTCGCGTAGGTGTCTGTATTGATACTTGTCATATGTTTACCGCAGGGTATGATATCCGTACAAAAGAAGCTTATGAGGCTACATGGAAAAGTTTTGATCGTATTGTGGGACGTGAGTACTTGATGGGTATGCATATCAATGACTCCAAACCAAAGCTTGGTTCTCGTGTGGACAGACATCACTCCTTGGGACAGGGAGAGATAGGTTGGGATGCATTTAGGTTTATTATGAATGATACACGTATGGATGATATTCCACTTATTTTGGAAACAATTGATGAGACAATCTGGGCAGAGGAGATTCAGGCACTCTATGCATTTGTAGAGAAAGAGTAGATTAAAAGGGTGTACAAAAGATAATCCAAAAGAAGAGGTGTAACATTACGGCTATAGTGAATGGAAAACTTATTATTAATAATCAAATTGTTGAAGAGAAGATACTTCTTTTTAATGATAAAATTATTGATATAGTTGATGATATGATAATGTCAGACAGTGATAATATTGAGATTATCGATGCCAAAGGAGCTTATGTCAGTGCAGGATTTATAGACTTGCATATTCATGGTTCAGGTGGTGCAGATGTAATGGACGCTACACCTGATGCACTTGAAATAGTTTCTACGGTGTTACCTCAAACAGGTACGACCTCTTTTTTGGCTACCACAATGACAATGTCAATACAAGAGATTGACAAAGCTTTACAAAATATTCAAAATAATGCCAAAAATTTGACGGGTGCAGAAATATTGGGTGTACATCTTGAAGGACCTTTCATTAATGCCTCCAAGCATGGGGCGCAAGATGAAAACTATGTTCAGTCTCCAAATTTTGAACTTATAGAAAAGTATATCAATGAAGTGAAGATGATTACCCTTGCCCCTGAAGTAGAAGGGGGTGAGAATTTTGTCAAGCAGATGAAAAAAGCCTATCCCCATATCATACTTAGTATTGGACATTCCAATGCTAGTTATGAAGAGGCGAAGCAGAGTTTTACGTGGGGTATTTCTCATGCAACACATTTGTTTAATGCTATGCCTGGTTATCATCATCGTGAACCAGGTATTATTGGTGCAGTGTTTGAGAGCAATGTAACCTGTGATATTATTGCTGATTTGATACATACGCATCCAACTACATTGGCATTGACACATAAGCAAAAAGGTGACAAGCTTATACTCATTACGGATGCAATGCGTGCAGGGTGTATGCAGTATGGTACTTATGATTTGGGGGGCAAGCATGTTGATGTAAAAGATGGAAGGGCAGTACTTGAAGATGGTACTTTGGCAGGTTCTGTACTGAAAATGAATGAAGCAATGGCAAACATGATGCAGCATACGGAGATGAGATGTGAAGAGGTTGTTAATGCTGTAACAAAAGTTCCGGCACAGATTCTGGGTATAAAAAAGGGTATGCTTAAAAAAGGGTATGATGCAGATATAGTCATTTTTGATGAAAATTTTAGTATTATAACAACCTTTATAGATGGTAAGTGCAAGTATGAAAGGATATAAGCGTGTTTGGATTTATAAAACGTAAAACGAAAGAGGTTTTCTCTCCTGTTGCAGGGAAAATAGTTGCACTTGAGAGTGTAGATGATGAGGTATTTTCACAAAAAATGGTTGGTGATGGGGTAGCCGTAATACCTGTAGACAGTCATTTTAGAGCACCGATTGATGGCATAGTGACAAAAATATTTTCTACCAACCATGCGTATAGTATCAAGGGTGATAAAGATTTGGAAGTAATGGTACATATTGGACTAGAGAGTGTAGCACTCAATGGCAAAGGGTTTAGACGTATAGTTGAAGAGGGTGAACGTGTAAAAGCGGGGGATGTTATTATTGAAGCAGATATAGACTATATCAAAGCCCATGCAAAAGATATTATTACCCCTGTTATTATCAGTGATGAAAGTACTATTACAGAGATAGAGAAAAAATATGCCATTGTTAAAGAGGGCGATAAAATTATGGAGGTGAAATAATGCCACAAAGTGATAATTTATATCATTATATTGTTTATGGTGTAGTATTAGTAGTATTTTTGATAGTGCTAAAATCCCCTAAGAAGAAATAGTCTATCAGAGGGTTCTATTTTAATGCATCTTTTATCTTTTCAGCTATGCCTTCTGCTCTGGTCCCCAGTATAACCTGAATGCTGTTTTTATCAGGGCGTATAACACCTTTGGCTCCCAGTACGATAAAAGATTCATCGCTGAGTTTAGTGCTGTCATGTACTGATATGCGTAAGCGTGTAATGCAGGCATCAGTACTTTTAATGTTCTCTTTACCTCCCAGTGCTTCTATAAAAGATAAAGCTTCATTACTTACAGAGGAGGTGGTTTCTTTTGCACTGTTTTCTTCAAATATTTTGAGTTTAAATATTTTGATAGTATAGTAACTCACAAAAAAATAAATGAGTGCAAATACTATACCAAGAGGTAAAATAAGTAGAGGATTTGTAGCTAGTTTATAGTTAATGACATAGTCTATGAATCCTGCTGAAAAACCAAAACCTGCATGAATATCTAGTATTTGTGCAGCTGCAAGTGCAAGGCCTGTTAAGAGAGCATGTACAACAAAAAGTAAAGGTGCAACAAAAAGAAATAGAAACTCTAAAGGTTCAGTAATCCCTGTAAGAAAAGAAGTAAAAGCAACACCTGCAAGTATCGCTCCTGCACGTTTTTGTGAGGACTTAGGAGTATTTAGGTAGATAGCATATGCCATGGCAGGCAAACCAAACATCATCACTACATAAAAGCCAGACATATAAATACCTGCTGTTTTGTCTCCTGCAAAGAAACGGTGCAGGTCTCCATTGGCGACTACTTCTATACCATCTTTTAAATGCGTATATTCGCCAAGTTGAAACCAAAAGACGGAGTTGAGTATATGGTGAAGTCCTAGAGGTATGAGTAGACGGTTGAGAGTACCGTAGATAAATGTACCTATTTCGCCCAGTCCTATGATGGCATTTGAAAAAGCATCTATTCCAGACTGGGCATAGTGCCAAAAGTATCCTGCTAGTATACCTACACCTATGGCAGAAATAGCAGTGATGATAGGGACAAATCTTTTACCACCAAAAAAACCTAAAAATTCAGGGAGTTTAATGTCATAAAAACGGTTATACAGTGTACCAGCAAGTACTCCAATGATGATACCCACAAAGACACCCATATTGACATCTTTGTCAATACTGATGTAAACAGCTTTGGTTATGAGTACTCCTATAGCCCCTGCAAGTGCTGTTGCCCCGTCATTGTTTTTGGAAAGTCCATAGGCAATACCGATACCAAAGAGTAAGTCAAGATGGGAAAATATAGCATCTCCCGCATTTTTCATAATGAGGGCTACTTGTCCATCGATAAAAGGAATGTCTCCAAATCCTAAACGAAGTAGAAGTGCAGCCACAGGAAGCACTGCAATAGGGGTCATGAGGGCTTTGCCTATTTTTTGTAAAAGATTAAACATGACGTATGGTCTCCTTGGTTTGAGCAATTCTTTTGGGACTGACAGAGAGGATTGTAATCCCCAAATTGATTAATTTGTCTATAGCTTTAGTGTTTGATGCAAGTTCTCCACAGATACTTACAGGTTTTGTAGCTTTTGTAATAACCGTTTTAAGTGCAGAAAAGACAACGGGTGAAAGCTCATCTACTTTAAGAAGTGGATGGGTACGTTCAACAGCAAAGAGATACTGCGTGAGGTCATTTGTGCCTATGGAGTAAAAATCTACTACTTCATTGAATGCTTCAATAAGAAAGAGTACAGAGGGTACCTCTATCATGATACCAAAGTCTATGTTGCTAATGTCAATATTGTATTTTTGTGCAACATTCTGTGCAAAACTTTTTGCTTTTGTAAACTCTTCTACACTTGACACCATAGGAAACATAATTTTAATCTTTTTGCCTTTGGAAGCTAAAAAAACAGCATGGAGTTGCTCCTCCATGATTTCAGGATGGGTTCTGAAAAGTCGTACACCACGCACCCCCAAAAATGGGTTGCTCTCTAGTGGAATGTTGATGTAAGGCAACGCCTTGTCTCCACCTACATCAAGGGTACGCACAGTAATGTCATCAAAATTGTCAAATATCTCTCTAAAGGCATTGGTTTGTGCTTGAAGGGTAGGTTTAACAGACTTGAACAAAAACTCAGAACGTAAAAGCCCTATGCCCTCAGCACCCTCTTCTTTGGCGAGTTTTGCACTAGGTACATCACCTACATTGGCAAAGATTTTAATGTGTTGTCCTTGTGTTGTCACCGCTTTGTCAAAACGTTTGGAGGCAGAGTGCGCTTTTTTTGCATTATATTGTTTTTGGAGTTGTTGTGCTTTTTTCTTGTCTGTTTCATGGGGAGAAAGTACTGCAACACCTGCAAAACTGTCTAAAATAACCTCTTTTGCTAAAGGTATCTGTGAAGTGTCAGCTATAAGAGAGGTGATGCCAGATGCACGTAACAAAATAGCAGTATGAGAATTAGCAGCAGTCTCTTTTAGTACGACTCCTTGTACTTTTGTTTCTTCTAAAAGTGCTATCTCACTAGGAAGAAGGTCGTTTGCTAAAAGTATAAATGGATGTTCTGGAAATAGAAGTTTTATCTCTACACCCAAATGTGTTTTTACCTGTTTTAAGATGTCTTGATAGTCAGCTATTTTGGCTGAGAGTTTTGTGTTTTTCAGTTTGTTGGACTCTTGCGTTATTTGTGTCTCTAGACTCTCAAGAGAATTACATGTTTCATTCAATGCCAGAAGAAGCTCTTTTTGTGCCAGATAAATCTCTGCATCTGTACCGTTTTTATGTGACATATATGTTGCTTCCAAATCATCTAATGTCTTTGTCAATGCTTTATCAAAAGTAAGTTTGTTGTCATGTGTGACTGTTTGAGTTTGATAGGCAATGGCAGGTGCTATTGCTATACCTTTGGCGATGATGTTTCCCTCTAAAATCTTACCTTTATAGGTTGTTGTCTCTTTGGTTGTCTCTCGTATTTCCATATCTTCTTTCATGAGTCTTCCAAAAAGTGTTTGAAGCGACTCTAATGCTTTTTGTGCCTCTTTTCCTTGGGTAGTGAGTGTAAAGGTGTCTTGTTTTTCCAAAGAGAGCGAGAGCAGGGTATTGACTTTTTTGGCATCCACACTTTTACCGTTAAACAAAGCAGATACATCACATTTAAAAGACTTTGCCAAAGCACTAAACTTTGCCACAGGCCTAAGATGAAAACCGTTGGATGAAGTAACCGTTAGTTTTGTTGACAATGGTTTGGAAAACAGATTTTTAAAAAGTTTCATAATGTTCTTTATTTTTTTAGTAAGTAAAGTATAGCAAATCTTTGTTATACTTAAATTATTATCAAAATCAGGAAGCATATTGAAACACCTTATTGACTTTATCGAAACAAAAGATGTGAGTAAAACATCTATTTATGAACAACTTAAATGTACCAAGGAAGAGGCACGGTTGGTGCAGTATATCTGTAAGCGTTATGTCTCAGGGCTGGAAGAGGTCTCTGTGCTTGAGATACTGCAAGACAACTTTTCTACAGAAGGGTATGTCTATTTAAAAAAATTGGGACTTGTAAAAAATCTGCTTGATCTGGGTTGGTTGATACAGGTGAGTTTTGGGCAGGTGAAGGCACATGAGGCTTCCAAGTTGGAGTTGCTCTCTGCTTCGGTGACACCAAGTATTTCGCTGCTTCGTCTGCTTGAGGAAGGTTCACTTGAAATCTTCTTGCCAGAAGTCAAGCCCTACACTGACCATTTGGAGTATCTGCAAGATCAGTTCGATATGGTGGCACTTTTACATAAAATCTCTACCTTCAAACAAGGGTTTGCAGATAACTCTTTAAGCATAGGACGGTTAAAAAACAAATTGACGCTGCTTACCACACGTATAGAAGAGCGTGTGAAGATGACGAAGAGTCCCATTGTAGTAGAAGAGTTCTTTAAAGAGAAAGAGCTCGATGAAAAAGAGAAGCGTATTTTCTTGGCATTGCTCAAAGAGGAGTACTCTGGTGGAGAGGGACAGTTTAGAGATATGAACACCCTCATAGAACTGATTAGTTTCGATGAGTATGAAAAGATAAAAAACCGTGCTTTGTTGGAAGAGGGTGCGAAGCTTATTACCGAAGAGATTATCGACTATGAAGAGATACTCAATATGTTTGGAGGGGTAAGCCGTTCTTTTTATCTGCAAGAAGAGGTGATGCAGCGTATCATCCATCCAAAGAAAAAGAAAAAAGTTGCCAAACTCAAACTTAATGAACTTGTAGAGGAGCAGGAACTTTTTGAGTATCTTAAACCTGCAACGACACTGGATGATGTGGTGCTTCATCCCAAAACGAGAGAGACCTTGAACAATATTGTCAAACAGGTTGACAAAGAGGTCTTTAAAAAGCTTCGTGAATGGGGTATTAAAGAGAAGCGTAAAGGCATTGATGCTCGTATTATCTTTTATGGTGTAGCCGGAACAGGTAAGACAATGACAGCAATGAGTCTGGCTAAAACACTCAAGCGTCCTATCTTGTCATTTGATTGTTCAAAAATATTGTCAATGTATGTGGGTGAGAGTGAAAAAAATGTACGTAAAATCTTTGACGACTTTAAAGAGCTGAGTAAAAAAGCAAAGGTCGATCCCATCTTATTATTGAATGAAGCAGATCAGTTTTTATCTTCACGTTCTGAGGGTGCAGGAAGTTCAGCAGATAAAATGCATAACCAGATGCAAAATATTTTCTTGGAACAGATAGAGAAGTTTGAAGGGATTCTCATTGCTACAACCAACTTGCTTGGTAATATAGATAAAGCATTTTCAAGACGCTTTAACTATAAGATAGAGTTTAAAAAACCGGGTAAAAAACAGCGTCTGCGTCTATGGCAGTTTATGCTCCCTGAAAATGCAGATTATGAAGAGGGCTTTGATATGACAGAGCTTTCAAAATATGAGCTTACAGGCGGGCAGATAAATCTCATTATCAAAAATACAGCCTATAAAGTGGCTGTAAGAGATGAAAGTGTCTTTTTAAATCAAGATTTTTTAGAAGAGATAGAAAAAGAGTTGGGTTCAAATTTTGAAGGAGCAAAAAGTATGGGATTCAAAGTATAGTATTTTATTATTTTAAGAGTGATTTCTCTATCAATGATAAGATAATTTTGTCTTTTGTATTTTTTGAAAAAAAGGGGCTTGTTTCTTTGGCCCCTCCTCTTTCCTCTATTTGTTTCGCTTGGTTACATTGTTAAAACTAATCATTAAAAGATCTTTAAGCCAAAAATATTTTAATAATCTTTTAGTTAGTATGAAGTTAATATTCTGAGAATTCTCTACATATTATTGTATGGTAGATAGAGAATTGATGAAAAAAATTAAGGGATTAATATGACTCATGTAATTACAGAACATCCATATTTTGGTGTATTTGTTTTATTCGCGTTAACAGCTGTAGCGTTCCCCGCAACACTATTTGCTGCTCGTTTTGTTTCTAGAAAAATGGCACGGCTTGACACAGAAAGGCTTAAACTTAGTATCTACGAATGTGGACCAGAAGTAACAAAGCAGCCCAATACTATTTCAGCTCAGTTCTATCTGATAGCACTTTTGTTTATTTTGTTTGATGTAGAGATTATCTTTATGTTTCCATGGGCAATAGATTTTAAATTGCTTGGATGGTTCGGATTTACAGAGATGGTACTATTTATATTACTACTTACGATTGGTTTCGTATATGCATGGAAGAAAGGAGCACTTGAATGGCACAGCATCAAGTAAATTATGCCAGTACAGCTGGATTACCGATAGCATTGACTTCGGTAGATAAACTCGTAAACTGGGGACGTTCAAATTCACTTTGGCCGCTTACCTATGGACTCGCATGTTGTGCGATTGAGATGATGGCATCGGGAGCATCACGTTATGATTTCGATAGAATGGGGACTATCTTTAGAGCTTCTCCAAGACAGGCAGATGTTATGATTCTTGCAGGAACACTCTCTAAAAAGCACTCTGAGTTTGCAAGACGTCTTTATGATCAGATGACTGAGCCTAAATGGGTTATTTCTATGGGGTCATGTGCCAATACTGGTGGAATGTTTAATACCTATGCAACTGTGCAGGGAGTAGATAGAATTATCCCTGTAGATATCTACCTTCCAGGTTGTGCACCTAGACCTGAAACACTTCAATATGCATTGATGATGCTTCAGAAGAAGATTCGTAGAGAGTCTGCGGATATGAAAAAAAATATCAAACAGGATTTGACAACCCAAACAGGTAAAAAAAGAGCGAGGTTAATCTAATGAGGAAATACGTACCAAAAGATAACGTTCAGAAAAAAGCGTATTATACAGACAGGTTTCATGTTGTGCCACGGGTACCAAGAGAAGCAGTGGAAGATGAGCATTTTGCAGCGGTGGTTAAAGCAGTAGGTGCAAATGCGAAGGAGTCTTATGTTGAGGTTGGTCAGCTTGTACTTCAAATCAACCCTGAAGACAACTTTAAAGTAATAAAAATACTTAAAGAAGAGTGTGGATATACACAATGTTCTGAGCAGTCAGCCGTAGATTATCTTGCGCAGGATAATGAATTTGAACTTTTCTGGCAGCTTCTCAATATTAGTGAGGCAAAAAGAGTAAGAGTGGTTTGCCGTTTGGCAAAAGGTGCTGCAATTGAGAGTATTGAACCCCTCTTCAAGTCTGCAAATTTTGCAGAGCGTGAGATGTTTGATATGTTTGGTATCAAAGTAAATAACCACCCATTCCTTAAGCGTATTATCATGCCTGATGACTGGGAAGGTCATCCATTGCTTAAAACGTATCCTCTTCAAGGTGATGAATTTGCATCATGGTATGAAGTGGATAAAATATTTGGTAAAGAGTATAGAGATATTATCGGGCCTGAAAATAGAGATCCTTCCAAAATTGAGAGAGAAGATACAAAACGTTTCTCAAGAGTAGGATATGAAGTACCATTTGGAGCTGAATATTCAGAAGAAAAAACAGAGATTGAATATAGCGAAACATTTATGGTTGATTATAATAAAGACGCATCTAATCAGTTAGATGAAAGAAGATAGGGGAGAGTATGCAAGTATCCAATAAATTAACGCCATTTTTTGAAAATCTTAATTTTGAGCGTGATGACAATACAATGGTTATTAACTTTGGGCCTCAGCACCCTTCTGCACATGGACAATTAAGACTTGTTTTGGAACTTGAAGGTGAGCAGGTTATGAAAGCGTATCCGGATATCGGTTACCTACACCGTGGTGTTGAGAAGATGGCAGAGAATATGACTTATAATGAGTTTTTGCCAACAACAGACAGACTTGATTATATTGCATCCACATCTAATAACTATGCCTATGCATTGGCTGTGGAAAAGCTTATCGGTATAGAAGCACCACGTAGAGCACAAGTAATCAGAACAGCATTACTTGAGCTTAACCGTGTAATTTCTCATCTTTTCTTTATAGCAACACATGCTTTGGATGTGGGTGCAATGTCAGTATTCCTTTATGCTTTCCGTGAACGTGAATTTGCAATGGATCTCATGGAAGATTACTGTGGAGCAAGATTAACTCATTCTGCGGTGCGTATTGGTGGGGTACCACTTGATTTACCTGCTGGGTGGCTAGAAAATCTTGCAGCATTCTGTGATAAAGTAGACTTTGAGGTTGAACATACCTATGAAGCACTCTTGACAGAAAACCGTATCTGGAAAATGCGTTTGGAAGATGTAGGTGTTATTTCTGCTGAAGATGCACTTTCTTGGGGTTGTACAGGACCTATGCTTAGAGGTTCTGGTGTCAAATGGGATATTAGAAAAGAGGAACCTTATGAACTCTATTCGGAACTTGATTTTGATATTCCTGTTTCGGATAGATGTGATTCTTATGGGCGATATAGACTCTATATGGAGGAGATGAGACAGTCCACACGTATTTTAAGACAGCTTATTCCTATGTATAAGGAAACGAAACCACAACTTATGGCACATGCTCCTCAGTATATCTCTGCACCAAAAGAGGAGATTATGACACAAAACTATGCATTGATGCAACATTTTGTGCTTGTGACACAAGGTATGAGACCACCAAAAGGTGAAGTCTATGTCCCAACTGAATCTCCAAAAGGTGAACTTGGTTTCTATATCAAATCTGAAGGTGAACCTTATGCTTACAGATTAAAATGTAGAGCGCCAAGTTTCTTCCATACAGGATTATTACAAGAGTTGCTTGTAGGAACATATATCGCGGATGTTGTTACAATTATTGGTACAACCAACATTGTATTTGGAGAGGTGGATAGATAATGAAACGTTATGACTTAAGACATTTAAAAGATGATTTCTATGACAGAATGGCAGAGCTTATCGACCAAGGTATCAAAGTAGATGAAGTAGGAATTTTTATTTTTGAAGTAGGTGATTTTTCACATATTCAAAAGTCGGCTGATTTTGTAAGAGAATTGGGACATGATCTTATGAATTCATTGAAGTTCAATGAGGTTGACTGGACAATTGTAGTTAAAAAAGTAAGTGAAGAGACACGTCAAAAACGTGCAGAAGCACAAGAAATTGCTAAAAAAGAAGCGGAAGAAGCTGCAAAAATTGCTGCTCAAAAAGAAGCAGAAAAGGCAAAAAAACTTGCTGAGAAAGAAGCTGCGAAAGCTGCTGAAGCGCAGAAGGCCCAGTAGTGTCAGGCGTAGTATTTTCCACTTGGAGAGATGAGTTTATTGACAACCGCAATAAACCATTTGATGAGTGGGTTGAAACAGGGTTCAAGCTACCCGAAACTTATCATGGTGATAAAAATTCAAAAGCATTTATAGGTTGGGATGGTGTAGCCATTTTCGATGAAGATATAGATGCCGTTGAATTAGCCAATCAATATGCCGCTCAGTACCAGAAGTATTCTGAGGCATGTGGACGGTGTACGCCTGGTAGATGGGGTGGAAGAATCCTTTATGACCTACTCGATAAAATAGCACGCGGTGAGGGAAGTCATGATGATATCATACACTTAAAAGAGATTAGTCAGACAATGATGACTACTTCCAAGTGTGAGATAGGTAAAACAGTTCCTAAGCCTATTTTGGATTTGATGGAGCATTATAAAGATCAATTTGATACGTGTATCAATGCGCAAATTCCTTCTAAACATTATAATAGTGACACTTCATACATCGCTAAAGTAACAGCACCCTGTACAGATATGTGTCCAGCACATGTTGATATTCCTGCATATATTGAAGGTGTAAGAGATATGGTCTTTACCGAATCTCTGGCAGCAACAAGACAAACGATGCCTTTGGCGCACACTTGTGGACGTGTCTGTCCTCATCCATGTGAAGATGCCTGCCGTCGCACCAACCTTGATGAGCCTATCTCTATTATGGAGCTCAAGCGTATTGGTGCAGACTATGAAACAGACCATGAAGTGCCATGGTTACATCCTCGTGAGCCAAAACCACCGAGAAATGATGGTAAAAAAGTAGCAATTATTGGTGCAGGACCTGCAGGGCTTACTGCAGCATACTACTTGGCACTAGAGGGAATTCAAGTAGATATATTTGAAGAGCTTCCTGTTAATGGTGGAGAAGTGGCTGTTGGTGTACCAGAGTACAGAATGCCTATAGATAAGTATAATAAAGATATTGACTTTGTATTGGAGATGCCAACCGTAAGTATTACCAACAACCATAGGGTTGATGCTCAACGTCTCAAAGAGATACATGCCCAGTATGATGCAACCATGTTAGGATTTGGTGCGAGACTTTCCAAGAAAGTGCGTGCAGCAAATGAAAATCCGAAAATGGGTGGATATTGGGGTGCAATCTCTATGCTTGACAAAGTAAATCTTTGGAATAAATATAAAATTGGTTCCTCTGCCTCTAATGAGCTTAAAGACAAAGTAGTTGTCTGTGTTGGTGGTGGGTTTACCTCTATGGATGTGGTACGCTGTTCTATTCGTGAGGGTGCGAAGAAAGTTATTATGCTCTATAGACGTGATGAGAAAACGATTATTCGTAACACAACCTATGAAGAGTATCATGAAGCAGTAGAAGAGGGCGTAGAGTTTATTTTTCACTCAGCTATTGAAGAGATATTTGATGATGGTGAGAATATTAAAAAACTTAAAGTCAATCGTTTCGAACTTGTACCTGATCCAAATGGTGGTAGAGCGCAACTGGTCAAAATAGAAGATGGTGATTTTGAAATTGAGTGTGATTATCTAATCCCAGCAGTTTCTCAGGCACTTGATACGCAAATTTTGCCAGAAGAGTGGAATATAGAGATGACATCATGGAACTCTATTTTAACCAATGGTAAAGACTATATGACATCAGTAGATGGACTTTTTGCTGCAGGTGACTGTGAATATGGTCCAATGACGATTGTAAATGCTGTAGGTCAAGCAAGACGCGCAGCTTCTGTAATAAGTCGTTATATCTATGAGGGTAAATGTACTTTGACTGATGATGAGATTATGGAAGATCATCTTAATAGACTTCGTGTTTATGATAAAAAGGAAAAAGTAACAGGATGGATGCCAGGTATTCCTAGAGCAGTGAGTCAAAAACTAGAAACTGAAGAACGTAAAACAAACAACAAAGAAGTAAATTTGGGCTTCACTGGTGAAGAGGCTGTATCTGAAGCTGAACGTTGTATGCGTTGTTACTATATTTCAATGGTGGCGGTGTAAGATGGCTATACATAATTCATTAAATTTTGGAAAAGAAATTACACTGACCATTAATGGCAAAGTATGTAAGAGCAGCTTTGGGAAAACCATTCTGGAAGTAGCACGTGAAAATGATATCTATATCCCAACTATGTGTTATTTGAGTAAAGTAAAGGCAATAGGCGCTTGTCGTATGTGTATTGTTAATGTTGAAGGGGTTGAGGGAACTATTCTCTCTTGTCAGGAAAAAGCAACTGATGGAGCTGTTGTGACAACTGATAACAATGCGCTTTATGCAGAACGTCAGAATATCATGAAGCTTTATAATGTAAATCATCCTTTAGAGTGTGGGGTATGTGATAAATCTGGTGAATGTGATCTTCAAAACAAGACGATGGAGTTTGGTCTGAATGAGCAGCCTTTTACTGCACGTGATCAACACAGACCTATAGAGAACTGGGGTTATGTATCTTATGATCCTGCACTTTGTATTATGTGTGAAAAATGTGTGAGAGTCTCTACTGAAATTACAGGAGATGATGCATTAAAGCTTCATTCTGGTGGATATTCATCAACCATTGTCAATACAAAAACAGATAAAAATTATGCAACACTTGGTGAGGCAGCAGCTGTTTGTCCTGTAGGTGCATTGGTAGATACGAACTTTAAGTACTCTACCAATGCATGGGAACTTGAAAAAATTCCATCTGCCTGTCCTCACTGTGGTGCTGGATGTCAGATGAGTTATGAAGTAAAGAATGATACGATTTACCGTGTAACAAATAATTTTGAGTTTAGTTCTCTTTGTGGTGCAGCAAGATACGGTTTTGATTATGCAAATAAAAATGTAGTCAAAGATAAAAAAGCATTTGAAAAAGCTGTAGAAGCAGTAAAAAATGCCAAAAGTATTCTTTTTGCATCACAAATTACCAATGAAGAAGCTTATATTCTTCAAAAGATAAAAGAACATACTGGAGCAAAACTTATTTCTCCCGAGGCAAGAGCCTACCAGAAATTTATGCGTGCCTATGCCAGCGTAACAGGCAAGCAGCTTTATTCGGGAACATTAAAAGGAATTTCTAAATCTACAGCAATTATTCTTTTTGGAACAAAAATCTATGATGATGCTCCTGTTGTAAAATATCATGTTAATATGGCATCAAAGTGGCATCGGGCAAGAGTGGCTTATATGCATCCGATTGAAGATGTAGAGATGAAAAATATTGTTACACAGTTTATGAAATATGAACCGGGAAGTGAAGAGGGGGTAAGTGCTTTACTGGCAGAAACACTTCTTCGTGATGTAGATGTACCGGAAAATATAAAAGTATTCTTGGATGATTTGGATATTGGCAATCTCTCTGCAGAGTCAAATGTAGGAGAGGAGGAGTTGGAACTTCTTAGAAAATCTCTACTGAAAAAGAGTGGATTTAGTTTGATCGTTGGTTCTGATTTGTATGCTCATCCAAGAGCTGAGCAGATAGCCAAGATTCTTGCACTAATAGAAAAATATACAGACTTTAATGTTATCTGTGTACCTCCAGCAGGAAATGCTATGGGTATTTCACTGATTTGTGACCTTGATGATGAAGCAATAGGCCCCACAGTAGGTTATAATGTAGAGGCAGACTTTATACTCTCTGCACTGGGGAATGTAAAAGAGCATAAAAATGGTTTAGATATGCCAGCACTCAATCAGCAGGAAGGTACACTTACTACCTTTGATAAACGTGTAGTTCCAATGAATGTAGCCCAACCTTATGAAGGTTATGTCTTAAATGATATAGCCAATGCATTGGGATTAAATGCGGAATATACCATAGATTATACAAGATTGCTTCCTGAAGATAAAGGATTTAAGTGTGTGTCTTTTGATGCACTTCCTGATTATTTTGATACTGTGGGAACTGAGCATAGAGGATATCTTTTGGAAGAGCGTGAAGCCTCTTTGGATTTACAGTTTGAAGAGGTAGCTGAATTTGATATTTTTGATGGTGCCGTAGTCTATCGCTGTAATCAGAAAGAACAATTTTCAGCCTTTACAAATTTATGTAAAGCACTAAAAGGAGAAGCTCTTTTAGTAGGCTCTCCTCAGTTTGCTGCTGTAGCCAAACTTAGTGATGGGGACAGTGTGTCATACATGATTGATGGTATGATGTTTAAACGTGTGTTTAAGATTGATACATCTATGAAAGGAACCATTGCGCTTAACCCTACATATGATATGGGATTAAGTAGCCCTTTGGTATCCTCTTACAGATTTAGTAAAGTAGAAATTATGCAAGAAAAAAAGAGAGGAAACGAGTATGAGTGAAGTACAAACGGTAGATAATATGATTTCTATCACAATTGACGGTACTGAATTTAAGGCAAAAGAGGGTGAATATATCCTTAATGCAGCACGTGCTAATAATGTTTTCATCCCAGCTATTTGTTACTTGACAAGATGTTCGCCTACATTGGCATGTCGTATTTGTCTAGTTGAAGCAGATGGAAAACAGGTATATGCATGTAATGCCAAAGTTAAAGAGGGAATGGAAATCACAGTTGATACACCAAATATTCTTGAAGAGCGTAGAGCAATTATGGAAGTATATGATGTAAATCACCCGTTACAGTGTGGCGTATGTGATAAGTCTGGTGAGTGTGAGCTTCAAAACTATACATTGGAGTTAGGTGTAGATTCTCAGTCATATATGATTCCAGATACCAAACGTGAAACAGTTAACTGGTCATCAGTACTACATTATGATGCAGGACTTTGTATTGTATGTGAACGATGTACAACCGTATGTAAAGATATGGTAGGGGATGGGGCAATTACAACAGTGAAACGTGGTGGTGAAGCGTTGGATAAAGGATATAAAGACTCTATGCCTAAAGATGCTTACTCTATGTGGAATAAGCTTCAAAAATCAATTATTGCACCAAGTAATGGTACGGAGCATACAAATTGTTCTGATTGTGGTGAGTGTATTGCAGTATGTCCTGTAGGAGCATTGTCTTCACGTGATTTTGTTTATACTTCCAATGCGTGGGATTTAAAGCGTGTTCCTGCTGTTGCAGCACATTCATCAGATGGTGCACAGATCTATTATGAAGTTAAACCAACATCCATTGAGGACAGAACAGAAAAGATTTACAGAGTAACTAATGAATGGAACTATGTAACACTGGATGGTTCTGCACGTTTTGCCTATGATTTCCAAAATACTACAGCAACAAAAGATAAAGCAGCATTTGCAGAAGCTGTTGAAGCATTCAAAAAAGCAGAGACAATTCGTTTTAATGCCATGATTACCAATGAAGAGGCATTAATGCTTCAAACGCTTAAAGAGAAAATGGGTATAAAGCTTTATAACCCTGAAGTTAAAGCATTCCAAACATTTCTTAATCACTATGAAGCAGCATCTGGAAACAGCCTGTGGACAACAGATACAGATACAATTATGAAAAAGTCTGATTTTGTTATCTCTATTGGTGCAGCACTCAGAAATGACTCTCCTGCGATGAAATATGCATTTAACAATGTACAAAAACTTAATAAAGGTGCAGGAATCTACTTCCATCCGGTAGGAGATACACTAATTCCTTCTTTTGGAAAAACAGTTGAAGTCTTTAATCATAAAGTAGGGCTTGAAGAAGCAGCACTGTATTTGGTACTTGATCTTTTTGCAGATAGAGAAAAACTTCCTGAAGATGTTAAATCCTATATTGACAGCTTTAAAAAATCTGAAACTAAGACCATTAAAGAAAAAGTAGTAAAAACTGTTAAAGAGATGGTAGTTGATAAAGAGACAGGTGAAGAGAAAGAGGTATCTAAAAAAGTTACTGAGATGGTTGAGAAGGAGATTACAGTTGTAGTTAATGAACTTATATCACTTCTTGGTGGCGATGCTTCTAAGTTTGATGCATCTTTTGAAAAAATGATGAAGAAAAAAGAGTCTTTCTCTATGATGTTGGGAGAAGATCTTTATTATCATGAAAAAGCAGAAAATATTGCAAAACTTGTAGCACTTGTTGAAGCAACATGTGATATTGATGTAGTGATGACACCTTCTAAGTCAAATGCATTGGGTGTAGCACTCATTTGTGATCTTGATGATGCACAAAGTGGTTACACTGTTGGATATAACGAAAATGGTGACTTTACACTTTCTGCATTAGGTACAGGTGATTTGGACATGCCAGCAATGAACCAGCAGGAAGGAACACTTTGTAACATAGGTAAGCGAGTTCTGCCTACCAATGCGGCGGTTGAATATAATGGTTATGAACTGAATGACCTTATGAAAGTACTCGTAGGCGCACCTGAACTTACTATTGATTGGACAGAACAGCTCCCAACAGATAGAGGATTTAAGGCAATAGCATTTGATGACTTGCCTAATACATTTGAAAATGATGGTACAGACAATCGTGGGTATAAACTTGAAGTGTTGAACGTTGAAACAGAACTTCCAGAAGTAGAAAAGTGTGATGAATCAGCAGTACTTGAGGGAGATATAGCCTATAGATGTAATCCTGCACGTCAGTTTAATGACTTTACAGATAAAGCTCATGAAATTTTTGAAACATTTGCACTGTATGCATCTGTGGAAAAAGCAGAGAGTTTAGGCGATAAAGTGGAAGTTGTTTTTGATAACGGAAGCCTTATTTTAGATGTAGTAGCCGATGATAAAATCACAGGTAATATTGTAAAAGTACCAGACTTTAAAGCTGCCAAAGGTATTTATGATTTATTTGGTGCATCACGCTACAAAACAGTAACATTGAGAAAGGTGTAATATGGAAGCAGTAAATTTATTACCAGAAGTCACATGGGTAGGGGTACTTATTAAGGCAATCCTTATTTTGGCAATTATCTCAGCTTTGGCTGGGTTTGGTACATTTATAGAAAGAAAAATCTTGGCATTTATGCAAAGACGTCTTGGACCAATGCATGTAGGACCTTATGGTTTACTACAGATTGCAGCAGATGGGATAAAACTTTTTACTAAAGAGGATATTATCCCACAAAATGCAAATAAGCTTATTTTTATGGTAGCACCAATTATTACGGCAGCAACAGCATTTATTGCATTAGCTGCTGTACCTGTGTTCCCAGATTTTATAATTCCTTCATGGATTCCTCTATTGGGAGATACTTTTGTACCTTCTATTGCATCCAATTTAAATATTGGTATTTTGTTTGTTCTTGGGATGATGGCAGCAGGACTTTATGGTCCGTTATTGGCTGGGATGTCACAAGCAAACAAATGGGGAATTATTGGAGCAGCAAGAACAGCAGTACAGTTTCTCTCTTATGAGGTTGTTACCGGACTTTCTATTCTTGCACCTATTATGCTGGTTGGTTCACTCTCTTTTGTTGAGTTTAACAACTATCAGGCAGGGGGGATTTCCGATTGGCTTATTTGGAAACAGCCTGTAGCATTTGTCCTTTTTCTTATTGCAGGATTTGCAGAGACAAATAGAACACCATTTGACCTTCTTGAGCATGAAGCAGAGGTGGTTTCAGGGTATGCAACAGAGTACTCAGGTATGAGATGGGGTATGTTTTTTATTGGAGAATATGCCAATATGATTACCGTATCTGTAATCGCTTCTATTGTATTCCTTGGTGGATATGATGTAGCAGGAGCATTTGGTTGGTTGTTTATTATGGGTAAAATCGCATTTTTCTTCTTCTTGATGTTGTGGGTAAGAGCATCTTGGCCACATGTAAGACCTGATCAGTTAATGTGGTTATGCTGGAAAGTATTAATGCCGTTAGCAGTTGTTAATGTTTTAGTTACAGCAATTGTAATGATGGTATAAGGAGTAGGTATGAGTTTAGAACAATTTAAAAATAGAAATGTCGGAGAGCAGTCTTACAAAACACTTGATGTAGGGAGTACGCCTAAGACAGGAATGGAACAATTTACACAGGTGGTAAAAAGATCACTTAAAGGTGAACTGTTTGTTGGACTATGGGTTACAATGAAAAGAATGCTTCAGGCACTTTTCCAAAATGACATGCATACAGTGAAGTATCCCTTTGAAAAAATGCCTATTTCTCCAAGATATAGAGCTATACATGATATGCTTAGACTTTTGGAATCTGGTAACTATCGTTGTATTGGATGTGGTCTTTGTGAGAAGATTTGTATTTCTAACTGTATTACAATGGAGACACGCTATGATGAAAATCAACGTAAAGAAGTAAGTGAATATACCATTAATTTTGGACGTTGTATTTTTTGTGGATATTGTGCTGAAGTATGTCCTGAACTGGCAATAGTTCATGGTTCTCGTTATGAGAATGCATCAGAGCAAAGAGCAGGGTTCTCACTCTTTGAAGATATGTTAACGCCTATTGATAAGCTTAACCTACAGCAAGAGTATGATGGATTTGGTGCAGTATCTCCAAATGCTGACGACAATATTAAACAAACGCCATTAGCGTACTAGGGAGAAGTAAAATGTATGAAATCGTAGCCTTTTACCTATTTTCGGCTTTAACAATAGGACTGTTTTTGGTAACAGTAATGAGTAAAAATGTACTCTATGCCATGACATCACTTGCTTCGGCAATGGTACTTATCTCAGGATTTTTCTTTATTTTGGGGGCAGACTTTTTAGGTGTTGTACAACTGATTGTATATGTAGGAGCGATAATGGCTCTCTATTCATTTGCAATGATGTTCTTTGATGCTACACGAGATATTAAAGAGAAAAATACAAATGCAGCATTGGTATTTGTATTAGGTGGTCTTTCTGCTTTGGTATTAGTATTGATGTTTGCAGCACCAATTCATTCAGATGCAATAACTGCACTCTACCCAATGCATGAAGGTGCAGGAAATGCACAGGATGTGGGTATTGTATTATTTACCAAATATCTTGTACCGTTTGAAGTAGCAGCAGTCATGCTTTTAGTTGCTATGATAGCAGGCATTATCCTTGCAGGTAAGAAAATGGATAATTCACTTACCAAAGACACATCAGTAGATGATGAAATTTTAGTAGTAAAGGATGAAAAATGATAGGTTTATCTCACTACCTGATAGTATCAGCGATAATCTTTTCAATTGGATTAGTTGGAGTACTTAGAAGAAGAAACCTTTTAATGCTCTTCTTCGCAACAGAGGTAATGCTCAATGCTGTTAATATTGCATTTGCAGCTATTTCACACTATTACAATGATTTAACAGGTCAAATGTTTGCATTCTTCATCATCGCTATTGCAGCGTCAGAAGTAGCTGTTGGACTTGGTATCTTGATTGTATTATTTAAAAAACATGGTTCACTTGACTTAGATGACCTTGCAAGTATGAGAGGATAAAGATGGAAAGTTTAGTATATGTAGCACTTTTTGCACCATTAGTGAGTTCTCTTTTTGCAGCACTCTTTGGTATGACAGAGAGAAAAATATGGGTAGGGGTTGTATCCTCTATGTTGTTGGCAACCGCATTGGTCACTTCTATTACATTGGCATACACTGTTTTTACAACAGAAAGTGCTATTCATGTAACCTTGATGGACTGGATTAATGCAGGAGATTTGAAGATACCATTTGGTTTTGTTGTAGATCAGGTATCTGTTACTATGATGACTGTAGTTACCATGGTTTCTACAGTAGTTCATGTCTATGCAATAGGCTATATGGATCATGATAAGAGTTTCAACAGATTCTTCTCATATCTCTCAGCTTTTGTATTTTCAATGTTGATTCTTGTTATGTCAGATAACTTTGCTGGTCTCTTTATTGGTTGGGAAGGTGTGGGTGTCTGTTCATGGCTACTCATTGGTTTCTGGTATCATAAGGCTGATCAGCCTAAAGAAGACAACCCTTCGGTATCTCCATCATGGGCAGCAAATGAAGCTTTCATTATGAACCGTATTGCCGACCTTGGTATGTTGGTAGGTCTATTTATCCTTTATTGGAATACAGGAACATTACAATATGATGAGGTATTTGCACAATTACCACATTTAAGTGATACCATCTTGACAACAGCAGCAATTGCACTCTTTATTGGTGCAATGGGTAAATCAGCACAATTCCCACTACATACATGGCTTACTGATGCAATGGAAGGACCTACTCCTGTATCTGCATTGATTCACGCAGCAACCATGGTAACAGCAGGGGTATTTTTGGTTATCCGTGCAAACCCATTGTTTGCATTAACCTCTGAAGTATCATTCTTTATCGCCAGTCTTGGTACATTTGTAGCCTTTTATGCTGCATCTATGGCTTTGGTTGAACGTGATTTGAAACGTATTATTGCCTATTCTACACTTTCACAATTAGGATATATGTTTGCAGCTGCTGGACTTGGTGCATATTGGATAGCACTTTTCCACCTTGGTGCACACGCATTCTTTAAAGCACTTCTTTTCCTTGGAGGTGGTAATGTAATGCATGCAATGCATGATGAACTGGATATCTTTAAAATGGGTAATCTTAAAACAAAGATGAAAGGGACATGGATTTATATGACCTTAGCTTCTGTAGCGCTTGCAGGTCTTCCTCCATTGGCTGGTTTCTGGTCAAAGGATGCTATTATTGAAACAGCATTTAATGAGCATACTTATTTCTTGTGGATTATGTTGGTTATTACAGCCGGTATGACTGCATTCTACAGCTTTAGACAGATATTTATGACATTCCATGGGGAAGATAGACATACTCCATTAGGGTTTCACCCTCATGAAATGTACAAGTTTGTACTTATTGCGATGTCTCCACTTGCCGTACTTGCAACAATTACAGGATGGTTTATGAAAGAGTATGAAGAGTTTATTACAAATCTTCTTCCTCATTATGAAATGTCTGAGCATACCCATCATTTGGCAAGTTATTTAGGATTGATTGTTATCTTTTTCGCTCTTTCAGGTATTGCAATTGCATATCTTAAATATGCAAGAACAGGAGATAAAGCATGGAAACGTGATGAAAGTAAAGAAGAAGGATTCTTCTATAAGCTTCTTAAAAATCAGTACTATGTACCAAAATTTTATGAAGAGTTCATTACAAAACCATATGCAATACTTTCAGAAGTATTCTGGACAGCAGTTGACTTGAAAATTGTTGATGCAACAGTAGATGGTATTGCGAAGTTCCTTTACAATGCTGGTGATAAAACAAGAAATATGCAAACAGGTAACCTCTCTAACTATCTTAACTGGATGGCTGTAGGTGGTGTACTATTATTGGTAATCGCTGCAATTTCAGCGATGATAGCGTAAGGGGATAAAATGGATAATATTTTAAGTGTATTAGTATTCTTCCCGGCAATCGCAGGGTTGCTTGGGTTTGTAGTAGATAAAGAGAGTGCAAGGGCCTATGGTATTACTGTAGCAGCGATTGAATTTTTACTCTCATTGTGGTTGTGGTTCTCATTTGATATGAGTAATGCAGGGATGCAATTTGTAGAGCTTATTCCTTTGATTCCTGATATGGGTATTTCATACTACTTGGGTGTAGATGGTATTTCATTATTTATTTTGATAATGACAACGCTTATGACACTGATTGGTATGGCATCTATGGGGGAAACAAAGAATATTAAAAATATGATTGTGACACTTCTCTTCTTGGAGATGACAATGGTAGGTGTCTTTGTGGCACTTGATGCAATTATCTTTTATCTTTTCTGGGAGCTTTCTCTTGTTCCTATGCTCTATATTATTGGTGCATGGGGTGGTCCACTCAGAATTTATGCATCAATTAAGTTTTTCCTCTATACCTTTACAGGTTCGCTTATCATGTTGGTCGGTATGTTATTTGTTGCATATATCTATCATAATTTAACAGGGGTATGGTCATTTGCAATTACAGATTGGTACACTTTAGTACTACCGGTTAATTATCAAGTTTGGCTCTTTGCTGCATTCTTTATTGGTTTTGCCATCAAAGTACCAATGTTCCCATTCCATACATGGATTCCATATGCACACGGACAGGCACCAACTATTGGTTCTGTTATCCTTGCTGCAGTTCTGTTGAAGATGGGTACTTATGGATTTGTAAGATTTACACTTCCAATGTTTCCAGATGCTTCAGTTATGGCAATAACACCAATCGCTGTAATTTCTATTATCATGATTGTATATACTGCAATGATCGCTTATGCACAAAAAGATATGAAACAGGTAATTGCATACTCTTCCGTATCTCATATGGGTATCATTATGTTAGGATTGTTTGCCATGAATGCAGAGGGACTTTCAGGTTCAGTATTTCAGATGCTATCTCATGGTATTGTTTCAGGAGCACTGTTTATGTTAGTTGGTATGATTTATGAACGACGTCATACTAAACTGCTTTCAGAATTTGGTGGTTTAACAGCAGTGATGCCTAAATTTGCTATTATCTTTGGTGTGATGCTTATGGCATCAGTTGGTTTGCCATTGACTTTTGGTTTTGTTGGTGAATTTCTAGTACTTCTTGGATTCTATGAAGTATCTCCAATAATAACTATCTTTGCAGGAACATCAATTATTCTTGGTGCAGTTTATATGCTTAGAGTAATGAAACTTGCTTTCTTTGGACCATTGAATAATGAAGAGAATAAAAAATTAAAAGATTTAAATGCTAGAGAGACTTGGTCATTAATTCCATTGGTTGCAATTGTTATCTGGTTAGGGGTATATCCTAAACCGGTACTTGCACCCATTGATCATTCAGTAAAAGCTCTTTTAACATTTATGGATAAAAAAGCCATTACACAAGAGGCAAAAGATATGATAAAAGTTGCAAAATCAACGAAGGAGGCAAAATAATGTTAGAGCCTATTCACGTAAGTTTGGAGAGTCTAAACCTTTTAACGCTTGCCCCTATGCTTATTGCTATTGTAGGTGGTTTGATTATTTTAATGATTGATTTATTAAAAAGTACATTGCATAAATCACTCTATGTAATGCTTACTGTATTGATACTTTTTATTGACTTTGGTGCAGTATTGGGATTAAGTGTTAATGAACGTGGTTTTTTTGATGTAATGCTTATTGATGGAGTGTCTATTATTTCCCAATTGATGATTATTGGCGGATCTATGATATTTATCCCATTGGCACTTACTTCAAAACGTTTCCATGAGTATTCGTATCCTGAGTTCTTTGCACTCTTTTTATTTATGATTGCAGGATTCCAATTTATGGTAGCAACAGACAACTTAATTCTTGTCTTTGTTGGGATTGAGACGGCATCATTGGCACTTTATACTCTTATTGCCCTACACAATAGAAGCAACTCTTATGAAGCTGCGGTGAAATATTTCACTATGGGTGCATTGGCAGCAGCTTTCTTTGCTATGGGTTCTGCTGTTGTTTATGCTTTGACTGGATCTGTAGAGCTCTATAAGGTATCAGAAGTATTGGCAACACGTATGAATGAAACAGGACTGATGATTGCTATTTTTGGCTCATCTGTACTTCTGCTTGTAGCTTTTGCCTTTAAGCTTTCACTTTTCCCTTTCCATACTTGGGCACCAGATGTCTATGAGGGTGCTTCTGCGCCACTTGCAGGATATATGTCGGTTGTACCTAAAATTGCAGCATTCGTTGTGAGTATTAGAATTTTTGGTATGTATATTGACCTTGGTGTTGAATGGGTACGTATTACTATCTTAGTCCTTGCCGTACTTACAATGACACTTGCAAATATTATGGCACTTGTGCAAGATGATGTGAAACGTATGCTTGCATACTCATCCATCTCTCATGCTGGTTTCATCATGGCGGCATTGGCTCTAGATACCACAGAGGGTAATACCGCAATATTCTTATATTATGCACTCTTTATGTTTACAAATCTAGGGGCATTTGCGATGTTATGGATCTCTCGTCATAAAAAGAGAAGATTTAATCAAAGATTTGATCACCCATATGAGAAATTTTCAGGGTTCATTCACATTATGCCAATTGGAGCTGTGATTATGGCACTCTTTATGCTCTCATTGGCAGGGGTACCTCCATTCTCTGTATTCTGGGGTAAAATTTATGTAATGCAAGCAGCGGTAAATGCCGGATATATCTGGTTGGCAATTATTATGGGACTTAATTCAGCAATTTCTGCATACTATTACTTGAAATTGATTGTATATATGTTCTTGAAAGAGCCGGTAAAAGATGTAGATACTGTATATTATAATATCTCTAAACCATTGATGGCTATTATTGGATTTGCAACAGTTGCAACAGTTGCAGCTATCTTCTATGTGCAACCATTGGTTTCTTATATTTACTATATGATAAGTGCAAGTGGGTATTAACCTTCTGCTAGATAGTATAGGGTACGTTAGTAAACGTACCCTACAGTAAAATCTTTTCTAACTCTTTAACACTTCCTTTTATTATATTTTTAAATTGAGAATTATTAAATGTTGTCTGTCTTTTTGCCAGGCGTGCAGTATTGGTAGTTATTTTCTCTACGAGCATACTTTTATCGTAAATTCCATCTAAATATGCCAGTGTCTCTTTAATCCCTATAGACTTCATACAGTTTGGCTTACGACCGTACTTTTTTTCTAACATACATATCTCATCTATCAGTCCATCAGAAAGCATAGTATTTGTTCGTAAAGCTATACGTTTACGTAATAGATCTCTCTCCCAAACTATTTGGTAAATAGGGAGTGTTTCTGTGATGGTAGGTGACGGTGGATGTTGCTTAAAATATTCAGTCGGTGTAAGAGAAGTTTCTAGATAAATATTCAGTGCTTTTTCTATACGATAACTATCATTACTCTCAATCTGATCCATGTATGCAGAATCTAAATCATAGAGCATATGATAGGCTTTATTTGTATCAAGTAAATGTTTTTGTGTCTCTTGTTGGGTACATTTAGAAATAGTAGGAAGTTCTGAAATTCCATCTATTAACATTTTTAAATAAAAACTTGTACCACCCACAATAACAAGATTTTTCTTCTTGGCTAGACATTTTTTATGTACTTCATGATAGAGTCTTATAAAAGTTGTTACATCAAAATTTTCATTAGGATAAATCGTATCTATCCCAAAATGCTGTATATCTTTACGTTCTTCTATTGTGGGTTTGGCTGAAACAATATCAATCTCTTTGTAGATAGAGAGAGAATCAAGAGAGAGAATATAGGCATTCATCTCTTGTGCTATTTTGATAGAGAGAGCTGTTTTACCTGATGCGGTAGGACCAATAATGGCTAGTTGTTTAAAGCTTGTCATGATGTAATCATAGCATAACAACAAAAAAGGTAAAATGTTATTTTAAGATATAAGGAAAGAAATGAATTTATTTGACAAAGATAACCGTTTTAATATTGCAAATATGGTAACTTATTTAAATATAACAATGGGAGTAATGGCGATTTACTTTATTGTAAAAGGTGATTTTTTTATAGCAATCATCTTGGCATGGGTGGGAGGTGCCTGTGATATAGCAGATGGAAAACTGGCACGCAAATATAATCTTTCAACAGAGTTTGGTATACAGTTGGACTCTTTTGCAGACTTTCTCTCTTTCGTGGTAATGCCGGCTTTTTTACTGTTTTATGCTGTCAAGCAATATATAGAAGTATCAGATATGCAGGAGCTTGTTTTAGGGTTGGTATTCATTTGGTATATCATTAATGGTTTAAGACGACTTGTTGAGTTTAATTTAAAGGTTGATGTCGGAGAAGTAGAAAAGTTTTTTGAAGGAGTACCTACTCCATTGGGTGCAATTTTATTGTGGATAATTTATCTGTTTACAGCTTACGATATTATTAACAGTGTTTATTTTATTGTCTTGTTGGTAACAATGATTTCCTGGTCATTAAATTCTAAATTAAAAATTCCTCATCCTTAGGCTATTCAATGCAAAAATTAAAAAAACTATTTTCTAATTTCTCTGAGTTGGTAATGTTTAAACACTCTATTTTTTCTTTGCCTTTTATTTTTATTGGCATGTTGGTTGCTGCAGATGGATGGTTTGGTTGGAAACTTCTTTTATTGGGGGCATTGGCAGCAGTGAGTGCGCGTAATTTTGCTATGGGGGTAAATCGTTATCTAGATAGAGATGTAGATATATTGAACCCACGCACAAAAGGAAGACCTTCTGTAGATGGAAGAGTTTCTAATGCTCAAATGTTAGGTTTTATAGTTATTAATGCACTCCTTTTTGTAGTGGTAGCCTATTTTGTTAATGCCTTAGCGTTTAAATTATCGCTTCCTATTTTGGTCATCTTGGGAGCATATACCCTCTTTAAGCGTTTTTCAGCATTGGCACACCTCATACTAGGCATTAGTCTAGGTTTAGCTCCTATAGCTGGTGTGGTAGCAGTTTCTGGTGAGATAACTTTATGGTCACTCTACCTTGCCATAGGTGTTATGTTTTGGGTAGCTGGATTTGATTTACTATACTCTTTACAAGATATGGAGTTTGATAAAGCTAATAATTTGCACTCTATCCCCTCAAGGTTTGGTGCAGAAAAGACGATGTGGATTGCAAGAGTTTTTCATAGTTTAGCAGTAGCATTTTGGGTATCTTTTGTATTGGAAGCAGGTTTAGGATTATGGGCACAAATGGCAGTGCTATTTTCTGCTATCATGTTAACGTATGAACATTATATAGTCAATAAAGATTTTACTAAAATAGATAAAGCCTTTTTTACGGTTAACGGGTACTTGGGCTTTGTATTTATTTTACTAATCATTATGGAGGTTGCATAGATGGAAATGATGGATATAATTGTTTTGGGTTTATTAGTTTTGTTGGTTATGATTCTCTTTATCCTGATGAGAAAGAATACTAAGTTGCATGTAGAAAATAAAAAACTACAAGAGATATTGGCATTGAAAGATACAACAATCGCAAATTATGAAGCTTCCCGTGTTGCAGTAAGTGATGTAGTAGAAAATTATTCTTCCTTGGATGATGTAATGACATTGATTAATGCAGGAGAAAGTAATGTATCTGTTTCTGAGAAACTTAATATTCCATTATCAAAAATTGAATTAATAATAAAGTTTGATAGATTAAAAAATAAAAATAGTATTGCTTAAAGCTTGGAAAATAAAGTTTTCTTTGCTATAATTGCGTTCCAATTATTATTACATTTTGAATGTGCACTCATAGCTCAGCTGGATAGAGCATCGGTTTGCGGTACCGAAGGTCTCAGGTTCGAATCCTGATGGGTGTACCACTTTATTATTCCTGTAAATAAAATCTAAACATAACTAAAAAGTATTTTTTAAAGACTTAATTTTTTATTTTTCTAAAAACCAAGTCCTAACCAGAGTTATACTATAATAGTATTAATATATCTAGGGGGATAGTCTTATGCATATTTTACTGATAAATGTCAATCCTGTTGTTTCTAGACTGCTTATTCTCTGTACTCGTGATGATACAATCTTGCTTGATGAAGTAGAATCAGTGGATAAAGTATCTAAAAATCATTATGATATTGTATTTGTAGATGAATCTTCATATGGAAGAGATGTTATGGTTTCTCTTGAGAGACTAAAAAGTTTAAAAAAAGTATTTATCTCTTATCTTGGTGATGAGGTAAAAGGTTTTGATGCAACAATAAAAAAGCCTTTTTTACCTTCACAGATTACAGAGGTTATTGCTGCAGTACAGAAACACAGAAGTGATGAAGGCTCAGAGAGAGATGAAGAAGGAAGCACTGAAGATAAATTTTCTATTTTTCCTTTATCAGCAGAAGAGATTGATGAAAATACTACAGCGGTCTTGGATGTAGATGAAATAGAGAAAATTAAAGCATTGCTTAATATGGATGATGATTCTGGAATTGAAGAAAGTAAGTTGAGTGAGGAAGAGATAGAAGCACTCAAAGTTGAAGTTATAAAAGAACAACTTATCGCTGATGGACTTGAAATTATCAATGAGAATGAAATTGTTGAATCATTGAATTTGGAATCAGATAATAATTCTAAGTTTGTAAGAAAAACAGATAAGAAAAAAAAGAAATCTAAAAAACAAAAATTGATAAAAAAGAATATAAAATATGTAAAAGATGCTGTAGAAAGAGCGGTAGAACATATGACAAAAAAACAGGTGAAGAGATTGCTTAAAGGAAAAGAAGTCAAAATTACAATTCAACTAGAGGATAAGAATTAATGCAAAAAGGTGCAATATTGGTACTTTCAGGTCCAAGTGGTGCAGGAAAAAGTACTATTATCCATACCGCATCAGATGAGATAGGAGAGTATTATTTTTCCATTTCTACTACAACACGCCCTCCTAGGGTAGGTGAAGAAAATGGTGTAGATTATTTTTTTGTAACGAAAGAGAGTTTTGAAGAAGATATTAAGGCAGGTAACTTTTTAGAGCATGCTAAAGTTCACGGTAATTATTATGGAACCTCGCTTAAGCCGGTAAGGGAGGCACTTGAAGCTGGCAAGTTGGTTATTTTTGATATAGATGTACAGGGACACAGGCTGGTTCGTGCCAAAATGAATGATATTACTACATCGGTGTTTATTACGCCACCTACGTTAGAAGCATTAGAAAAGAGATTACGTGCAAGATGTACGGATGATGAGTTGGTTATTATAAATCGTATAGAAAATGCAAAGAGTGAAATAAAAGCTATTGGTGAGTATGATTTTACACTTATTAATGATACTGTGGAAAAAGCAGCTAAAGAGTTTATAATTGTTGCCAAAGCTGCAAGATTGAAACAAAGTAGAGAAGAAGAAGAGAAATTTATTACTCAATGGTTGAGTAAAAAGTAATATTAAATATTTTGGAGTATAATTATTGAAATTTATACTCGACAGAGAGTAATATAAAGGATTAATATGGGTATGCCAAGTATGCCGGAACTATTGGTTGTATTAGCAATTGTTGTACTTCTTTTTGGAGCAAAAAAGATTCCTGATCTTGCAAAAGGTATGGGAAAAGGGATTAAAGATTTCAAAAAAGCAATCAAAGAGGATGATGAAGAGCCTAAAGAAATTGCTAAAGCAGAAGAACCAAAAGTTGAAGCAGTATCTGAAGAGAAAAAAAGCGAAAACGCATAAGCTGTCTCATTATTTCATTGCGAAGCTTTTGTTTCGCAATATCTACACTATCCGTACGGAAAATCTATGAAATTAAAATCACACATAAATAATATAATAAAAGATGCTTTTAAAAAAGCTGGTATAGATCATGAACCTATGTCTGTCTCTGAGGCCACCAAGCCAGAGTTTGGAGATTACCAATTTAATGGAGCTATGGCTCTATCTAAAAAGTTAGGAAAAAATCCTAGAGAGATAGCAAATGATATCTTGAGTAATTTGGATCTTACAGGTGTTCTCTCAAAAGCTGAGATAGCAGGTCCAGGATTTATTAACCTTTGGCTAAATCCTCTTTGGATAGCTACACAGTGTCAAACAGCACGAGAAGATGAACGTTTAGGCGTTGAGGTTCGTAAAAACCCTATTAAAGTAGTGGTAGATTATTCTGGTCCAAACATGGCAAAACAGATGCATGTAGGGCATTTACGTTCGACTATTATTGGTGATACACTAGCAAATCTACTTACTTTTTTAGGAGATGAGGTCATTCGTCAAAACCATATTGGTGACTGGGGTACACAGTTTGGTATGCTGATTGCTTATCTTGAGATGAAAGATGAAGATGGTGCGGTAAGTCTTAAAGATTTGGAACAGTTTTATAAAGATGCAAAAGGTGAGTTTGATGCAAATCCAGACTTTGCCAACAAAGCCAGAGAGTATGTCGTCAAGATACAATCAGGTGATGCCCACTGTTTGAACTTATGGCAAAAATTTATTGATATTTCTTTGGGACATTGTGAAGAGGTTTATGAAAAACTGGGTGTCAATTTGACACGTGATGATGTAAAGGCTGAAAGTTTTTATAATAATGATTTGTCTAAAGTTATAGAAGACTTGAATACTAAGGGAATATTGACACAGAGTGATGGTGCACAGTGTGTTTTCCTTGAAGGTGATGAGATACCCGTTATTGTACAAAAGGGTGATGGTGGTTACCTCTATGCCACTACTGACCTTGCAGCATTACGTTACAGATCACAGGTACTTGGAGCTAAGCGTATCTCTTATGTAGTTGATGCAAGACAGGGTGAACACTTTAAACAAGTCTTTAGGGTAGCAAAAGAAGCAGGTTTCGTACCTAATGATGTCAAACTTGAACATATCGCTTTTGGTACCATGATGGACAAAGGTGGTAAACCATTTAAAACCAGAGATGGTGGTACTGTCAAGCTCATAGATTTACTTGACGAGGCTGTTGTTAAAGCCAAAGAGACTATCAATAATAAAGAAGAGTACACTCTAGAGCAAGTAGATGAATTGGCAAAAATAATTGGAATAGGTGCAGTGAAGTATGCTGATCTTGCTATAAACCGTGAGTCAAATTATATTTTCAACTGGGATAAAATGCTCTCATTTGAGGGGAATACTTCACTCTATATGCAGTATGGATATGCGAGAATACAGAGTATTTTTAGAAAACATAATGCTCCTATAGTTGGAGAGATTATCATTGGTGATGCGTTAGAACATAGACTTGCCACAATGTTACTGCGTTTTGAAGATGTACTGAATCGTGCTGCAGTAGATGCCAGTCCAAATCAGATAACAACTTATCTCTATGAGTTAGTGACACTCTTTATGCGTTTTTATGAGCAAAACCCTATACTTAAAACGGGTGTAGAAGAAGAGATAAAAATGAGTCGTCTGAAACTGGCAGATTTGACGGCTAAAACCATAAAGCAAGGTTTGGATATTCTTGGCATTAAGGTAGTAGATAAGCTGTGATAAAATTAAAAATTAAAAATTAAAAATTGAGGACTGTATTGTGAAAGCACTTGTCATCTTTGTTATCTTGGCTACTGCTGGAATAATATTTTTTCAATTTAGTCGTAAAAAAGAGTTAAAAAAACTTCTTATTTCTTTGGGTACATTTGGTATTATTATTTCATTGGCAGTGGTAGGAAATTTGACAAGACCAGTGATGCCTATCTATGTTGCACATATTATTTTAGTTATGGTTGCATGGGGTGGATTAATAAATTATCTTTTTAGAAAGAGTTATCTCTGGCAGCTTATTTTTTCTCCGATAGTGACAATAGGATTGTTCCTGATTTTAGAGTATCTTGAGGGTTCCAGGCATGGTATTTTAGGGTAGTAAGGGCTTTGACAGACTCAGTCGCCGATGTAATTTCGGTCATTGAGCTTGTCGAAATGTTATGCTGGGTCTATATCTTTATCTTTCTTTTGGTTTTCTACCAATTCAGATAAAAACTGTTCTAGTGAATAACGTTGTCTATACTCCGGTATCATAATATGAATAAGAATATCACCTAAATCAGCAACAACCCACTCATCACTTGCATCTGAAGCTAAAAAAGTATCTCCATACGCTTTAAGACCTACTTTGAGATGGTCATAAAGTGCCAGAGTATGTTTACCATTGAGTGAATTTGCAATCACTACACGTTTTGCAATATAATCTGCATCTTCTAGGTTAAATACTTCTATCTCTTCTGCTTTTTTGTCATCAAGAATATTTACGATATTCTCTACTCTTTCATCTATTGTCATTAAGGTTTTTCCTTCAAGTACATTTTGTACTGATTTTTGAATTTTTTTGTCAACATAGTGTAAATCTTTTTTGTTTCGTATTTGCGTAGAACTCATAAGAGCATCTAGATTTAATATTTCCCAATTTTTAAGATGATCAACATGTAAAGGGTAACCCTTACGTGTGATGATGACCCAAGTAATTGTTTCATTGAGCCAAGAAAAGTGATGCCATTTTGTCAATGTAGACAAGTTGTCAGAACCAATAATCAAATACTTTACATTATACACTGTATTAAAATGTTTTACAGTTTGTTCGGTTGTAGTGCTTTTACCTTCATTTATCTCATAATCACTTACGATAACTTTTTCTAAATCATCAAAAAGTGCATGACACCATGCAAGCCTTTGTGTTGCAGATGCAAACGAAAAGCTTTTAAAAGGATTTAAGTAGGCAGGCACAATAATTAGCTTGTCAATTTTTAGACTTTCCAATACACTCTTAACAATAGACTGATGTCCTAAGTGTGGAGGGTCGAAACTTCCACCAAAGATTGCAATAGTAGGCTTAGACTGATTAACCAAATGCTAACCTCATTTACTGTAAAATTATGTAATTTTAGCATAAAAATTATAAGGGTAGATAATGGCTGTAAAAGTAGCAATCAATGGACTTGGAAGAATTGGTAGATGTGTCGCAAGAATTATTGCAGACAGAGATGATATTGAGCTTGTAGCAGTTAATGCAAGTGGTACAGAAGAGATGCTTGAGTATAACCTTAAGTATGACTCTGTGCATGGAAAACGTAATGATGTTTCAGTTTCAAATGGTTATCTAAATATTGCTAACACTAAAGCAAAAATATTTGCAGAGCGTGATTTAGATAAAATTGACTTTGCCTCTGCCGGTGCGGAAGTTGTGTTGGAGTGTACAGGAGCATTTTTGACAGCCCAATCTGTTCAGCCATACTTTGACAATGGTGTGAAAAAAGTACTCTTTTCTGCTCCTGCTAAAGATGATACAGCAACATTTGTACTGGGGGCCAATGCCAATGAGTATGCAGGACAAACAGTAGTGTCAAATGCATCCTGTACAACCAATGGTCTGGCTCCTGTAGCTAAAGTGCTTGATGATGCCTTTGGAATAGAAAATGGTCTGATGACAACGATTCACTCTTATACATCATCACAACCTATACTTGATGGTAAGCATAAAAAAGATCCTAGAAAAGGGCGTAGTGGAGCTGTTAATCTTGTACCTACAACCACAGGAGCGGCAAAAGCTATCTCTAAAGTATTGCCTAACTTGGCAGGTAAAATCAATGGACAAGCGATTCGCGTACCTACACCAGATGTATCTATGGTTGACCTTACTGTGACGTTGAGTAAAGAGACGACAGTTGAAGAGGTGCAAAATGCATTTAAAAGAGCATCTGAAGGTTCTCATAAAGGTATCTTGGGGGTAGATGAAGAGTATAGAGTCTCTCAAGACTTTGTAGGAGAAGAGCTTAGTACGGTTGTGGCACAAGATACAATCCAAGTTATTGGTGGCAATATGGTTAAAGTACTCTCATGGTATGACAATGAGTGGGGATACTCTTGTCGTTTGGTAGATATGGCAGTACATATAAGCAAGGGAGCATAATTTGAAAACAATTAAAGATTTAGATATAGAAGGAAAAACGGTCTTTATCCGTTGTGATTTTAACGTACCTAAAGATGAGCAAGGAAATATCACAGATGATAGAAGAATCCGTGGTGCATTAACCAGTATTCGTTACTGTTTAGATCGTGACTGTAAAGTAATATTGGCTTCGCATTATGAGCGTCCAGAACCAGGTGTCTATGAAGAGAAATTTTCATTGGCAGCAGTCGTTACAAGATTACAAAAACTTCTCAAGTTAGCAGATAATATTACATTGGCTAAAGATGTGGTAGGTGAAAAAACCAAAGCTAAGGCAGCAGCATTAGAGAGTGGGGAAGTGCTTGTGTTGGAAAACCTACGTTATGAAGCAGGTGAGACCAAAAATGATATAAACTTTGCCAAAGAGTTAGCCTCTATGGCAGATGTGTATATCAATGATGCTTTTGGAGCTTGTCATAGAGCACATGCTTCTATAGATACTATGGCAAGATTGTTTGATGCGGAGCATAGAGCAGCAGGTTTCCTGCTTAACAAAGAGGTGAACTTTTTTGAAAAGACACTCTCAAACCCTATTAGACCATTTGTAGCAGTGATTGGTGGTTCTAAAGTATCTGGTAAATTAGAAGCACTTAGAGAGTTGTTGGACAAAGTAGACAAAGTAATTATTGGTGGAGGAATGGCATTTACTTTTCTTAAGGCACAAGGGTATGAGATAGGTACCTCTTTGGTAGAAGATGACTTACTTGATGAAGCAAGAACTGTTATGATAAAAGCTAGAAAGAAAGGTGTAAAATTTTATTTACCTATTGATGTAGTAGTTTCACCTGAATTTAAAGAGCATTCTATTTCTAAATATCTACCAGCACAAGAGATTCCATCAGATTGGATGGGCCTGGATATAGGCCCTGCAAGTTCAAGGCTTTTTAGAGAGGTACTTGATGATGCGCAAACAATTCTCTGGAATGGACCTATGGGGGTGTATGAATGGGATAGATTTGCAAAAGGAAGTCTGCTTATGTCTCATGATATTGCGGGGAAACATGCAACTACCATCGTAGGTGGTGGTGATACTGCTGATGTTGCTCAAAAAGCTGGAGATGTGGATGAGATGACTTTTGTAAGTACTGGTGGTGGAGCAAGTTTAAATCTTTTAGAGGGAAAATCGCTTCCTGGTATTGAAGCATTAAAGGCATAAGATGATTTATGCCGCAAATTTTAAAACTAATCATACTCGAAAAAGTACAGAAAACTATATTGTAGAACTCAATGAAAAATTGCGTGCAAAAAATCTAGAAGATAAAGTCTACATTTTCCCTCCATCTACCGCATTAGATAGTTATGAAGGTGACTTTACATTAGGTGTACAAAATGCCTATCCTGTACACAATGGTGCATATACAGGTGAAATAGGATTAGAACAACTTGATGAATTTGATATTAAAACCATACTTATTGGGCACAGTGAACGCCGTGAATACATGGCTGAAACGCAAGAAAAAGTAGCTAGAAAATTTGCTTTTTTTCAAGAGCAGGGATTTGAAATTATCTACTGTATAGGTGAACCTTTGGCTATACGTGAAAAAGGTTTTGAAGCAGTAATGCAATATCTTTTGGCACAGTTTGATGGTATAGATATTTCCTATGAAAACCTTATTGTCGCGTATGAACCTATCTGGGCTATTGGTACAGGACGATCTGCTACAGTTGAAGAGATATCTACTACACATAGGGCTTTGAAAAAAGCTATTAATGAAAAGCCATTGCTCTATGGTGGTTCTGCTAAACCTGCCAATATCAAAGAGATTATAAGTATCGCTGGAGTTGATGGTGTACTTGTAGGATCTGCATCACTTGATGCAGATAGTTTTTCTGAAATGATACTTTCTTAGGATACACTTCAAAATATAATTTATTTAAGTAAAGATGCGGTAGTAACCGCATCTAAAAGGTTTACTTAAACAAGTCTGCCAATGCAGTTGTATCAGTGGTTTTTTCTACTTCAGGCTCAGATGAATCTATTTGTCTTTCAGCTACACCTTCTACTTCATTAAGTTCTATAGCATATCCTGTAAGCATAGAGGCAAGACGAATGTTAATACCAGATTTACCAATGGCTTTTGCTTTTTGGTCAGAGGTAATGTTTACCATAGCTTTCTTCTTTGCAGCATCTACTTTAATACTTTGTGTAATTGCAGGACTCAATGATCTGGTAATAAATACTTCTGGAATAGGAGAGTAGTCAATACAGTCAATATTTTCACCATTAAGTTCTTGACTGACTGCATTAATACGTACACCTTTTACCCCAACAGCAGCACCGATAGGGTCAACATTCATCTGTTCTGTCTTAAGTGCTATTTTGGCTCTTTCCCCTGGGATTCTGGCAGCATTTACAATTTCTACTACACCATCGGAAATTTCAGGTACTTCAGATGCCATAAGTGTTTCTAGAAATTTTGGTGAAGTACGTGTAAGTTCAAGAAAAAGACCATATTGTGGATCAACGGAAACATAACGTAAAAGTGCTCTAATAGTGTCTCCTCTTTTAAATTTTTCCCCTTTAATACGATTTCTAAGTGTCATAATACCTTTAAGTTCACCTATCTCTACATGGGTATTATCTTCTGCATCGATACGATTTACCGTACCAAGCATTACTGTACCGACTTTCTCTTTATATTTTTCAAAAAGATCTTGTTCAATTCGTCTTTGTACATGATATTCTAACTCTCTGAAAAGATTTGCTGATGCTGTACGTCCATACTCTTCTAAGATAAACTCTTCTTTTAGTTCATCACCTACTTCAATAGAACTATCAAACTCTTTTGCTTCAGATAAAGAGATAAATGCATCTGATTCTATGGTTTCTATATTTGGTTCTTTTCCTACTTCGGTAAAAAGTTTTTCATCGCCATCTGCAACTACAGTAATCACTTTATTTACACTATATGTTTTTGTATCGTTATCTATAATAACTTCAAAGTTACTTGTGAAAGAAGTAAGCTTTTTAGCAGTATTCTTAATTGCTTCGGTAAAAGCTTCTTGAGCATGTTCTTTAGAGATATTTTTTTCATGCGCTATGGCTTCAATGATATCTAATATTTTTTCCATAATTTTTCCTATCTTATAATCAAACTATCAATTAAATTTATTTTAGTTCAAACTACCGCTACAAGAGGTAACATAACAGTGTCAATATCATCTTTGGAGGGGTTATTTTTGAAGTTCAGTATTATATCTAACCAAACCTTTACTGAAAATAAAGTATAATTTAAAAAGTATTAGAAAAAATCAAAGGTATTATAGATGAAATTAAAACTTGCTAGAACAACACTTAAGGCAAAGCCTAAAACGATTGAACTCAAAAAAATAGAAGAAGAGCTAGCGAATAAATCTATATTTTATTTTGATAAAGATAATTCACATAAAGAGTTAAAAGAGCTTATTGAATATTTTGAAGAAAAAGGTTTTTCTGTTTATATGAGAGAAGTAAAATATGGTTTAGATGAAAATGAATACATCTATGAAGTACATATTATTGCATAAAGAGAAAATGGATTGTCTAAGAAATTATTTATAGAAACATTAGGTTGTGCGATGAATGTTCGTGATAGCGAACATATAATTGCAGAACTTAATCAAAAAGAACCCTACGAACTTACCCAAAACCTTAAAGAAGCAGATCTTATTATTATTAATACCTGTTCAGTCAGAGAAAAACCTGTAGCAAAACTATTTTCTGAAATAGGGGTATTTAACAAACATAAAAAAGAGGGTGCAAAGATAGGTGTTACAGGGTGTACTGCTTCACACCTTGGAAAAGATATTATCAAAAGAGCGCCTTCTGTTGATTTTGTACTGGGTGCTAGAAATGTTTCAAAAATCACAGAAGTTGTTGATAAAAAACATGCTGTAGAAGTAAGTACAGATTTTGATGAGAGTACTTATGCTTTTGGTGAATATCGAACAAATCCTTTTAAAGCCATGATAAATATCTCTATAGGATGTGATAAGTCATGTACTTTTTGTATCGTACCTGCCACGCGTGGAGATGAGATATCTATCCCCTCTGATTTAATTATTCAAGAAATTACAAAAGCAGTAAGATCGGGGGCAAAAGAAGTAATGCTTCTTGGTCAAAATGTTAACAATTATGGGAGACGTTTTGGTTCTTCTGAAGAGAAGTGTGATTTTACGCAACTTTTACAAAAGATTTCTAAAATAGATGGGCTTGAGCGTATACGTTTTACCTCTCCACATCCACTGCATATGAATGATGCTTTCTTGGAGGAATTTGCAAAAAATCCTAAAATATGTAAACAGATACATGTTCCTCTGCAGAGTGGTTCAACACGTCTGCTTAAAGAGATGAAAAGAGGGTACACCAAAGAGAACTTTTTAAATCGTTGTGAAAAGATACGTACTTTGTGTCCAGAAGCTACAATCTCGACAGATGTGATTGTTGGTTTCCCAGGTGAAAGTGATACAGACTTTGAAGATACAATGGAAGTACTTGAGAAGGTACGTTTTGAGCAGATGTTTTCATTTAAGTACTCCCCGCGACCTTACACTGAAGCAGCAGAATTTAAAAATCAGATAGACAATGAACTTGCAGGTAACAGGCTTACACGTTTACAAACAAGACATACAGAGATACTTGATGAGATTATGGATGCACAGATGGGTGTAGTACATAAAGTCTATTTTGATGAACTCAAACCAAATGGTAGAGTCTCAGGACGTAGTGATGATGGTAAACTTTTCTTTGTTGAGGGTAGTGAAGAGCTACTGGGGAAAATAGTAGATGTAAAAGTAACCAAAACATCTAGAGGGGCACTTGATGGAGTGCTTGTCTAACGCAGATGAAGTCCTTTTTGAGAAAACTGGGGCAGGTAGTAATACCGCCTTTGGTTTATATATTGATGCGTATTCTATGGCATACCACACGTAAAAAATTTCACTACATTACAGAAATAGATGAACGACAGCATGTCTGTGTTACATGGCATGGAGAACTGCTTATGTCTCCGCAAGCCTATAGATATATACATAAGAAGCATCCAGCATCAGCGATTGTCTCTTCGCATTTTGATGGAGGTCTTATTGCAAAAACATTAGAATTTTTAAAAATACATCCCTTAAGAGGTTCTAGTAGAAAAGGTGCAAAGCAAGTACTTTTTCAAGCTTTTAAAAGTATTAAGAGTGGTGAAGAGGTACTCATTACTCCAGATGGACCCAAAGGTCCTAGACACACCATGAGTGATGGTGCAGTAGGTATAGCACTTAAAAGTGAACTCCCTATTTTTGTAATGAACTTTAAAGTAGATAGATATTGGCAGTTAACCTCTTGGGATGCATTTGTCATTCCTAAACCTTTTTCAAAAATAGATTTTTATATTCAAAGTCTCTCTCTTGAAGGCTTGAGCCATGATGCGGCAAAAGCTTATCTTTTGGAACGAATGCTAGAACATACGATAGTTTAAATGATGAAAGAAAAATTTCAAAGATTATCAGAAGATTTTCTTGAGTATCTTTTTGATGTAAGAGGATATTCTGAACACTCTATTGTTACTTACGAAGTGGCACTTCGTCAGATGATAGAAGTGAGCCATTTTTCTCTTGAAAATAATACCTATATATTAGATATTAACCCATTTCGCTTTAAAATTGTTAAAAATGCTAAAAAGACTATTGTAAAAAAACTCTCTGCTATTCGCTCTTTTATTAAATATTTAGAAGATCAATGTCTTATGAATATAAAATTATTAGCAGATGAGACTATAAAAGTACCTCAGAGCCTCCCTAAGCCTATAGAAGAATCATACATAGAGGAAGTATTGGATATAGCAAACTTAGAGGAAAAACTCCTTATTACAATGCTTTATGGCTTAGGTTTACGTATATCAGAGTTAAGTAGTGTTAAATTAGAAGATATTAAAGAGAAGTGGATACAAATACATGGTAAAGGTAATAAAGTAAGAGAGCTTCCTTTATTGTTAGAAATTTCTACACTTATTAAAAGATATCTTGATGTAAAACATCCTAAAACTTACCTTTTTGAAAAAGGTAATGCTCCTATGAATAGTGCACAATTACGTTATATTTTGAGTAAGCTCTTTAAAACACAAGGACTCAAAGCAACACCCCATCAACTAAGGCACTCTTTTGCAACACATCTACTTAACCATGGTGCCCGCATATCAGATGTAAGTGAGCTACTTGGGCATGAGACAATGGCAACCACACAGGTTTATACAAAATTAGGCTCTGTGAAGAAGATGCAGGAGTATATGAAGGCACACCCTTTGGCAAGCAAGTGAGAAATTAAAAATTAAAAATTAAAAATTAAAAGTGATGGGTCTATATTTTCTTTGAAGATATAGGGTCTTATTTTGTTTGGAATTTTATTTACACGACATACTTCTTTAAATCCTTTAGGCATTGAATTAGAGATATATGGTGCTATATAGAGTAAATTATCTTGCAAAGAAACAGCCCACTTGCCACCTATGACCAAATCTTCTTCTTGCTCTATTTGTTTTCGTTGAGAAGCAGAGAGAAGATATCCAAGTTTTTTAAGCGTAATATCTGTAGCTTTGATTTTTGCATGATTATTTTGTAGCTTGATAATATGAAGTTCTTTGCGTGTGTATATAGTTTGAAAACTATTTTCTAGTACTTCTTTATCTTTATGCAGATAGTTAAAACTACGTCTAATACCTTCTTTGTATTGGGCTATGAGAGCATCAGAGAATTGATGTCTAAACCTGTTGCGTTCATATTTCTCATTACTGTTGCTTTCATCTATGAAATAAGGGTAGTTATGATTTTGTAAGTACTGAAGCAACTCCTCTTTGCTATAGCTTAGAAGAGGACGAACAAGTGTATATGTTTCTCTTTTAGTCATTGTCTCTAACCCTAGTAGCTCTGAGACTCCTGCACCTTTAGTAAGTCTCATGAGTAGCCATTCTAGTTGGTCATTAAGTTGGTGAGCTGTGAGTATAGTATCATAGCCTTCTATGCTAACAAGAGACTCAAAGAACTCATAGCGAAAATCTCTGGCTTGTTTTTCAAAGTTTTTTGTAAATTTGGGTGCTTGGATGGTATGGCAAAAGAGTTTGTATTTTTTAGCCAAAGCTTTTGCATGGGCTACCTCTTTTTTGCTTTGTTCTCTTAAGTCATAATCAACAATGGCGATGTCAAATTTGATGTGGTTTTCTATAAGTAGAAAAAAGAGGGCGGAGGAGTCTATACCTGCTGAGAATGCTAATAGGTTTTTTTTATTTTTTAAATGGGTTGTATCTATATTTATCAAGATTCCCTTTCTCTTCAACTGAGGTGTTGTTTCTCTCTTCATTTTTTTAGAAAAAACGAAGCAAAAAAGCGTCGTGGCTCTCGAATCGCTTCGCTTTCAAGGGCGTTTGCCACGACAAGACACACTTTGCGTGATTGATGGAATGTGCTATCGCACGGAAAGCAAAGTCGCAAGTAATTGTGTACCTACAAGCTCTGTTACTTTTGCTTCATAGAGTTTACCATATTCTACGGGTAAATCTGAAGTGTCGTTAATGAGGATTTCTCCGTCTATATCTACTGCCCATGCTAGTGGTCTGGCACTTAGTAGGTATTCGTGCTCATCACTTTCACCGTCTATGACCAAGGTTACCGTTGTGCCTACCATATTTTCTAAAGACTCTTGTGTATTCTCTTGGGCTATGGCACCTAAGATATCTGCTCTTTCATCAATGGTATCTTGAGGGATTTGTTCTAACTTGTAGGCTGAGGTTGTCTCTTCGTTTGAGTAGTGAAATGTGTTAAATCTGTCAAATTTAAATGCTTTCATAAAGTTGTAAAGTTTTTGAAAACTCTCTTTACTCTCACCTGGATGACCTGCAATGAGTGAAGTACGTAAAAAGGCATTAGGTTTAGACTTCATATATTCCAAGAGTTCAATCGTCTTTTTCTCACCAAAACCACGTTTCATACTTTTGAGTACAGAGTCTTCAATATGTTGAATAGGCATATCATAGTATGTTTGAAATACTGTAGAGTCTGAAATAGCATCGATAAGTTCAAAAGTAGTTGTACTTGGGTAGAGATATAAGATACGTGCAGACTTTACACCTTCTATCTTTTCTACTGCTTTAATTAGTTCAATAAGTCCATCAGTCATCTGCATATCACGACCATAGCTTGAAGAATCTTGTGAAATGAATGAAAAGTCATAATAACCATCTTCTACCAACATTTCTACCTCTTTGACTATAGAAGAGAGTGTGCGTGAGTGCAGCTTTCCTTTAAAGCTAGGAATCGCACAAAAAGAACAAGCTTGGTTACACCCCTCAGCTATTTTTATGTAAGCATGGTAGTTTGAACCTGTGATAACTCTACCACTTGTTTCAGTTGCCAGATAGACTTCAGGAGAAAAAGTACTTTGTTTATTGGCAATAAGTTCATCTATCTTCTCATAATCACCCACTCCTGTAAAGATATCTATCTCAGGCATATCTGCTTGCAACTCTTCACGGTAACGTTCAGTAAGACAACCTGAAACAACCAAGATAGAGTTTTCTTTCCGTTGTTCATGTAAAGTTAGTATGGTATTGATACTCTCTTCTTTTGCTGCATCAATAAATCCACAGGTATTGACAATAATCACATCAGCAATGGTATTGTCATCAGTAATTTCATACTCTTTAAGACGACCAAGCATTACTTCACTATCAACAAGATTTTTGGTGCAACCTAGGCTGACTAGGTGTAGTTTTTTAGAATTTGGCATAAGTTTTATTTTCTTTATCATTTAATTTTTCATAATTATAGCAAAATATCTAGTAATAAATAGAAAAAAAGTATTAATTTTATTTATATATTAATGTAAGCAATTAAATTTTTCAAAAAAAAATCCATAAAATTCGTAAAAATCCTTGACATTCAAAGAGTTCGGTGCTATAATACGCGTCCAACA